>ERZ1026878.503-NODE-503-length-30039-cov-93.705876_pt1 | contig 30039 bp, 23 predicted proteins | sample MGYA00380169_ERZ1026878 | MGnify/ENA primary metagenome ERZ1026878 (study PRJEB33269, sample SAMEA4719805) | human gut metagenome | biome: human-associated habitat; feature: organic feature; material: feces | place: Cameroon | collected 2013-10 ...
TGAAAATAGGAGGCAAATGCCTTTTGTGATTAGCATTTACCTCCTACCCGATTATTTTTTGTATCTTTGCACCGTGTGACACAGATTTGAACCTTATTACCTACTTTAGAGGCGCCGCGACAAAAACAGTAATGTGTGGATCTCTACTTCCGAAAGCCAACGGAGGCGGAGACAGGAGAGATTATGCCCATAGCAAGAGAGCTATACAGCGCATTTTCAGCTCAGTGTTCACGGTGACACGATGACAGGGTGACACTAGTTTTTCAACTTTTCGCCTCGCACGCGGGCAGGCAGGAAAAATCAGGCCGAAAGTTCCTGCCTGCCCGCGCGAGAGTAAATCTTCAGAAATCACTGTCACCAGTGTCACCCTGTCACCCTGAAGCCGGTGCTTACGAAGTAAAAGTCAGTTACTTGCGATGCGAAAGTCAGTTACTTACGATGCAAAAGTCAGTTACTTGCGAAGTAAAAGTCAGTTACTTGCGATGTAAAAGTCAGTTACTTGCGATGCAAAAGTCAGTTACTTGCGATGCGAAAGTTAGTTACTTACGCCCCGTAATCCACTGGCTTACGAAGCGAATTACAAGCGTGCGGTATTTAAGAATAGAAGAAAAAGTTTGGCTGTTTCATATAAAAGGCGTATATTTGCAGAAAAAAGAGACAAGATGACGCAACAGAATAGAAAATTGCCTTTAGGCATACAGGATTTTGAAGAGATGCGTAGAGATCATTATATCTATGCTGATAAGACCGATATGGTTTGGAAACTGGCTAATGGTACTAAATACAATTACCTGAGCCGTCCACGCCGTTTCGGTAAGTCTCTTTTGTGTTCTACCCTAAAATGTTATTTTGAGGGTAGAAAAGATCTCTTTGAAGGTCTCAAAATGATGGAACTTGAAACGGAGTGGGTAAAACGTCCTGTTATCTATTTTAGTATGAGTTTGGGTGGTTCTTCTGCTCAGACGCTTACAGAATATTTGAATAATGTGTTGTCTTCATACGAGAAGATATATGGCAGAAATCCGGATGAGCAGTCTTTAGGTAACCGCTTAAATGGTATCATTCAGAGAGCATACGAACAGGCGGGAGTACAGATTGCCATTATCGTTGATGAGTATGATGTTCCTTTGCAGTATACTTATGAGACCGATCATCATGATGCATGTCGTGAGATATACCGTAACTTCTTTACTGGCTTGAAGGACTATGGCTACTGCATCAAGTGTGTCTTTATTACTGGCGTTACTAAGTTTACCCAAATCAGTATGTTTGGTATGCTTAATACGTTAGTTAATATCAGCTTTCGTAATGAGTACGCTGCGATATGCGGTTTCACCAAAGATGAAGTTATTTGTAATTTCTCAGAACATCTATCAGAATTGGCAGATAACAATGCTATCACGAAGAGTGCCCTTATGGATACTATGAGCTCTGTCTATGGTGGCTATCATTTCTCACGTTGTCTTATAGGTGTTTACAATCCTTTTAGTGTATGTAATGCATTGGTTAATCTTCGCTTTGATTCTTATTGGATAGCTTCAGGTTCCAACGAAATGTTACTCAAGGTTTTGCGTAAATTCATCAACGAGATTCCTGAGCTAGACAATTGTTTGATAGATTCCGATTACCTGGAGATGAGTGATGTCAATATGGATGAACCTAAGCTCTTTCTTTATCAGTTAGGTTACCTTACCATCAAGAAGGTGGTTGGCAGCAGTTATATGTTAGGCTATCCTAACCGGGAAGTGAGAAATGCGATGTTGGGTATGAGCCTTCCCAACAGTTAAATAAGGATTTGGTTAGGAAGAAGGCACAATAAAGGGGTGAATACACTATATAAAAAGTATTCACCCCTTTATTGCCTCAGTAGCTCATCATTAGAATATTTTGCCAAACATAATGTTCACCAACGTTTTGAACAGAATCTTGGCATCAAACCACCAGGATCTGTGCTCCAGGTAGTAGAGGTCAAGACTCAGTCTTCTCAACATCTTCGGCATTGTATCCGTATATCCGTTATAAAGGGTGGCATAAGAAGTCACTCCTGGACGAATCTGGTAAAGAAAACGATACCGAGGATCATGTACCATAATCTGGTCGATATAAAATTTGCGTTCAGGGCGAGGACCTACAAATGCCATGTCTCCTTTAAAAACGTTCCAAAGTTGAGGAAGTTCATCGAGGTGATGCATTCTTAAAAAACGTCCAACTTTAGTGAGCCTTGGGTCACCTTTTATCTCAAGAAGATCAGGACCATCTTTTTCTGCATCAATCTTCATGGAACGAAATTTATAGATAAAGAATGGCTTGCCATGTAGACCTATGCGCTCTTGACGGTAGATTACAGGTAGCCCATCCTCTAATCGGATAGCAATAGCACACGCTATGGCTAAAGGAGAGAAGAATATCAGACAACATGCAGCGATGACGAAATCGACGGAGCGCTTTATAATTTGCTCCGTCTTATTCATGTTGTCTTTATATTGTTTATTTTCCATCAGTTATTTTTTCATTTATTACGAACGTGAAAGTGCTTATTTGTCGAGCTTCTCGTAAATCGAATTATTGCTCTTGTACTCTGGAACGATTTCCTTCATTATCTTTACTGTGAGCATTTCATCGTATAACTTGCTTTTTTCTATCAAGTTATCGATTTGCTTAGATACTTCAGTATAATCGTATTCACGTACTTCAGCGATTCTTATTTTGTCATGGAACGACGGCTTGGTTGATTCCTTCTCATTAAGCACTTCCTCGTAAAGCTTTTCGCCTGCTCTCAGTCCAGTGTATTTGATTTCAACGTTCTTTGCTCCACTGAGGTTGATCATTCTCTGTGCCATGTCGGCAATGTTGACAGGTTTGCCCATGTCGAAAACAAATATTTCCCCGCCGTTACCTTTTGTTCCTGCTTCCAGAACTAGTTTGCAAGCCTCTGGAATGAGCATGAAGTAGCGGATGATACGTGGGTCTGTAACAGTGACAGGACCACCAGCTTTAATTTGTTTCTTAAATAAAGGTATAACAGAACCATTGGAGCCCAATACGTTACCAAAGCGGGTTGTAACAAACTGGGTTTCTCCTTTGACGATACCTTCTTTCACAGCTTTGTTGAGGCTCTGTACATATATTTCACAGATACGTTTTGAGCATCCCATCACATTGGTAGGATTCACAGCCTTATCAGTTGATATCATTACAAATTTCTTCACGCCATACTTTATAGCTAAATCAGCCAGTATTTTGGTGCCATATACATTGTTTTGAATGCTCTCACATGGATTGTTTTCCATCATTGGAACATGTTTATATGCAGCAGCATGGAAAACATAGTCAGGCAAGTATGTCTTGAAGATATGTTCCATTCTCGACTTGCTACAGATGGTGGTAACGATGGTTTCAGCTTTTATCTCAGGGAATTGCTTCGCCATCATCAATCGTATATCGTGCTGCGGAGTCTCAGCACTATCTATCAGAATCAATTCGGCAGGACTATACTTGGCGATTTGTTTTACCATTTCGCTTCCGATGCTTCCTGCAGAACCGGTAATTAATATGCGTTTGCCATGAAGCATAGCACCTACACTTTCCATATCGATGCTGATTTCATCACGAGGTAAAAGATCCTCGATGCTTACTTCCTTGAGCTGTTGCTGTTCATTTCTGTTCCACTCTTGTGTGGTAGGCATATAGATATGAATACCCTCTGCAAGTAGTGCATCCTGGAAGTCTTTATTTGCGCGAAAAACGTTGATGGCACCAGGAGAAATTAATAGGGTAGAGATATTGTTATTTCTCATTTTCTTGATGGTATTCAGGTCTGGAGCATACACTTTGGTACCCATCAGGTGATGGTGCTTTATTTTTGTATCATCAGAGATAAAGCCCATGAGTTTAAATTTCATGGGTTTACTGTTCTTGATTTGCTTAGCGAGACCTATGCCACCTTCTTTCACGCCGTAGATAAAAGCATGTTTAATGTTGTAATCAGAGAGAGAGACGTCAAAGATAGTCTTGGCAATAACTCTGATAGCCCACAAGACTAAAGTGGAAATGAGAGCTCCAAGTACAATATTGCGGTATTCAATTTCTACCCCTGGGAAGAAATGAGTACTAAGCAACATGTTTTTCGTTATGGCAGACAGTACCGCACCAAAAGTAACAGCATAGAATACTCTTTGCAAATCAATAAACGATGAGTATCTGAGGATACCGTCGTATGTGTGGAATATCCTAAAACCAATGGCATGGAACAACGTGAATATAGCAAAGAACATAGAAAGTTGTCCTAATATGCCCAACGCTTTTGCTCCACTGTTAATCTGTTGATATATAAATAGGTAAGAAATAAATATCACAGCACAGTCTATCCAGAAAATACACCAGTATGGTAATGATTTTCTGGAGAAATACCAATCTGTAAATTTCCTGAAATTCTTCATAGTTCTCTATCTTACGATTTCTTTAAATGTGGTAAATATAATCTTGAAATATTCTCCAAGTGTCTGATTTTGTATATATACCATATTAAGTTTAATTTTGTTGGGCATAATCAAATTTACATAAGCTTCATCAGGTGTTTTTGATTCTCCCAAAATTTTATTCTCATCCACGTATTTTATGGACGCCCAATCTGTAATGCCTGGTCTTACATGTAGAACCTGTTTTTGTTCTTCTGTATAGAGGTCTGTATATTTTTTTACCTCTGGTCTTGGTCCAACTAAACTCATGTCTCCGATAAACACGTTCCAAAGTTGAGGAAGTTCGTCCAATTTATATTTTCGAAGGATAAATCCGGTTTTGGTTATACGGTTGTCCTTTTCTCCTATAGTGATTTGCCCCTTTTTATCAGAACCAATTCTCATAGATCTGAATTTATAGAGTTTGAATGGCTTGCCGTTTTTGCCAATTCTCTCTTGTGAGTAAAATCCTCCTCCCTTGCTCTCTATCCTAATGAGAAGATAGAGAACAATAAAGAGAGGTGACAATATTACTAATCCCATAATTGAGAATATTAAATCGAAGAATCGAATCATAATTATGATCATCCTATATTTATTATTTACTTTGTTTTTTCATTATAGTGTTGTATGCCTTGATGACAGTTCCTGCTACAAATATAACTTCCTCTTCGGAGAGTTGAGGATATACTGGCAATGAAATCTCGTGGGCAAAATTCTTATATGCTTGTGGATAGTTCTTGATGTCATATCCCATACCTTTGAAAAGTGTGAGCATTGGCATTGGTATAAAGTGAACATTGACAGCTACTTCATTTTTTGAGATCTCTTGAATGATGGCATCTCGTTGTCCTTCTGTGATACCTTTAATCCGCAAGGCATATACATGGTACGAACTCTCCTTTATGTCAGATGTTGCAGGAGGCGTTATTGCCCAATCTGAATTAGCAAAAGCCTTGGCATAAGTATTGAATACTCTTTTTCTTTCTTTGAGTAGATTCTCGTATTGACGTATTTGAGCCAAACCAATAGCAGCATTAACATCTGCCATATTGATCTTCATGCCTTGTCCAACAATATCATATCTCCAACCGCCAGCTTTTGTTTTCGTGAAAGCATCTTTCGTTTGGCAGTTGAGAGTTCTCAGGCGAAGTTCTTTGTAAAGCTCTTCGTTGTTGAATGGTTCAGGCAAGTTAAGGCAGATAGCTCCACCTTCTGCTGTTGTTACATTCTTTACTGCATGCAAAGAGAAAATAGCAACATCTGTTTCTGAACCTGTGCGCTTATTGCCATAATGTGCACCAATAGAGTGGGCGGAATCACTCAAGACGAGAATTCTGCCTAATTTCTCTTGTACTTCAGAAGTAGCATGGAATAAAGTTTTTATCTTTTCTGATGTTACCAATTCCATAATTGCATCATAATCACAAGGAAAACCTGCAATGTCGACAGGAATAATAGCCTTGGTTTTTTCAGTAATGGCATTTTTTATTCCTTCAACGGAAATGTTGAAATCTTCTGTAGAGTCAACCATAATCGGTTTACCTCCAGCCCATAATACGGCAATGGCTGTAGCAGAATAGGTATATGCAGGAACAATGACTTCATCTCCTGGTTGCAGTCCCAGCCATCGGAGCATGAGGATGGCACCTGAGGTCCACGAATTAATGCATAGAACATTTTTTACGCCAGATATCTTACCTATTTCTTCTTCTAAAGCTTTTACTTTTGGACCAGTAGTAATCCATCCCGATTTGAGTGAATCAACAACTTCGTTTATGACGTTGTCATCAATATATGGAGGTGAAAATGAAATTCTCATATTTATAAAATTTGACGTTTATATTTTATTATTAAAACGCATTCTGAAGATGTTTTATTGTGTTAGTAACTTAAAATATTCACTATTTTATTAAAAACTGTTATCTGTTATGATTTTTTCCTTTTGTGAGCCCGGATATTGTTCCTATTCCGTAAGAAACGTGTACACAGAAAAAAAGAATGAATAACGGCAACATGCATTTTTTATTTCTTGTAGTTTCTGTTATTGCAGCAACAGCAGCTGCAATAAAATATACAGCAAGTCCTCCTACCAAAAGATAACAGAAAGGGTTCCATAAAAGGGAGAGGATTATGCCTATAAAAATACAAACAACAAAGAGTAATGGGATAAGATGTCTTATTCCTATAGCTTCTTTGTCGATGTAATACAAGTAACCGATAGATTCACCGTTCGCATACATTTGTTTGCATGATGCTTTCAATGTAGGACGAGCGTAATAACTACTTATGATATCAGGATTGAAATAAACCTGATATCCAGCTTTCCTTATGCGAGAATTGTACTCATTATCTTCACCTCTTGGTAAGTCTTCTCTCATGCCGCCTATTTCCTCTATGATTCTCCTTGGAAATGCTCCGAAAGGTACAGAGTCTGTGTTGTGAGCTTCGTTACTTACTCGGAAGGCAGCTCCTCCAATACCAAACCGTGAATGATTCAGAATGGCGTTGGTTTGAGCCCATACGGATTGGTTGAATGGTAAAATGTTACATCTGCCACCAACATTGCCGCGTTTCTTATCATCCTTTAGATTTTTTATACAAAGGGAGATATATTCTGAATTATATTCAGCATGAGCATCTAATCTTATTATGTATGGTGCAGTAGAATTTTTGATTCCTATATTGAATGCTACTGATTGAATTTTTTTCTTGTTTTCTATGAATCGTATATTCTGATGTGATTTTTGATATTCGGCAACAATTTCTTTTGTATTATCGTTACTGCCTCCATCTATTATCATTACATCCATTTTTTCAAATTCATATGTCTGCTTAATAATAGAATTCAAACAACGAGAAATGAAATGTTCCTCGTTGAGAGTAGGTATGACTATTGCAACTTCGTAATTCATTCTAAATATATTTTTATTTTTTGAGTCCACTTGAAAAAGTGTCCTCGTTAAAAGTTTAACATACATTCGTTCTTTGATATTTTGTAGTCTGGAGTTTTTTTGTACCTTTGAGAGTTCAAACAATAATTCAAGTTATGTTTAAGAAGTGTCCAAAGACAAATCTATTCGATATGTTCAGTTCTCCATCAGGACTGTTGTGTGAGCTGATGGGGTATCTGAACGATGACCCATCAGCTTGGCACAATACGGTCTACTGAGATTTGACCTCTAATATAGATGAGGAGATATTCAAACCATTCTATACAACAGAGATGGACGACAACTGTGTTGGAACGTATCTCCGGCAAATTTGTTCGCCTGCAAGCCTTGGCATTTTTCGTTGAGGATGCAGTTAAGACAGTATATCGTACTGATAGTGAGATTATGGTTAAACGTCTTTTGACCTTGGGTATAGTCATAGACAACATTCTCACCCATTCCATTTCATAGAACAAATCCCTATTGGACGAGTGTTCTCTGAGCAATACGGGAAGTCTGACTGCTATCCCAGAAAATCGGATGAATGGAAGATTGGCCTTGAGAACGCAGATAGCAAGAAATCATATAGGTATTTCAAGAAGGAGCATGTGGACAAGGCTGAGGTCAGACGCAAAGTTGAGTCCATCTCATTTGAAAAACGGAAGAAACGCAACAACGTAAAACTTGTCATGCTCCAGTATGGCTTCCATACAAGAAACAAAAAGACCAGATACTGTACACACTTTAAGCACGGCTTGCAAGCAATTGCAAGATGCGCTTGGATGAATATACGCCGTCTTTCCTGGTTTGACAACAAATTAAGTATCCAAATTGCAAAATAAGTAGTTCAAAGAGCGAATAGCCCCATTTTGAGGCTTTTAAAAGGCTGTAGTTTCGTGCTAAAGTTGTTTGACCAACTAATGAACACTAACTATTCGCCAGAGTTAGTTAACGCCAAGGGCAGAATAAACTGCACAAGGCTATAGTTTAATTTAATAGAACCCACTTTTCAAGTGGACTCAAATCTAATCTTCGTCAGAATCGTTTAGGCAACTTCTATTATTGCAAAAGCTCTCTAAAAACTTTCAATGCAAAAGAATTGGAATAATTGTTTTCGAAAATAAAGCGTGAGTATTTATTGTACTTTGGCACCGAATTTTCCGCAAAATAATTAATAGCTTCGATATATTCTTTTGCAGTGTTGCAGAGTCTGCCACACAACGAGGGGTCAAGTTCATAGCCTTCAAATGTTTCGGTTGTACCTAATATGTTTTTACCGTACATCAGAGCTTCGCATGTTTTTACCTTCATACCACTACCAGAAAATATCGGGAATACCATAAAGTCTGCTTCTTCGAAGAAAGGTGCAAGGTCGGGAACATTAGAGAAAACAGGAATGTCTACCAAACAAGGCTGAGATTTTTTCAGCTGGTCCATGTCCTTGCCTATTATCTTGAAATCTATGTCTACATGCGGCAACACATTCTTTACAAACCACAAAAGCCCTTCGGTATTGGCAGGAAAATTACTTCCGATGAAATAACATTTAGGCTTTCTACCGGTAAAGCCCTGCTTGTCGAAGTTCTTGCCTACACATTTGTCTTCAAATGTGATAGGAACTATGTAATCAAACGGCTTGCCATAGAGCGACTTCATGATGTTGCTGTCGCGCATACATAAGCCCACAGACTTATCCGAATAGTCAATGCTGTATCTGTCGTTCTTTGCTGCACAGTCAATGACAATTTTCCTTAGGGGGAACTTCTTGCTGACCCTTGCTTCATAGTAAAGGCTTTCTACATTATGGAAGAAATTGATGATGATACCTTTGTATCCATGTTCCTTAAGTTTCTTGGATATTATTCCCAAAATACTGGTATTGATGAAGATATAGTCATACTTGTCTGCCACGTTTATAATGGTGCGGATCTTACCTGGTGTCAATCCGTAAAAATAGCTGAAAGGAAAGAGTATTGCTGACAGCAGTATTGTAGCAATACTGTTTTTCTTAATGTTTTCGTTGATGAAAAAACAGTCAACATTTTCTTTGCCAAGGACATTGATAGCCATTTCCACATTGCGTCTGTTTGCGAGGCTTCCACCGTCAAAGACATTATGGAAATCTTGAAATGATATGATTAAAACTTTCTTCATATAGCTTTATATTTTAATTTAATGTCGCACATCTTAATTTTGTTGTATATTTCTGCTTTCAGTTCCAAGAGCATGTTTATCTGACTTTTATCGTTTTTTCCCATTAGCATCTTTATTCGCTCACGGAAGATAAGAAAATTGGTGTTTTTAAGCCTGTTCGTCAGCATCTTTTTGGCAGAGAAACCTTTCTTTTCAGCCTGCAATACTGCTACATCTATGAGTTTGAGTTCGTATTTCAGTTCTGGCTTACGGTCTTTCACCATGTGGATATAATGGAGCAGAGGATTGTATACCATTGTTTTAAAGCCGTGTTGCCACATACGATAATGTATGTCCTCCTCTTCGCCATACATGAATACAGACTCGTCGAACAGGCCTACTTGCTCAAACATTTGTTTGCGAATATAGAAACACGAGCCAGAGAAGTGCATGTATTTGGATATATAGTGGTCAAAACGGTTGCCCATCGACGACATTATAGTTTGTATATAGCCATTTACCGTGTAAGCACAAGTAAAGGAATTAGTACTTGGCTGAGTTGGTGTGAGCATTTGTTTCATACCATACATTGCTAGGTTGGTGTCGCTTTCAAAAGCCTCTACTGCAGTCTTAAAAATAGGCTCGAATAGTCTGACATCTGGGTTCATTATGAGGATTATTGGAGCAGATGCTTTCCTTATGCCAACATTATTTCCTTGTCCATAGCCACCGTTATGGGTGTTTTTTATCAACACGATATCGTCGCCGTACATTTCCTTGAGCTTATCGAACATAGTGTCTGTATTACGGCTATTGTTGTCGACAATGATAAGTTCTATCTCTGACAAAGGAATGTCGGAGAATTTCTGTATCGAACTTACGCAATCGTATATGTCCTTTTCTGAATTGTAGGTTACTATAATTATTGAGACTTTTTTCATTTGTTCGTTCTTTTATCATTGTTAATTATTCCGATTGCCAAAGGTTGACAATTTCTTTGTATAAATATCGGTTATGCCTTGTGCGATGGCATTCCATGAGTATTTGCCCTTTGAATAGTCGTGCTTTATATTTTCTGTCATTTCCTCTATTTTTTGCGGATCTTCTATTAATACATTTATTGCTGTAGCTAAAGAAGTCACATCTCTTGGAGGAACGATAGTGCCATATTGTCCATTCTTAACCATGGAAGGTAGAGCACCTACATTGGTCGCAATTACAGGTTTGTTCAAAGCAAACGCAGACATAATAACACCACTTTGGGTAGCATCGACATAAGGACATACCACAAATAAGGAACTGCGTATCAGTCCAACAAGTTCGGTATCGTCAAGATATCGGTTGAGAAGAACTAGATGACCATTACTATATATAGCATACTGGTTTAAGTCAAAATAAATCTTACCTTTACCCGCAACAACCAACTTCACATCGGGATGTTTCTTGCAAACCTTATCCATTGCTTCGCACAGATATTCAATGCCCTTATGCGAACTAATTCCGCCAAAGAATAAGACATAGTTACTTACATCGGGCTTTTGTGGCTTAATATTTTGCAGGTTTGTATATGCGCTAAGATGCGATAAAACCACACGTTTTGCCCCCATATGGTATGTCTTAATAAAATCTTCTTTCTGTGTCTCGTTCAACAAAATAAAATCGTTAAGTAGCCGGAAACATACATCGCGATGGAGACGATTGAGCCATGTGTCCTCGCTAGAATGAGGCAGAGGGTCATGCATGGTTATAACTATGCGCTTACGCAAGAGATATGTGAAGAACTCACCATAACGTGGTGGCCAAGTGAGATGTACTATGTTAATCTTCTTATGTAAAATGACACACACCATCCTGAATATAGTAAGGAGGTTACTAATTGACCAGTCGTGCTTGCCGGGAAGGTTTACTATATATGTCTTCGATAAATCTATGTCGTTAGCCAAATAAGCAAGTTCTGGAAAATCGGAAGCAGGATAAACCCCACCTCTTTTATTCAGCGATTCAATCTTTATAAGGGTGAGTCGCTTAGTCGATTCAGATACTTTAAGAAAATAAAACAAATTTATTTTCTTTTGCAATTCGCCAATTAGAGGAATGTCACAATCGGCAAAATGTGGAGTTGAGATATATGCCACTTTCATGTTGCTTTCTTTTGATTATTTAAGCGGCCTACAAAGAGCCTCCTATGGATTCTAAAATTGTTGTCATCATTTCATTATATTTGCAGAGATAACTTTGAGCAAAAGTTATGCATTTAGCTTTGTCAAACGTTTGTATTTTTTTAAATACATAGTCTGGACTTGGCGTGCGACGAAATAGTGAATTGCTCGCTATTCGATTGTCAAGCAGGTCGGCAACTTTTAATATGTGACGGATTTTGCTTGTTGAAGAGTCACAAAACAAGCCGTTTGCATGTCTCGTTCCATAATTGTCAAAGCTAAAGAAAGGCACAGCGTTGTGAATACACACAACGATAGGATGCATGTTGTTGCCAATGTAACCACAAGAATACTTGAGTAGAGCGTACCAGTCGATAGGGTTAAGCGGGAGGACAATCTCCTTTTCTAGCTCTCCTGCAGATCGGCTTGTCGAGAATGGTAACGATACACACTGTATGCCATTACGTTTTGCTATATTTTGAAGTTTGTTCAACCACGTTTGAGAGACGTTAGATCGCTTTTCGTTTTTGAAACTTATGAGTATATACTTGTCTGAAAGACCATATTTTTTCATCAGTTCCTCTTTAGAAGGCACTAATGTATTTGCGTTCTGATTGAACGCAAATACAGGGTCAGGTGTGACTGGTGGACAACATAATCCTTCGGTAATGAAAGAGAACATCTTTTGTGTGTCCATATCACGCACTGATACATAGCTATATGCCATGATACGCTCTTTCATTTGCTTACGAAGTTTTTTTGAAATGTATTTGTATTTTGAATCTTGGCTTGCCGCTGACATTAATGCAACTGGTACAGGTTTGTCGAGATAGTCGGTCCATATGCCCCAAAATGGATTTGGAAACACCACGTCAGAAGTCACAGAATTAATGGCTACAATATTGCGACATGGGAAAACGATACGTTCAAACAGCGGATGGTGCTGTGCCACGGCATCACTACCTATTATAACAGCCTCTATGTGTTCTGTGGAAATAATGTTTGCTACATCTTTTATTGTATGACACAAACAGGTCTCTTTCCACAATTTGAGGCGCAGCTTTTTCTGGTTCTCAATTTGTGAAATCGGTGTATTTTGGGTATAATATTCTTCCAAGTCTTTAGCCACCCAATTTATAACCACTGGTTCGTGTTCATGATTCTTCAGAAACATGTATGTGGAAAGAAGCTGTAACATCGCTCCAAAATTACACACTGAGTGGTATGCAAGCAAACCTATTTTCATTTTATCACTTTGTTTAAAGTTTTACTCTATAATAAAATAACGACACAATGTATACTTTATTATTTATATAGCCCTAAATCATAGATTTTTTTATATTCAAAGCCGTTGTTCATGAGTAATACTCCCTTAGTTCCTCCTGTCCGGCCTCCAATGAAACAGCAGCAACGGGTAAGCAGATATATGGCAGCATAATAATCTAAGGCATCTTTTATGGGATTGCGTTCCTTATCTTTCGCCTTGATTTGAGCGAGTAGTTGGTCTGATTGCATGTCCTTGCTGCTGTACCTACGCTGATCGAGAAATAACAATTTATTGCCAAATTCCGCTTTTAATACATCGAGTATGTCTTTATCTTCTGTTGCTACAAACACATAATTGCATTGTTTCTCCTTCATTACTTCTTTTGCATCCTTTATAATTTCTTTCATTTCTGGTTGAATAGGATGATTCTTTGGCTTTGCCACCACATAGTCGGTGCCACGGCATAAGATGCCAAGTACACGTCCTTTATCTTTAAAAAGTTGTTTCTCTTTGCTTCGAATGTAATCTAACGTCTTATTGTTGGGACGAATAAACGTCTTAAAGATATTACGGAAATGGGCGATTCTCTCTGGGTTGTCATAAAACTCTGTTTGTCCCATGAGATACTTCTTCGCTGGTGCTGGAGTCATGCGGTTGATAATCACATTTTTACTATTCTTTATATCTTCCAATCCATACCCCGCAGGTTGTTTAAAAAATATCTCCCAAACATTTTTGTTCTCATTTTTTAATGAGTATTGGGTGATGTAGTTTTTCAAGTCGACAACAGGAATGTATCCGTGATCCAAAGCATAGGCTATATGCATGCACACTTTGTTCACAATCCAAAACAGTCCGCCACCCTCATCGTTCCAACCTATCACATAGAAGGTCTTGTCTGCATTTTTACTTCCAAGACATACCTTGCGCTGGCGTCCTTTAAATAAAAGGTACTTATTGTAAATCCAATCGGAACAAGGGATATACTCAAATAATTTAATTATTAACTTCTTCATACAAAAATATAATTTAAAGTACCAATAGATATGCTTCCTTATTTTAAGCATTGGCGTTTTTAATATTAACGGCTTAATAGCATTTTTATTTTATACAAGTCTTTCCAACCTACAAGCAAAGAACGCATTTGTATGAAAAACATGTATCTGTATGTAGGAATGAAAAGATGTATGAAAAAACCTGCTGCAAATTGTGTAGCTACGGCTACAATGGCAACTCCACACACACCAAAGCGTGTTATGACAAGAAGGTTTAGTACCACACATACTATACAGCCACTAAGACTACGCAATACAAAATATTTTTGTTTCTCCTCTATAATCAAAATTTGCCCCGAAACGATATTAAGAGCTACGCCTATTATCTTAAATGATAAAATCTGTAAGATAGCAATAGAGGCACTATATTTTAAACCAAATGTCCATAATATAATATATTGGGAACATAAGGATGTAAAGATGGCACATAATACGCACGACCACACAGTGACGTTCATAAACATTTGTGACTTTTTACGATACGAGTCGAGATCGTAATTTCGTTCCTTAACGAGCAGCGGACTGACGGTTTGTATGAGAATGGTAGGCACATAAAGTAATACTTCAACAAATTTAGATGCTACAGAGAAATAGCCTACTGATGTTTTGTCAATCATGTTGCCAATCATGATTTGATCAATCTGTAAGAATACAGTTGCCGCTACTCCTGACAGCAGTAAAGGAAACGATTGGCGTAAGAGATAGCGTGCCCAAACTTTGTCAAAATGCCAAGAACGCATGCTGCCAATCTTTTTCTTATAGACGTAGCAATAGCCTTGTGCCAAGACGCAGGCATCAAATACCAAGGAGATAACAAACCATAAAAGAGAAGCATGTACAAGTAACAATACAATCTTAATTGTCCCTGATAGTACTGTGCGGAAGATGCCTACCTTTACTATATATTCGTTCTGAACGAGCGAGGTAAAATAGTTGCGAATCACATCAAACGGTGTGAGTATGACTGTTATAGCATATATCATTATAATGCCATAGGTGTAAAGGTCTGTCTCATTGATGTAAGCTACCGCAGAAATGATGACTATTGTGACGAACGAAAGTAATAGGCGGAGAACAAACACAGTCCCCAGAATGGTGTCTTTCTGATTATTCGCCTTCGCTTCTTCTCTAATTTCGATATTCTCAAAGCCAAAGGTGGCTATCACAAGAAATAAGGTAACGAAGCTGATGGCATAGTTCATCACACCATATTGAGTTGGACCAAGGTATCGAGCCACCAAAATTCCAACCAATAACGCACTAGCTAGACCTGTCATTTTACCAACTAGTGCCCAGAAAACATTCGATATTATGCGTTTGCTTACTTTATTCTCACTCATTATCTTCTTCTTTTTCTGTAAGTTGTCTTTTTTCTCTATTGTAACGTCCTTCAAAATAAGCTATGCAAAGCACAATGACGTTAAACCAATAATAAATTGCGATATGCGAAATCATGGTTAGTACAATAATCAGAGCTCCAAGAACAGACATTGCAGGAGCATATTCTTTCTTTGTCTTAAGACACTCGAAAATATCTTTAAACAGAAGGCACAATGAGATTATATATAGTAACATTCCTATTAATCCGAAATCGAACCATGCTTCTAAATAGTCGTTATGAGCAGAAAGTACATAACGTGAATTGTGCACCACTGTGTTGAATCCGTTTCCAACAAAATAGGTAAAAATCCCCTGGTTGTTTATAAGTCTCCAGGCTTCAGTCCATACGTCCGTGCGACCACTTCCATTGTCTTCTTGTATAGATTCAAAGCGTTCAAATATATTGTTGTCGCCCATTGTTCCAATGTAAGCAAAGATGGCAATAAACGCTGTGAGTATGCAGAATCCGATTATTATTTTTTTGAATTTGCCTTGCTTTGATACCAATTGATTGGTTATGATATATGCTATCATTGCAAGTGCAAGTGCAAGTACACCTCCTCTTTTTACGGAAGAAAATACAGCTAGGCTGACGATGATAGTCAAACATGTTTTTCCAATTTTCGATGGATAAACCAAAACTAAAGGTAACATGTATAATGAGTAGTAAGATGACCCCAAATGTACATTCATAAGAATGTTGTCCACATCGTAAAAACTGTAATAGGTTAACAGAAATAATGCGGTGATGACAAGAAATATTATTTTTAACCATTTGCTATCGCCTTTATGCAAGACAAAATAATAGGTTGAGTTAAGAATAAGTATGGGGAATGCTGCCCAAAATAGGCTGTTTATATATGACGATACGCCTTCCACACCAACCGGATTAATGGCTGTTACCAACAGTACCCATGTCATGTAAATATTAAAAAATAGGATAGTCTTTGACGGTACCTCTATAAGATAGTCTTTCGTGAAGGGACGCAGTACAAAAACGCTCCACACCATAAAGGCAAAAGCTATTATAAAATTGCTATATGCTATGCCGCCACTTGATTCCTGCTCAAACATAACAGCACATGCACTCAATGCAAAAGCAATGAGTGCCATGTAATAATATGCTGTGATAATTTTTTCTTTTGACAACAACATTAATTTTTACCTAAAATATAGCCTTTTAAAACATAAGTCAAATCACCAATAAATACAAGCATTGTTATTGCAAGAACGAAAATCATCCGCCGAGGTTTTGCTGGCTTAATAGGCACGCTAGCACCTTGCAACGTTGTGAAAGCAGGGGTACGCTCGCGGAGTTTTGCTTCAGCAGCTTGTAACTGGGTAACCATTGCAGTGTAAGCATTAAACTTTAGCTGCATGTCATTTTCAAGATCTGTCTGTTTAGAACGCACACTTTCTAGAACAATATCCATGTTTGCATCAGAATAACTGCCATACAGTTGGCGAGCTTTTTCATAGTCAGCTTTTGTCTTTGCTGTCAGCGCCTTGTAGTATTCTACATCATGACGTGCTTTTTGCGTGCGATAATTGGTGATAAATACTTGAAGCTTAGAAGAAACAGAGTCGGCTAAGCTCTTGCTTATTAATGGATCCTGCGCCTCTGTGTGTATAGTTATAACACCGGTTTTCTTGTCTACCATCAGACCTATTAAATTTCTTGTTTCACCAACGATGTCGTCTTCTTCTTTGGATAGCCTATAAGGATTCTCAAGTTCTTCCGTGCGATTTACACGTTTTATATTTGCTTTCTTTGATTTGAAAACACGCTTTACTGCTCCTATGACTTTTGTCCACCACGCATGTTTCTGATGCTTCTTAAGATATTCGTAATAAGAACATTTTATAGCACCATCCTGAGTTTTTACTTGTATCTTTAGCAGACTGGCTACGAAACCATTGTCATTAAGCAATTCTGGATAAAGAAGCGGTGAAATAGCATCTGATCCACCCATTTGAGTAAGGTCAATACCAAAACTTGAGGCTAACGAACCTACACCTCCCATATCTACAGAATTCTCTGCTTCAGGCACAAGCATGGCACTTGCTGTATAGGAACGCGGAACACAAATTATGATGAGCGAAGAAACTACGATAGCAATAGGAATAGATATGAGAAATAACTTCTTCTTGCTAAGCACAGCCTTTAGTATTTCTGAGACATTTATATAACCTTCTTTCTTTTCCATATTTTTTTTTGTCTGTTTTGAATTGGTATTTTGTATGTAATAATAATATTAATACAATATTTCATACCAACTATAATAATATGTTATCTTATTAATACTTTATCCAAACTTTCAACTCCTTTAGTTTTGCTTAAAAAGGGGTTGCAAGATGTTGAGAATACCTTCTTCAATCTCTTTGTTGGGAATGCCTAACTGGTAGTTCTTGAATCGCTCGTCGTAACTCTTTATAGTTAGGTAACCGCTCAGGTATATGACCAGAAAGGGATTGGAATCCACATTGTTCATCATATTGGCCTTTACCTGTGCCTTATTGAGGTCTGTAATGCAATAGTCATGCTTCTTCAGAATGTCTATGAGGAATGTGTGAGTATTTGCCTTAAACCAGTAATCATCATAGCGTGAATTTGCTAACGTGTTCAGTACACTGAAAGGATTGTATATTTCTTCAGAATTTTCTTCGAAGTGATAGCCAGAATAACGCATTCTTAACTTATCGATGGTTTCTGTCTCGTTGTCTTCATTTGCAGACGCTAATTCGCCGATACCTTCCTTGAAATTCGTAAGCAGTTCCTTCTCTGTCATTCCGCAGATACTGATATAGCGGTGGTCCATCGAGATATCCGTCAGGTTGTTGAGGTCGCTGAACACGCTAACCTTGCCAAACTTGGTTACACCTGTGAGGAATGCAAACTTGATATATCGGTCTTGTGTCTTCAATACCGAATAGAATGCTTTCAGCTGTGCACGGTGTTCAGCCTGTAACTCTGGGTCGCGCAGAGTCTGAAGTATAGGCTTGTCGTATTCATCTATAAGAATTACAACACCACATCCTTCTTTCTCTGCAGCTCGTGCTATCACACCCTTGAAACGAAGGGCAAGTGTGGCTTCTGACTCACGGGTTCCATATTTGCATTCCCAAGTTGTGAGGTAGTCATTAAGAACTGTGTACAGGCTGTCTTTCTCTCGAAAGTTGGCCGTGTTGAGATCAATATGGAAGATAGGATATTTCTTCCATTCTGTCTCCAAGTCATATATGGCTAAGCCCTCGAAGAGTTCCTTCTTACCCTGGAAGTATGCTTCCAACGTAGACAGAAAGAGGCTCTTTCCGAATCGGCGTGGGCGACTGAGAAAGTAATATTTGCCCTCATCTACGAGCTTGTATACGAAGTTTGTCTTATCAACGTATGCATAACCATTACGTTGCAAGTCTTCGAAATCTTGTATTCCTATAGGATATTTCATAGAATGACTCTTTTTTATAGGGTTTGATTATTCTTACTTACTCATATTAGCAATCGTAGCAATCATGGCGGCGATGCTGCTCATGCTGGTTCCCATACTCATCATTTCGGCGGTACTCATCTTGCGCTTCAGCTTGGCTGGGATGACAATCTCGCTGCCTGGCTGCACTTTGGCACCATGAGAGAGTTTGGCTACCTTGCCATTCATGTAGATGATGTATGCCTTGCTCTTTAATGCATCTGAGGCAAAACCACCTGCCTGATCGATGTAGTAGCTTGCCTTCTTGCCATTTTCGTAGGCTACCGTGTTGGCAAACATTACAGCACCATTGATCTTTACTGTACCATTGTACTGAGGAATGACCAGACGGTCGCCCTCGCGCAAGATGATGTCGGCATCACTGCCTGGGTTCGCCAGTGCCTCAGGAAGGTCGATACCTACCGGATACTCGCTAGGTACATTGAACTTCTCTATGTTGGTGCGCTCTACATCCTTTGAGGTCTGGGAGATGGCATTGGCATTGTTGCTGCTAGCGGCAAGCTGCAGAAGGTTTTTCTGCATCTCTTCGCGCTGCATCTTCAATACTGCCTCCATGCGCTGCTTCTCTTGCTCGTTGGCTCTGCGGATGATGCGGGCTCCCTTGAGGTATGCCTGGTCGGTAGCTCCACCTGCCTTCTTGAAGAGTTCGCTCAAGCGGGCGTTGCGACGGTCTAATGTATAGAGACCGGCAAACATCACTTCACCGGTAATCGATACGTTCTGCTGCTCTACATACGCCGGACTCTGACGAATCATTACTTCATCAAATGGCATCAGCTTGAAGCCTGGGGTGCCGTCGATAACGAAACCATCTTTAAGTGATAGAGTGTAGGTCTTGGCGATGACACTGTCTGGACGTAAAGCCTTGGCATCCATTACTCTACGGCTTACCATTACATTAACGGTTGAAGCCTTATCGGTTAAACCTCCTGCCTGGAGAACGAAGTCTTCGAGGGTCTCATTGTCGGCATATTGGTAAACTCCTGGATACTGCACTTCGCCACGGATGGTGAGGGTGCGCTCTACAATCTTTTCCTGTCGGGTAGGGATGAAGAGAACATCGTTTTCCTTCAATGGGATATCTGGAGTCTTGCCGTTCATGATGCCGGCGATGTCTACACTTATAACTTCGAGCGAGCGGTCTGACTTCATACGGTGCATTACGGCACGGTTAGTGAATGCCTCCTCAGTCAATCCTTCGGCATGCTCTACAAGGGTGCGTACGCTGTTGATCTGTTCGCCAAGATTGTACATGCCCGGACGGAATACGGCTCCTTTCACCTCTACGGTGTTGGCGTAGCGTGGCAGGATGCTGTCTACGCTGATTGAGTCGCCGTCATCGATGCGGAAACTTGAGAAGTCGAACTCTCCAACATTATATACGGCATGTTCTCTGCCTGTCTTGCGGTTCAGTCTTACTGATTTCTTATAGGCATCGCCTGTAAAACCACCGGAATACTTCAGAAGGGAATTCACGCTCTCGTTCTTCTTCATTTCGTAGATCATCGGGCGCTTTACCTTTCCGGCGATGGTTACGAGACAGTCGTATGGACCTACTACGATAACATCGTTGTCGGCAAGACGGACATTACCGGTCAGTTTGCCGTTCAGGATATAGTCGTAGATGTCGACAACAGTTACCAGCTTGTTATGTCTGTATACTTTGATGTTTCGCAATGTACCCAGATCGTTGGTTCCGCCAGCCATGTAGAGTGCATGGAATACGGTAGCGAAGGCTGAGAGGGTATAGGTGCCCGGAATCTTAACCTCGCCCATTACATTTACCATGATGGTCTTGGTCTGTCCTACAGTGAGTTTGATGCGACTTGAACGGTATCTGCTGCCCACGGTATTGCGTAGGCGGGCATTAGCCTGAGCTACGGTCAAGCCTGAAACGCTGACTGGTCCATAACCCTCGATGGTTACCTCACCATCTGGCGAAACGGTACTCTCTATGGTTTTCTGTGAGGCACCATAGATGTCGATGATAACCGCATCGCCAGGACCCAGACGATAGTTCTGTGGGGTAGCGATGTTCATATTTGGCTCGAAACTGAGATCCTTGTTATTGAAAATGTCGCGGCCGAATACCTTGTTGCGCTTGATACCGAGCTCTGCCTGCATCTGTTTAATCATGGTAGCTGTATCTGGAACCATTGCATTCATCTCCTTGCTGAAGCCAGCATAGTCAGGATTATTTTCATCATAAGATGAATAGTAGCTGTCGTTCTGCTTGCTCTGGATGCGATAGTTACTATAGGTTGAGGACAGTTTCTCATTATCCTTGTTCTGGTAATCTTCTCTTTGTTTACCATTGTTGGTTCGCATTCTCTTGTTCGCAACATTTCCTGCTGCTGATGTGCTGTAGAGTTCGTTCTGTTGCGACATCTTCTGATACTTGTTGCGTACACGACGAATCTGGGAGATGTCTACGCCTTGCTGCATCAGTTTGGTAACAATCTGTGAGTTGGATGTGCCACGCTCATGTTCTTTCACCACAAAACTCATCACTTGATCGTCTGTCATGTGAGAACTCTGTGCGAAAAGTGGTCCTGAAGACAGAACCAGCGCCAGTACAAGTATGATATGTTTCTTCATTATTGTTCTATTATCTTAGTTATATTTATGTAATAACTCGAAAAAAGTGATTTTGTTGCTATAGAAGGCTGAAAAGATGTTAATAAAACCAAGAAACCCAGGGGTCAACCCTGGGTTACTGATGTTCTGAGCGAGATACGGGAGTCGAACCCGCCTCACAGGCTTGGGAAGCCCGTGCACTACCGATGTGCTAATCTCGCTTGAATTAGCTTATCGTACATAATGACAAGAGAGCCACGAGCGGGACTCGAACCCGCGACCCACGCATTACGAATGCGTTGCTCTACCAACTGAGCCATCATGGCTTTTTGCCCGAAAGCAGATGCAAAGGTAATGAATATTTTTTGAAATACGAAATTATTGCCTAAACTTTTCTTGCGGTTAACTCTTATTAACTAAAGTTTGTCTGATTTGCTTTATCGGGTTCATAATAAAAAAGGGACTATCGCCATAGGATAGTCCCTCTTCTGATTATAGTTTCTTGAATGTCAATTCTTCTTTTTTCGAATTCTTGCCTACTGATATGGTGTCGCCTGGCTTCATTGTGCCATCGAGCAGCATCTCGCAAACGGAATCTTCGATGTAGGTCTGGATGGCGCGGCGGAGTGGGCGGGCACCAAACTGTACATCGTATCCCTTCTTGGCTACCATCTCCTTTGCCTTTTCGGTAATCTGGAAATGGAATCCCAAGTCTTCTATTCTCTTGACCAGTCCTTCCAAGTCGAGGTCGATGATGCGCTTGATGGCATTGAGATCCAACTGGTCGAAGGTGATGATGTCATCGAGACGGTTCAGGAACTCTGGAGCAAACTGCTTGCTCAGGCTCTTCTGAACGATGCTGCGGGCATACTCCTTGTCTTTCTCGTCCATCGCCAATCCGCCTTTTATGCCTGCAGAAGTAAAGCCGACACCTCTGCCGAAATCTTTCAGCTGGCGGGTTCCTGCATTCGAGGTCATGATGATGATGGTGTTGCGGAAGTCGATGAGTCTGCCGTTGCCATCGGTAAGTCTGCCTTCGTCGAGTACCTGTAAGAGCAGGTTGAATACCTTGCTGTTGGCTTTCTCTATTTCGTCAAGCAATACGATGCTGTATGGTTTGCGGCGTACCTTTTCGGTCAGCTGTCCACCTTCGTTATAGCCTACGTATCCTGGAGGTGCACCTACCAGACGTGAGGTGTTGAAACTCTCGGAGAATTCGCTCATGTCTATTCTGATGAGTGCATCTTTCGAACCAAACAGCTCTTCGGCGAGTTTCTGGGCAAGGTAGGTTTTGCCTACACCTGTAGGACCCAGGAACATGAATACGCCAATCGGATGGTTAGGGTCGCGCAAGCCTACGCGGTTTCTCAGAATGGTCTTTACCATCTTGTTGATGGCGTTATCCTGAGCAATCACCTTATGCTTCAGGTTGTGTTCGAGGTCTTTCAGGCGTTTGCTTTCGCCCTCAGCCATGCGTTGAGCCGGTACGCCGGTCATCATGCTGATTACGTTGGCAATGTCTTCGTCTGTAACCTCAACGTATTCGCCTATCTCTCCCTGCTGCCATTGTGCCTTCATTTCCTCAATCTCTTTCTCGATTTTGGTCTGGGCATCTCTACATGAGGCTGCCATCTCAAAGTTCTGGTTTGCAACAGCCTGCTGTTTCTTGCTGATTATCTTTTTCAGTTCTTTTTCCAGTTTGATATATGGAGCAGGAACACTTGCATTATTAATATGTACGCGCGAGCCGGCTTCATCTATCACGTCGATAGCCTTGTCAGGGAAGTGGCGGTCGGTGATATAGCGCTCTGTCAGTTTGACACATGTCTCGAGAGCCTCATCTGTATATCTCACACAGTGGTGCTTCTCGTAATGTCCCTTGATGTTGCGCAGTATCTGCAGGGTCTCTTCGCGTGTTGTCGGTTCAACGATAACTTTCTGGAAACGGCGCTCCAGGGCTCCGTCTTTCTCGATACTCTTGCGATACTCATCGAGCGTGGTGGCACCGATACACTGAATGACACCTCTTGCCAAGGCTGGCTTCAGAATGTTGGCCGCATCCATGCTTCCTTCGCCGGAACCGGCGCCTATCATAGTATGAATCTCATCTATGAAGATGATGATCTCCGGATGGTTCTCCAGTTCCTTGATCACATTCTTGATGCGCTCTTCAAACTGTCCGCGGAATTTGGTTCCTGCAACGATGGCAGTCAGGTCGAGACTTACCAGACGTTTGTTGAAGAACATAGGCGATGTTTCCTGGTTGTTGATGAGCTGTGCCAGTCCTTCTACGATGGCACTCTTTCCTACGCCCGGTTCACCTATTAATACTGGGTTGTTCTTCTTTCTGCGTCCCAGAATCTCGAGCACGCGCTGAATCTCCTTCTCTCTGCCCACGACAGGGTCCAGTTTTCCTTCGGCTGCAGCCTTGGTCATGTCGAAACTATATTTGTCGAGGGTAGGGGTGCTGCTCTTTTTGCGCGGAGTTCCATTTGAACGGGTAGACAGTCTCATCGGGTTCTGGTCCTTTTCCATATCGAATGGCTCTTCGTCTGGTTCCATCATGTCGTTCTGCTCGTTGTAGTCATCTTCTGCTTCAATTCCGCCTGCCATCTCCAGATTCTCTGCTTCCTCCTGCTTGTCCGCAGCAGGTGTTTCAGAATCTGGTGTTTGAGGCTCCATTTTCAAATCCTTCGGTTCTTCTGTCTTCTGTTCGTCATCCTTGTCAGAAGGATAGAGCATTTCGATGGCGCGGTCGTAGTTTAACCCCAGTTGACTAAGCCAGTTGGCTACAGGGTTCTTGTCATTTCTCAAGATGGCAAGCAGCAGATGTCTTGGCTCTACAATCTTGGAGTGCTCGTAGTTGTTAGCCTCGCGGATAGAGTCTCTGATGATACTGTCTGTTATAGGGTTGAATGGGATATGGTTGTTTTCCTTCACGTTATCGGCAGGAGCTTCTTCCATACGCCTTTCTAATTTGCTGGTAAGGACTTCGCCGAAAGCCATCGGGCTGATGTCTGCGCCCTTCAGGAGCTTGTTGACATCGCTGTCGTTCTGGCTAATCAGACTCAGCATCAGATGCTCCACGCTAATCTCGCTGCCCAATGTGCGTGCAGCTTCTTTGCTGCTTCTGTTCAGTATGTCCTGTATATGTGAAAACGGATTTATCATATTTGCTTATATTTTTAAAAAATCTCAGTGCAAAAGTACACATTATTTTCAATAATAGCAAATGATATGCCAACTTTTTTGCATTGTTAAAATACAAATAATGCTAAAATAATGCGATTTTTCGCCTCTAAAGCGTTTTGGTATCATTTTTTTTTGTATCTTTGTCGGGAATTTCAAAAGGGTAAAACGTCTTAGAACGCAAGGAAATGCCCTTAAACGCGATTTCCGGATAGAAAACAGGCGTTTTGAAAGTAATGAATAAACAATAATACATTAATATAAGAAATGGACGAAAATCAGACAATGGATCATGATAGAATCATGAAAATCAACATTGAGGAGGAGATGAAGTCTAGCTACATCGACTATTCGATGTCAGTGATTGTGGCTCGTGCCCTCCCTGATGTACGCGATGGTTTCAAGCCTGTGCACCGCCGTATTCTTTACGGTATGCTCGGCATTGGAAACACCAGTGACAAACCTTATAAGAAATGTGCGCGTGTTGTAGGTGAGGTGCTCGGTAAGTATCATCCTCACGGCGACTCTTCTGTTTATGGTGCTCTGGTGCGTATGGGACAGGAGTGGAACATGCGTTATACCTTGATTGACGGACAGGGTAACTTCGGTTCTGTTGACGGTGACTCTCCTGCTGCCATGCGTTATACTGAGTGCCGCCTCTCTAAGATGGGTGAGCATATCATGGATGACCTTGACAAGGAAACGGTTGATATGACCAACAACTTCGATGATACCTTGCAGGAGCCTACTGTGATGCCTACCAAGATTCCTAATCTTCTGGTGAATGGCGGTAACGGTATTGCCGTAGGTATGGCTACCAATATGCCTACCCACAACCTGGGTGAGGTGATTGACGGTTGCTGTGCATACATCGATAATCCAGACATCGATACCGATGGATTGATGCAGTATATCCCTGCTCCTGACTTCCCAACCGGTGCTACCATCTATGGTATCCAGGGTGTGAAGGATGCATACGAAACGGGTCGAGGCAGAATCGTGGTTCGTGCCACTGCTGAGATTGAAAGTGGTGAAAACCATGACAAGATTGTTATCACCGAGATTCCTTACGGTGTTAACAAGGAGCAGCTCGTAATGGCTATTGCTGACCTTGCCAAGGAAGGCAGAGTAGATGGCATCGCTAACGTAAACGATGAGTCTGGCCGTCAGGGTATGCGTATCGTGGTAGATGTAAAGCGTGATGCTAATGCTAATGTTCTTTTGAACAAACTCTTTAAGCTGACTGCTCTTCAGAGCTCATTCTCAGTGAATTGCATCGCTCTTGTTAATGGTCGTCCACGTCTTTTGAGCTTGAAGGAATGTGTGAAGTATTTCGTAGAGCATCGTCATGATGTTACCATCCGCCGCACCCAGTTCGAACTGAAGAAGGCGCAGGAGCGTGCTCATATTCTCGAGGGCTTGATCATCGCTTGTGATAACATCGATGAGGTAGTACATATTATCAGAGCCAGCAAGACTCCATCTGATGCACAGCGCAACTTGGAGAAGCGTTTCGAACTCGATGAACTTCAGAGTAAGGCCATCGTGGATATGCGACTCAGCCAGTTGACAGGCTTGCGTCTGGAGCAGTTGCATAATGAATTCAACGAGTTGATGAAGACTATCGACTACTTGAATCAGATCTTGAACGATCCTGAACTCTGCAAGAAGGTAATGAAGGATGAACTCAACGAGGTGAAGGAGAAGTATGGTGACGCTCGTCGCACCATGATTAAGCCAGACGACCATGAGTTCAACCCAGAAGATTTCTATCCAAACGACCCAGTGGTTATCACCGTGAGTCATCTCGGATATATCAAGCGTACCCCATTGTCTGAGTTCCGTGAGCAGGCTCGTGGTGGAGTAGGTGCTAAGGGAGCCCGTACCCGTGATAAGGACTTCACCGAGTATATTTATCCTGCTACCATGCACCAGACTATGCTGTTCTTCACCAAGAAGGGCCGCTGCTACTGGTTGAAGTGTTACGAGATTCCTGAGGGCGACCGCAATTCCAAGGGTCGTGCTATCCAGAACCTCCTCAACATCGAGAGCGATGACCAGGTGAATGCATTCCTCCGCCTGAGAGGTTTGAATGATGCTGAGTTCATCAACAACCATTATGTAGTCTTCGCTACCAAGAACGGTACCGTGAAGAAGACCTGTCTGGAGGCATATTCCCGTCCACGTGCCAACGGTGTGATTGCTATCAACATCGTAGAGGGCGATGAGGTGGTAGATGTTCGTCTGACAAATGGGCATAACGAACTGATTATTGCCAACCGCAATGGTCGTGCTGTCCGTTTCGACGAGAACGAGATTCGTACAATGGGTCGTACATCTACCGGTGTTCGTGGTATGCGCCTCGATGAGGGTAATGATGCTGTAGTAGGTATGATTGTTGTCAACGATCCTGAGAAGGAAACCGTGATGGTAGTGAGCGAGCAGGGTTATGGTAAGCGTTCTGACGTACTCGATTACCGCGTTACCAAGCGTGGCGGTAAGGGTGTGAAGACTCTGAATATTACCGATAAGACCGGTCGACTGGTAGCTATCAAGAACGTAACCGATGATAACGACCTCATGATTATCAACCAGAGTGGTATCGTGATTCGTCTTGCCGTAGCCGATTGCCGTGTCATGGGCCGTGCTACCCAGGGTGTCCGCCTCATCAACCTTGCCAAGAAGAATGATGTCATCGCCAGCGTATGCAAGGTGATGAGTTCAGAACTCGAGGCTTCTGTAGAAGAGGAGAGCCGTTCGGCTTGGGCTAAGAAGAGCGAGGAGATAGAGAATGATACCGTAGGTGCCAAGACTGCCGAAGAGGCTGCCGAGGCTGAGGCTCATCTCGCTGACGAAGCATCTGAAGCTGATGATACCGATTCGGGCAACGTAGATTTCGAATAAAAGAAAAGACGCGTAAAAATAAATAACAACAACTTTTAAACTCATTAAGAAAAATGAAAAAGTTTTTAGTAGCTGCAATGATGGTACTAGGTGCCACATCAGCATTCGCAGGCGACAGTGACGCTCTCAAGGCGGTCATGAAGGCTAAGACTTATGCCGAGGCTGAGGCTTTGGTTAAGCAGAATTTGGGTCAGATGGCTAACGATGCAGAGAAGGCCAAGGCTTACAACAAGCTCGTTGATCTCGCTATGAAGCAGTTCAACGACCAGCAGAGCATCCAGCAGACCAATCAGATCATGAAGAAGAACGACCCGGTTGACGAGGCTGCTATGTCTGAGGGCGCTTACAATGCATTGATCAATGCTATTGAGTGCTACAAGTACGACCAGCTTCCTAACGCTAAGGGTAAGGTTGCTCCTAAGTTTAACAACAACGCTAGCCGTGTATGGGGTGCTCGTGTTCAGCTCGTTAATGCGGGTCAGACAGCAGCCCAGAACAATAAGGCTGATGAGGTATTGAAGTATTGGGGTGCATTCCTCGATACAGACAATGAGCCTCTCTTCGCTTCTGTAGACCAGAAGCAGAAGGATAGCGAGAAGGACTATATCGGTCAGGTTGCTCTCTTTGCAGCCCGTTATGCATACCAGGCTAAGGATGCTGCCCGTTGCGAGAAGTATTGCGACATCGCCATGAAGAGTGAGAAGGAGGCTAAGGATGCCCTCAACCTCAAGCTCTATGTAATGAAGGACGGCTTGAAGACTCACGAGGATTCTCTTGCCTATGTTAACAAGCTCAAGGATATCTTTGCAAAGGACGAGACCAATGAGGTTGTTCTCGATGGTTTGAACTCTATGTACTCTTCATTGAAGATGGAGAAGGAGCAGACTGAACTTTTGGACAATGCTATCGCAAAGAACCCTAACAACTTCGTAGCTCTTGCCAACAAGGGTATGATGTATATCCAGAAGAATGATGCAGACAACGCTATCAAGTGTTTGAAGCAGGCTCTTGCTGCAAAGGAGGATAACGTAGTTGTTCTTACTTATCTGGGTGCTTGCTACAACAGCAAGGCTGGTAACTTGCAGGATCCTAACGGCCGCAAGGTTGTTTACCAGGAGGCTATTAAGGTTCTCGACAAGGCTAAGCAGCTCGATCCAGAGAAGGCTCAGGCTAACTGGGGTTACACCCGTTACCAGGCTTACTATGGTTACTATGGTCCTAATGCACCTGAGACCAAGAAGGCTGAGGAAGAGAGCAAGTAAAGATTGAACTTCAAATAAGTATTTGATTCTCATAGGGGGATGTCACCTAGTGTGGCATCCCTTTTTTTATTTCTTTGAGATAGGGTTGTTCCGGTAAAATAACAAATAGGACTGTGTTTTTTGTGGCAAAATGATTGGTAAAAACATCAGCGAGTAATGTTGGTTTACTGTAGGCGCCCATCAGCTGGTCTACGCATGCACAACAGGTGTTGTGCGGCCTACGGAGTTAACTTCTCCGATAATCTATACTATCTTTTCCGACAACTTCATCTGCCTTTTCTGACAACTTCTTCCGTATTCTGCGATTGTATCTTACGCTTGTGTGCATTTATTGAAGTTGTTCATGTGTCGTAAAAATCTTCTTTGTATGTCCGTCTTCCATAAAAATAGGCTGAGCCATCATGCGATGACTCAGCCTTAATTCTTTTTTATCCATTCAGAACTTTACTGCTGAACAGGAATCTTCTTGACGCGGCGCTCGTGACGACCACCCTCGAATGTTGTGGCAAAGAACTCGTCGAGAATAGCCTCGGCGGTCTTGTTGTCTACGAAACGGCCTGGAAGTACCAATACGTTGGCATCGTTGTGCTGACGAACCAAATGAGCAATCTCCTTGCACCATGCCAATCCGGCACGTACACCCTGATGCTTATTCAATGTCATGGCGATACCTTCGCCGCTACCGCAAATGCCGATACCTGGATAAACTTCGCCGCTCTCAATGCCTTCTGCAAGAGCATGACCGAAGTCAGGATAGTCTACACTCGCATCGCTGTATGTACCATAATCCTTTACAGGATAACCCTTCTTTTCCAAATATTCCAACACGAATTGCTTCAATGGAAAACCTGCGTGATCGCATGCAATACCAACTGTCTTTACTTCCATAATACTTAAGTTTTTTAAGTGAAGAACGAAGAGCAAACCCTTCATCACATCACAAGGTTAATATAAAAGAGTGATAGGAGTTAGATGCTGGAAACCAGATGCTTGCCTTTGACAAAAACTGATACCAAACTTCTAACTCCTAACTTATCAAACTAATTAAGCTTCAGCCAAGAAAGCCTTTACCTGCTTGTAAACGTTCTCGCCTGTGTAACCGAGCTTCTCATCTAGCACCTTGTAAGGAGCAGAGAAACCGAAGCTCTCCATACCCCAAACTTTACCGTTGGCACCTACGAGACCCTGGAGTGTTACAGGAAGACCGGCAGTCATACCGAAGATCTTAGCGTTCT
>ERZ1026878.511-NODE-511-length-29641-cov-11.398905_pt1 | contig 29641 bp, 19 predicted proteins | sample MGYA00380169_ERZ1026878 | MGnify/ENA primary metagenome ERZ1026878 (study PRJEB33269, sample SAMEA4719805) | human gut metagenome | biome: human-associated habitat; feature: organic feature; material: feces | place: Cameroon | collected 2013-10 ...
ACGAAGTGCATGAAGCGTGTCACCTCCTCGTCGCCCACAGCGATGTTGCCCGATGTCTCGTAGGCGATGTGCACGTCGTGATTCTGCTGAACGAGTCGACGGATTGTGCCGCCCATCGAGATTACGTCGTCGTCGGGGTGCGGCGAGAATACTATCACGCGCTTCTGTGCCGGCAGTGCGCGCTCCGGGCGGTTGGTGTCGTCGGCGTTCGGTTTGCCGCCAGGCCAGCCGGTGATGGTGTGCTGCAGGTCGTTGAATATCTTTATGTTGCAGTTGTAAGCCGAGCCAAAGAGTGCGAGCAGGTCAGAGAGTCCGTTCTCGTTATAGTCCTTGTTGGTGAGCTTGAGGATTGGCTTCTGCACGAGCTGGCAGAGCCATACCACTGCGGCGCGTATCGTCTTGTCGGTCCACTCGCAGTTGGTCACGAGCCACGGGTGAACGATGCGTGTGAGCTTGCTGGCTGCTGCGAGGTCGATAACGAACTTGGCGTCGTTGTGTGTCTGCACGAACGATGCTGGCACGGTGTCGGTGATGCCACCCTCTACTATCTTCTGCACCACCTCCGACTTCTCCTCGCCCCATGCTGTGAGGAACATCTTGTGAGCGGAAAGCAGGGTGTGGACACCCATTGTGATAGAGCACGGCGGCACCTGGTCGAGCGTGCCAAAGCTGTTGCTCATCTCCTCGCGTGCGGTCTGATCGATGAGGATGATGCGGCTCTGCGAGGCGAGACTTGAGCCTGGCTCGTTGGCAGCGATGTTACCCATGCGTCCGATGCCGAGCAGAGCGATGTCGATGCCGCCCTCTGCAGCGATGAGCTGCTCGTAGGCGCGACAGTGTTCGAACACTTCGTCCTGTGCGATTGAGCCGTCGGGGGTGTGGATGTTCTCTGCCTTCACGTCGACATGGTCGAGGAAGCGGTGACGCAACTGGTTGATGGCACTCTGTGCGCAGTTCTTATCGAGTGGGAAGTACTCGTATGCGTTGAACACGACCACGTTGTCGAAACTCAAGCCTGCCTCGTGGCGATGTATGAGTTCCTCGTAGATGGGGTTCAACGACAGACCGGTGCCAAGGGCGAGCACGCACTTCTTGCCGGCTGCCTTTGCACGTTTGATTTCTGACTCTACAACGTCTGCGATTACCTTTGCACCCTCCTCTACCTTCGGGTAGATATCGGTGAAGAGTTTCTCACAACGTGTCATTTCGGAGCGCTCAACTGCCGTGCGAGGGCGATAGTACTGCTCCGGTACCTTATTTAATACAATCTGCGAACTTAAATTAAGTTTCATAATGATTATTTTTTTAGTTGAAAAAGTTTAATTATTGGTGAGATGAGGTGTTGAGGTGTTGAGGTGTTGTGATGTTGAGGTGTTGTAATGTTGATATATGTAATGTCACCACATCAACATCTCAACACAACAACATTCTTATGGACGGCACGCAGGAGCCGCGCCCCACTTCGACGGCTTCGGTCCCATTACGAGTTCGAGTGTTCCGCCGTGGCGAATGTCGTTGAAGTCGATGTATGAGTTCTTCAGAGCCTTGCCGTTGAGGCGTGCGCTCTGCACGTAGATGTTACGGTCGGAGTTGTTCTTCGCCACGACGGTGAATGTCTTGCCTGCGCCGACGTTCACAGTCGCCTTGTCGAAGAGCGGCGAACCGATTACGAAGCGTCCGCCGACGGGGTCTACCTGATAGAGGCCCACCGACGAGAGGATGTACCAAGCCGACATCTGACCCACGTCCTCGTTGCCAGAGAGTCCGTCGGGCTGGTCGAGATACATCTCGTTGAGCATCTTGCGGAGCAGCGGTGCCGCCTTGTCGGGACGACCGGCGTAGTTGTACATATATATGACGTGGTGACTCGGCTCGTTGCCGTGCGCGTACTGTCCGGTCATGCCCGACATATCGGGCGAAGCGTTGTCGCCTGCCCATCCCTCAACGAAGAAGAGCGAGTCGAGTTTCGACATGAACGCCTTGTCGGATCCGAAGAGCTGTATGAGTCCCTTCACGTCGTGCGGCACGAGGAAGGTGTACTGCCATGCGTTGCCCTCGGTGTAGTCGTTGGTGCGGTGCTCGGCGAAGAACGGGTTGAACGGCAGGCGGAACTTGCCGTCGGTACCTACGGCACGCATGAAGCGTGTCTCCGGATCGTAGTATTTCTTGTACGAGCGCGAGCGGTTGAAGAAGTACTCGTAGTCGTCTGACTTACCCAACAGCTTAGCCACCTTTGCCACGCCGTCGTCAGCAGCGCAGTATTCGAGTGCCTTTGCCACGGTCTCGTTCTCGGGTTCGAGGTTCCAGGGTATGTATCCGTGCTCCTTGAGCAAGCCAAGCGAACGGATGTCCTTCATCTGTGTAGCCTTCAGTGCCTCCAAAGCCAGCTCCTTGTCCTCCACGAAGCCCTTCATGGTGAGGTCGGCAAGCACGATGGCACCGGGGTTGCCCACCATGCAGTCGGTCTCGGAACCCATCAGATGCCACACGGGCAGACGGCCCTGCTGCTTGTAGATGTTAAGGAACGTCTGGGCGAAGTCGCGCTGCATCTCGGGGAAGGCGACGGTCATCAGCGGATGAGCGGCGCGGTATGTGTCCCAGAGCGAGAGCGTGGTGTAGTTGGTGAAGTCTGCCTTATGCACCTTACCGTCGGCACCACGATACTCGCGGTCTACGTCGTTGAACTTGGAGCAAGAGGTCATCAGATGGTACATCGCGGTGTAGAACACGCGCTTCTTTGTCTGGTCGTTGGTCTGGATCTGTATGCGTGCGAGCTCGCGGTTCCAAGCGTCGTCGGCTGCCTTCACCGTTGCGTCGAAGTCCCAGCCTGCCATCTCTGCCTGCATGTTCAGCTTCGCCTTGCCGATGCTCACGGGCGAAAGTGCCACCTTCACGAGCAGCGGTTTGGTGTTGTCAGCCACCGACACCACTACGCGTTCCATCGAGTCGAGACGGTGCACGGTGACGGGCTGCGAGAAGTCGATAGAGAAATAGATGCGGCGGTCGGCTGCCCAACCGTTTGAGCGGCGAAAGCCGGTGAGGCGTGTGGCGCTCTCCTGGGTGAGCAGGCAGTCGTTGAGTTTGTCCCAGCCGATGCACTGCGAGAGGTCGAGGGCGAGCTGAGCCTTCGCGCCGTCCTTGAAGGTATAGCGATGGAAACCGCAACGCTCTGTGGCTGTAAGCTCCACGAGCACGTTGGGGTCGGTGAGCTGCAGCGAGTAGTAGCCGGGGTGTACCTTCTCTGCCTCGTGCTTGAAGCGTGTAGAAGTCTGCTTGAAGTCCTTCACGGGCAGGAATGCCACGTCGCCCAAGCAGCCGATGCCGGTGCCCGAGAGGTGCATGTGTCCGAAGCCGATAAGCTCATCGTCGTCGTAGTAGTAGCCCGAGCACCAATCCCAACCGCGTGTGGGCTCTGTCGGACCGAGCTGAACGAGTCCGAACGGCACATTTGCACCCATGAACGTGTGTCCATGACCGCCGGTTCCTACGTACTGATTGACGTATTGTGTAAGATTCTGCGCAGTAGCTGCAACGGCTGTAGCACTAAAGCACACTACAAGGGCTGCAACTGACAAGAGTCGTGATAAATAGTTTGTTCTCATAAATTTAGTATTTTACAATTGCAAAAATACTGATTTTAAAATTTGTAGGCGAAACAATGTAGTTAGAAAATACTTACGTAACATACAAAAGATGTTAAATCAAAAACACTCATCACAATTATTATATATATAGAGGTGAAAAAAAGAGCTATTTGCGTACTTTTGCACACGAATTAATAAACAAGATCATGAAGAAACAGACAATTGCAATCGACACCCCCTTTCAGAAGAGCGATGCTTACGGCGCACTGAGTATGCCGGTGTATCATACACTGGCTTACGAGTTTGCTGATGCCGACGTGATGTCGGACGCTTTCTGCGGACGCATCGAGGAGCCCGACTACTCACGCGTGATGAACCCTACGGTGAACTACCTGGAACTGAAGGTGAAGGCACTGACCGGTGCCGACCGCGTGACGGCTATGTCGTCGGGCATGGCTGCCATCTCGGGAACACTAATCTCGCTCGCTGAGCAGGGAAAGAACGTGGTAGCATCGCGCCACATGTTCGGCAACACCTACTCGCTGCTGACAAAGACGCTGCCACGCTTCGGCGTGACGACGCATCTGTGCGACCTTACGAACCTCGACGAAGTGCGCCGAGCTGTGGATGATGACACCTGCTGCATATTTCTCGAAATAATAACAAACCCGCAGCTGGAGGTGGCTGATCTCACGGCTCTGGCTGAGATAGCGCACGCGCACAACATTCCGCTTGTGGCTGACACGACGGCGATACCGTTCACGGAGTTCTGTGCGCATGAGTTGGGTGTGGACATCGAAGTGGTGTCTACGACGAAGTATCTATCGGGGGGCGCAACATCGCTCGGCGGAATGGTCATCGACTACGGTGGCTTCCCTGAGTTCGCACGTCGTCTGCACGACGAGATGCTCTTCAACCTCGGTGCTTATATGACACCGCACGTTGCCTACATGCAGAACCTCGGTCTGGAGAACCTGCGTGCACGCTACGACTTGCAGGTGCGCAACACGGTGTATCTCGTGAACGCACTGCGACAGATGGAGGGCATCAAGAGCGTGAACTACGTGGGACTGCCCGACAACCCGTACTATGAACTGGCGCAACGTCAGTTCGGCAAGACGGCGGGCTGCATGTTCACCATCGACTTAGAGTCGAAGGAGGCTTGCTTCCGCTTCATCAATAATCTGAAGTTGGTGCATCGCGCCACTAACCTCTTCGATAACCGCACACTCGCCATACATCCTGCAAGCACCATCTTCGGTCCGTTCAGCGACGAGCAGCGTGCTGCAATGGACGTGCTCGACACCACAATACGCATCTCTGTGGGTCTGGAGGACATGGACGACATTATTGAGGACTTCCGCCAAGCATTATAATCAGGGGGTGCACTTGTCTCAAGTGCACCAACCAAGTTGACTAAACATTACTATGAAATACGATTTTGACAAAATCATCGACCGCTCGGGCTCGGGCGACCTCAAGCACGAGGTGCTCGCCGAGCGATATGGCAGGGGCGACCTGCTGCCACTATGGGTGGCTGACATGGACTTCGAGACGCCACAGTTTATAACCGACGCGCTGCGCAAACGACTCGAGCACTCGCTCTACGGCTACACGATAGTGCCACGCAACTATTGGCAGACGATTGCGAAGTGGATTGAAGACCACCACCAGTGGCGCGTCGAGGAACAGTGGATGCGCTTCATACCGGGCATCGTGAAGGGCATCGGCTTCGTCATCAACGTGTTCGTGAAGGAGGACGAGAAGGTTATCATACAACCGCCAGTTTACCACCCGTTCCGACTGACACCGGAGGGCAATCGTCGTCAGGTGGTGTACAATCCGCTACGCGAGAACGCCGACGGCTCTTACTCGATGGACTTCGACAACTTAGCAGAGGTGGCGGACGAGAAGTGTCGCCTGCTAATCCTCTCCAATCCGCATAACCCGGCAGGCATCACGTGGGACACGGAGACGCTGCGCCGTCTGGCTGACTTCTGCTCGGAGCATAACATCATCGTCATCAGCGACGAGATTCACTCCGACATGGCTATCTTCGGCAACAAACACGTGCCGTTCGCATCGGTATCTGACGCTGCAGCCGAGTGTAGCATCACGTTCGGTGCTCCGTCGAAGACGTTCAACATAGCGGGCATCGTCAGCTCGTGGTGCATTGTGCCGAACGAGAAGCTGCGCCAACCGCTGTTCGACTGGATGGCGGCGAACGAGCTGGACGAGCCGCATCTCTTCGCACCAATCGCTACGATGGCTGCATTCAACGAGGGCGAGGAGTGGCGACAGCAGATGCTGGCATACGTGGAGCAGAACATTCTGTTCGTGGAGGACTTCCTCAGCAAGCACCTGCCGCAGATTAAGGCGGTACGACCACAGGCATCGTTCCTCGTATGGCTCGACTGCCGCGGACTGCACCTCGACCACGATGCGCTCATTGACCTCTTCGTCAACCGCGCACGACTCGCCCTCAACGACGGCGAGATGTTCGGAAAGGAAGGCAGGGGATTCATGCGCATGAATGTGGCTACACCTCGCAGCGTGCTGAAGGAAGCACTCGAAAGACTTGTTTTAGCTGCGAGTTGAGAACTTAGAGTTGAGAGTTATGATTGATCTTGTCATTTTATTAGCAACTATCTAATCTGTTGTAGACATACATATCATAACTCTCCATTTTCAACTTTTGACAAATTGAAGCATTATACCTTAATGCTTCAATTTACCTACATTTTGGTATTGCACAATATACCAAATCACAATAACTTTGCATTTCTCAATCAACAACTTATTTTGTATAATTGACAAATTGTCAAGAAATGAGGAAGGCAATAACATTACTATTATTTTTGATAATATCGGTAGCAGCAATAGCCGATAACATACGTTTTAAGGTGTCGGGACATGTGCTTGACAATCGCACTATGCAGCCTATACAATATGCCATTGTCAAAGTGTCGAATCTTGAATTGTGGGCAGCAACCGATGCCAACGGCATGTTTATAATCGAGAATGTGCCACAAGGAGCTGTCTCAATTGAGGTGAGCACCTTGGGGTATGTCACTCGCACCGTACAATTTAACATCCGCCACAACACCGACCTAAAGAATATCCGACTGAAGGAGGCTAACCTTAGCATTCCGGGCGTGGAGGTAACAGCACGCAAGAGGTCGACCATGGGTACCACTACATATTCTATCGACCGTACCACGCTCGACCACTCTCAGGCTCTGTCGCTTAACGATATTATGGCTCTGCTGCCCGGCGGCCAGACCGTCAACTCCACTCTGACAGACGATTCACGCCTGGCACTACGCTCTACAACAGGTGAGAAAGGTAATGCGTCATTCGGCACTGCCATAGAGATAGATGGAATGCGACTGAACAACAATGCAAGTATGAGCGAGACGCAGTCGGCTTCAACACGCAACATTTCAACTTCCAACATTGAGAGCATTGAGGTAATAGCTGGAATACCGGGCGTTGAATACGGCGACATAAGCAACGGCATGGTGAAGGTGAATACCCGTCGCGGACACACGCCATGGATTGTGGAGGCCTCCATGAATCCGTACACCCGACAGGTAGCACTAACCAAGGGCTTAGCATTGGCACACAATGCCGGAACGCTTAATTTCTCTATAGAACATGCACAATCGTTCACCGACATTACATCGCCACATACAGCTTATAGCCGCAACATACTATCGACTACCTACAATAAGGTATTCCGCATGAAGGGTTCAAGCCTCAATCTGACAGCTGGACTTACGGGCAACATTGGCGGATATAATTCGGAGGCAGACCCCGATGCCTTTCGCGACACCTATCAGCGTCAACGCGACAATCAGCTACGTGCTAATATGATGCTTGACTGGCTCTATAACAGCAGGAGTTCAGGAGTGTTCAACATAACATTGCAGGCAGCCTTCTCTACAGCCGATCGACGCTCGGACAACAACACCAACACATCGTCGTCATCCACACAAGCCAATCTGCACACCACTACCAACGGCTATGCTATAGCCCAGGACTATGCCGATGGCATGGGCACGGGCAGCATCATACTTAGTCCGACGGGATACTGGTATGTGCGTTCGTTCAACGACCAGAAGCTACAGAGTCTACAACTCAAACTAAAGGGTGAGTGGACACGACGCATACTCAGCGCGGTGAACAAACTTACTGTAGGCACCGAACTGAACTCTACACGCAACAATGGTCACGGCACATATTACGACGACATGCGTTTGGCTCCCACATGGCGACCATACGACTATAGTCTCCTGCCAACAATGCATAGCCTGGCAATGTTTATAGAGGAACGGCTAACCATGGGCAGACTGATGCTTGTAGGCGGACTGCGCAACGATATCACCATAATCAGCGGTTCAGAATATGGCACAGCAGCCAGCCTCTCACCGCGATTCAATGCTCGCTATAATATAATAAAAGGTAAGAACGTCTCGCTCACACTACATGCCGGCTATGGCAAAAGCGTCAAACTGCCATCGTTTCAAGTGCTTTATCCTGCCGACACCTATACTGACCGACTCGTGTTCACCCCTGGTTCTACTGCCGACGGCAAAGCATACTATGCCTACTACACCAATGTGCAGCGTGCTATATATAACAGCAATCTGAAATGGCAGTACTCCAATCAAATGGAGGCAGGATTGGAAGCAATGGTCGGTAAGGCACGACTGAGCCTGTCGGCATATTGGAACCGCACGTACAATCCGTATCAGACACTGAATGTATACTCTCCATTTGCCTACAACCAGACATCGCAGTCGGCTCTCGAAGGATGTAGCATTGCCGCTGCCGACCGCATATATAGTGTCGATCCATCGACTGGTGTGATAAGCGTAACATCTGCAACCAACGGAAATACCGTAAACTTACCCTACTCTATCCGCCGCACATACACTGCCAACCGTCAGTATGTGAATGGTTCTCCCGTGACACGCTACGGACTGGAATGGGTGGCAGAGATGCCTATCATCAACAACCACCATACTCTGGGACTGTCGCTGCGCATCGACGGCAAGTACTATCACTATCGTGGCACAGACAATACACTCATAGCCGGATGTCCCAATGGCATCGGCGACCAAGCCGAAGGTTCGGGCACACAACCGCTTATAGGCTATTACGTAGGCAGCAACGTCGCATCAGCCTCAACGACAAGCACCCCTACGGTGAGCAACGGTATGATGAACAAGGGATGCAGCCTCAACACCACGCTGACGGCACGCATACCACGACTGAGACTCATCATGACAATGCGACTTGAAGCAACCATGCTCAACTACCGACGCAACATGTCAAGCAATCGCACAACGATAGCATTAAATGAGGCTGGCGACGTGACTGGAACTAAATACGTGGGGCAGACTGACCATTATGTGGCTGTGTATCCTAAATATTACTCAACATGGGATAACCCTTCGGAGCGCATTCCATACGCTGAGGCTCTTCTGGCTGCCAAAGACAACAACCCCACACTCTACCGGCAATTGTGCGATCTAATAGTAAGAAGCAACACCGCCTACTACTTCAATCCGCAGAATATATCGGCATATTACTCAGCCAATTTCTCCGTGACGAAGGAGATAGGCAGATGGGTGAGCCTATCGTTCTACGCCAACAACTTCTTCAACAATCTGGCATCCGTCCGAAATAAGCAAACAGGACTGAAGACATCGCTGTTTGATAGCGGATACATACCAAAATTCTACTATGGAGCATCCGTCAGAGTGAAACTATAGACAATAGACGTGTTGACAAGAAACAAGTAAAACAAGGAGATATGAATAATATAATAAAACACTCATTCTTCATACTGCTTACTATGCTGACCATGCTGGTGGCATCGTGCAGCTACGACGAACAAATTAACACCTACAATGTCGAGGTGAGGCTGAATCATAACGTAGACGGTGTTGCCGTAAAGATGACAAACAGCATAGGTAGCACCTTCGAAGCAGCTACCGATGCCAACGGTATAGCTCGCTTCACGCTACCCACCGGAATATACAGTGTCAGCGCATCGAAGGTGAGCGACGACGAATATTTCCGTCATGTATACAACGGAGCATTGTCTGACGTAGCAATAGGCAGCAACAACACTACAATAGAGCTGCCCGTAAGCATCACAACTATGCAGACTGCCAACCCTATCCTCATAAAGGAACTGTATAATGGAGGCTGTCAGAAGGACGACGGTTCGGGAAAGTTCGCCATCGACAAATGTATAATCCTGTACAACAACTCATCAGAGACGGTGTCGCTCGACAACGTAGGTTTCGGCATTATCGAGCCATACAATGCAGAAGCCAACACCCACTCGTTTCTCAACGGTGGTAAACTCGATTATGCTGACAAAGACTGGATTCCAGCACTCAACGGCATCTGGTTTTTCCAGCAGGGCAATACAATAGCACCCTACTCTGAACTCGTAGTAAACGTGCATGGCGCCATTGACAACACTCCAACCTACAGCAACTCCATCAACTATGCCAACACTGCCTACTATTGTATGTACGACATGGAGGCAACAAGCAGCGACGGAGGCAAGTACAACAACACTCGGTATTATCCCTCGCCTGCCGATGTTATCGCCACAAAACACTATCTAAAGGCTGTGAAATACGGCAAAAGCAATGCTTGGCCTATGAGCCAGACTTCGCCAGCCGTGATACTGTTCCGCACAGAAGATATTACACCAAAGCAATTCGGCGAGAACCCAGACAACATAATATACCCAACGGGCAAGGAAGGCAACTTAGTGTATGCCTGCCTGAAAATGCCACGCAGGTGGGTGATTGATGCCATGGAAGTATACAACGCCACGGCTCTTGCCAACTGCAAGAAACGCCTCACGCCAGACCTCGACAACGGCTATGCAACTCTGACCGGAGGTTACGGCTACTCTCTAATAAGAAAGGTGGAGAAGACTGTAGACGGACATGCCATATATCAAGACACCAATAATTCAACGAATGATTTCTATGAAGCTGACAATTGTTCTCTACGCTAATCTGCTGTGCCTACCAGCCATGGCACAACGCGACTTCCAGCTAACCCAACAGCGCAACCCATGGCTCACAGCAAGCAATGCCGCCGCACTGACCACCTATGCAGACAGCACCATAGCCCACGCCACCCTATCTTATCGTCACGACGGAGGTAAGCTGCACACCATGTCAGAAGGAAAGCGGCAGGAAGCTTATGATGCCGATGTGCAGTCATACTACAGGCTCTCGTCTGACATTGTGGCTTACGGCAGAGCCACGTACAGCCGACACAATATCTCAGAAGCAGCAGGCAGTATGCTTATGCCTACAGTGAAGTTAATGCCGTTCGACCTTGTCGAGGCGGATAACAATGCTGGCGACAAGAGCATGGAGACATTCAGCATCAACGGAGCCATCGGATGGAAGGTATGGCGAGGTCTTGCCATTGGCGCACAACTCAACTATACAGCTGGTACATATGCCAAGCAGCGCGACCTACGCCACAGTAACACGCTGATGGATATAAACGCTGGTCTTGACGCACAGTTTGCGTTACCACACAACAGTGGCATTGGCATAGGAATGGTGTACAGCCGTCGCACTGAGGCGATGCAGTTCAAGACCTATGGTACAACTGACCAAATATACTACACACTCATCGACTATGCCAACCATCATGGCGAACGCGAAGCATTCGGCACCGAAGGATTCACCGATAGCAAAAACCGTTTACCACTACTGTCTGAATACATTGGTGTGAGGGTTCAAAGCAAATACAACCGCCTCTTTGCCGACATCGTATACAGTCATCGTAATGGCTACTATGGACGCAAGTCGCAATACAGTGCATCACACGAGCAGCACCATGGCGATAACTTCGCATTGCATCTGCGCTACGACATAACACAAAGGGCTGAGCGGCTTGTATGGGTTGACTTGAGAATGGCAACCGAGCGGCTTACGTCTGAACGCGAGAACTATCGCCGCACCATAGCCACCAACGGCACATCAGCCACATACTACGAATACTTCGAACCAACAAAGATGGCAGACAAGGTACAGACATACGGTACAGCAGCCCTCAACACCTACTGGGAACCATCTGGCAATATATACCTATGGCACATAACGGGAGGTGTCAGGTACTGGACTCGCCAGCAGACTGCCTACGTATATCCCGATATATACACCGCCTCACACCACATCACAACCCCGTTTGTCAGTGCACGACGCAGTGTGCTCACACGAAGAGGATATTTATGGTCGGCAGAGGCAGGAGGCTCTGCCGCAATGGGCAGCTACAGACAATGGGCAGCCCACGCTGCCATTACCTACGAGATGCCCTTAAAAGGCACGTCCATACGACCTGCCATTTCCCTGAGGTACAACCTCCGCCAAGCCACCAATAGCAGCACTAAAGGACAAACACGCAATACGCTTATCATCACAGCAGCAGCAACATTTTAAACACAACTTTAAAAAACATAATATGAAAAAAATCTTTACACTCATCTTCGCTTGCATAGCAACGATGACAGTTATGGCACAGAGCGATGGCTCTACAGTATCTAACAGCTGGGGACTTAAAGGTTCGGGTACACAAGGCGACCCTTACATCATCAGCACAGCAGCCGATTTCGAAGCAATGGCTAAGAATTGCAACGCCGATCACAAAGGAACTGGCGAGTACTTCAAGATGACTAACGACATCGACTTCGGCGGTTCGGCAGAAAACCCCGTTCAACTGCCTGCAATAGGCAAGGACGGCAACGCCAAGATTACCCAGATAGCCTATGGTTTCGACGGCACTTTCGACGGCTACAACCATACCATCAGCGGCATCTACCACACCGAGAGCGGCAACAATGCCGCCGGCAAGTACAACGCCCTGTTTGGTTGTATCGACAAGAACGGTGTCGTTAGAAACATCGTCTTCGCCGAGAACAACCACATCACAAGCTACAACTATGTTGGCACTATTGCATCAATCAACATGGGCACTATACAGGAATGTGTCAACAATGCCGACATCACTGCCACCAACTTTGCCGCTGGCGGTATATGCGGATTTATGGTCAATGGTTGTGGCACAATAAAAGACTGTGAAAACTACGGTAACGTCAAAGCCATGACCTATGCGTCGGGCATCTGCGGCGGTTCGCAGTCGGGCAAGAGCATCACCACTTACAACTATCTTATAGAAGACTGCCTCAACAGCGGCAAGCTGTCTACAACCAATGGCGTAGGATCGGCTGGTATTGCCGGCTCTTACTCGGGCGCCATAAAGAATTGCAACAACAATGGCAATGTAGACGACACCCAGGGTACATCTAAGTCGAAGCTGTACACTGCAGGCATCGTAAGCTGCGCCAGCTTTGCAGTAGACATCGAAGGCTGTTACAACAGAGGAGCGATAAGCGGCGTAAAGAATGTCGGTGGCATCGTTGGCAACGTGATGAAGGGCGACGAGGCTGCCACTGTTATAAAGAATTGTCGCAACGATGGCTCGGTTAGCGGACAAGACATGTACGTTGCCGGCATCGTAGCCAACTCAGCACGTAAAGAGGGAGTGGTGTCTGTAGTATCATGCACCAACAATGGCGAGGTTACATCAACTGGCACTACCGAGTTTATTGGCAACCTTCGCGGCAACACCACCATCGCTCTTGGCGAAGGCAACATTATTGGTGCCGGTCTTAAGGCGCTGCCTCTCGACCCTGACACACAAACAGGCATCGACAACACGAATGTCAACACCGGCAAAACTGCCAACGGCGTATTCTTGAGAAACGGACAGATTGTTATCGTCAAGAACAACAAGAAGTACACTATCAGCGGCATTGAGATTGCCGAGTAATAAATAACAGTTGAGACATAAATATCAGTTCCCAACTTTAACACTTAATCTCTTTATATGAAACAAAGACGAATCTTCTCTCTTCTGATGTGCCTGGGCTGCAGTATGGCTATGTCGGCACAGACGTTGCCTCTCGACAGTTGTATACGCAAAGGTAAGCTCGCCAACGGGCTTACCTACTACATACGCCACAACGACCAAACTCCAGGGCAAGCTGACTTCTACATTGCACAGCGTGTAGGCTCTATACTCGAGCAACCCGAGCAGCGCGGGCTGGCTCACTTCCTTGAGCACATGGCGTTCAACGGCACACGCAACTTTCCTGACGGCAATGGAGGCAAACACTCTGTACGCAACTGGTGCGAACGCAACGGCATCAAGTTCGGGGCAGACCTTAATGCCTACACATCCATCGATCAGACCGTGTACAACATATCCAATGCTCCTGTAAGCAAGGCTGGCGTAACCGACACCTGTCTCACCATACTGCACGACTGGGCAGGCTCACTACTGCTTAAAGACAACGAGATTGACCAAGAACGTGGCGTGATACGAGAAGAGTGGCGCACACGACGTTCGCGCATGGCAGCACAGCGTATGATGGAGAATGCTATGCCCGTGATATACGCTGGGTCGAAATATGCCGACTGCCTACCAATAGGACACATCGAAGTGGTGGACACATTCCACTACGACACACTGCGCGACTATTACCAAAAGTGGTATCGTCCCGATCTGCAGGGCATCATCGTAGTGGGCGACATCGATGTAGACCAGATAGAAGCCAAGATACGAAAGCTCTTCAGTGACAATCCCATGCCTATTGGTGCTCCGCAGCGCACATACTATACAGTACCCGACAACAAAGAGATGATTGTTTACACACAGGCCGACAACGAGCAGCCAACACTCAATTTCTCACTCTACATGAAGCACGATGCCGAGCAACGCCAGTCGAGAGACACACGCGAGGCATTCCTCAGCAGCTACAAGTCACGACTCGCCATGTTCATACTGCGCCAGCGTCTGGCAAAGCTGTCACACGAGGCACAACCCCGAGTGATGTCGGCAAACTGTCGCGTAGGCAACTTCTACGTCACCACTGAAAAGGATGCTTTCGCCCTCAACCTCGGACTCATGCCCAACAATCCGCAGGTTGGCATAGATGCTGCCATCGAGATAGTGGAGAAGGCAAGACGCTACGGCTTTACCGCCGCCGAGCTTGAGCATGCCAAGGTGCAACACACCGTAAACATCGAACACCGTTTGGACAACAAAAACAAGACACGCAATGCCGAATATGCAAAGAATATTGTGTCCAACTTCTGCAACAACGAGCCTTGCATGAACATCGAATACGAGGCTGCACTGGAGGCAGAATTCTCAGCTACCGTTACACTCGACGACATCAACAAAACGATGGCGGAGATAGTGGACAACAAAAATCAAGTGTGCATCGTCTTCGGACCCACCAAGTACGACGGCAAGCCATACACCATGCCCACATCCGACCAGCTCAAGACGTGGATAGAAAGCGCGCAAAAGCGTGAATACACCAACGACAACACAGCGCAGCAGGTAGACCCCGTATTCATGAAGAAGCTGCCCAAAAAGGGTAAGATACTCTCAAAGCGAGCAACCGACAATGGTTACACCGAATACGTCCTTTCGAACGGCATAAAGGTAAGTGCCAGACAGTCAGACATCGAACCCAACCGCCTCACCATCAACATGTTCCGTCTTGGCGGCCGCTCGTTATATCCCGACACAGATGCCCCTACACTACAATTCCTTAACAGCGTAGTTAAAGAGAGCGGAGCAGCTGACTTCGATTTTCTCACTCTCGAGAAGAAGCGCCGTGGCAAGGCACTGCGTGTAGTTCCATACATCGATGCCGAGGAAGAGGGCGTAAAGGGAGTATGTGTAGCCTCCGACCTTAAGACATGGTTACAGATAATGTATCTCTATCTCACCAATCCACGCAAGGACAAGGCGATATTTCAGAATATGATAACCAAACAGCAGTCAATGCTGCGAAATCGCAACGCAAGCCCTAATGTCACCTATAACGACTCGCTGCGCGTAGCCGTATACGGTAAACGCAAGCGCACTCAACCGCTCACGGCGGAACGTATGAACGAGGTAAACTTCGACCGCATCTACCAGATTTACAATGAGCGTTTCAGTAATCTTGCAGGAATGCACCTCATCGTTACGGGCGACATACGTCAGGACGATTTCGACGATTTACTCTGCCAATACGTGGCAAGCCTACCAGGAAAGCGCAATAGCAACAACGACTGCAAGCCAGGACAATACACACTCAACATACAGAAGGGACAGGTAACAAAGGTGTTCCACAAACAGATGATAACACCCTCGGCACAGACCAACATCGTATACTCAGCCCCAATAGCCTATACCGCCGACACCGACCTCAAGCTCGATGTGTTGTCGCAGATAATGCGCGGTGTGTACACTGAAAAGGTGCGCGAGGAACGTGGCGGCACATACGGAGTGAGCGTAGAGGGCCAGTTCTGGAAATATCCTACAGACGGATGTTCCATGACCGTAAGTTTTCGTTGCGACCCCGACAAATACGACGAACTGTTGCCACTCATCGACCTCAATCTGCAGCGCATGGCCACCGAAGGTCCCACCATCGAGCAACTGCAGAAGGTGAAGGAGTATGAGCGCAAGAACTATCAACGTGCCGTGCTCACCAACGGATGGTGGGAATACGTGCGCTACCACCAGCTGCGAGAAGGTATCGACTTCAACCGCAACTATCTGCAGAAGGTAGACAGTCTCACCACCGATGACATACGCCAATTCTGCCGACAGCTCACAGCCCCGGGCAATCGCATTCAGGTAACAATGAAATAATTGAATTCATAAAAAACGACAAACATTATGCTTTCAACACATAAGTGTATAAAACGAGGAGCGGCTACATTATTGCTGCTCCTCGCAGCCTCAAACATCCACTCTGACAACGTAATAACACGCCATACCGATGGCACCACTATCGTGCGCACCACCACTATATGCAACGCACGCGGATATCGTAAGTCCACGCCCGTAGAAGTACACTTCAAGAACGGCAAGGTGCAGAAAGTGGTAGCACTGAAAAACGAAGAAACTGTACCCTACTTTGCCCGTGTAAAGCAGTTTCTGCTGCCGCTATACAATAACCTCAAAATCTCAAAGGCAAAGAAGCTAACCCAACGCACCGATATAGACGGATGCACCGGAGCTACATTCAGCACCAAGGCTGTACAAAAAAACATAAAGGCAGCTATAGATTATTACGAGAAACAGAAGTAGGAGCGGTAGCTAATATATGTAACTTAAGCAAACAACAAATAAAAAACCGCCCAGCATCACTGCTCGGCGGTTTTTAAACTCTTTTCTTGATTTATCAAACAATTACAAACTGCTTCTTATTTATTCATTCATTTACATTACTGGCTTTACTAATACTAATTTGTATTAATAACTAAATGTTATCACAACATTACACTGCAAAAGTACAAACTTTCGATAAACTTGCGATTGCAATCGGTAAAAGATATGTGTCATTGTGTAAAAATCGTCGATTTCAACGACTTTTTAATCGTTTGACACGCTATTTTTACCATTTGACGCACGAAACTCTATCGGACTCTTGCCCTCACGCTGCTGGAATGCACGGCGGAAAGTGGACAAAGAATTGAAGCCCGACTTCGTGGCGATGGTGTCAAGAGTGTCATCGGTGGAGTGAAGAAGCAGCTTAGCATGATGTATGCGATAATCGTTGACAAAGTCGTAGAACGTGGTGTCGCAGCACTGGTTGATGTATTGCGATAGGTATGTGCGGTTGGTGCCAAGAAGGGCAGCCAACTCCGTGAGTCGCAAACGCGGATTGAGGTACACATGATCGCGCTCAAAGAGTAGGTGCATACGCTCAGCGAAGGCTGCTTCCTGCTGTACGCTCTGCTCGTCAGTGGGAGCGTCCGACAAGTCTGTGTCAGTATCGATGTCGGTCTCCAGCGAGGTAGCAACGGATGCCAAAGCCTCATCATCTGCCTCTAAAGGTGCTGCTACCGATTGGGAGTCGGCAGACTCGTACGCCTTAACAATGCCTATGACGCGAGCCTGACGATAGAAGAAGAAACAAGCCACCGCCCACACCACGAGCGAACCAATAAGGTAGATGGCATCATTCTCGCAACTGGGGTGCACACTGTCGTATATCCACAGCAGAAGGATGCAGAAGAACGACACGATAATACCACGCAACCAGTTGAAGTTGATGTATTTCTCGTAGGAGAACTCCTCCATCAGCGCACGCTCGAAGCGGGGCACTTCGTGCAGCGACCAACCCAAGAGCAAAACGCCATAAACAAACGAGGAGATGTGTATCACGTCGAACACCGTCGGCTCGGGGTAAGCTAACGACACGGTCATAAACGCTAAGAACGGGATATACAACAACGACGCACGCCACCAGTTGAGCCATCCAGGGCGACATGCTTCGATAAGAACGATGGCATAAAGCGGCATAGTGAACAGGTCTATGCTCGAAGAGAACAATGATTCGAGCGCACTGTCATAATAGCCATCTCCTATAAGCACAAGGTTCTTAACGTATTGTGCTGCGGTGACGAGCATAAGCGTGCTGACATAGATGTTCAGCGAAGTGCGACGCTTGTAACTGAACAACAACGCCATCATCAGATGGAACATAATGCTCGCTCCATATAAGAAGTATAACAAGTTGCAACTGGTCATAGTCCTTGCTTATAAATCTTTTTTGTTTGTAAATGAATTGTATAAATCGCTGCTGCGTGTGACTAAAAAGCTCACAATCGATGCTTTTTTGTTGTCTTGACAATGCAAAGTTAGGAATAAAATGCTTGCAACGCAAATATTATCTGTAGTTTTTGTTGGTATTTAGGAGGGTATAGCATCCCTGCCATAGGCTCCTAAGATGAGAAATATACGCAAAGAGGGCATGGCTTTTCGCCATGCCCTCTTATACTTTTGACCTTAGGGGGTGCAGCTTAGGGGGTGCAGTTGTCCCAACTGCACCAACAAAACAAACAAGCGCACCAGCCAAACAAACAAGCACACCAGCTGCTTGGTTGGTGCACTTGAGACAAGTGCACCCCCTGAAAGCACCCCCTGAGATTACTTCACGAGCACCTTCTTCACCTTGCCGTCAGCAGAGCGAACGATGTTCAGACCCTTCTGGAGCTTAGACAGCTTAACACCATCAACCGTGAAGAGTGTTGCTGCACTCTCTGCCACTGTTGTAGCGTTGATGCCTGTTTCTGGAGCTTTCTCACCGAATACCAAGTTAGCCTCATTACCCATGATGCTGATGTTAAACTTAAATTTGAGCTTCTCAATAGCATCCTTAGCCTCGTTGAGTTTGCATGTACCCTCGAAACCTGTGAACGCGGTCTTGGTGCCTTCAGCAAGTCCGAACACGAAACCATAAGCAGGGTTCACGTTAGACCATGTACCCTCGGTATCAGTAGTGGTGAGTGTGAGCACGTGTGTATCTGCGTCCTCAGCAACGGTAATATTCTTGATAGTATAGTCGCCAAAGATGGTTGAGCCAGCCTCAAGAGTCTTCCACACGAGCTTATACTTGCCTTCCTCGTACTGCACGAATTCAACAGTCTTTGCGTCGTAGTTGGTTGTTGTACCATTGTAAACAGCGTTAGCAACGTCAGTTTTAGAGAGAGTAACTGGTGAGAATGGCTCTGCCTTTTCGGTTACGAGCTCTACAGACTTGTAGGTAGCGAAACCTGGGGTGCCGCATCCAGCACCGAAGTAGAGTTGATTATCACCCTCGCCGTAGAGGTTTGACATTTCAGCAGCAGGGAACACAAGTTTACCATCGATGCTGATACCTGTCTTGTCCATAACTACGGTTACGGTAGAAGGATCAGCAACCTCCTTATAGTAACTTGTTGCACCTGCATCGCCTTGATAGCGATACTGAACAGCGAACTTCTGATGAAAGGTCTCCATACCTGCGCCGGTCCATACTTTTGCGTCCTTTGTATAGAAGAGGTGCACTGTGCTTCCACCGTTGGTCTGTTCCCAGTTTGCAACGTCTGTTTTGTTGTTAGAAACAGAGAAAACACGCTCGTTCTCTTTGTCACTACAAGTGGTCATATCCAACACTGCAACAAGTTTCTGGGTATCCCAGTTCACTGTAACTGCCTTTGGAGAGAGGACATTACCAGCAAGGGCATAGTTATCCTCTACAAGTTTCTCGCTGGTGGTCTCAGCAAACGCTGTCGCTGTCATCACCAACATTGCGATAAGAGATAAAATTTTCTTCATAATAAATCCTTTTTGTTAGTTGTTAAATGTTAGTTATTTAATTGTATTGCTTTCAATATGTACAGAACACACAATATTTGCGCACAGTTTGTTTCAAACTTATTGATTATAAGTTATATAACTCACCAACTTGCAAAGTTAAAAATAAAATTTATGCGACGCAAATTATTTATAGTTTTTGTTGGTATTTAGGAGGTATATATACATACAAAGAGGGCATGGTTTTTCGCCATGCCCTCTTATACTTTTGCTTGGTTGGTGCACCTTAGGGGGTGCAGCTGTCTCAGCTGCACCAACAGAGTTGTTAGGCTGCTGCTTGGTTGGTGCACTTGAGACAAGTGCACCCCCTGGGGTTACTTCACGAGTACCTTCTTCACCTTGCCGTCAGCGGTGCGAACGATGTTCAGACCCTTCTGGAGCTTGTTCAGCTTAACGCCGTCGATAGTGAAGAGCTGTGCCTCACCGTTAGCAGCCTCAACGTTGATTGTGCTGATGCCGTCAACTACCGGCTCTACAACCTTAAGAGTTGCGTCCCAAACGCCACCACCGTCAGAGAGGATACTGCTTGAACCACCAGGGAGGATGCAGTTCCAATCGAGCTTGAAGCGGATGCGATATTCGCCAGCCTTAGCAGGAGCCTTGAACGAAGGTGCAGCATAAGTATTGCGAGCATCTCCTGTAAGTTCATCACCTACTGAGTTGTAACCAGATGTATCGTTCTTTGGATTAGAGTCGAGAGAGTAGAAGCTGAATGCTACCAAATCGGTGCCAGTCTGATCCCACTGTCCCTCCTTATAAGAGAAGTCGCCATCGTTGTCGAAGTCGATGTAAACGAAACTATGCATCCATTCGCCTGTGTAATCGAACGAAGCTGTCAGTTCGCTGCCAGCCTCAACTGTGAACGGTTCGTCTGCTGTATGATCCTCGTAAGCAGCCTTTGAAGTCTTAACGCTCTTTGTCTGCTTGTCCTTGCCTGTCTGCTGGAGAGAGAAGCTGTTGAGCATACGTCCATGAGCACTTGTATTGAGAGCGTCCTTGTCGAAGTTGATAGCGTAGTCGTCCTTCGGCTCCTCAGTAGAGAACTCAGTGCCGTAAACGAGAGTGTAATCGAAAGACATGCCGAACGAAACGATCTTAACAGCACCAGAAGCGTTCAGATAAGCCTTGTCGTTATTGAACATAACCTTGAGGTTGCCCTTTTTAGAGTCAACCAATTCCTGATCAGTATCTGTGAATGTAACCTCTGGATTCGCAACCTCGATAGTTGTGATGCCGTTCTCTGTCTTACCTGCGACATTCTTGAAGCTGATAGTACCTACGTTCACAGAGAGAACGTTTACAGAATTGAGGTTAGCGAGGATAACGTTGTAGCGGTCGTTGCCGAGCGACTCGATTGTGAGCTTCTGAGGATCGTTTGTGCCGATAGTACCCCTGAATGTGTAGTTGAGCTTGTCGCTGAAGATCTTTGTATCAACTACTGACGGCGGCTCCGGTGTCTCTGCCTTCTCGCCGTAAACGAACTGACCGTTCTCTGTTGTGAACTTGCAAACGAAGCCCTCGAAGCCGTTCTCGCCTACCTTTACAGAAGCAGAGAAGTCGGTGAAGTTGAGTTCTGTCTCGTCAGCGTCGTTCCAGAAGCCGCTTGCGTCAGATGTAGTGAAGGTAATGTTACCATCTTCGTCCTTTGTCGGCTTGAGCTTGAGGTTCTCGATTGTGAAGTCTTCGGTCTTAGTGCCTAAAGTGAGTTTCTTGAACTTAACCATATAAACGTCTTCCATGTACTCTGTGAGCACTGCCTGAGCGTTCTCGAAGTTAGTAACCTCATCGCCTGCCTTTACATAAGCGTTGCTTGTGAAGTTGTAAATGTTCGGAACGTAAACATCATCACTGAACTCATAGCTGATCATGTCGCCGTTGCCGACAAGGATAGTGAGCTTAACAGATGCAGAACCCTTGCTGTCTGCATCAGCAGCAGGTGTTGCGTCAATCATACCACCCTTAATAATCATAGACTTGCTATCGTATGGTGAGCCTGGAGCGCTGATTGTAATGGTGCTTTCAGGAACATCAATCTGAAGTGTGCCCGCATTCTCTGTTGCCTTAAGACCTGCAATAACGATATCGCCAAGAGAAACTCGGTCTTCGCCTACTACTACGTCCTTGAGAGTAGCTGTGTATGTGCCGTCAAGTTCCTTAACGAGCTGAAGCTTTGCATCCTTAACATACTGGTGGAAATCGAGGTAATCGTCCGTAGCAATTTCTTTCCAGTAAACAGTCTCCACATTGCTTGTAAATTCGTACGAAGCGGTCTCACCAGGTGTTGAGCCACCCTCCTCTGTTACAAGTTCTACAGACTTGTAGGTAGCGTACGGATGCTCGCCACGCAAAGAACCAAAGTAGAGCTGGTTAGCGCCCTCCTGATAGAGGTTCGGCATAAGAGAAGCCTCGAACACGAGTGTGCCATCAATAGTGACGCCATTCTTGTCCATTACGATTGTGCAGTTAGAAATATCCTTCACCTCGTAGAAACGGTTGGTAGCACCGTTATCGCCTTTATAGCGATACTGAACAGCGAACTTGTGAACATCGGCAGTTGTAGAACCCCAGTCAGTAAAGTTCTGTCTGTAGAAGAAGTGGAGTGTGCTTCCGCTTTCCTGATCCCAGTTTGCGATATCCGCACTGTTGGTAGAGATAGCGAAGATCTGCTCGTTGGTGCCGGTAAGACAGTTTGTCAAATCTACATTCGCTACAATCTTCTGGGTAGCCCAATCGACTGTGATTGCTTTAGGTGTGATGGTACCGCCGTTAGGCTGAGTGCCGTCGGGAATAATTTTCTCGCTTGTGGTCTCAGCGAACGCTGTCAACGTCACCACCAACAATGCGATAAGAGATAAAATTTTCTTCATAATAAATCAGGTTTGTTAGTTATTAATGTTAGTAAATTGTATTATTAGCTTTTAAGGGGGTGATGCACTGCAAGGGGGTGCAGTTGTCCCAACTGCACCTACAGAGCTATTGGCACTACTACTTGGTTGGTGCACTTGAGACAAGTGCACCCCCTGAGGTTACTTCACGAGCAGCTTCTTTACCTTGCCGTTGGATGTGCGCACGATGTTGATGCCACGCTGGAGGTGCTGTATGCGTACTCCGCCGAGGTTGTATATCTCGACGTAGGTGTTGTCGTCGGCAGTGGTTAGGGTGTTGATGGCAGTGTCGATTTGCTTGCCGAACACCACGCTCACGTCCGAACCCATTGTCATAAAGTTGAGTTCTGCTACAAACTTCGACTTATCGGCAGAGAGTGTAGCCGTAAAGGAGGTGAGTGTAGACTTGCTTCCCTCGGTTACGCCTCCGATGGCAGCTGTAGAAGTAACGTTTACCCATTTGCCCTCGGTGGCCGAAGTGGCAAAGGTTGTAACGCCAGTTTCTGCATCAACCGTAGACATAACGCCATCAATTACAAAGTCGCCAAACGTCTTGTATTCCATTGGTGCGAGTTTCTTAAATGTCACCGTGTATCTACTGCCACTGCCAGCCACTCGCTTCAGCTCCACTTCCTTCTGAGTGTAGTCGGTAGTTCTGCCTCCTCCACTTGTAACATGCAAATCGTCGGTAAACACCTGACCAAATGTGCAGAGCGTGGTCATCAGGAAGAATACTATAGAAAGAACTTTTTTCATATTAACTTTAGTTTAGATTGCTCAAATATAGCAATATTATTGCAAACGGGGTGCATTAAAACAAGTTTTAACATCATCAAAACTCATTTTAACACACCCCGTATAGTTGTTTGTTGTATCGTGTCTATATTACTTCAACACCTTAACAGTCTTGCCGTCAGCGGTGCGAACGATGTTCAGACCCTTCTGCAAGCCGTTCTGACGTGCGCCAGTAGCGTTGAACACAGCCACCGGAGCGGTCTTGCCTGCTACTACGCCGTTGATAGCTGTCTCCGACTTCTTGCCAAATACGCAGTCAACCTTAAGCGTTTCTTCACCCATTGGAACAGAGAGTGAAATCTCAGCATAGAGCTTACCACCTTCTACTACAGAGTGGAGTGTAAGAGGAATTTGGTGTCCGAGAGCTTCCGCAAGCGTTGTGTTGCTCGGCAACTTTGCAGTGCCATCAAAGTCGTAAGTTGTAGCGTCGCCATTCTTTACGCCCTTGATACCCTCAACTATTACATCACCTACCTCAAACATTCCGAAAGTGAAGTTCTTGAGCATGAATGTAGATGTACCATCAGCTTGATGCTCAAGCTCAACTGTTGTTCCTTTAACAGGTTCCTGTGGAGCACCATTGAGCGAGATTTCGAGATCGTCGGTGAACTGTTCTTTTGTCTGAGCGTTAGCTGTTGTCGCCATGAATGCTGTCGCAGCAACGGCGAGTGTCATAAAAAACTTCTTCATTTTTTTATTTATTAATTAATAGCAATTTACTTCTTCAAAACCTTCAGTGTTCTGCCGTCGGCTGTGCGCACGATGTTCACGCCACGCTGGAGAGATGTAACCTTCGCACCAGTGAGTGTGTAGATGTGCTTAACGGTGCCGTCGGCTGCTACTACTGTGTTCACAGATGTTTCTGTCGGAGTGAAGCTGAATGTGTAAGAAACCGCCTCGTCCCAGTTGTCAACAACGAACTTACCTGTGCAACTTGTCACCTTCTTCTCTGCGTCAAAGCCTACGACAAACTCGAAGTCAGTATAGGGAAGCTCTGTGTACAATAGGTGTGTAGCTGTTGTCTTAGCCTTACCCTTCTTGCTTGTGAAGCTTGCCTCACTATCGCTGCCAGTGCGCTGAACGCCTTCGAACGAAACAGTGCCGAGGTCTACGCCCTTAGGAATAGCTACGTTTGTGAGCGAAAGGGTGTAAACATCCTTTGCAGTCTCGGTGAATGTGACTGTTGTCTGGTTGTTGTTCATCTGGTCGCCATCATTATACGTGTAGCCAGCGAGAGCACCATTTACTGAGAACGGATCAGCCGGAACGAACGGCTCCTGATAGTTGAACCATGCTGTGAGCTTGAACGAAGGCTCGCTCTCGTCTGTGAACACGATTGTAGCATAGAGGTCGCCACCTTCGTCAATACGTGCCTCAACCTTAGCCTTGAGGTTTACGTAAGCGTCGTAGAAGTTAGGAAGAGTTTTGATCTCTGGCTCTACAACGCCAGTGTATGTCACTTCGCCGTCAACTGTCTTCTTCTCAAGACCCTTCAAGAGTACGCCTGACATAGCGCCCTTCTCGGTGTCGATGTGCTCAATCTCGATACTCTGCGCACCGTCGCTCCACTCGCAAACCTTTGCCACTACGTTAGGATACTTAACGTTGCCAGCCTGACCGCCCTCGAATACAGAAACCACATCAGCTGTGAACTGCTCTGTAGCGGTGATTGTCGGTTTGTCGTCGCCACCGGTGCTGCCACCGCCGCTGCTTGTGCGTGTGCCTTCGAACACTACGTTTCTGTACTCCTTGGTTGTGTTAACCTGGAAGTATTTGAACGTGATGTAGATCTTCTCGTCGTCGATTACAGACTTGCCGAGAGCATCATACAACTCGAAATAGTATTTTGTAGCTGCGCCGAGGTTGCCGCCTTCGTTAGAGAAGGTGAAGCTGTTGCCGCCTGCCCACTTATAGTTCTCAATTCCGGCGAATGTACACTTTCCGAAGTCGTCGTTGCCGAAGATTACGCTCTCGAACACGAGTGTGTACTTGCCGCCCTCGCCCTGGGTTACGGCTACGGTTGTTTCACAATCACTAAACTCGTTCAACTTAGAGTGGAATTTTCCTTTGTAATACTGCTGTGCAGACACACAAAGTGTAGTCATCAAAAGGACTAAAAGAGTAAAGATTTTCTTCATAAGCTTGTAATTTTAAAAGGTTTAATTATTTTTTGTTGTTATGGTGAGGTGGTGAGGTGAGGTGAGGTGGTGTGGTGGTGAGATTTACCATTAAGCAGTAAACTAATCTCAACATCTCAACACATCAACATCTCAACACCTCAACTTACTTGAGCTTATACATCACACCGAGCGTAGCATACACGGGGTACATGGTCTGCTCGATGGTCTTGAACTCCTTGCGGAACACTCCCGACATACCCCACTGCACGTCGGCATAAGCACCGAAGCGATGCGAGAAGTACCAATCGGCACCGAAGTCGAAGCCGAAGTGCCAGTGGCGCATATCGCTTGAGAAGTCGTAGTCGCCACGCTCACCCTCGTTGTGTCCGAGTTCCACCTTCTGTCCGGTTGGGTCGCCCTCGCGCAGATAGCCATCGTAGGCGTAACCCGAAAAATCGTTGTTGAGCGCGTAAGAGAAGTAAGGTCCGAACTTCAAGCGCACGGCATCCGACACGTTGAACGTAGCCTGCAGAGGCAGCGTTACGACGAGCTGTGATGTCTTCGTAACGACATTGCCGGTGAAGAGTCCGCTGAGCGACTCGCCGCCCTGACGCATCTCCATTGAGTAGCTCTTCACGCGAGCGTCGGTCTCCATCGCCTTTGTCTGGAAGTGGAAGCCTGCCATCATACCCCACTTCTCGGTGAGAGGCTTGTAGGCATCGAGCGCGAGAGTGAAGCTTGGCCTCGGCTTATAGCTATCGAGACCACGTATAGAGGCAGGCATACCCATCGGCATTGTGCCACCGATGTTGTAGCCGAGACGTGCTTGATAGTTCAGATTGTCGAATATTCCGAATGCTGACGCACTGTGCGCGCCGAAGAGCAGCGCAAGGGCTGCAGCTATTATTGTTTTCTTCATTTTGCTTGTTTTCTTACTTCTTGTATGCAATGCTTACCTTGTCGATGAGCAGTGTGCTACCCACAGCGCCCTCGAAGGCTGCGCCCTCGATGCTTGAGGTGAATACGACCGCCATGCTATAGCCCTTGTTGGCAAGGATGGCTGCATCGAGTTCGCGAATATAGTTGAAGTCGACTGCGAACTTTTTCCATCCGCCCTCGGTCTTCACCACGTTGGGCACTCGTGCCAATGCTACTATCTGCGACGAGGTGAGCACGTTGTCGCCCGTGAGATAGAACGCTTTGCCTTCGCTGTCGACGTTGCGGAACACTACGGCGTAGATGTCGCCTCGGTCGATGCGTCCTTCTACCACCTTGGCGTTCTTGTCCTTAAACGTTGCACCCGGTGTGTACTGGTAGTAGCCGGAGAGAGTAATGGGGCGATAGTTGATCTGGTTGTACGATCCGTCGCCGAAGTGTGTAGCCATAAGCGGTTCCTTGGTAGCCGACTTCGAGTCGAACACACCGGTGAAGAGGTTGCCGGCAGCGATGCGCATGTTCACAATGACGCCGAAAGGTCCGGTGTCGCACGTCTCAAGCTTCACGGCAGCTCCGTCGTAGCCCTCAGCGAGAGGTGTTGTCGGATACTGGTCGGGCTTTGCAGAACCTCTGGCTATACTAAAACCAGGGTTGCCGGTCGCCCAGTTGTATCCATTCTCGTAGTCGCTCCACATGTAGAACTTTGATGTAGCAGGGTCGAGCGAGTAGTTCTCGAAGTTGTAGTGTATGTATGCAAGCTGATCTTCTGGCTGATCAGGATTTGATGTAGCCTCTTCAGCCTTGATAAACACACGATATGTACGACTGTACTGACCGTCTTCTGACGTTACGACGTATGTCACGGGGCCGTTAGCGAAGTTCTGCGCCGAGCCACTTTCGGGAGAGACTGTCGCTCCAGGGGTTGTCTTGAAGTAGACCGGCAGTGCGGTAACATCACTGTTTGGGCGCAGGTCGGGGAAGATAAGGTCGGTCTTTGTCGACTCGATGCCCAATAGTTCGGCGTTTGACTGCTGAAAGAACACCTCGTCGGGGTTCTCTACCTGGATGCGTGCTTCAACGATATCGCACTCGTTGTTGGGTGCTTCGTCCTTAAAGCATGATGTGAGCGTTGTGGCGAACGCCACGATAGCGATAAGTGAGAATGGTTTTACCATTAATATTCGTTTTTGTTTATTACTACTAAGCCCATATCTAACTGAATTCAAGAGGGCTATAGTCGGCACAAAGTTCGGTAAAAAAAGCGACAGGCGCAAGAAAATACTTGCTTTTTTAACAATGCGCCTTAAAAAATGGTAATTTCTCGAACCTTTTGACAACAACAAAACCCATTAACAGCATTTGTTTGTAAAAGAATGAGTAACTTTGCAGTTCGAATTTTATCAGGTAACGAATAATTAATCAGAGACACTATGCTTGGATTACCCAAAGATCCGATGATGCTGCTGAGCGTCATCAACACGCACTTGCGCGACACTTACCCCTCTTTAGACGCTTTATGCGACGACCTAAACGTGGAAAAACAACAGATAATCAGTCAACTTGCAGCAATAGGATATGAATATAACGAAGAGCAGAACAAATTCTGGTAACAGCACTATAAGCATGAGTCAGCACTACCGCACACTGCTCTCCATCGGCATACCCATTATGATTGGTCAGATGGGCATGATTGTCCTTAGCTTTGCGGACACAATGATGGTGGGACACCACAGCACCACGGAGCTTGGTGCGGCATCGTTCGTGAACAACATCATCAACCTTGCCATCATCACGGGCACAGGTTTCTCCTACGGACTGACGCCAGTGGTGGGTGCTCTGTTCGGTCGTGGCGAGCAGGCTGAAGCGGGTCAGGCATTGCGCTGCTCACTGCTTACCAACACGCTGGCAGCGGTGGCTATGATGACGGTACTCTTGGTGCTCTACTTCAACCTCGGCAATCTCGGACAGCCCGTAGAACTCTTGGGCTATATGCGCCCCTACTACATGGTGCTGTTCGCGTCGCTGCCGTTCGTGATGCTGTTCAACGCCTTCAAGCAGTTCACCGATAGCATCACGCTGACGCGCACATCGATGTGGATTTTGCTCTCGGGCAACCTGCTGAACATCCTCGGCAACTACATCTTTATATATGGCAAGATGGGCGCACCGGAGATGGGCGTTGTGGGTGCAGGCGTGTCGACACTGCTCTCGCGTATCATCATGGTGGTGATATTCGTCGTTGTCTTCATGCGCTCACGTCGTTTTGCTGCGTACCGCGAGGGTTTCTTCAAGCTCGGTTGGTCGCGTCCGCTGCTGCGCCGCCTCAACTCGTTAGGCACCCCGATTGCGCTGGAGATGGGTATGGAGACGGCATCGTTCTCGCTCTCCATCATCATGGTGGGCTGGCTCGGCACCATTGCCTTGGCATCGCACCAGGTGATGACAACCATCTCGCAGTTCACGTTCATGGTCTACTACGGACTTGGGGCTGCGGTGGCTGTGCGCACAAGCTACTTCCACGGACAGCGCGACGTGCAGAACGTGCGCCACACGGTGACAGCGGGTCTGCACCTGATGGTGATGCTCGAGGTGGTGCTTGGCGGCACCATCTTCCTGCTGCGCAACCACATAGGTGCGTGGTTCACCGACAGCACGGAGGTGTCGTCGACTGTGCTCACGCTGCTCCTGCCGTTCTTCATCTATCAGTTTGGCGACGGTATGCAGATCAACTACGCCAACGCGCTGCGCGGCATCGCCGACGTGAAGCCACTGATGCTGATTGCGTTCGTTGCCTTCTTCGTCATATCGCTGCCCGTGGGCTACCTCTGCGGCTTCGTGTTGGGCTACGGACTGATGGGCGTGTGGATGGCATTCCCGTTCGGACTGACATCGGCGGGCGTGATGATGTGGTGGAGGTTCAGAAGATACAAATAGGGGATGCAGCAGTTTCTGTTGCACAAATAGGGGGTTCGGTGGTCTCCACTGCACCAACCAAGCAAGAAGTGGATCAAATAATATTGTTGTGTTTTTAACAATCCAATATTATTGTTTATCT
>ERZ1026878.512-NODE-512-length-29641-cov-6.948962_pt1 | contig 29641 bp, 54 predicted proteins | sample MGYA00380169_ERZ1026878 | MGnify/ENA primary metagenome ERZ1026878 (study PRJEB33269, sample SAMEA4719805) | human gut metagenome | biome: human-associated habitat; feature: organic feature; material: feces | place: Cameroon | collected 2013-10 ...
GGATACGAGTCTCGAACTCGGTTTCAACTTCGATATAACGTAGAATTTATGTATAAAAACCAAACTTGCACCAAAACAAAAATCGAAAATTTTCACAAATCCTATTTACTGTACAGAGCAAAATTTTAACATTTGATAAGTGACTTTTATTGTGCTTTTTGCATTTGCCCTACAAAACGCTTTCCAATTTTTTGCGGGCATCTTCCATCATTTTGGGCTTTATAGACAAATAAACCTCGTGAATCATTTTAGCATTAGCGTGGCCCACAAGTTGAATGGCTATTTCTTCTGCTACTCCTGCCATTGCCAGCATGCAAACATACTCATGACGGAACTGGTGCCCGCAAACGGGAACTTTCCAAACAGTGTATTTTACAGTTTCTACTCTGTTGCGTCGATGTACCTGTTTGGTTTTTGGCACTGCCTGTGCAACGCCGTATTTCTTCCAGAACCGCGCCCAGAGAATATCATATTGCTTGCGCGTTATTGGTTCTGTTTTTAAGCCCACAATATAGGTGTTTTTTGGCAGCGTTCGTATTGGCTGCAATGCGTCTTTTAGCATCCCCAATAAGGGAACCTCCCGGATACCGGCAGGGGTTTTTGTAAAGTCATTTAAGATTGGTTCGTTACCGATATGTGTAACGGTCTTTGATATGCTGATAACATTTCGTTCAAAGTCAATGTCTTTCAGCTGAATGGCGCACATTTCACCGCGCCGTTCTCCTGTGCAGAGATAAGCAACGGGGAGAAGTGCATCAGGGTCAAGATAGTGTTCCTTTACGATTTGCACTTCGGCTGTTGTTGGGGGCTGCCGTTTGCCCTTATGCAGGCCGCGCGGCATTTTGGTCTGTGCGGCTGGGTTTATATCCCCACGCCACTTAGGGCTGTCAATCCAATACTGAAAGATGTTATTTATCACAGTCTTTTGGTTTGAAACGGTCGTTGCGGCCCTCCCGGCCATTTCAGGCCCGCGCAGGAACTCTGCAATCATGTAAGGCTCAATTTCCCGCATTCTGTATTCACCAAATTCGGTTTTGGCACGCTTGATGGCTGGCAGATAACTTCTTTTTGTTCCCTCTTTCATGCCGGAGACAATGATTTCATATTCGTTTGCCACAGTTTCAAACAGCGGTCCGGCGGATGCTTTTGCCTTTTCCTGCTGTTCCTTTTCTTCCTGCTCTTCTTTGGCATCCTCAATCTTTTGCCAAACCTCTGCTGGTGTCTTAGCTGAAAAGGTTTTCCAAACGCCACCTATCATCTCTTTGCGCTGGTATCTTCCGTCTTTTCTGTGAAAGAGCCCAACTGTCAAATCCTTTTTCATCTTGCAGCCCTCCAAAAAATGTTTTATAATGAAACCGTCAACTTTTCATGTTGACGGCCCTTTATCCCTTGCTGGTGTGGCACCACCGGCAGGGGATTTTTTATTTTTCCCTTGCGTTATATTCGCCGTTGCCTGCCAGAACGGCAGCTTCTCCGGCTTGCAGGCATATTTGCAGGCGGTCAAAGTCCGGCTTGGTGCTTTCTGGGCAGGGGTCATTCCCAGTTGCAGTATCTATACGGTAGTTCTGTATTACGGCCTGACAGACGCGTACACGGCTTTGCATGGACGTATGAGCGTTAGCGCATAACAAGTCTATCTGGCCCGCCCAATCGCTCCCATGCGCCCCACACAGGATATACAGCAGGCGGCGCTTGTACAGGCTCGGCATCTGGGCGATATAATCAGAAAGTGCCTTGTCTACCTGCTCGTCCGTCCAGTTTGGAGTATCGGTATCGCTGAATGCAGACGGCATCCAGATGCGCTGCAGCCAGCGCCAGGGGGATTGTTTGCAGACGGTGAACCACATCAACAGATCATCGTTTCGGATAGGGGAAAGCCCTTCTTCCCAGTTGCGCACCGTGCGGATGTTCACATCCATCTGCCGGGCTACATATTCTTGCGAAAGCCCGGATTCCAACCGGCACTGCGAAAGAATAAGTCCTTCACGTTCTCTGAAATCAGCTCTACTTTCCATTTCATCACCCTCAATTTTTTACATGTTTTGCACTTTGAATGCGGTAAAATTTTTATACCGTAGCAATTAAGAAAATATAAAGAAATATTTCTTCAAAAAATGCCATGGAAATAAATGGAAGCCATGGCATAAAAAACGTGTTAAGATTCTAACTGTAATTAAAAAACACAGGAGGAATCAACAATGAATAACGTGGAACGTCTAAAGAATTACCAAAACCGTAATGCGGCAACCATTGAAGCCTTGTACCGCGCTGTGCTGCAAGACCGAGCACGGAGGGAAAACAGCCATGAAACTGCCTGATTTAACCACCCCACCAAAGCACGGACGCAAAAGGCCGAAAAACCGGACAGTAAAGCGCGAAACCTGAAATTTGTGCGTTTTGCTAATTGACCGTTACGGCAATCTGTAATAAGATGTAAGTACAACACAAAGTTGTCAAAATGACAACTTACAACTGATGCGGGGAAGAACAATGACTGACATAGAAAAGCAAATATCAGCAACCAAACTGGCAATACAACTCTGTGACAAGCTGGGGATTGATTATACATATGGCGATAGGGGATGTACATTAAATGGAGAACCTGTTCCCGATGCCGGATTGTTATTCCCCGTAAAAATCCTTTATAAAGGCTATACTACAACGCCGGAATACGACCCATACGATAAAATCTATTACGGCAAGATTGATGGTATCAAAGATTTGGTTGACTATCACGCAGAAACCGTTGACGGCATCGAGCAAGCGTTCATCAACTGCGTTGATGAATACATCACATTTTGCAAAGAGATTGGGAAAGAACCGGATGCCCCAGACGAAAAAAATCAGAACCAGCCGGATGAAAACATTCTGGCCGCATACGAGAAGATTCGGCGCTTGGGCAATATCCAGAGCACCATTTTCACCATTGCGGATTACCTTTACACCGCCGCATGGGTATGGTTTGGGCTTACAATTCTACTTTTTATCATTGCCGCTACTGTGAAAGGATGAAGAACATGATTAACGAAGATTTTCTGCGCCGCGAGATGAACGACATCAAAGCATCCAACGGATACACCATTGGCATGTTGTTGCTGGTACTTCTGCCCATCGGGCTGAGTATCGTAATGCAGCTGATGATTCTCAAGCTGATTTTGGCCTGAGTGACAGTGATCTGAACGGAGGATATAAAGTATGCTACTTATTGTATTACTTGCGATTTTAACCATCGTCTTTGGCTGGATTTCATATGCGCTGTTAGATGCGTTTGGAGAACAAATCGTTTTCTTCTTGGCGCTTGTGCTTGCAATAGCATCCGGCGTTTGCGCTGTGGTTTTCGGCGCAACTGCGCTCGCTTACCGAATAGGATACAAAGCGGACAAAATCGGCGCTGAAACACGTTATCAGGGAATCATCCACCAGATTGAAACTGTTAAATATACGGATGATATCGCAAAAGAACGCCTGTATGAACAAATCATTGCATGGAATCAGGAAGTGGAGCAGGGGAAAGCCATTTCTAAAGACCTCTGGATTAGCTGGAGCGTTTCACCCGTCTACAATGATTTGCAGTGTATTGAATATCCGGATTGGGAAGGCAAATAATACAACCCCACTCAATAGAGAAACACACACTAGGAGGAACATATGCAAACAAAGAAATATACTGCGGCAGAACAGGCGGAAAACATCAGCAAGCTAATTGCAATCCTGCATACCTTTACGCCTGATCAGCTGGCGGATTTTGCATCCGCTGCGCAAGATTTAATAGCAAAACAGTAAAATCCGGGTTCTGCAAGCAAATAGAAATGAGTTCTTGAATGTTTTCGGGCAAATCGGATATAAGCTCACCGCCTTGTGCGGTGGGCTTTTCTTTTTTGTTGGTGTCATCGCCCTGAATGTCAGAAACTTCAACACCCAAATATTCGGCTATGATAGGCAGCTTTGATTTTCTGGGGTGGGTTCGTCCAGTATTCCATTGGCTATACACCCCGCTACTTACCCCCAGGTATTCACACAAATCTGCGCCATTTTTGTTTTCTTTAGTTAAATAGTAGTTGATCTTGTCTATCGTTCGCACAGCTAAGCACACTCCTTTTGTGCAATGTGCTATATTTCTATCATTTCTAAGTTTACTCTTTACATTCTTAGAAAACTTAGTTATAATAGAAACATAGCTTGACGGCAAAGCAAAAGCTAAGGCCACAAAATAGCGGTCTTTGGAAAGTTATTGTTTGTTGCAATTCAATAATATCTAATTATAGCTTAGTCGTCAAGATATAAAACTAAGTTTTGGAGGTGATTTAATGAAGGAATACACGCAGTACAAAGTGCTGCGGGAAAAAGCCGGGCTTTCGGTCAAGCAGGTAATGGAAGCGCTGAATGTGTCTGACGCTGCTGTTTATTTTTGGGAAACAGGCGCAAACGCACCCAGCACCAAAAAGCTGCCGGACATTGCCAAACTTTACGGTTGCACGGTAGACGAGCTATTGAAGGAGGTGAAACCCAGTGTTCCCAAACCTATTGATTGAGCTTAAAAAGCAGCGTTGTACGCAGCAAGACCTTGCGCAGCATATTGGAATTTCCCGCGCTACCATGCAAAACAAACTGACCGGGCACTCCCAATTTACCCTGCGCGAGATGAAAGCCACTCAAGGGGCGCTCAAAGGCTGCACGCTGGATTACTTGTTCACTGAGTGTAGCACGGAGGTGGAACCTTGATGCAAGACAGCAAAACACCCCCGCCCGATGAGCTAGACCGAGTGGGGGCAGAGATTAAGCGCCTAAAGTGGTGTGTTTCATTTTTGAGCGTCTGGTGCTTTTTGCAGGCTATCAGGTTGTTTAGTATTGGACGTCAAATCACACAGATTTCTGACATCCTGGCCTTGTGTGCGCAAAGCATCCAGCTTATCACAGATAACTTGAGCAGTATTTACGAGGTTTTCGTCAAGCTCAATAACTTGATTTAGCCCTTCTTTGATTTGAACAGAATCCTCGTGAATCAGCGTCAACTGCTTATTGGGGAATGACTGCGAAAGCATCCACAGAATCACTGAAATCCATATACCAAACAGTGCGATTGCATCATTACGAGACAAATGCGGTTTGCTTCGCAAAGGCGCAATGACACCGGTTTTGATAGAGGATACAGCACTTTGGGGCAGCTTTGAAGATGCCTGATTTAAGGTTTCTTCAAACTCTTGCAAATCACTTTCCAATTCCGCCGGGTCTGTGCATAGAAAATCATCTGAATGGTCTTGTGATATGGCAAGTGCGGCCTGATTGATTAGCTGTTCAATATCTGTGTTTTCCCACATTGCTGCGGTTTCCTGCGCAAGGCTTTCCAGATAAGGCACAGAAAATTCGTTTGCGTTTGAAATTTTGGGTGCCAGACCTTGCAGGGTATCTGCGATTTGCTGCATGGTTGGGTTTGGCTTCACGCTAACCTGGATGTTCGATTTGCGCATCTTTTCCGAAAGCAGGCGGAATGTATCAGCGCTGGATGGTAAAGCAGATTTATTTTCCATTATCTCACCTCCTTCCCGCCTTATTCTATCACGGCGGAAGGGGGCGAACAACACAAGTTTTTAGAGGAGGTGAAACCTTGAAATGCTCCCGCAAGCGCATCATGCAAGGCGCAATCCTGACCAATCTTGCAACTGCTCAAAAAAATATGGCATCTGCCGAAAAGGTAGATGCCAGAGGGCTTATTCTGGTGAGCAAGTTTTTACTCCGCCTGCTGGATAAGCTGGATGACGAAATTTTAGATGTGGAGGTGAACAAATGAACGATGGGAAAATTTATTGATTTAACCGGAATGCGTTTTGGGCGTTTGGTAGTTTTGAAACGCAGCCCTGATGCAGGGAAAGGCGTGAAATGGATTTGCCAATGTGATTGTGGGAATACCACAGCAGTATATGCCGGTAAATTGAAAAACGGGCATACACAATCTTGTGGATGTTTGCAAAAAGAAAGAACAAGTTTGGCTTGCCGTAAGGATTTAACAGGTGAAACTTTTGGTAGGCTTACAGTTTTGCATGCGGCTTGCAGAACGCCATATGGGCATTATCGTTATGTCTGCCAGTGCGATTGTGGAAACATTATCACCGTTGATGGAGCCAATCTTACTTCTGGCGCTACAAAAAGCTGTGGATGTTTTCGCAAAGAGGTTACGCGAGAATTAAAACTATCTCATGGAATGGTTGGAACGCGGATATATAGATGCTGGCGGAATATGTTCCAACGATGCTATTCGCCTAAAAACAAAGAATATAAGAATTATGGCGGACGCGGAATCTTTGTTTGTGAAGATTGGCACGATTTCAAGAAATTCTATGCTTGGGCAATAGCTAACGGATATCGAGATGATTTGACGATTGACAGAATCGATGTCAACAAAGGCTACTGCCCAGAAAATTGCCGATGGGCAGATTGGTACACACAAGCAAGAAACCGAACAAATAACGTTTTTATAACGATTGATGGTAAAACAATGATTCAGGAAGACTGGGCTAGAGAGCTTAATATTTCGTCCGCAACACTTAGGAAACGGCGAAAAAAGAATGTTATATCGGAATCCAAGCCCACAAAGGCCGCGAAGCCTTCCGGCTGCTGTGTTTGAAAGATTTGTGAAAGGAGGGGAGCATATGCCACGTGAAAAGCCCCATTACCAAGAAACCCTTGTTGGCATCCGCGCCCGCGCTGCTGAACTTTACCCCGGCCAACTGTTGTTTGGCCCCACAAAGGTTGCTAAGCTTCTTGGCAAATCTCGTGGCTGGGTATGGCAGCATTACGGTAGCTTCCGTGATTTAACCGTTGAACAAATTGCAAGCCTTATCTGCTGATTTCCGACATACAAGCGTTGGAAAAGCCGAGCGCGGTCTCGCGTGGCGTTGAAATGGATTAGCATTGAGACGCGCTGGAGATGCGCAGCTTAGCGAGGGAATTGTTCGGCTGGGAAACGCATGGAAATGCATCGGAATTGCATACCACAGAGACGAGATGACAAGCCCCGGAATGGCAAGGAAAAGCAACGACTTGAAACCGCAACGGAGTAGCGATGACCGGATTGGCAACGGAATGGATTTGAGAAGAAATGCTTTGGAGTAGCATTGATGTGACCTGCGGTGATATGCAATGCGTGGCAACAGAAATGCTTTGATTCGACCTGCTTTGGAATTGCATGGAGCAGCCGCGAACGGTAGCGGAGATGAATAGTAAAGAGAAACTGTGAGTCGCTACGAAACGGAACCGCTAAGACGTGATTTGAATTGTTGAGCAGAGGAATCGCCTAGACATGCTCAGATATGCAATGGAGTGGCACCGAACCGATTTGCAATGGAATAGCACGGAGCTGATCTGCACCGGAATAGCGCAGACATGCACTGGAACCGCACCGAAACCGAAATTTTATTACAGGAGGAAAAACTATGAAAGTACGAATTACATTGACCGAAGAAGCGTTGGGCAGCGCCCCAAGCAATGAAGAACTGCTGGCAACCTATATTGCCAGCAAAGCACCCACCAGCGAGCTTTCCGCAGAGGAAATTGACAACATCAAGGCCCAGAATGCGGAAGACCGTATCACGGTGTTTTACAAAACCGCAGACGGTACGCCGTTCCAGTACAATTACCAGGTTAAGGGCATGTTCAAAGATTCCTGCCAGATGCTTGCAAAAGCTGGCAAGGCAGGCTATTCCGGCGGCAAAGCTTGCGCTGCGCTGAAAGCTTATAAGAAAGCCATTGACGGCCTGATTTTTGTTTATCCTCGCGAGATTCATTACGATACGCACGGGTTAAAGATGGGCTACTGTGAGCGTTCTTTGCGGGCGCAGACACCGATGGGTGAGCGCATCAGCATTGCCAAAAGCGAAACCGTGCCGGAAGGCAGCACCATTGAATTTGAGGTTGAGTGCCTTGACCCGAAATTGGAAGATATGGTGCGTGAATGCCTGAATTATGGCAGAATGCGCGGTATCGGCCAGTGGCGCAACAGCGGAAAGGGTACTTACCTGTGGGATGAACTTGATGACAACGGCAATGTGATCGGCGGAAACAACAAGAAAGGACACTAACATGACTGCAAACAAAAAGAGCCGCCCAGTGTACTGCAATACACTGAACGGCAAAAAACGTGAAATTTTCCGGTTCCACAAGTCCATTTTAGCCCATATTGTTCCGTTTTGCAAGTGCTTTGCAAACTTTGCCCTGCTGGGCTGTGCAATCGGCACCATTTGCGCCGCTGCTGGCCTTGCAGAGGGCGGCGGGGCCGCATCTTTGGCCGGGCTTATTGCCTGCCTGCTTGGCGGATGGGCCGCTATTACGCTGCGGGAGGTGCTGGATTGAAACCGTGTGAAATTGAACAGGCGTTTGAATCTAATGACCCGCAAAAATACCAGGTGTTTTTTGAAACCGTGCAGATTGCAATCCTGGACACGAACAACAGCAAACAATGGAAATACAGTCAGATTCGCGCTGCCTACTGCGCTGCAATGAGCGGAATGGCAAAACGGCTGGATGAGTTGGAGAAAACGAACGCCGATGACTGATCTTGATTTCCCCGGCTGCGGCGCAGCGGATGAATACGGCCACCCCATAATGTGTGAGGATTGCATTTGGGGCGAAACGTGCATTGATAGTACGGTACGGGAGGACAACGATGGAACTGAAGAATTATAGCATTGAAGCCACAGGAACCCTTTACTGCTCGGAAAGCTTTGCAAACATCTGTGTCGATGGGCAATCCTACGGCATCGAAAAGCTGATCTGCGAGATGATGAAAAGCTTGAAAAAGGAAGAAAATCTCGGTATTGAAACGTGCGGAACACTGAATATTACGTTCACCAGAGAGCCGGAAAAGCTGGCTGTGAACGGGATTGTGAAAAAGGAGGAAAAGGCATGAACACCACCAATCTGGAAGGAGAAGCTATCTGATGTTTAATGAGAAGAAAACGGAGCATTCTACTAAATCTCGTCAGGAGATTCCCGTTATGCAGACCCCAAAATATATTGCAAGCCGTGATAAAGCGTTAAAGGCGATTGCAGATCGCCCATACCTTAAAGAATCTGATTTTTGGATTCTCATGAACGAAACCAAATCCGGGAAGATGGCGTACACAGGCCTGATTATCAACCACAATGCTTGTCTTAAAATCAACGACAATATGCCGGAGAAGGACAAATTCAACCCTGAGTGCGTGTCTGTTGACAAATCCGGCTACGGCAATTCGCTTGTGTACACCTACATAAATAAAGCACAAGGCATTTATGAGGTTGGTGAAGCGTCATCAACGAATTGCAAGAATGCTTATCCTTACGCGATGGCTTATAAGCGGCTGTTTGATCGCACTGTCCTTAAAATCTGCAAGCTGGCATTTGATGGCATTTACTCTGACAGTGAAGCGGATGAATTTAAGGAACGGTACGAAGAAGAACCGCAGCAAGTTACAGCTACACCGGAAGTCACTCTGCAAGCCGTGAAGGACTTGGCTTTGACCGCGCTGAAAGGTTACGCCCAGCGCACAGGCAAAGACAACAAGGCCGTCAACGAGGAAGCGCGAACCTTCATCGGCAAAGCCTATAAGGACTTCACCGCCGACGACTGGCGCGGCGTTGCAAAGGAGTTTGAGCGCAGAAAATGAGCCATACAATCAACATCGCGGATGCTACCTTGATGGGTGAAATTTTAATGCTTCGTCTTAAAAGCAAGCCAGACATGGAGGAAGCGCAGAACTTTTTGAATGAGGTCAAATCCGGCCCCGGCAAGCTGTTTGCTGGCGTTTTTGGTGAGGTACGGAAAAAGCGCAGCCTGACCTCTAACGCTTATGCGTGGACATTGCTGAACCAGCTTGCCGAAAAGCTGAAAAAGCCTGCTGTTGAGATTTACCGCGACCTTGTGCGGGATGTTGCAGGTGCAAGTGATATCGTCACCATCAAGCAGGAAGCAATAGAAACCTTTAAGCGCGGATGGGAAAGCCAGGGACAGGGCTGGCAGGTTGTTTTGCTGGATACCATGCCTACACCAAACGGAACGTTCTGCACTCTGCAATGCTGGTATGGTTCCAGCGTATACGACAGCAAGCAGATGCACCGCCTGTTGGAACTGATTGTGCAGGAGTGCCAGCAGCAGGGAATCCCCACAATGACACCGGACGAAATTGCAAAGCTGAAAGGACTGACCGGCGAATGAAAAATGAATTTGGCGTTGCGCTTGATTCCAACGGCTATGCACCATCTATCATGCCAAACAAGAAAGACATGTTCGGCTACCCACAGTGTTATTGCTGCCTTAACGGCCACGCTTTGGTGCGGCATGAAGTGCTCTACGGCCAGAACCGGTCAAAAAGCAAAGCTCTTGGCCTGTGGATTTTGGTTTGCCCGGATTGCCACAGATGGATTCACGGCGAAAAGCAGTGCTGGCCCAAGATAGAAGGGCTGGATGCTGGGATGCGGCTTGAACTCAAGAAGACCGCACAGCGTGTGGCAATGAGGGATTACAGCTGGACAAAGGAGGAGTTTGCCCGGCGGTTTGGAAAGAATTATTTGGAGGACTAAACACATGTTGAATGTAGTTGCACTTATGGGAAGACTGGTTGCTGACCCTCAATTACGCCAGACAACAACAGGTAAAAATGTTGCATCGTTCCGTGTTGCAGTTGACCGGGGACGCAAGGATGCCAACGGCCAGAATCAGGCAGATTTTTTTGACATCGTTGCCTGGGACAAGAGCGCGGAATTTATCTGCCGCTATTTCCAGAAAGGTTCTATGATTGCCGTTGAGGGCCGTTTGCAGAGCCGGAACTATCAGGACAAGAGCGGCAACAACAGGAACGCCGTAGAGGTGGTTGTAAACAACGTTTCGTTCGCAGGCAATAAAGAACCCGCCCAAGGCCAGAACGTGGCTAATAGGGCCGTTTCTGCGCCTGTGGCGGCAAGCAACGAGTATACGCCGATTGAAGATGACGGTGATCTCCCGTTTTGAGCTGTGAAACCCTAATATCTCAGGAGAATAAAAAATGGCGAACGAAGGGTACATTAAGCTGTACCGCCGCATGATGAAATGGGGGTGGTACACAGACACTCCAACGAAATGTGTGTTTCTGCACTTGCTTTTTTTGGCCTGTTATGAGCCGTGTTATTACAAGGGCGTTCATTTGGAAGCCGGGCAAGCGGTTGCCTCTATCCGACAAATTTCAACAGATACTGGTATATCTGTTCAATCTGTTCGCACTGCTTTAAGTCATCTAAAATCAACACAAGAAATAACACAGTACGAACACGGAAAATTCAGCGTGTTTACGGTGAATAATTACAGTGATTACCAATGTACTAACACAGAATCTAACAAACAGGTAACACAGAACCAACACAGTGCTAACACAGACCCTTATATAAAGAATAATAAAGAAGTTAAGAATACCCCCTATACCCCCCAAGGGGTTGACGCGATTTCTCCTCGATTTGACACCTTCTGGTCAGCCTATCCCAAGAAGACAGGCAAGGCAGATGCACGCAAGAAATTTGAGAAGCTTGTTACTGACGAATCTACCTTGTCCGCAATCCTGAAAAGCCTTGAGTATCTCAAGACCACAGAACAGTGGCAGAAAGATAGCGGCAAGTATATTCCGTATCCTGCTACCTGGCTGAATCAAAAACGCTGGGAAGACGAAACAGCGCAGCCGCCTGCTGAACCCCGCAAGTCTGAAGACCTGATTCCTATCTATGACCGGGAATACACACGGGAAGATCTGATTAACGGCGTTGTTCCCAAACTCATTGGGTGGAAGGAGGCAGGCAAATGAATACAGCTGTTGCGGAAAAAGCTGTTATTGGCATCATGCTGATAGAGCCTGATCGGCAAAGCGAAGCGTTCAAAAGCCTGACAGCGCAGATGTTCAGCATCAAAGACCTGGGTGATATCTTCCTGCTTTGCAAGGAGCTTGATCGCAGAGGGGAACGGGCGGATGCAGTATCGGTAATATCCCGCTGCAAAGAAAACATCAAGGCGATTGCTTACGAATGCGCCCAGACAGTTCCATCGGTGAGCGGATTTAACACCTACATCAACTGTGTCCTGGATGGATACCGGAAGCGGCTGATGATTGCCAAGATGGGCGAACTTGTGGCATCGGATGCAGACGCGGATGAAATGTTCGGCGCGGTTGCCGCCATGATGGAAAAGCAGCAGCACATCATGGAGCACCAGCGCCAGCGCAGCGCAAAGGACTTTGCTGATGGCATTGAGGACTTTTTGCAATGGCTGAAAAAACCGAATGACAACATCCAAACGGGTTTTGGAACGCTGGATAAACTGACCGGCGGACTTGTACGAAGCGGCGTAACAGTGATTGCTGCCCGGCCCGGCAAAGGCAAATCAACACTGGCTCTGCAAATGGCAGCGCAGATATCGCAAAGCTGCCTGACGCTGTACCAGTCAATGGAAATGAGCAGGGAACAGCTATACACGGCAATTTTTTCCCGATGGGAGCAGATCGACAGCATCCGCATTACAAATCATGCGCTGACCGAAGAGGAAGAAAGCAAGATTGCAGAGGATTCAGAAATCCTGAAAAGGCGGTACAAGCTGATCTTGGATGATTCCAGCCTGACCAGTCTTGCAGACGTTGAATTGACCATCAAGGAGCGGAAACCGGAGGTGGTTGTCATTGACCATTTGGGACTTGTGGCACCACCAAACGCCAAAGAAAAGCGTAATGACGAATTAGCGGCCCTTACACGGGGCTTAAAGCAGCTGGCAATGAAATATCATATCTGCATTATCGAGCTTGTACAGGCCGCGAGAGCCGCCGACACGGGGCTTATCAAAATGTCCGACATGTTTGGTTCCGCCACCATTGAGCACGATGCAGACATGATTCTTGCCATTAACCCGGAACACTACACCAAATTGCGAGAACAGCGGGAAGAAGACCCGCCAAGCGAAAGCGATACCGTGATTGAGATCGTTAAGAACAGACACGGCGCTTGCGGACAGCTTGATTTTGCGTGGGTGAAGCCGTTCCATCTATTTTGTGAGGTGACAAACATTGACTAACCGAGAAATGTACATGCAGCTTGCACAGACTTGCACAGAAAAAACGATTGAACTTGACCGGGAAATGGAAAAATACGGCGAGAAGTTGATGAAGTGCGCTTATGACGCAGCACAATGGAAGCTGAAAGCAGCGGAATTCCGGGCAAAGGCACGGGAGGAAGGCATGTGATCTACAAGTACACCATCCCGTTGCCGCCGGTCACGAAAAAGAACTCACAACGAACCCTTCAAAATTCTCGCCTGCCGGATATATGCTACAGCGAGAAGTACTACGCGAAAGTAAAGGAGATAGCACCGTGAGCAAAGAAGATTGGGGCCTTGTGACCCTGCCGACAAGCGGCGACCCGGAGAAGATTGCCATCGGGCGGCTGAAAGCGGCAAGCGACATGGCGTTGAAGTATTACGGCACGCCGCTTGTGGTAACGACCAGCGGAGGCAAGGACAGCAGCGTATGCGTAGAGCTTGCACTGAGGGGGGGCATTCCGTTCGAGGTACAGCACAACCACACAACTGCGGATGCACCGGAGACAGTGCGGTTTGTACGACGGGAATTTGCCAGACTTGAAAATTTGGGCGTGAAATGCACCATCAACTACCCTGTTTATAAGGGCAAGCGCACAAGCATGTGGGACTTAATCCCGCAAAAGCTGATTCCGCCGACACGAATTATGCGGTACTGCTGCGCTGTGCTGAAAGAACAGGGCGGAAACGGGCGGTTCATCACGACTGGCGTGCGGTGGGCGGAAAGCAGTCGAAGAAAGCGTGACAGAGGCGTTTTTGAAGCGTACACCCGGAACAAAGAGAACAAAATCGTTTTGAAAGGCGAAGAACAGAAGTCGAGCGAAATCTTTGAAGGGTGCAAGGTGGCCGCAAAACGCGTAGTAAACCCCATTGTGGACTGGACGGACAATCAAGTATGGAGCTTTTTGCAGGATGCAAAGGTGCCTGTCAATCCGTTGTATGAATGTGGGTTCAGCCGCGTTGGCTGTATCGGCTGCCCGATGGCGGCGAACAAGAAACGGTATGCAGAGTTCAGACGCTGGCCTGCTTACGAGAAGCTCTACATACAAGCCTTTGACAGGATGCTTAATGAGCGCAAAGCGCGCGGGAAGCTGGGCGGAAACTGGATGATGGGCGGTACAGGGCAAGATGTATTCCGCTGGTGGATGGAAGAAGATGTACTGCCAGGACAGATGAGCGTGGAGGACTTTACATGATCCAAAAATATATTGTCTCCCTGCCCCCTGTTACCAAGAAGAACTCCCAGCAAATTCTTACCAACCATCGTACAGGAAAGCCGTTCATAGCCCCTAGCAGCGCCTATAAGCGCTACGAAGAGCAATCCATATACTTTCTTACCCCAAAGCCGAAAACCCCGCTGGCGGGGCGCTGTCGCGTTGTGACGGTGTTCTACATGAAAACACGCCGAAGAGTGGACTTAACAAACCTCCTCGAAGCCGCCCATGACACGCTGGTAGCAGCCAAAATCCTTGCAGACGATAACAGCACCATCATCGCCAGCGTTGACGGCTCCCGCGTGCTGTACGACAAGGAGAACCCAAGAACGGAAATTATTATTGATGTGCTAGATGACAAGGCTGCTTATGAGTAAATACATGTTGCCCGGCGATACCGGGCGATTGACACTGGCAAACCGGGCAAATGGCTTGGAAGAATTTAAGGCACGGTACAGAAAAGTGCTGCTGCTGGACGAAGGAGAAGCGGACGATGAACAGTGATGTGATGTTTTCCAGCAAGACGGATTTGTGGGCGACACCGCAGGAGCTTTTTGACGAGCTGGACAAGGAATTTCACTTTGAGCTGGACGTATGCGCGACGCCGGAGAACGCGAAGTGCAGGAAGTTCTACACGAAAGAGCAGGACGGACTTGCGCAGCCGTGGACGGGTCGGGTGTGGTGCAATCCGCCGTATGGCCGGGAAATTGGGCAATGGGTACGGAGGGCGTTTTTTGCGGCTGTGGCGGGGGCAACAGTAGTAATGCTGCTCCCTGCGCGGACAGATACACGATGGTTTCACGAGTACATATACGGCAAAGCAGAGGTGCGGTTCATCCGCGGGCGGCTGAAATTTGGAGACGCCAGGAACAGCGCACCTTTTCCGAGTATGGTTGTGATTTTTGGAAAAAGGAACGAATGATGATGCCTTTGTGACAGAGAACGAAGGAATAGCGGGCATCTGACAAATCGTGTGGAATCTGCATGAATCGGCAGATGTGAACAAAAATTCACAAATGTGGAAAGGAGAAATATGCCACCAAAAATTCTTATCGCCTGTGAAGAATCCCAGACCGTCTGCAAGGCGTTTAGAAACAAAGGATTTGAAGCATACAGCTGCGATATCCAGGAGCCATGGCGGAGCAATGGGGAAATTACATCAGGAACGGAGAATAAAAAATGACCGGAATGCTATCCGCCCCATGCGAGCATTGCCAGGAACGCCACACGCTATGCCATAGCACTTGCAGCAGGTATCTTGCATACCGCGCCAAGATGGATGACATCAGCAAGCAGCGCATGCAGGCGCAGGCATTGAACGAAGCGGATGTGCTCAGAGGAGACAAAATCCGGCGGGATGTGAGGAATCACGGCCTGCCGGGCCACAGGAGGAGATAAACATGAAAGCCAAAATACAGCTCCCGGCCTGCTACAAGAAAGAGGCGGAAGCCTATATTGCAAAGCTTGAAGCTGAATCAATCGCAAGGGTGCATGAGGAAGTGATGAAAGAACGGCAGGATATTGCCTTTGAGATCACTGTATTTATGCCTGCTGGCCTGCTATCAGGTGGGGCTGAAGCCATCCACGCTAGTTAAAATCCAGAACGCCATGAGCGGCCCCGTCACGGAAAAGTATTCCAGCTACCGCGTTGACCAGCTGGCCGACACATGGGCGCAGGTTACGCTGCAAAACATCGGGGTTGATGTGGCTGAAACGGGGGAGCAATTATGAGCTTTGAAACGCCTGAAAATATGGATAAATGTTGCAGCGCTTGCCGATGGAATAAACCGTTCAATAGTGTGTGCTGCAATGCTGACAGCCCGCATTGCGCCGACTTTTGGGATGACGGATGCAATGAATGGGAAGGAGGGCCGAATGACTTTGTTCGAGAAGTTGGCTGGTAAAGCATCCGCGCTGCTGAATGCAAGCGGTATTTGCTCTAATAACTGCATTGACGGCCATTGCAGCGGGTGCGGCGAATGCTGCGCTGATCTTCTCCCGCTCACGAAAGGCGAAATTAAACGGCTGCGAGATTATGCCAGAAAGCACCACTTGCAGGAAAATAAGCGCTCTTTTTTGGAAACAAAGGGCGGGCCGGATTTAAGCTGCCCATTCCGCAATGAGCGCACAAAACAGTGCGATGTTTACTCTGTGCGGCCTTTGATTTGCAAAGAGTATATCTGTTCCAGGCTTTTGCAGAAGCCGATTGCTCAAACCGGTCTTAAGAAAGAGAAGCGGGACATGCACTCATTGCGATGGGAGGTTTTCAAGAACCCGGAATGTGAAAATCTGCTGAAAGAAGCGCAAAAGGCCGCTTGTGGGAAAAGAAGTGATCGAGGTATGGAATGAGAAAAGCCGAATATAAGCGCATGCGGGGCGTAAAAGAAAATTACGTTCAAGACCGGCTGCGGCTGAAAAGGATATTCTGCACCAGCATTAAGCATGTGCGCTGGATGAAACGATATATCAACCGCGCACCGAGACACAAAGAGAAACGGGAGGATATGGATTATGACGGCTAAAAAAATCAGCGAAATCTTGAAATTGCATAAAGCATGGATTAACGGAGAAAAGCACGGGAAAAGGGCCAACATGTCCGGGGTCTACCTGTTCTGGTTCTACCTGTTCTGGGTCTACCTGTCCGGGACCAACCTGTCCGGGACCGAGAATGTGCCATATACGCCTATGGCATGCCCGGATGAAGGAGAGTTTACCGGGTGGAAAAAATGAAAAAGTGATAGAATCGTAAAGCTAAAAATCCCGGAATCTGCAAGACGAAGCAGCGCATCACGGAAAAAATTCCGTTGCGGCAAAGCAGAAGTGCTTGAAATTACATCAATTGATGGAAAAGAAAAATATAAGGAGTGAGACTATGGACACAGTTGAATTTTTCAAGACGGTAAAAAGGTTATGCAAAAATAAAGGCTGCGATGGATGCCCTGTTTGTAAAAATAACACATGCATGGTCATGCTCATGGCTAGGATCTACGGAGCTTCAGATGAAAGCATTGAAGAAACGATTTCAAAAGTTGAGCAATGGGCGAAGGACCACCCCGTCAAAACCCGCCAGAGCGAGTTTTTGAAGATGTTTCCCAATGCAGTAACAGATGATGGGGTTTTGTGTATTGGCCCTTGCGAAGTTGAGAAAGGCATTGTATGTGTAAACGGAAAAACTTGCGACGACTGCTGTCGAAAATACTGGCTTGCAGAGGTGACGGACAATGACTAACATCACATCTCTGCGCCCAGGCGAGCACTTTATGTTCAAAGATTTTGAGTGGGTCTGCCTTGACCCACACCACCCTGACGGCGGCGTGCTGGCTATTAGGGCAAAGCCGTGGGCAGAAGATGTAAAGTTCTCTCCAAGTGATAAATTCGCCGATGAGAAAGGCAACCGGAATAACTACCGCACCAGTAATGTGCGGAAAATTTTATCTACTATGGCGAACGCTGTTTTCGATAGAAAAAGTTTGCTGTCACATACCGTTGACCTTGTTGCCGACAACGGCGACAGAGCTTATGGAACTGTGGAAGACACCGTTTTTATCCTGACCTGTGACGAGTACCGCAAGTACCGTGACTACATTCCGCATTACGATAGCTGGATTTGGACTGCCACGCCTTGGGGTTGCGGTGACAAGGATTGCGACACGGGTTACGCCTACGCGAACAACGTTCGCGGTGTGAATGTGGTTGGTCTGTTGAGCAACGACGCTGCGTACTTAAGCAATGCTGTCGCCCCGGCTTGTGTTCTCAATCCAAAATTTCTCAATCTGCACCAAAACATGAAGTATGTAGAGGAGGTATCAGAATGAATACAACAATAGGCTGCCCGATTCCCGGCGCAAGCCAGCCGAAAGAACCAGTGCGGCTGATCGACATTAAAGAAGTCTTACAATATGACGGTGCACATTTCACATGGTCTGGCGGTAAGAATTGCCTTACTGAACAGAAAGCCGCCTATGCGCGTGGTTACGACGCTGGGATGAAGTTCATCGCGGACGAAGCCAAGAAAGCACCTACCATCGACCCGGAATCCCTGCGGCCTACGGCACATTGGGAAAACGAGGAAGATTTCAACGGCGACCCAGTTGTTTGGTTCTGCTCTGCCTGCAAGGAAAGATTTTTTCTGTATGATGGTACGCCAGAAGAAAACGATTATAAGTATTGCCCATATTGCGGTGCAAGGATGGTGAACACAAATGAATAATATGAGGTTTGATACCAAAAACAGCAAATGCGTTTCCGCCGAACGGATGACACCGGAAGAGCTGTGCCAGCTGCACCTCCTTACCATTGTGCGCCGCCCCGCAGCCTATTTTGGCTGCGGGCTGGAACATGATTGCTCCGTGCATGGATGTGCCGTCATCCGCAAAGCATTGCGGCTGTTGGGAGGTGAGGCGGATGCCTGTCTTTGATTCCAGCTGTCTTTATTAACCATCATAAAACGGAAAGAAAGAAACCGAAACGTTTTCCGGCCACTATCACAAAATTAAAGTTCCCTGAATCCTCATTCAGCAAAAAAAACCATAAAGCATCGTAGCACATTTTTCTGCGGGCTTTCTATTTTTACTCTTTTTCAAAGGGGGTGTTTCCATTCCAATCGCATTTGTTCTTCTCATAATCCTCGCAGCCATCCTTTTTTGGGCTTGGCTTTCCCCGCACTATGATGAATTTGGTTCCAAAATTCTCAATTTCTTCCGTCAATTCACCAACAAAAAATAAGGAGTTTTTTCAATGAACAAAACCGTTGGCGCAGTTATCTCTGCCCTTGTCATCATCTTCTGTATCGTTATTGCTCTGTTTTGTACTGTCCGTATTCCTGCTGGCTATGTCGGCGTCATTTACAACATGAACGGCGGCGTGGCGGAAACCACCCTTACTCAGGGCTTCCATCTTGTCAAACCTACCCAAAAAGTTACTACCTACACCATCGGCATCGAACAGTCTTACCTCACCTCCGGTTCGGACGGTGATTCCAAAGGCGATGAATCCTTTGAAGTCCCGTCCAATGATGGCAAAGGTCTCACGGTCGATTTAACTTTTACCTACCGTTTTGATCCCGATCATGTCGCTGATACCTTCACCCGTTTCAAGGGTCAGTCCGGTAAAGACGTCAAAGAGGTTTTTATCAAGCCTAACATCATGTCCTGGACCAAAGAGGTCACGGCCAAGTATTCCGTCATTGATCTGCTTGGCGATCAGCGTGCTTCCCTCAACTCGGAACTCACCGCCTACCTCAAGGATAAGTTCGAGCCTTACGGTATCATCATTGAATCCGTTTCTCTGATCAATATCGACCCCGATGACGAAACCCGTGCTGCTGTCCAGAAAAAGGTCAACGCTCAGCAGGATCTGGAGCTGGCAAAGATCGAGCAGCAGACCGCCAATGTCAATGCCGAAAAAGAAAAAGAAGTCGCTATCACGAAAGCCAACCAGGAAAAAGAAACCGCTCAGATCAACGCCGAAGCCAAACTGATCGAAGCTCAGGCTCAGGCCGATGCCAACCGCCTGATCTCCCAGTCCCTCACCCCGGAACTGATCCAGCAGCAGATGTATGAAAAATGGAATGGTCAGCTTCCCACTGTCCAGGCCGGTTCCGATGCTCCCATTATTGTCGATACCACCAACTAAATCATGTTCCACATTTTCAATGGCCATTGGGGCGGCGAGCCTACGAACGGAACTGGCGCAAAAGTACTCGCATGGACAGAACTGCCGCTCTACAAACCCCCGGAGGTGCCCCCATGACAAAACAGCAAATAGTTGATTAAAGGAGGATGGCAAATGAACAAGATAATAGAAATCGTTGATTATTCTGGTATGGACGATGTTATTAAACATCCCAAACAACACAGAGGGTTGTATCTGTCGCTGGAGCACGGAACACTTGGAATTACTTTGCTAGCTTGCAACAATAGCGCGTATGATACCCAGTGCTTGGAGTTTGACAGCGTGAAAGATGCTATCAAGTGGTTGCGGAGGGAAGAATGAACCAAACATTTTTTGACTCAGGAAACAGCAAGTGCATTTCTTTTGACGGCGTGCCGAAGATTTCAGATTTTGGTGATGAAAACGATTTGATTCGGCGCGGTGATGCGTTGAAAGCCATCAGGAAAGCATGTATCAGTGCGTATTTACCGTTCGATTCCGCCACGCCGGAAGGACAGCGAGTAATGAATGCTCTATACGCGGTATGGAAAGTGAAAAAGAGAGGAAAAGAAGCATGACAGTATTTGACGCAAACTGCATCTACACAATTAAATGCCTTGCTCTGATCTTCGTTGCAGTACCGGGAGCGATGCTTATCGGCGCATTGCTGATCTACCTGTTTGCACTGTGCTGCAAACAGATTTCAGGGCTTTGGAGGGAGCAAAAATGAACATTTTCCTTTCGATTCTTGGCACCGCGATTGTCACAATTTTGATTGCGGGAGCCTATTCCATCGGCGTGTCCGTTGGCAGAGCTGCGGCTGAGGAAGATAACCAAGAGCCGGTAATTTACATGGATCACACGCACGGGGGCGAATAAATGGTTAAGATTTGCACTGAATGTAAAAAGGAATTTGAGGGAAGCGCAAAAGCCCGACTTTGCCCGGAATGCAAGAAAAAGCATCATGAAGCTGCTGTTGCACTGCAAAACGCAAGACGCAATGAGCAATCGCTTGTCAAATGTGAATGGTGCGGGCGGGTTTTTGCCAGAAAGAAGAAAGAAAAGAAGTGTGAAGCATGCCGAAAAGAAGGAAGATATGGAAGCCCACAGATGGTGGCACACAGCAAAAGAAAACCGCCCAAAGTGAGCATCAACGGCGTTCTAAAAATTGCCGATAAAGACGGCACGACTTATGGAAAAGCGGTTCTGGCACACAAAATTTAAGGAGGAACATATGAAAAGTATCGGCAACGCGCTTGCACTGACTTCGACTTTGGCATTCATCGCCTATATGGTGCGCATCACAGGAAGCGGTATTTGGGCATGGATGATTTTACCGTGCTTCTCGTTCGCTGCACTTGGGATTGCTGATTAAGGAGGAAACAATGGAAAATAACTGCTGCAAAAAGCTGCAATAATGTGTACAAACAGGTTGCTGTTGTGCTGGATGACGGCGCATACATGCCGGAATACGCACATTTTGGCTGGGATGCAGGCGCAGACCTGAAAAGCCCTGTTGATGTGATGATTCCGGCGAACGGGAGCGCTGTAATTGATACCGGCGTACACATTGACATTCCGCAGGGCTATGTGGGGTTCCTGAAAAGCAAATCCGGCCTGAATGTTAAGCATGATCTGACAAGCGAAGGCGTGATCGATGCAGGATATACCGGGAGCATCTGCGTAAAGCTTTATAATCACGGAAAAACTGATTATAAAGTCCATTCTGGGGATAAAATTTCCCAAATCGTGTTTATCAAGGTGGAATCTTACGACTTTTACCCGTGCAGCAAGATGCCGGAGCGGGAACGCGGCAACGCAGGATTTGGTAGCACCGGAAAATAAAAAACTTGCATATTAGCGCATAATATGCTATAATATCAATAAGAAATAGCGTGCCAAGTGCTTAATTGCCAAGTGCCAGTTGAACTTGAAAGTTCGGCTGGCACTTTTGCTATATGGGGGACACATGAAACTATACTGCGCAGACTGTATGGACATCTTGAAGGGGATACCAGAAGGCAGTATAGACATGATTTTATGCGACCTTCCCTATGGTACAACGCGGAACAAATGGGATGTCATCATCCCGCTGGAGCCGCTATGGGCGCAATACAGGCGCATAATCAAAAGCAATGGCGTTATAGCACTGCACAGCGATATGCCATTTACAGCGGCCCTTGTAAGCGCTGGGAAAGACTTGTACCGGTATGAGCTGATATGGGTAAAGGAAAACGGTAGCGACTTTCTGAACGCAAACCGCAAGCCTCTAAAAGCGCATGAAAGCATCCAGATATTCTATAAGCACCAGCCGACCTATAACAAGCAATATGTAGACGGAAAGCCCTATAAGAGGGGGGGGCAAAGGCGAAAGGCTTCCCAAAAACTGGGGAAAGTTTCGTGACGACATCTTAACAGACTGTAGTGATGGCAAGCGGAACCCCACAACAATTCTGAAATTCCCAAGGGAAAAGGGATTGCACCCCACCCAAAAGCCTGTAAAGCTGGAAGAATGGCTGATTAAGACGTACACAAACCCAGGCGAGACGGTATTAGACAACTGCATGGGCAGCGGAACAACCGGAGTAGCCTGTATCAACACAAATAGAGACTTCATCGGGATAGAGAAGAACCCCGACTATTACAAAACGGCCACAAGCCGGATAAAGGAGGCACAGGACAATGGGAAGCAGGGCAACCAAAAGAAACAGCCCGATCATGATTGATAACGACCCTGATAATGTGCCGGAAGGGAATCAAAGGCGCATTGAATTTTTGCTTGTGATATCCCAGCTTCCCAAAATAAGCACAAACGACCTGCCAGCCCTCAGAAAACGCTTTTATGACTATATTAATCTATGTGTCCAGTATAACATGAAAGTGGGCAACATGGCGGCATATGCGGCTATGGGAGTAGATAAAAACACTGTAAACGACTGGGAAAGCGGGAGACGGCGCAGCTCACAAAAGGAATACCAGGAATTCGCGCGAGAGATAAAGCGTGTATGCGGCATGTACCGGGAAATGCTGATGCAGGATGGCGCAATCAACCCGGTAACAGGGCTGTTCTGGCAGAAAAACTTTGACGGCTTCCAGGATCAGCAAGAGATTATAACCGCAACAAAAGACCCGCTAGGCGAAAACATGACCCGAAAAGAAATAGAAGACAGGTTCAGCGCCGACTTTGTAGAGATAGACGACTTTAAGGAAGTCAAAGAGCCGGAGCAACTGATAGAACCGGTTCAAACAAAGCCACGCAGGGAAAAGAAGCAAGCAAAAGAAACTGAATAAACGAAAACAGAGCATCTAGCAGCATATAAACAAACTGCCGGGTGCTCTTTTATTATGCCTATACTCGTGCTTTAATACCACAGTAAAACCTAAAAGCAGATGGAAAATGCCCGACAATGGCAGTTAATAACCCCAAAAAGAGGGCTTAAGCCAAAAAAGAGTGGGGATTAACCCCAAAAGAGGGGAAAATAAATCAGGGAATAACGTGAACGATTTGCGGTCATCATCAAAAAAACTAAAAACGAATAATTATCCCACCTTCAAAACCATCTCTTGAAACAAATCTCCATGCGGAATAAGCAAAAATACGGGGTATATACCTGAATCATGAAACAAAAGTACATAATGCAAACCCAATTCGACTTTGCCGGAGATTTTTTTGCGCAAAATCATTCGACTTTTCGGCAGGGGATGCCCCTTCGACTTTGGGAGCGTTTCGACTTTGATTCGACTTTCAAACCCGTTCGACTTTGGCAGCAGGATGCAGACCGGCGCACCCTGACCGCAGCGTCTTCCGGCCCGGCGGATATGATCCCCAGGACGGCCCCAGCTGGGCAAAATGTGCCTTTTGGGTGCATATTTCGCTAAATCATTATTTAGCGAACATCGAATTGACGCTGCAACGTATATTAAATTTTGAAAGCAGCCAAAAAGCACAAAAGTGCATAAAAAAGCGCCGCCGGGGATGCCGGAAGCGCTGAAATTCATTCGACTTTCAAAACAATTCGACTTTCGTTCGACTTTGCCCGCCGGGTTCCAGATGGGGCATGCAACGCCCGGCGGGTGATCTGGCGGGGTGTTACTTGCTTGCATCGCGCTCCCGCCGCTCTTGGCAGGCCTGCAAGATATAGGCTTGCAGGCTCTGCCCGGCGGCGGCTGCATCCGCGCGGATCTGTGCGCCCTCCGGCTTATCGGGACGTATCATTATATTATCACGCGCCTTATTATATTTAACGCTGGCCCGCGTGTGGGCCTCTGTAACTGCCATGCGATCACCTCCGTGCTCTCATTATACCATAATATGTTATAACCGTAAACGTACAAATACAACCACAAAAACACCGTTAACGTTGTGCAAAATGTCAATAGACAATAACCGTTAACGGTGATATGATATAGACATCAAAAGAAAACAGCCCACAGGGCAGGAGGCAATAACATGAAAATTGAAAAGTACGGCATCAAGATGCAGGGCCTGAAAAAGGCCGCCGGGGAAACAAAAGGGCTTGACGGCTGGAATGGATACGCGCAAATCAGCTATGACCGGGCAGACAACGAGGTCATCGCGGTGTATCACACTGACGTTAATGACTGGACGCGGTACCACAGCGAAACTATTATCCCGGTACGGAATACACGGGAGCCTATGACAATGCAGGGTATTGCGGATGCTGTAGCGCTTGCCCTAGACGATTAACAACGAGGAGGAGAGCATGAGCATGTACATGCACGATTTATATGTTGCCGAGTTTGACAACGGCGACAAGATGACGGGGAGCATCTCCCAAGTTTACGCGGCGCAAGAGGTCAACGGGTGCGCGGTTATATTCCGCCCGTACATTGAGGTGCGCAAGGCCCCGGCCCCTATTGCGCAGGATGATGGCACGGAGACAGGTTATGCGCTATTTGTTCCGGCGCTGCCGTATACGGGAGAGTGGAGACAGATCTCCGGGACATATCAACGGCTGCTTGATGCGTTTAACGCTCGTAACAGGCTGCTAGAGTTTGACGAGGTTGAGTTTTTTAGAGCGTACCAGCGCACGTTTTAGCGGACACTTTAGCAGGGCTGCACCGTAAAGCAACCCCGCCCCACTACCAAAGCATAAAAACACAAAGGAGCGTATAAAAATGAAAAAACTGTATTTTGAAGGCGCGGGCGTGTTTGGATGCCGCGACACTGCCGAAGAGCTGCGCGGGAACTGCCGCCTCCGCACCATGTTTCACGATGACCAAGGCCGCGCGGTATATCTTGAGATTTTGAGCGGACAGCGCAAGACCGCCGGGCGGCTGTATGTAGACAGCTGCCATTATATCGGCAAGGACGGCGAAAACCTGCTGCGGCTCCCCGTAGAGCGTGACGGCAAGCAACGCGAGTACACCCCGGCGGGCATTCTGGCGTTGCTGGATGAGATCGGGGCACACTTTGACGCAGTGGAGGTTCTGCCCCGCCTGGCAGGGTATCAGGTGTTTGCGGATGAGTACCGCAGCGGCGACACCGAAGCCGAGTACATGCGCGGGGATACATTCGCGCCGGACTGGGCAGAGACGGCCCGCCGGGAAGCCGTGTACAAGGCTCTATGCGATGCAGAGCGGGCCGCCGGGGTCAAGTATCCCTGCGTTTGCTTGTGGACTGTGCAGGGCCGCCCGAACGTCTGCCGGTATCATCTGCCGCGCACTGGTGCTCATGGCGAGATCATCCCGGCGGAATATCTGGCAGGCAAGCAATAAGCCCAACGGGGCGGCGCTGTTTTGAGCTAATAAGGGGGTTATAACATGATCTATCAAGCTAATAAGCGCCAGTTCGGGGCGCTGGAAGGCCTTGCACACTGGTGCGCCGAGTATTATTATACTCTCGAGAGGTTCGGCGCGGATGATGCCGAGATGCCAGCGATCCGCAAGGATATGTCTTTTTGCCTTGAGCGGTGCGATGCGCTGGGCGTGCCGTACTGGGCGCAAAACGCCGCCCTTGCATGGGCAGAGAATTGGAGGGCCACAAAGGCGGAGTATTTTGATACCGCGATGGCCCGAAGAGGGATCACCTGCAGCGGGGCCGCGGGCTGATTATTGCCCGGAGCTATTGCAATAGCGCAGGATAGATCGTAAAATATAGTTGCAGGGGGTGTTTTATATGCTGGTTGTTTTGTTCCTGTTAGCTTCTCCTTTTATCATTATTTTTGGCGTGATGCGCCATTTTTAAGCAATATAGCGGATCGCCTGGGCCGTATGGCCTGGGCGCTTTTTTATTGTCTCCGGGTAGGGTGCTCCGGTCTGCCCGGCATTTTTTGTACATGATCGGCGGGGGTATACCGGAGGGGGATTTTGGCAGGTCGAAGGGCGCGGGGTTAGTCCCTCCAATCCCGAAAAAATAAAAAAGTCCCATAAAAGTTTGCGTTCACATACTTTTTGCGCTAAAATGCAAATGTAAGCTCTCCTTCAATTTGCTACAATCAAAGGTAGGAATAATATCGTTTGCAGCTGTACAGCTAAAATATCTGAACTGACCGCATTTTCACGGCCATGACCTAATAAAAACGAAAATTCCATTGAATAATATTCCTACCTGCCGTTTTTGGTGCCGACACACCAAAGGCGGCTTTTTTGTTTGGATTCTTCCTGAATTTTTCAAAAAACAAAAAAGGCCGAAAATCAACGATAAACAGTTTGTCTGCAACGGAAAACAATGCTATAATAATAAAAATAGTGCCAAGTGCCTTGTGCCAAGTGCCTTTTCTCAAATTTGAGGGAGGGCGCTTTTTTATTTTGAAAATTTCTGAAATTGCAAAAAAGAGCACAATGCGAGCCAAGACAGCGGACGAAGCAGTTTATGCGTTTGCTGCAATCCGGGAACTGGAAAAAGAAAACTTTAAGCAGGCGCACAAGCTGAGTGTGGATTTGCATAATAAGCTGGGTACGCTGCCGCGCTGCAATGACCTGATTGAGCTGAACCGAAATCTGCTGCTATTCAATGCGCCGTATAACTTTGATTCCTTTTGCCAGTACATTGAACTTGACCGTGACCCCAAAAGCCGGTTTTATATGCCGCGCCGAAAGCAGTTGATTCGGATGGTAAACACCCTGCAAAAACTGGAAGATGGGGAACTGGACATTGCAGGAATCATGATGCCGCCCGGCACCGGGAAAAGTACCACTGCCATTTTTTATCTGACATGGCTTGCCGGACGAAACCCCGATATGCCGATTTTAGGCGGCAGCCACAGCAACGCATTTCTGCGCGGCGTGTACGATGAATGCCTGCGAATTATGGCAAAAGGCGGGGAATATTTGTGGCGAGACGTGTTCCCCGGCGTGTGCATTGCCAGAACGAATGCACAGGACATGATGATAGACATGTACAAGCCAAAGCGCTTTGCCACACTGGAATTTTCTTCTATCGGCAGCGGAAATGCGGGCAAGGTGCGTGCGCAAAAGCTGTTATACTGCGATGACCTTGTAAGCGGCATTGAGGAAGCCATGAGCCGGGAACGCATGGATAAGCTGTGGCAGCTATACACAACGGATTTGCGGCAGCGCAAAATTGGTGAATGCCGGGAACTGCACATTGCCACACCCTGGAGTTTGCATGACCCGATGGACAGGTTGGAACGTAACAACGAAAACAACCCCAGGGCTGAATTTTTGCATATGCCTGCCCTGAACGAGGAAGAAAAAAGCAATTTTGATTATGCCAACGGGGTAGGGTTCAGCACCAAGTTTTATATTGACATGCGGGAATCAATGGATGATGCCAGCTGGCGCGCATTGTTTATGACAAGCCCGATTGAACGGGAAGGGCAGCTGTACCCAGAAGATCAGCTGCGCAGATACTTTGAGTTGCCGGATAAAGCGCCGGAAGCCATTATTGCAGTATGCGATACCAAAGAAAAAGGTTCTGACTATGCGGTACTGCCCGTTGCATACAAATACGGGGATGATTTTTACATTGAGGAATGTGTTTGCGATAACGGCGCACCGGACGTGGTGGAAACGCGGCTCTGGATGGTTCTTGTGAAACACAAGGTTCAGCTGGCCCAGTTTGAAAGCAACAGCGCAGGCGGCAAAGTGGCAGAAAAATGCCAGCAGGAAGTAAAGGCGCACGGCGGAATAACCAGGATTGTAACCAGGTACACCACCGCAAACAAGGAAACCAAAATCATTGTAAATTCCCCCTGGGTGATGGAACACTGCCTGTTCAAAGATAATTCTGTTATCAAGAATAACAAGGAATACAGGCGTGTTTTGTCGTTTTTAACAGGGTACACAATGGCAGGGAAAAACAGACATGATGACGTGCCGGACGCATTTGCCATGCTTGCACAATACGCTCAAGGCCTAAATGCGGGCAAAGTTGAAATTGGGACAAGAATTTGGTAAAAAACAACGTTAATGTGCTTGAAAAATGTGAATTTTATAGTATAATAGTAAATGAAAAGGCTTTATAGTTTAGCTCTTTTCTTATGAACATTTTGTTCATACCTCCTGGGGTACGGAACCAGCGTCCTGCATATGCGTCGCCCTGAACATGGTTCTCCCGCTGGCTGAAATGCCAGCTATTGTGTCGCTATAGTTTAATGGTAAAACTCCTGGCTCATAACCGGGTGCTTGCAGGTTCAACCCCTGCTGGCGGCACCAGAGTGCGCTCTGCGGCGCACAACCGGCACTATGTGGGCCGTTATCAGCCACATAGAGCCTGACAGGGCTTACCTTGTCCGCTGCACCTACAAAGCTGTCAAGCACTTTGCAGGTGATATATACCGTATAGCCATATAAGGGCGCTGCGTTCCGAAGCAACGGCGCGGCGGAGGGTGCAAGGCCACCATACGGAACCAGATGCAAGGTAGCGCCTTGCTGTGTGGGCGGTGCGGCTTCCCCCACAAACGATGCCAAAGCCTGTGAAAAGCAGGAACCGCACATGCTGTTATAGCTCAATGGTAGAGCAGCCGCCTTGTAAGCGGCGGGCTACTGGTTCAAGTCCAGTTGGCAGCTCCACCGCCGATGATACGGGTAAAAGATTCAGCCAAGGGCTGAAGTTCCCTGTTAGGCAATCCCTGCACACCTCTCTTTGATGTGTCCCATGCAGGGCTTTTGATGATATGTTCCCGACATTTACGTCGGTAAGTTGCGGTTTAGTTTTAAGTTTCGCGCAAGTTGTAAAAATGCAACCGTGAAACGTGCGATTTTAACTTGACTGTAATTTGCTTATACGCAGTCATAGCTTAATAACGTTGGAAAAGCAGCGCCTGTTGGTGCCGTTGCAGGTTCGAGACCTGCTGACTGCTATTGTTGGGCCGCTCCCACCGGTGAAAGCCCGGCGCAGGCAAAACGCGATAGATAACCTGAACGCTGTAAGCAAAGCGGCAAGCCGATCAGGAGCGCGGCGCGGCGGCAGACCGCAATGGGACTTCAAGATCCTGGGAATATCTGCCCGGCATCTGCTTGTGCGGACTTCGTTACTGACGCAGTTGCGCATTGCCGAAACCTTACTTATCAAAGCAGAAACCGTAAACCGACAGACGGGATATAAAACGGGTTGGATGCCGCGTTGTGATTTCCTACGCGGGATATAAATAGAGGAAATCAAAAGCAGGCGTACCATCACGCGCATAGCACTGGATGCCGCCTGTTACGTTGCAAAGCCTGCTACTTTGCAATGGGTGAGCCCGGCATAGCATAAACCGGGAGGGCGGGAACG
>ERZ1026878.513-NODE-513-length-29574-cov-6.539957_pt1 | contig 29574 bp, 26 predicted proteins | sample MGYA00380169_ERZ1026878 | MGnify/ENA primary metagenome ERZ1026878 (study PRJEB33269, sample SAMEA4719805) | human gut metagenome | biome: human-associated habitat; feature: organic feature; material: feces | place: Cameroon | collected 2013-10 ...
CGGACCAGGGTATCGCTGTAAGTCATTAATTTTACTGAAGCAACGTTCATCGCTTTAGGTAAAAAATTACTGGGGATCCCTCAGCCCACAGGGAGAGGGAAAGGGAGGCGTCAGGCAATCGTCACTTTACTGTCCAGATAAACGTCCTGCACCGCATTGATCAGCTTCACGCCGTCGGCCATCGATTTCTTAAACGCCTTACGGCCCAGGATTAGCCCCATGCCGCCCGCGCGCTTGTTGATAACCGCCGTACGCACCGCGTCTGACAGATCAGTATCCCCGCCCGCCGCGCCGCCGGAGTTAATCAGCCCCGCACGGCCCATGTAGCAGTTCGCCAGCTGGTAGCGCACAAGGTCTATCGGGTTATCGCTGGTCAGCTTGCTGTACACGCGGTCATCGGTGTAACCGAAGTTCACCGCTTTGTACCCGCCGTTATTCTCGGCCATTTTCTGCTTCACAATGTCCGCGCCGATGGTGGCCGCCAGGTGGTTCGCCTGACCGGTCAGGTCCGCAGACACATGATAATCCACGCCCTCTTTTTTGAACGCCGGGTTACGCAGGTAAGCCCACAGCACGGTCACCATGCCCAGCTCGTGCGCGCGCTCAAACGCCGCAGAGATCTCTTCAATCTGACGACGGGACTGCTCAGAGCCGAAATAGATCGTCGCCCCGACGGCGACCGCCCCCATATTGAACGCCTGCTCGACGCTGGCGTAGAGGGTTTGATCATACTCGGTGGGGTAGCTGAGCGTTTCATTGTGGTTGAGCTTCACGAGGAACGGAATGCGGTGCGCATAGCGACGCGCGACCGAGGCCAGCACGCCATAGGTAGACGCCACGCAGTTACAGCCCGCTTCAATCGCCAGCTCAACAATATTCTTCGGATCAAAATAGAGCGGATTCGCCGCGAAAGAGGCACCCGCCGAGTGCTCAACGCCCTGGTCTACCGGCAGAATAGAGAGATACCCGGTGCCACCGAGCCGCCCGGTGTTGTAGAGGGTCTGCATATTTCGCAGCACGGCAGGCGGACGGTTGTTATCGACCATCACGCGGTCGACGTAGTCATGACCAGGCAGATAAAGCTGGTCGGCTGGAATGGTCATACAACGATGCTGTAAAAGGCTGTCGGCGTCTTTGCCAAGCAACTGCGCAATATCAGTCATGTGATACTCCCGTAAGTCCGACGTCGTGTCGGTGTGTGTTTATCCAGTCCCATTATTTCTGGGCAGACTAAGCCTGGTACCGACTTAACAGATTTTCCACCTTTTGCATTTTTTTTCAGCACAATCTGCTGGCTCGATTCGTGTACAACAAAACTGTTACATTGATCAAACAATCACCACAAAGGTATTTAAAAGGTATTATTGAATGGTATGTTAAAGGCGTACCCTCTGACATGCAGGATTAAACAATGAAAACGAAAGTCCAACTGTCATTCATGATGTTTGTTGAATGGTTTATCTGGGGAGCCTGGTTCGTACCGCTGTGGCTGTGGCTGAGCAAAAGCGGGTTTACCGCCGGGGAGATCGGCTGGTCTTACGCCTGTACCGCTATTGCCGCTATCCTCTCACCTATTCTTGTCGGCTCGCTGACTGACCGCTTCTTTGCCGCGCAGAAAGTGCTGGCGGTACTGATGTTTGCCGGCGCGATTCTGATGTACTTCGCCGCACAGCAAACCCAGTTCAGCACCTTCTTCCCGCTGCTGCTGGTTTACTCCCTGACCTACATGCCCACCATCGCGCTGACCAACAGTATTGCCTTCGCCAACGTGGACGACGTCGAGGCCGATTTCCCGCGCATCCGCGTGATGGGAACTATCGGCTGGATCGCCTCCGGGCTGGCGTGCGGCTTCCTGCCGCAGATGCTGGGCTACAGCGATATTTCCGATACCAATATTCCATTGCTGATGACCGCGGCCAGCTCCGCCCTGCTCGGCGTGTTTGCCCTGTTCCTGCCGAACACGCCACCGAAAAGTACCGGCAAGCTGGATTTCAAAGTGATGCTGGGGCTGGATGCGCTGATCCTGCTGCGCGACAAAAACTTCCTGGTGTTCTTCTTCTGCTCGTTTCTGTTCGCCATGCCGCTGGCCTTCTACTACATCTTCGCCAACGGCTATCTCACGGAAGTGGGAATGAAAAACGCCACCGGCTGGATGACGCTCGGTCAGTTCTCTGAAATCTTCTTCATGCTGGCACTGCCGTTCTTCACCAAACGCTTTGGTATTAAGAAGGTCTTGCTGCTGGGCTTGATCACCGCTGCTATCCGCTACGGTTTCTTTGTTTACGGCGGCGCAGAGCAGTACTTCACCTATGCCCTGCTGTTCCTCGGCATTCTGCTGCACGGGGTGAGCTACGACTTCTACTACGTTACCGCGTATATCTACGTGGATAAAAAAGCGCCGGTGCATATGCGCACTGCCGCGCAAGGCCTGATTACGCTCTGCTGTCAGGGGTTTGGTAGCCTGCTGGGCTACCGCCTCGGCGGCGTAATGATGGAAAAAATGTTCGCATACAAAGAGCCGGTGAATGGGCTGACCTTCAACTGGGCCGGAATGTGGACATTCGGCGGGATCATGATTGCTGTGATTGCCGTGCTGTTTATGCTGTTTTTCCGCGAATCGGACACTGAGATCACCGCAATTGAGGTGGTGGATGGCGATTCTGCGCTGACACAAGGGGAAGTTAAATGAAACAAGAACGTGTTCTCGGTGCCCTCTATGGGCAGGCGTTAGGGGATGCGATGGGCATGCCGTCGGAGTTGTGGCCGCGAAAGCGCGTCAAAGCGCACTTCGGCTGGATAGACCGCTTCTTACCCGGCCCGGCGGAGAATAACGCGGCCTGTTATTTTAAGCGCGCGGAGTTCACCGACGATACCTCAATGGCGCTGTGCCTGGCGGATGCGATCATTGAGTGCGAAGGGGAAATTAACGCGGATGTTATCGGCAAACATATCTTGCGCTGGGCGCTCGATTTCGACGCCTTTAACAAGAACGTGCTTGGCCCGACATCGAAAATCGCACTCAACGCTATTCGTGACGGGAAACCGGTCAGCGAGCTGGAAAACAACGGTGTCACCAACGGGGCGGCGATGCGTGCCTCCCCGCTGGGCTGCCTGCTTCCGGCGACGCGGCTGGAACACTTTGTCGCGCAGGTGGCGCTGGCCTCCAGCCCGACCCATAAATCTGACCTCGCGATTGCCGGCGCGGTGGTGATTGCCTGGGCGGTTTCACGCGCCATCGACGGGGAACGCTGGCAGAACATCGTCGATGCCCTGCCGGGTATCGCCCGCTATGCCCAGGAAGCGAAAACCACCACCTTCAGCGCCTCGCTGGCGGCACGTATTGAGCTGGCGCTGAAGACCGTACGGGAGGCCAACGGTATCGACTCCGCCAGCGAGCAGATTTACCAGTTGACTGGTGCGGGAACCAGCACCATTGAGTCCGTTCCGGCGGCCATCGCAATGGTCGAACTGGCGGGAACCGACCCGAACCGCTGCGCGGTGTTATGCGCCAACCTGGGCGGAGACACCGACACCATTGGCGCAATGGCGACGGCCATCTGCGGGGCGCTCCACGGCGTGCAAGCCATTGACCCGGCGCTTAAAGCCGAGCTCGACGCCGTCAATCAGCTTGATTTCGGCCATTACTGCGAAAAACTGCTGCACTACCGGGAGCAAAGGGAGGGGGTATGAGTTCATTTGCCCAACGCCTGGAAACCCTGCACGCCACGCGCCCGGTGACGGTACTGGGCGCGGCGGTGATTGACGTCATCGCCGACGCCTGGGCCCTGCCCTGGCGCGGGTGCGATATCGAGTTAAAACAGCAGGGGGTAAATATTGGCGGCTGCGCGCTGAATACCGCCATCGCCCTGAAGCGGCTCGGCATTTCGGCGCAAAACGCCCTGCCCGTTGGCCACGGCGTGTGGGCGGATATTATTCGTAACGCGATGGCGAAGCAGGATCTGCACAGCGCCGTGGAGGCCGAAACCGGCGACAACGGCTGGTGTCTGGCGCTGGTGGAGCCTGACGGCGAGCGCACCTTTATGTCCTTTAGCGGCGTGGAGAACCAGTGGCAGCAGCGCTGGCTGGCTGCGCTTCACGTTCCGCAAAACAGCCTGGTCTATTTGTCCGGCTACCAGCTGGCCTCGCCGTGCGGCGAGCTGCTGACGGGCTGGCTGGAAGGGTTGCGGGACGTGACGGCGTTTATCGATTTCGGCCCACGCATTGCGGATATCCCTGACGCGCTGATGGCACGGATTATGGCCTGCAGGCCGATCGTCTCGCTGAATCGTCAGGAAGCGGAGATCGCTGCTGAAAGACTGGATGTGGAGGCTGAGAATCTGGGTGAGGTATGGCAGGAGCGTTTCGGCGCCGCGCTGATTGTGCGCCATGATAAAGACGGTGCTACGTGGTATGACGGTAACGCCTCAGGCGTTGTTCCGGCGTTTCCCGCCACGGTGGTGGACACCATTGGCGCTGGCGACAGCCATGCGGGCGGTACGCTTGCGGGGCTGGCCGCGGGATGGACACTGGCAGACGCGGTGCAGCTCGGCAACGCGGTGGCCGCCTGGGTGGTCAGCCACCGTGGCGGTGATTGCGCCCCGACGCGCGAAGCGCTACTCCTCGCACACAAAGACGTATAGGTCGCTGCGACAGTAGCTGATACTGTACTCAATCGGCCGGTGCTGCTGATCGAGCGCAACCTGCTTGATCACCAGCACCGGTATTTTTTCATCCATCTTGATGTGCGCCTGAAACTCGCTGTCCGGCATGCGGGCGCTGACGCGCGAGCGGGTACGCTGCGGGAAAATATTCTGGCTGCGGAAGTAATCGTAGAGCGAAATACCGATCGCATCCGGGTCGGGGATTAACCCGACCGGCACCCAGGACTCCTCAATCGAGACGGCGTCCTCGTCAACGTAGCGAATACGTTTGAGCAGGAATACCTCGCTCTCGGGGGGGATGGAAAGGTGATTCGCCACCTCTTCCGGACACTTCACCACCCGCTTGTTGACCCACAGCGTATTCGGCTTTTGACCGCGCAACACCACCTGCTGGGAAAAACCGCGCGCCTCTTTCAGGGAATATTCGAAGATATTGTTGATTTGCGTGCCATAGCCGCGGGCGCGCGTCACCACGCCCTCTTCCTCCAGCGCCTGCATCGCTTTACGCACGGTGATGCGCGACACGCCGGTTAACTGACTCAGATCGCGCTCGCCGGGCAAAATATTACCGTGCTCCAGCACCCCGCTGCGCACCGCGTTTTTTACCGTTTCGGCAAACTTCAGGTACAGCGGCGTGTTATCGGGCGCGGCGATCCGTTCATTCAATTGAGCGATTAACCGGGTATGCGCTTGTTCCATCTCTGTTTTTCTCAGGCGTGATGTGTTCTGCCAGTATAAGGCCTACCACCATGCATGAAAATGGTGAACCGGCCCAATACCGTGACCCACTTCCAGAGTATCGGCTTTTGCCAGCGCCGCGGAGAGCCAGGCTTTCGCTTCCTGCACCGTATCGGCCCAGTTTTCATGCCGTGGACGCAGCGCCGCCAGCGCGGCCGAGAGCGTACAGCCCGTGCCATGGGTATTTTTGGTTTGCACGCGCGGGGCGGTGAAACGCACTTCGCCTTCGCGAGTGAAGAGCCAGTCCGGACTTTCAGCGTCATCCAGATGCCCGCCCTTCATCAGCACCGCCTTGCAGCCCATCGCCAGCAGGGCATTCCCCTGCTCTTTCATTTCACGCTCAGTTTGCGCGTGCGGCGCACCTAACAGCGCGGCAGCTTCAGGCAGATTAGGGGTAATGAGCGCCACCTGCGGCAGCAGCTTTTTGCGCAGCGTCTCCACGGCGGAAGCGGAGAGCAGCGGGTCACCACTTTTTGCCAGCATGACGGTATCCAGCACCACGTTTTGCACCTGATAACGCTTAAGCCGTTCCGCCACCGCTTCAACAATGTCCGTCTCGGCCAGCATGCCGATTTTGGTGGTATCGATGCGCACGTCGCTGAACACCGAATCCAGCTGTGCGGCGACAAAATCGGGCTCGATACGGTAGACCGACTGCACCCCGCGCGTATTTTGCGCCACCAGCGCGGTTATCACCGAGCAACCGTACGCGCCAAGAGCCGAGAACGTTTTTAGGTCAGCCTGGATACCGGCGCCGCCGCTGGGATCGGTGCCGGCAATGGTCAGGGCGTTAATCCGTTTCATGCCGGTACCTCCAGCGTGTAGAGCGCATCCAGGAACGCGCTGGCAAAACTGCCCGGGCCACGAGAGTGCGCAACGGCAACCGATCCGGCCCGTTTCATCCAGCCGCAGGCGGCAGCGACGTTATCCAGCCTGTCGCCCGGCAGCGAGCAGCTTGCCGCCACAACGGCAGAGAGCGCACACCCGGTGCCCACCACGCGCGTCATCATCAGGTCACCGCCCGTGACCGTGCGGGTTCGTTGTCCGTCGGTGATGTAATCCACTTCACCGGTGACGACCACAATGGCGTTGGTCTGGCGGGCCAGCGCCTCGGCAGCTGGCACCGCGCTGGCAGCGGTATCGGTCGTATCAACGCCACGTCCACCCGTGCTCATGCCGGCAAGGGCCAGGATTTCGGAGGCATTGCCACGAATGGCTGCCGGTTTCAGGGCAAGAATTTGATGGCAAAAACGGGTGCGGAACGCCAGGGCGCCCACGGCCACCGGGTCCAGCGTCCAGGGTTTGCCTGCCGCCACTGCACTTTCAATGGCACGACGTATTGACTGGGCGCGCGGCGATGTGAGCGTGCCAACGTTAATCAGCAGCGCATCGGCCATCCCGGCAAACTGTTCAGCCTCTTCGGCCTCGATCACCATCGCGGGGGATGCGCCAAGCGCCAGCAAAACGTTGGCCGTAAAGGTCTGCACGACATCGTTGGTCATACAATGCGTGAGCGGAGAACGGGTTCGGAAGTGGTGTAAAACGTGTAAATCGAGCAGGTCAGGCTGCATGGTTTCGCTCCTGCCTTGCGTGAAGAAGCGATGACCGGGAAGGCATCTGACTTCCCTACGCTGGCATTATCCAGATCAGGTAATACGGGTATTTCTCAGCCTTCACAAAGAAGGGCACCCCGAGTCATTTGGTACATTTCTGTTACTTTTTGCCAGATTAGGGGAAGTTGTTTGCTGACGCAAGCCCGCCCTTCCGCTTATCGCTTCTTCACGCTGTACCTCGGTTTGTACCCCACTCTAACTATGAAAAAAGTCGCCATTAAGCTCCTTTGTTACATTAGTCATGATATCAAAGCATATCCTGTTGCCCCTGACCGTATAGAACGTAAAATGACCAGGCACATTCAGGAAAGGAGGCTTTATGGATATCGCGCTGCTCAACAGGGGATGGAACAGAACCTGGTCAGATACCATGGTAAATCTGGAAGCCCGGAAACTCGTCGAAACAGCAAACCGGCTGTCAGCATTCTATTTGCAAGATGGGATAACACGTATCAAGTTTGTCGAAGAGATGAAACAGGTCGTAGAAAAGGAGTTTGAGGCAGCGCGGCGAGCTAAAACAGACGAAGAATGCATTGTATGCATCAAAAATCTGCGTGCTGAAACAGACAATCTGCTTGAACAAGAGCGTCTGTTAAGAACTAAGTCCGCACAGCTTTACGCGAAGGTCGAGTTTGTTAAGGAAAATAATAAAATCGTCGGGTACATGATTTCGGCTGTGAATATCGTTATATCAGGGATAGTTTTCTACGGCGGAATGATCATGATCTCGACGATGACCCCCATTGGCGTCCTCGCTGGCGCAATCTTAGTTGCTGATGGCACTAACGGTATAACCAGAGAAGTGAATACATTATTATCTGAAGGGAAATCTAACTCTGAAGGTGTGGTCGCTGACAAAGTGATTAATACTGCTCAGTTTATGGGATTTAAAGCTGAATCTGGTCTGGCTTTTTATAACGCTCTAACACTAAGCGCAAGCATCTACAGCATTTTTGGATTAGCGCGAAAAGCAGGTGCCTGGCGATTGTTCCGTTGGCTTCCCCACGATTACCACCGTAAAGTCAACACAATGAGCCGCCCCAGGTTAACGATGAAAATAGTAGGCTATGGTATCAAGGCTAAAGTTATTTTTGACCTGCTTTCCACCGAAGCACCGAATCATTAACCCCTGTATTTTCTCCAGAACCGCCAAGATTTGTAAGAAAGGACTGGCGGTTGAACAAAAACAGCAATCAACATTGCTATAGATAAACTGATCCCCGTTGATATGATATATTCTATTTCTTTTGAAATGATTACCCAGAGAAACATTGCTATGAAAGCGTAAAAGATCCAAAGAACGATCCTGAATCGATTAGCCAGATCCTGAATCGCTTCTCCCAGGGTTCCGCCGTAGCTTTCAACGTTGTTTTTTATCTTCTGCAAATCCGAAGGTGTAAACCCTGAACGTAACAACGCCTCATCAGTCACTTTCATATCGTATCGTCCTTTAACTCTCAAAAGTTGTTTCCCCAATCACTGATTGTGCAAGCAATCATACTGATGAGTGTTATCGCAATCCAGCCGAAACTTTCCGCAGACTCTATCCCCCTTTCTTATCGTCTGGGTGGTGTCCAGGCGTTTCGACCATGTAAGGGTTAACGCTCACATGATGTTTGGACAATTTATCAGATTTTAGACAATACACGTCTTGCTGAGTTGCATTAAACCTCGCATTCGACGGTGCGGAGACGACTCCATCAGCCGGATGGCAAAATACTATTAAAGCAGGAGCTTATATATCGGTAAATCGCAGAAAACAGCGTAACCGGAGCTTAACCCCAGGTGCCAGAATTTTCGAATTATCACACCGGAAACAGAATAATTGTGAAGAGACTTGAGACCGTAGCACAGCCTGTGAATGGGGGGCGATCATGGCCCCTCTTCTAAACATCTCATTTTTTATAACAATCCTCTTACTCATTTAGAGCAATTTATGTTAGATACATTTTAAATTTAATTTTCAACATAAATATTTTTATCGGGCATCCAATGTTACCAAAGTCTCCCAGACAAAACTTTCATTCAAAAGAACAGGAATATTCAATGATAAAAGAAGTCGTGAATCCTATAAATTTGAATTAACTATTTTGTAGATTTCTCAGGTCTTTTGGTCAAAACACTTAAGCCATTCTTATTGATTGGTGTTTAATACTTTTTTCACCGCCCCATGCCCAACATCAACTATGTAACTGAATTTATTGATAATATCATCTAAAGCAACGCTGTGAAGCGGATGAACAATTAATGCGATTTATGATTTAGATCAATAATCAAAATTACACATTCAAAGATAGTTACTGCACGTTACGAAATAAGTCACCAAACTAAAACTTGATCGTTAATCGTGAATTAATGCAGATATAACAAGAAGTTGTATCTTCCCGCCAGGATAGCGCCCAAAGTTTTTTCCGTATTTGTATTTATGATGAGAGCTTTGAAATGAAAAAATCTATTATTGCTGTTTTTGTATTTAGTGTTTCATCTGCTGCAATGGCAATACAGCATAATCCTGTTAATCCACAATATAATGTTACCTATAATACGAATTTCGGTAACAGCTACATAAACGCTAAAAACAACCAGTCAGCGTGGAATTCTGCTCCTTATGCGGTTCCTGTTAAACCGCAGTCTATCCCTGGTCCGGTTCCAATGCTGATTCAGCTGACGCCACCCAAGCCAATTTTGCCACCCCAGCAAACACCCACTCCGCTTGTCGCCCCACAGCCTGTTCTGCCACTACAGAAAACGCCGGTTGTTCCGCCAAAGCCGCAGGCTTATAACGTTCCGGGTAAAATCCCTGCATTACAAACTCAATTAATGTTTACCCCCTCTGTACCGCCAAAAGCGATTATTCAGGCTCCGGTGCAACCGCTGATTAGCCGTAATGATCCCATCGGGGTTCAGGGTGATATTCAGAAACTAACAATCACGGTATTCGATACCCAAACTCCGGTAGGCCCGACAACAACCCCTGCTCCTGCTTCGGCTAAAACAACTATTGCGACTGCACCTCAACGTATACTGACTATTAATGGAATTAACGGGAAAGATGGCGCTACCGGAAAACCGGGCCCACAAGGTGTGGCAGGTAAAGCGGGGCGTAACGGAATCACCACTACCATTACAAAAAGTGTTGTTGATATATCAACCATCGCCAAAGTTGATGCAACTATCAATCACGTTAAATCACTTAGTGCGCAAACTACAGCACAAGCTAAAGATCTGAAAGCGGCTCAACAGGTATTTGCGCAGACACAAACTAACACTCACTCTCAATTCAAAAGCCTGAAAGATGAAGTTGATGGTAATAAAAAAGAAGCGCGTGGTGGCGTAGCCTCTGCTGTTGCAATGGCTTCCATGCCCCAGGTTGAAAAAGATCAGGCTGTAATGTTCTCTGCGGGTGCCGGTGAATTTAAAGGGGAGGAAGCGGTCAGTGTCGGCGCTTCCTTCCATGCGGGTAGCGCGGTTGTGAAAGCGGGTATGAGTGACTCAACGAATAATGATTTCGCAATGGGTGTCGGTGTCGGCATCGGATTTTAAATAATAGTTTTTCATTCAGCGCCTTCTGCTGAAGGCGCTTTATAACTGTAATTATTGAGGTAATAATAATGAAAAAGTTAATGATGGTAGCTGCCGTAATGTCTCTTGCTGCATGTTCTTCACCCGCTCAACGTATGGCTGAGTGTGAAGCGCAAGGTGTCAGTAAAGACGCATGTTATGTCGCGGAGCAAAACCGCACGACAGCAATTAACGCTGCGGCTGAAAAACAGGCACTAGAAAACGCGGCTCAACGTGCACAATCAGCACACAAGCACCTGCCGAAAGGCTGTACGCAATTGCAGGACGCGAACGGTGAATGTAACGTGAAGCCCGCTACACAGAGCAGCAGCGTTAAACAACTTACCAGTGAAGCAGATCACGTTATGAACCAGCCAATCTCGGATGCTGCAGAATACCTTCTCTCTAAAGGCTGGAAACCAAACAATGGTACGTGGAGCAAAGGCGGCTACTCCCTTCAATTGGTTGTAGAGAATGAGAAAGTCATGAACGCTCAACTCTCTAAAGATTAAAAATAATCATCATTTAAGACTCTATATTTACGTCGCCCCATCAAGATGGGGCAGTATTTTAAATTAAGCTGACCTGATGCCCGTCGCCACCAGGTCAGTGTTTACTCCAGTTGCCAGGCCCCGCCATGGATGAGTGATGCCTCCCCCGTCCAGGCAAACAGCGCCAGATCACGGCAATCTTCATCAGGATAAATGCGACTGCTGAGGCACGCTTCTCCCTCATTAACAAACACTTCAACGGAAGATCTGTCAAAGAACAGGCGCAGATTAAGCGCATTATTCAGATTGAGCGCGACGCTACGTGAGCCACACAGGCCATACTGCGGGTAGTATCGCTCCAGCACCAGGCGCTGCATCTGCGCATCAACATAGACGCGTAGCCCGGTGCCAAGACGAATGCCGTAGTGTTCCGCCGTGCTGTTTGCGCAATCCCACTGCAGAATAACCTCCAGCGCGTCGCAGCGTTCCACCAGCGCTATCTGCTGATTGGTCAGCGTACTCACCGGCCAGGGGAACCACGCTCCCCGGAGGCTTTCGACCTCTCTGGCCGGCCGCATTTGCAGACGATTATCCGCGCTCAGCGTCAGTTCGCGCGGTAACGAGAGCATGCCTGCCCAGCCATCCTCCTGTTCCGGGAGGGGAGATTCCCACATATCCAGCCAGCCGATAACGATGCGGCGCCCATCAGGCGTCAGGAAACTCTGTGGCGCATAGAAATCATGCCCGCGATCCATCTCCACAAACTCACCTTCACGCACAAAATGCTGCCCGGGCTGCCACTCGCCCACCAGATAGCCGCTCTGGAAAAGATTGCGATTTTCGAATCCTTCGGCAGCCAGTCCCTGTGGTGAAAACATCAGCACGCGTTTACCTCTGAGAGTGAAAAAGTCCGGGCATTCCCACATATAGCCCATCTCTTTTTCAGCCACCGCAAGCACGCCCATATCCTGCCACTCGCGCAGATCGGCAGAACGATATACGCGCACCTGGCCCGTCTCGCCGTCGCGCGCGCCAACAACCATGTACCAGCTCTCTCCTTCACGCCACACTTTCGGATCGCGGAAATGATGCAGGCCAGGCGGCGTATCAACGATCATTCCCTGCCGGGCAAAATGAATGCCGTCACGGCTGGTCGCCAGGCACTGCACCTGGTAGAGATTCGCCTCGTCATCCGGATCGCCGTGGAATTTATGTCCGGTGTAAATCAGCGCCAGCGTATCGCCATCCACCACCGCCGAACCGGAAAAACAGCCATCCTTGTCTTCAGGCCCTTCCGGCGCCAGCGCAACGGGAAGATGTTCCCAGTGAACTAAATCTTTACTGCGCGCATGGCCCCAGTGCATCGGGCCCCACTGGGTCGAGTAGGGATGATGCTGATAAAAAGCGTGATACCAGCCGTCAAACCAGACCAGGCCATTTGGGTCGTTCATCCAGCCAGCGCGGGCTGCCAGGTGGTAACGCGGATACCAGCGCAGGTTAAGCTCTTCGCGTCTGGACTGAAGTTCCAGCTCTGCTTTCGTAATGGAATACGTCATTTCTCTACTCTTTCGATCAGATGGTGGAAGGTTGCGGCATGAGCGGGTCAGAAGAGGACTTACCCGAGCGCAACAGGAAAATGGAGATAAACGTGGTGCTGAACACTAACAGCCCCATAATGAGATAGGACTGGGCAAAGCCGTATTTCTCATAGCTGTAGCCCGCCAGCGGCGACAGGACCGAGGCAATCACCGAGCTTGTACAGGCAAAGCCCACCAGATAGAGGGTGGAAGAGAGCCGCTTATCAAAATGTAAACTGTTGTATTTAAAGATAGAGACCAGCAAAACGGGCAGTTCAACCGCGTGCAATAGCTTGGTAATGGAAATAAGTACCGGCCCCTCAACCAGCCCCGACGCCACCATACGCATTGCCATCACCATTCCGGCGAAAATCAGACCGTTCTTCGCGCCAAGGCGATTCACCAGCCATGGCGCGCAGAACATGCCCGCCGCCTCAAGGAAAACCTGGAAGGAGTTGAGATAGCCGTACATGGCGTTTCCTTCCTGTAATGTCGGGAACTGGGAGGAGAAATAGACCGGGAACTGCTGGTCGTAAACGCCATAAATACAGGTGCCGATAACGAAAAACACCAGCGCCCAGAACCGCGGCAGCGTCAGCAGGCGCAATGCATCTTCCAGGGTGACTTTACCGCCGGATACCGCTTCCTGCATGGCGTGTGGGGCGGAAGAGATCCTGAGTCGCGCCAGCAAAACAAAAAACGCCAGACCTGCACAGCTCGCGACAGCGAAGTTGAGCTTCGGATTAAGGTTAAACAGGAGCCCCGCGAAAAAGGTTGCTACCGCCCAGCCAAGCGATCCCCACATCCTCGCCTTGCCGAACTCAAACTGGCTCTGGCGGGCCACTCGCTCGGTATAGGACTCCAGTACCCCTATCCCGCCGTTAAACGTCAGGCCGATATAAATCCCGCCAAAAATACTGCCGAGTAAAACGTTAATCTGCAGCAGATAACCAAACAGCAGGAAGGCAGGACCAGAAAGAATGAGCAGGCTGGTCAGAAACCAGAGCAGGTTTTTGCGCAGGCCGAGTTTGTCCTGAATGAAGCCGTAGCAGATTTGCGCGCATAGCGCGGAGACAGAAAGCACGGCATAGATGACTCCCGTATCGCCTGCCTTTAGCCCCACCTCCTGGTGGAGCCAGATGGAAAGCAGCGAGCCGGAGGATGACCACGTAACAAAAAAGAAAAACAGCAATGCGCTTAATAAAGGGTAGCTGTGAGAGTGATGCGTTTTCATCATGACATTCTCATGTTGGAGTAATGACACAATGGTAACGTTAACATTCATCCTTTCTCATGCGGTTTGGCTGAAATTTAAGATGTTAATCACGAAAGTTAACGTTAACATTAAAGGAATGAGATCGCGATCAAATATTCCTCACTGAGGGCAGCATGGCCTGGCCTGTGCATCAGCCTTCCTTTTACATCAGCGACTTAGTTGTATACCCTTTCACACAGAGCATTAACGGAGTAAGAAAATGGCATCCCTGAAGGACGTCGCAAAGCTGGCTAACGTATCGCTGATGACCGTCTCACGCGCGCTTAACAACCCGGAGCGCCTTAAGCCGGAAACGCTGGCGCGCGTACAGCAGGCTATCGAGCAGACCAGCTACGTACCCGATCTTTCCGCCAAGAAAATACGCGGCGCGCATGCCTCGCCGAAAACCATCGGCGTGCTGGCGCTCGATACGGTGACGACGCCTTTCTCGGTGGAGATTACGCTGTCCATTGAAGAGACGGCCCGGATGCACGGCTGGAACAGCTTCGTCATGAATATGTTTACCGATGACAACCCGGATACGATCGTCGATCTGCTGCTCTCCCACCGCCCGGACGGGATTATTTACACCACAATGGGATTACGTCAGGTTCCTCTCCCTGCAAAACTGCTTACCCTTCCCTGCGTGCTGGCCAACTGCGAAAGTGTCGATGAACAGGTCGCCAGCTATATCCCTGATGATGAACAGGGGCAGTACGCCGCCGTGCAGGCGTTACTCACCGAGGGCTACCGGCAGCCTTTGTGCCTGCATTTACCCGCGGACCATCTGGCCACAACCCGGCGCCGTCAGGGGCTGGAACGTGCGTGTCGTGAAGCGGGGCTCGACCCGGACACCCTGGAACATAGCTACATGGCGTCGGGGGACGAGCACTATCGTGACATTCCTTCAGTGCTGCTGGCGCGCATTCAGAATGGCATTCCCCTGTTCGACTCCGTTATCTGCGGTAACGATCGTATCGCATTGATGGTGTACCAGACCCTGCTGGCGCAAGGGCTTCGCATCCCTGAAGATATCGCGGTTATCGGTTATGACAATATGGTTGGCATTGGAGAGCTCTTTCTCCCCCCGCTTTCAACCGTTCAGCTGCCGCATTATGAAATTGGTCGCCTGAGCGCCCTGCATATTATTAACGGTGAAACCCACCGGGAAACCCTGCGTGTTGAAAGTCCTTTTTTGATGCGGAATTCCGTTGCGCATCCATCCTGACCACCGCTTTTTGCCCCTGTTGCCGAAATAAGCGTGTTAAGTTCGCGGATGGCACGATTTGTCACACTCTTTTTTATGATTTTGCTGCCAAAACGTTAAGTACGTAACCGCCTGTTTTTATTTGCCATAAACTGCAATTTTCCGCCTGAAAACGGGGATATTCCTCCCCCTGTGCGCCGTGTCACAAAACAGTAAACAAATTAACCATTGAGCCCCGTGGCAAAAGGCTCTATATTGGCGGCGTTTTTTTCAGGCCCCCCATCTGTTTTTTAACTTTTTATTCAATCGTGGCTCATAACGAAGCGGCGGTTGTAGGAGTGATATGATGACGGATAAAGTCCGTATTGACACCGTAGATGCCCACAAAAGCAACGAAACCTATCTGGCCCGTCAGGCCGAGTTTGAATCTAACGTCAGGAGTTATCCGCGCAAACTGCCTTTAGCGATCACTAAAGCAGAAGGCGTGTGGGTAACCGATGCAGACAATAAAGAATACCTTGACTGTTTAGCAGGCGCAGGCACCCTTGCGCTTGGCCATAACCACCCTGATGTGCTGAAAAGCATCCAAAATGTCATTACCAGCGGCTTGCCGTTACATACTCTGGATCTGACTACGCCTCTGAAAGACGCGTTTTCCGAATACCTGCTCTCTCTGCTGCCTGGTCAGGGCAAAGAGTACTGCCTGCAGTTCACCGGTCCATCCGGTGCTGACGCTGTGGAAGCCGCGCTGAAGCTGGCGAAAAAAGTGACCGGCCGTAGCGGTATCATCAGCTTCTCGGGTGGTTACCACGGCATGACCCACGGCGCGCTGTCCGTGACCGGCAACCTGTCTCCGAAAGAAGCGGTAGACGGTATGATGCCAGAAGTGCAGTTTATGCCTTACCCGCACGAGTACCGTTGCCCGCTGGGTATCGGTGGTGAAGCGGGCGTGAAAGCGCTGACTTACTACTTCGAAAACCTGATCAACGACGTTGAGAGCGGCGTGCGCAAACCTGCTGCCGTCATTCTGGAAGCGGTTCAGGGCGAAGGCGGCGTGAACCCGGCGCCGGCTGAGTGGCTGCAGCGCATCCGTAAAGTGACTCAGGAACACGGCATTCTGCTGATCCTCGACGAAGTTCAGGCGGGCTTTGCCCGTACCGGTAAATTCTTCGCCTTCGAACACGCTGGCATTGAGCCAGACATCATCGTGATGTCTAAAGCTGTTGGTGGCGGTCTGCCGCTGGCCGTGCTCGGTATCAAAAAGCAGTTCGATGCATGGGCACCAGGCCACCACACCGGTACCTTCCGCGGCAACCAGCTGGCGATGGCAACCGGTCTGACGACGCTGAAAATCCTGAAAGACCAGAACATCGCAGGCAAAGTGGCTGCACAGGGCGAATGGCTGAAAGGCCAGCTGAAAGAGATGGCGAAACGTTATCCGGTTATCGGTCACGTTCGCGGTCTGGGCATGATGATCGGTATCGAGATCGTTAAGCCACACGAAGCCGCTGACCACATGGGTTGCTTCCCGGGCGACGGCGAGCTGTCTGCACTGATTCAGAAGAAGTGCTTCGAAGCCGGTCTGATTCTGGAGCGTGGCGGTCGTAACGGTATCGTTCTGCGTCTGCTGCCATCTCTGCTGATCAGCGATGAAGAGCTGAAAGTCTTCCTGGATAAATTCGAGCAGGCCCTGCTTGCTGCGGGCGTTCGCCCGGCGTAACCGGAGTTGTTGATTACGATGTCTGATTCAAACCCAATTTTGTTCTCCTCTGCGCAGAGCATTGAAGCTTACCAGCAGGCGATTGAACAAAGCACTCAGGCTGTGATGCAGTGGCTGAAGCAGCCTGAGATGTATCAGGGCAAAACGGTCGCGGAACTGCGCGACCGCATTAAGCTGGATTTCAACCCGAAAGGGCTGGGCAACGAAGCGGCGATTGAACGCGCCGTGGAGTTCTTCCTGAAAGACAGCCTGTCCGTTCATCACCCGCAGTGCGTGGCGCACCTGCACTGCCCAAGCCTGGTTGTTAGCCAGGCGGCGGAAGTGCTGATCAACGCCACCAACCAGAGCATGGACTCCTGGGATCAAAGCCCGTCCGCAACCATCATTGAGATCAAACTGATCGAATGGCTGCGTACCCGCGTGGGTTATCAGGCTGGCGACGCCGGTGTCTTCACCAGCGGCGGCACCCAGAGCAACCTGATGGGCCTGATGCTGGCCCGTGATGCGTTCTTCGCGCGTCAGGGTCACTCCGTTCAGCAGGACGGTTTAACAGGCGATCTGCGTAAAATCCGCGTGCTGTGCTCCGAAAACGCGCACTTCTCCGTGCAGAAAAACATGGCGCTGATGGGTCTGGGTTACCAGTCCGTGGTGCAGGTGAAAACGGATGAATTCTCCCGTATGGATCTGACCGATCTGGCAGCGAAAATTGAACAGTGCAATGCGAACGGCGAACAGATTCTGGCGATTGTCGCGACAGCAGGTACCACCGATGCCGGTGCAATCGACCCGCTGCGTGCCATTGCCGAGCTGGCGGCGAAGCAGAACATCTGGGTACACGTTGATGCGGCCTGGGGCGGCGCGCTGCTGATGTCTGAGCAGTATCGTCACTACCTGGACGGCATTGAGCTGGTGGATTCCGTGACCCTGGACTTCCACAAGCAGTTCTTCCAGACCATCAGCTGCGGTGCGTTCCTGCTGAAAGAAGCGCGCCACTATGAGCTGATGCGCTATCAGGCGGCTTACCTGAACTCTGAGTTCGATGAAGAAGCCGGCGTGCCAAACCTGGTGTCCAAATCGCTGCAGACCACCCGTCGTTTCGACGCGCTGAAGCTGTGGATGAGCCTGGAAGCGCTGGGTCAGGAGCAGTACGCGGCGATCATCGATCACGGCGTGACGCTGGCACAGCAGGTTGCGGCTTACGTGAAAGAGCAGCCTGCTCTGGAACTGGTAATGCAGCCACAGCTGGCAAGCGTGCTGTTCCGCTTCCGTGGCCAGGTGCAGGCCGATGACGCAGGTATCGCCCTGTTGAACCAGAAAATTGGTGATGCGCTGCTGGAGTCTGGCCGTGCAAACGTCGGCGTGACCGAGCATAACGGCGTGACCTGCCTGAAGCTGACGCTGCTGAACCCAACCGTGACGCTGGAGGATATCAAAATCCTGCTGTCGCTGGTTGAGCGCACCGCGCAGGAAGTTCTGGCGAAGTAATACTCCACCCCTCTTCTGCGGAAGAGGGGTTTATTTTTATATCCCTGCCCACCACATTCTGATTTTTAATCCCCAGTAGCTCGTCCAGCCCGTCGTGGTACTGACGACGTTCCCCTTCGATACAATGACCAGCGTCGGCGTCACGCTTACCTGCCATTCCTGCGACAGCGCACCGTTTTCATCGTTTATCACCGGCATTTTCAGCTGTTTCTTGTCAACCCAACGAGCAAGCTTAGCGTTATCACCGGAGCGCATGGCGATACTCACCACGTTCCCGCCCTCTTCTGCCAGCTGATTGACCGCGGGCGTCGTGAAACGGCAGATGCTGCACCAGGTGGCCCAGACGTAAATCAGCAGTGGGCGCTCGTGGCTGAGCGCCGCGATATCGTGCGTTTTCCCGTCGATGCTCTGCATTGGGGTTGCGCTAAACGTGGCGGGTAAGGTCGGTTTTCGATACTGATCCACGCCCCACACCACGGCCAGCGTCAGCACAACAAGTATTATCCCTTCCCGTGCCCAGCGGCGCAGTCGGCTCAATTTACGGTTATCCATTGTGACCTCTTGATTTAACAGAGGTCATCTTAGCGGGCTGCACGCCGTCACGCTGTAAAGAAGTGTCGCGTTACTTCGTTCGTAGGGTGTCGACCATCAGCGTAAAGCAGGATTCAATGAGCGGAGGAAGCGCCTGCGGGGCACGCATCAGCGCCACCGTGCGGAACAGTGCCGGCTGCTGAAGATGAACCACCTTAAGCCGGGGATCCTGCAAATGGGTGGTATAAAGCTGCGGCAATATCGCCACGGCCAGCTTCGAACGCACCAGGCCGTACAGCGTCTCAATATAGTCCACCTGATAACGCGTCTGCAGCGAAAGACGATGACTTTCGGCAAGCGCATTGACCAGCCGCTGGATGTTGCCTTTGGAGAAGACGGCAATATCCCGACCCACCAGCTGTTTCCAGGGCACGTGTGCCGACGCGCCCAGCGGATCGTCGCAATGGAATACCGCCACAAACGGATCTTCCTGCAGCGGGAACACGTTAAGCTGGTCGGGAACCGAACTGTCCAGCGCCCCGATACCGAAATCAATCTGCCCTTTCAGCAGTTGCGCCACCAGCGCGTCATTGGTTTGATCGTGAAACTCCACCCGAAGGCGTGGAAAGGCCTGCGCAAGCGTCTGCGGCAGCAGCGGAAACAGCAGCGAGCTGACGGAAGGCACCAGACCGATTCGTACCGTGCCGTCGCCGCCGGCCTGCACAATCTGCTGCATATCATCAAACGCCAGCTGCGCTACGCTGAGCACCCGCTGGGCGTGGGGCAAAATGGCGTGCCCCAACTCGGTCAGCGTAACCGCCGACGCGGTACGATTGACCAGTTTGCCGCCGAGTACCGTTTCGATTTGTCGCAGGGCGCTGCTGAGCGCAGGCTGGCTAATGGCCAGTTTACTGGCGGTATCCGTAAAATGACGCAGTTGCGCCAGCGTGACAAAATACTGTAGCTGCCGAAGGGAGAGCGCAGGCAAGCGCTGCCAGGGTTCCGTCATCATTCTCCATTACACCCGTCACAGAATAACCCGGGGTTATCAGGCGATAAATTTTATCAGCTGGGCAAACGTTTGCCGGGTGCATAGAGTAACGTCAATATTTCAATGCTGGAACTGTTAATTGCATGACTGCCGAAACCCGACGCCGCGCCGTTCAGGCCGCACGAGGCGAAACGCCCTTTGACCTGCTGCTTACCCATACCCGAATTGTCGATATGGCAACCGGTGAGATCCGCGAGGCGGATGTGGGGATCGTCGGCTCGCTTATCGCCAGCGTCCACCCGCGCGGCAGCCGCAGTGATGCGCTTGAAACGCACGACCTGAATAACCAGTTCCTCTCTCCGGGCCTCATGGATACGCACGTGCACCTTGAAAGCTCGCATCTGCTGCCGGCACGCTACGCGGAGATCGTGCTGGCGCAGGGCACCACGGCTGTCTTCTGGGATCCGCACGAGCTGGCGAACGTGCTCGGCATTGAAGGCGTCCGCTTTGCGATTGCGGCCAGCCGCAGCCTGCCGCTGCAGGTGATGGTCGCAGCGCCCTCGAGCGTACCTTCCACGCCGGGGCTGGAGATGTCCGGCGCAGATTTTGCGGGCGAAGAGATGAATACCCTGCTCGGCTGGCCAGAAGTGCGCGGCGTGGCGGAGGTGATGGACATGCACGGGGTGCTGAACGGCAGCCAGCGTATGCTGGAGATCCTGCAGGCCGGCCTGGAAAGCGGAAAGCTGATTGAAGGCCATGCGCGCGGTCTCAGCGGCGCCGATTTACAGGCGTATCTGGCGGCGGGCGTCACCTCTGACCATGAGCTCACCTCCGCCGACGATGCGCTGGAAAAATTGCGCGCCGGGCTGACGCTGGAGATCCGCGGCTCGCATCCCTACCTGCTGCCCGAGATTGTCAGCGCCCTGAAAACGCTGCCGCACCTCTCGTCGCAAATCACGGTCTGCACCGATGACGTTCCCCCTGACGTGCTGCTGGAAAAAGGCGGTATTATCGCCCTGCTCAACATGCTGATAGAACACGGTCTTCCGGCGACGGACGCGCTGCGGTTTGCCACGCTGAACGCCTCCCTGCGTCTTCAGCGCAACGATCTCGGACTGATTGCCGCCGGAAGACGCGCAGACCTGGTGGTGTTTGACTCTCTGGAAAAACTGACGGCTCGCCGGGTGTACGTCGCCGGGAAATGCATTGCCCGTGACGGCGCGATGATTGAGCCGATCGTTGATACGCCGCTGGCGCTACCGCGTGATACCGTGCGCCTGTCGCCCCTGGCCGCCAGTGACTTTTACCTGCGTATCGACAACGCAAACCACGGTGTCGCGCGCCTACGCCACATCAGCGGCGCACGTTTTACCCGCTGGGGCGAAACTGACGCCCGGGTGCGTAACGGGCGCGTTGAAATACCGGCTGGCTTTAGCCTGATCTGGGTTCAGCACCGCCACGCGCGCCATGCGGCAACGCCGCAAAGCGCCCTGCTGGAAGGCTGGGGAGAGCTGCGGGGAGCCATCGCCACCACTTACTCCCACGATTCACACAATCTGGTGGTGCTGGGGCGCGATCCCGACGATATGGCGCTGGCTGCCAACACGCTAATCGGGAGCGGCGGTGGGATGGCGCTGGTCCAAAACGGTAGCGTCATCGCGCATGTTGCGATGCCGATCGCGGGCATGCTGTCGGAACTTCCCCCGGCTGAGCTAGCCCGTCAGTTTCGCACGCTGCGTGAACGCAGCAGCCAGATTGCCGACTGGGAGCCGCCGTACCGGGTCTTTAAAGCCATTGAAGGAACCTGCCTTGCGTGTAACGCCGGGCCGCATCTGACCGATCTTGGACTGACCGATGGCAGCACGCGCCAGATTGTTAATCCGCTGATTTCTTACCGGGAAACCCCGGACACCACACAATAATATCGAAGGAGAGCCGGATAATGGCCGACAACACCGTTAATTCGCCAGCACCAGGGAGCTGGCTTGAACGTCGTTTTGCACTGCTTACGCGTGGCAGTACCGTGCGTACCGAGTGTCTGGCGGGTCTCACCGGTTTTCTCGCCGCCGCCTATTTGCTGGTGGTCATCCCGGGCCTGCTGGCCGTGGGCGGGATGGACAAAGGCGCGGCGACGACCGGCACCATTTTAGTGTTTGTGGCCGGAACGCTGCTGATGGCCTTTTACGCTAACCTGCCGTTTATTGTCGGGCCGGGCATTGGTGGCTCGGTGCTGGTTGGCGTGACGCTGGCGGGAAGTGAAGGCATCGGCTGGGAAATCGGTCTGGGCATTGCCTGCTGGTCGGGGATTTTGTTCTTTCTGCTTACCCGCTTTGGCCTGCGGGAAGTGGTCACCCGCTCCGTACCGCAGTCCATCAAACTCGGGCTGACGGCCTCTATCGGCTTGTTTGTCGCCGTACTCGGTTTCCGTAATGCCGGGCTGGTGCTGGCCAACGCCAAAACAAATGCGCTGATGCTGGGGGATTTTCTCTCACCCGGTGCGCTGGTGGCGCTCGCCGGCCTGTTCCTGGCCATTGCCCTGCAGGCGCGCCGTATTCCGGGTGCTATCTTGTGGGCCATTTTGTTCGCCACCCTCGCGGGCATCCCGATGGGGGTCACGCGGCTGCCGGCAAGCTTCATCGATATGCCCCATTCGCTCACACCGGTGCTGGGCCATATCGACATGCTGGGTGCCCTGAATATTGCCTTCCTGCCTTTCCTGTTCGTCTTCTTCGCCTCGGAGTTTTTCTCCACCATGGGTACCACGCTGGCGGTGGGAGGTGAAGCCGGGCTGCTGGATGACGAGGGTAATATGGTCAATATCAATCGCCCGTTTATGGTGGACTCTATTGCCGCGGCGTTAGGTCCGTGGGTCGGCATTCCTGCCGCCACGGCGCTGATTGAATCCTCTGCGGCCGCGGAAGCAGGTGGGAAAACCGGCATCACGGCGCTGGCCGCCGCGTTCATGTTTCTGTTGATGCTGCTGTTTACCCCGGTAGCGCTGATGATCCCGAAAGAAGCCACAGCGCCTGCCCTGATCCTGATCGGTCTGAACATGTTCAGCGGACTGCGTAAGGTGGATCTGGCGAATTTCACCGACGGGCTGCCGGTACTGATGATGGTAATGATTACGCTAATCGCCAACAGCTTCGGGACAGGCATTGCAGGAGGACTGCTGTTTTACATTGTCATTAAAGCGATTGCAGGAAAATGGCGAGACATCCCTGTTGGCCTTTGGATCCTCGCCATCCCGCTGGTCTATTATTTTGCCACGCTGGTGAAGCATTAATCCTTGCGCTGTCGCCGGGCCGGGCTTTGGCCATACTCATAATGATCATAGCCCGCACGGTAATACTGCGCGGCCGATTTAATCACGTCGTTCAGCACGGTACCGCCGATGCGCGCGCCCGTTTGTTGCAGACGTTTGATGCTGTTCTCCATCTCTTTCAGGCGGGTCTTGCCAAAGCGGGCAACCAGCAGCGAGGTGCCCGCCACCCGAACGGCCACTGCGGCGTCGGTCACGGCCAGCACTGGCGGTGTGTCGAGGATCACCAGATCATACTGTTCATTCGCCCAGGTCATTACCGCCCTGAAGCGTTCGCTCATCAGCAGTTCGGAGGGGTGTGATGGAACCGGCCCGCAGGTCAGCACATCTATATTGCCTTGCTCATAGTGCTGAATCGCCTCCTGACAGGCGCACTGTTCTTCAAGCACGCAGGAAAGTCCGGTGTGGTTTTTCAAACCAAATACGTTGTGGACGTATCCCTCGCGCATATCCGCATCGATAAATAACACCCTGAGCCCGGCCTGCGCCTCAATCGCGGCCAGCGAGGTGCTGACCAACGTTTTTCCGCAGTCCTGGGTGGGTCCTGAAATCATGACGATGCGGTTAGCGGCATCCTGCAACGTGAAATGCAGGCTGGTACGCAGCCCCCGCACGGCCTCGACAAAAATATCGGCGGGCCGGTCAACCGGCAGAAAAGGCACATCGTTAATCTTGTGCCTCCAGCGCGAACCCAATACGCGTTTGCGGCGCAGATTCGTTTTTTTCCACAACCACATCGAACGCGGTAAGGTCGCCATCACCGGGACGCCGAACCCTTCCAGTTGCTCTGAGGTATTGATACCCCGTCGGAATGCAATACGAAGCAAAACAAGGCCCACAGAGCACATCAGGCCCAACAGCGTGCCCGACACCATAATCAGCGTCTTTTTCGGTTTAATGGGATCGGGTTGCGTCACCGCGCTGTCGATAATTCGCACGTTCCCGATGGCGCTGGAGCGTGAAATATTCAGCTCCTGCTGACGGGTAAGCAGCTGCAGGTAGATGGTGCGGCCTGACTCCACATCCCGGCTGAGGCGCAAAATGTCCTGCTGAGTCGAAGGCATGGCGGCAACACGCTGATTCAGGTGGATCTTCTCCTGCTCCAGAATGTGACGTTTTTCACGCAATGCGCGGTAGTTCGGGTGCTCTTTCTTAAACAGCTGAGAGATCTCTGCCTCACGAAACGTCAGCTCGTTGAGCTGGTTTTCGATATTCACAATCTGTTCAAGCACCGATTTCGCTTCCAGAGAGAGATCGACCGAATCACGCTGTTTGCGATATAGATTCAGCCGCTCTTCGGCCTGATCCAGTTCGCTTCGGATTTTAGGTAACTGCTGCTGCAAAAACGCAAGACTGCGGGAATCCTGCGCTTCCTGGCGGTTAATATTTTGCTGCAGATAGTTGTTGGCAATCCGGTCAAGCACATGGGCAATCCGCTCCGGATCGCTGCCGGTGAGCGTTAGCGTCAGCACCCCGCTCTGTTTTGCCGATTCAACCACGGAAAGCTGGGTACTCAGGACATTAATGGCCTCCAGACGGGTGCTGCTTTGCAGCGTAAATTCGGTGCCCGGCGGGGCATCAAGGTTCACCACCAGCAGGGATACTCCCGCTTTTTCCAGCGCTTTTCCCTCTCTGCCCTCAGCAGAAAAGTTGTCACCCTCCAGCCGATATGCGCCCTTTTCCAGCACCGTGAGGAGAAGTGTGCGTGGCTTTCCTTCGACAGGTGAAAGCTGCAGCCAGCCCAGGGTTAGCGTGGCGGATTTATGGCCCTGCAACCGCGCCCACAGACGCCCCCGCTGTGCCACGTTCTGCGTTAAGCCTAATTCATCAACGGTGGCCCCGAGGATCATGCGTGATTTAAGCAGCAGAATTTCGGGTTCAACATCGGGAGAGAGCTCATTACTGAACTGTCTTAAATTTTTGAGCAGGCTGTTATCCTGTTTTCCTTCCACCTGGATTAAGGCATCTGCGCGATAAACAGGCGTCGCCAGAAAGGCGTATAGCCCCGCCAGGACGGTGAACACGAAGGTCACTGAGAGAATAAGTACACGATGATCGAGCATCTCGCTGAGGAGACGAAGGAGATCAATTTCCTGATTTTCGGGTGCCGCTGCACCGTAACTGTCTGTTGTATAAGACGACATTAATGCTTCATTCCTTTTTGACTCAACCGATGAGCCCATTCCTGACTGGCTTTGCCTAACAGCCCGAAAACATAATCAAATGCTTCACGACTCTTGCGATAGGGATCGGGGATCTCCTGCGGCTCCAGCCATTGCCCAAAGAGCAGCGATTTGCCGCGCAGTTCCGGGGCCATAGCAGAGATAAAACGCAGATGGGCGGGTTCCATCACCAGAATAAGATCCGACTCCCGCATCAGCTGTTGGGTCAGCTTACGTGCGCGATGACCCTCCAGTGAGATCCCATGACGCCAGGCCACGTCCTGAGCGCTGAGATCCGCCGGGCTTCCCTCCAGGCCGAATATGCCTGCCGAGGTGATCCGTTTTCCCGGTAGCTGCTGGCGTAACAGCCGCTCACCAATCGGTGAACGGCAAATATTGCCCGTGCAGACCACTAAGATGGAATCAAACATTACTGCGGCCACGACCTGAGGTAGCGGACCGTTTCGGTCAGGTCATGCACACCCGAGATGGTCGGCACAAGCTGAGCGATCACGCGGTTCCAGCGTGACAGCGGTGCCGTGGTGACATAGACAATATCGTAGGGTTCAAGCTGGAATTCGGTCCCCAGCACCATCGCAGAGGCATCCTGCGCATTAAGCTGGTAAATACGGGCTATTTTTCCCGCGCCATTGCCTTTAGCCATGGAACGAATGACAAAAATGCCCGTCGCATCGGCCATGTCCTGATTCAATCCCCCCGCATTGCTCAGCGCTTCCGCAAGGGTCATGCCGCTTCTGTCCATCTTAAGCGTGCTCTGCTTGACAACTTCGCCCATCACAAACACTTTCAGTGCGTCGTTACGCGGAACAAACAGGATATCGCCCGGGTAGAGCAGCTTATTTTGCGTCAGGTCGCCGTGCTGCATCAGCGCATACAAGGAGAGAGGAGAATCCTTTCCCTCGTGAGTGAGCACCACATTGCGCCAGTCAGCGTCGGCGGAGAGTCCCCCCGCTGCGTTGACGGCATCCATCACCGTCAGGGGGATATTGGTGATGGGCTGCTGACCAGATTTGACCACTTCTCCGGTGACGTAGGCTTTTTGCGAACGGAAGGCGGCCACGCTGACGTCCACCTGCGGGCTTTCGATCACGCTATTCAGGCGGGCGGCGATCTCCTCCCTCACTTCAGAGACCGTTTTTCCTGCCACCGGCAGTTTCCCGACATAGGGATAAAAGAGCGTGCCGTCCGCATTCACCCAGTTACCGGTGTCACTGGCACTGCGATACTGCCCGGCTGGTGTTGTCAGTTCCGGGTGATCCCAGACGGTCACGGTTAAAATATCCCCGGCGCCGATCCGGTACTCCCACTCCCTGACCTGCTCATCCAGCTTAGGATTTGGCTGAGATTTCGCGACAGCAGGCCGCAATTTCTCAATCAGTGAAGGGGTAAGAGGATAAAGATCCACGCGCTTATCTAAATAATTACCCTCTTCATCCGACGCAATAATATTTTTCCCGGATGAACGTAATGTTTGCCCGGGAGAAAATATGCAGCCGGTCAACTGACTTATTGCCAAAAATATTACAGAGAATGCTATTGTGTTTTTCATTAAAATTAAAATATCACTAATGATCGCGCCAAACGCGTAACAGGCAATTCCTTCAAGAATCACCCAATATCATAACGCACTGTTTTCAAATAATTAAATATAGAAATAAACATCATAAAATAGAGAAAAGAAACACCAGAATAACCTAAGACTGATAATTAAACCGGTTGCCTTTCATGAGTTTAAAACGCCTTCAAATAAAAAGCATGCCTTGTGACTCACATTCTTATGGCAAACTCCCCTTTTCAGATTTAGTTAAAATAAATATTATTTCACTGAATTAATTTCCCCAAATAACATTCACAAAAGTAATGTTATTAACCTTTGGCGCTACACAAAATCGTTCACTTTTGTTACATTTTTTTTCTAACAGCCCCTGCGGGGATACTTAAAATAGGCTCTCAGCAGGCTGAGAGTATCAGTAACGGTATAACTGGAGAAAAAATGGCTAAGCGTACATGGCTGCTTCTGGGTGTAGTAATGTCTCTTGCAAGTGCAGCGTCAGCAGCCCCGCAAACCGCGTCGGCGTCTGGCGGCATCAAAGCTTATGAAGAACAGGAGTTCATTGCTGATTTCACGAAGTTTAAAATTGGCGATACGGCGCCCGCGCAGTATCAAACCCCGGAATACACCATCAAACAGTATCAACTGCGTAACCTTCCGGCACCGGATGCGGGTACCCACTGGACCTATATGGGTGAAAACTACGTCCTGATTGGCGATGCAGACGGTAAAATCTACAAAGCCTACAACGGAGATATCTTCTATCATCGCTGATACGATCCTGATTCGCCCCTGGCAGGAAAGCGACCGCCCTTTCCTGCGTACCCTCTTCCTCCACGCCCGGCGTGAAGCCTGGCCATGGCTGGACAGTGCTGACTGGCAGCTCGAAGATTTTGACGCAGCAACGCGTGACGAAGCGATCTGGGTTGCCACTCAGAACGGCCATCGTCTGGGTTTTGCGTCAGTGTGGACGAACGATAATTTTCTGCACAACCTGTTTGTTGACCCGCAGTATCAAGGTCTTGGGGTCGGGCATGTGCTCCTGGAACATGTGCAGAAGACGTTCACCAGTACGGGGTCACTGAAGTGTCTGGTGAAGAATACACGGGCTATCGCGTTCTACCAGCGGCACGGCTGGCACATTGAGGCTACGGGGGATTCTCCGGAGGGAGAGTACTACCTGATGCATTACCGTTTGCGTTAACGTCGGGTGGCGGTTTCGCCTTACCCGACCTACGTCATGGAGCTATTTGTAGGCCGGGTAAGCGAAGCGCCACCCGGCCATTCGCGCTGAGGATTTACACCGCGCGGAACGCGATGTCGCCAGGGATGACTTCCCCCTGCCAGTAGAGCTGCGCGGCCACGCGCCCCGCCAGCTGACGATACATCTCTGCAAATTCACTGTCCGGACGGCTGACGACCGTCGGTTTCCCGCTGTCCAGATCTTCACGCAAGGTAATGTGCAGCGGCATCTGCCCCAGCAGCTGGGTGTGATACTTCGCGGCCAGTTTTTCTGCCCCACCGGTCCCGAAGATAGGCTCGTGGTGACCGCAGTTGCTGCAGATGTGCATGCTCATGTTCTCGACAATACCGAGTACCGGCACCTCCACTTTTTCAAACATCACGATGCCTTTTTTGGCGTCGATCAGCGCGATATCCTGCGGAGTCGTCACGACAACCGCGCCCGTGACCGGGATGTTTTGCGCCAGCGTCAGCTGAATATCACCGGTACCCGGCGGCATATCCAGCACCAGATAATCCAGATCCGGCCACATCGTCTCCTGCAGCATCTGCATCAACGCTTTGCTGGCCATTGGGCCACGCCAGACCATGGCGTTGTCGTCGGTGACCAGATAACCGATGGAGTTCGTGGCCAGACCGTGCGCCATAATTGGCGCCATGTGGGTGCCGTCCGGCGAGGTTGGACGCTGATTCTCTGCGCCCAGCATATTGGGAATGGACGGGCCGTAGATATCGGCATCCAGAATACCGACCTTCGCTCCTTCCGCCGCCAGCGCCAGCGCCAGGTTGACAGCCGTGGAGGATTTGCCCACCCCGCCCTTACCCGAGCTGACCGCAATGATGTTTTTCACACCGTTAACGCCCGGCTGGTTTTTCACCCGCTTGAGGGTGGCGATGCTGTGGCTCAGCTTCCAGTCGATGGCTTTCGCGCCGGTAATGCGCAGCAGTTCAGCGCTGGTTTGTTCTTTCAGCGCGTCAAAGGCGCTGGTCCAGACGAAGGGCATCTGCAGCTCAATGTGCAGCGTGTCGTCCAGCCAGGCAACGTGATGTAACGCTTTCAGCGTAGTGAGATTGTGCTTCAGGGTTGGATGCTGAAAGTTAGCCAGCGTCCCGGCGACCATTGCTCGTAAGGCTTCCGGTGATTTGGCCTGGGATTGAGAACTCATCCCGACTCCTTTGTTCTTGTGAATAAGACCTTAGATGAACAAGTTTACCTGAAAGGCCGTGGTTTGTGCTTACTTAATAATGCCCCTTTTGGTAATATCAAAAACCCTTTTCACAGTTGAAAGAAGTAATGCCTACTATGACTCAAGTCGCGAAGAAAATTCTGGTAACGTGCGCACTGCCGTACGCCAACGGCTCAATCCACCTCGGCCACATGCTGGAGCATATCCAGGCTGATGTCTGGGTCCGTTACCAGCGAATGCGCGGCCACGAGGTTAACT
>ERZ1026878.529-NODE-529-length-29140-cov-15.390923_pt1 | contig 29140 bp, 22 predicted proteins | sample MGYA00380169_ERZ1026878 | MGnify/ENA primary metagenome ERZ1026878 (study PRJEB33269, sample SAMEA4719805) | human gut metagenome | biome: human-associated habitat; feature: organic feature; material: feces | place: Cameroon | collected 2013-10 ...
TTTTAAATGAGCGAAAAAAGTAAAAAGAATCAGACAATTCAATATTACGATCAAAATGCTGCTGATTTTGTGGAGAATACGCGAGATGTCGACTTTCATATGATACAGGATGAATTTCTGGAAAAACTCTCTGCGGGAGCACAGATACTGGGTCTTGGCTGTGGTTCCGGACGGGATACCAAATATTTTCTGGAGCATGGATATCAGATCAATGCCATTGACGGCTCTACAGAGCTATGCGCACTGGCAACGGAGTACACGGGGATTCCGGTAAAATGTCAGATGTTCCAGGAATGGGACGAGCAGGAAGCGTATGACGGTATCTGGGCTTGTTCGTCGCTGTTGCACTTATCCTATGGGGAACTGGATGAAGTGCTATACAGGATTGAGAACGCACTGAAACCGCAAGGCATTTTGTATATGTCATTTAAGTATGGTGTATTTGAAGGGGAAAGGAACGGCAGATATTTTCTGGATTTCACAGAAGAAAAATTGGAGCAGGTGGTGAAAAAACATACCGGTTTGCGACAGCTGAGTAGTTTCCACACAGAAGATGTCCGCCCTGACAGGAAAGAAGAATGGCTGAATTTGTTCCTGCAAAAGATCAATTCTTAACTGCATATCCGAACTATGTTCTCCGGGAGACAGTGACTTACCCGAATGGTGGTGTAAGCCGCTTTTATGATGATGGGGTGGACATGGTCATTATTGATGATGAAATCTGCTCCTGCCGGGAAGGCGAGCAGATTTTTCCGTATACACTAATCACAGATAAACAAAATCATTATATGAAAACATACCGGAGATTGTTCCGATTCCTGGGATATAGATTTGAAACTATGGAGTGTGCTTAATGTTTTTTGGGGGATCTTGTTATTAAATTGGGAGAAATGATTTGCATGAAAGTTTTTTATATTACATATCAGAATGAGATTGTGACAGCAATTATATCATTCGTCGTTGCACTATTCACTACATTATTAACTCATTTTTTGGGTAACTTCAAATTACGTTATACAGAAAAACTCAAAATAACAAGTGAGCTCTCAAAGCAAAAATATGAAGGGATTACAAAAATAAGAAAAGAAATTGAAATACTAGCTCATTATGAAAATTTATCTATTACTGAAGATGAAGATTCAGTAATTCCGGAAAATATTGGTAAAAAATATATACACCTGCATGCTGTTATTCTTATGAGGCACTTATGGAAATAACAAGTACATTGAATTATTTACATGGAGAATATGGACATTGTTTAAGACATACATCTGTGATTTATTTAGTTTATATTAGAAGTTTTCTTTTAGATTATTCACTAAAATGCAGTAGAGCTGGACTGCCAGATGAAGAATTACGCTGGGCTAGCGTTCCATTATACCAAGGGATACATAAATGGTATAAGATGTTTGAAAAAGAGTTAATATGTTCTATGAATAGACCTAGCATGAAATACTTTGCTCATTCTGGATGGAAGTATGATTTATTACTAGAAATATACGGATTTTATTTTAAGCGGACAGAACCATATAAATATTTAAATGACAAAGAGAGTATATTAAATGAAATGATACGGAAACGTGATGAAATTATTGAGAAATATGAAGAGACAATTGTAGAAAATTCAGAAATATGTTAAAAATATTTGCTTTGGTGTAGAAAATAAAAATATTTGATTGGTTAGCAATAAATGAAGGAGTAAATAATGTACCATAGAATGTGGCCAACAGAAATTAATGCTGGGGGTAATTTTACGGAACTTGAAAAAAAGATATATTCTGCATTTAGTAACAATGGAATGGATGCCTGGTTTTTGGTAGATATAGATCCGGTTGGGTTTAGCAATGAGAAAGTAAGAATGGCATCTATCATTTCTGCTGATGATGGGGTTGTAACATTATCTTTGCATGAAAGTGTCGATCCGAATCAGTTTATTGCAAGTGTCGATTTATATACAGACATGATTGAAGGGAAGATTTATAACCTTCTCTTGGAGTCTGCTACGCTTATATCAAAAGTTAATGACAAAAAAATTTTGAAGATGCCATATAGGCATATAAATGTGTTTAGGGACTTGTGCGGGGTTAAAAATGAAAGGTGCGTATCGTTTGACTCACTATCAACTGCTGAAGAAATTCGAAAACTATTTGATACGGGAAAGTGCAAACCATATACAAATAGTTTTAAAGGGATAGAAGACGCAGAAGCTGTTGCTATAGTCAGCAAGATAGCACCAGAGTATACAGTTATCAAACCTCAAGTAGTTAAAAGTGAGGTTGAAGATAGTTCGGATGAAATAAATGTTGAAGATTTGCCCGCGATTACCGGAAAAGAAATAGAGTATAGCACATTCCTTTTAGATGAAGATCAGGTTAAATATATAAATGAAATGGGAACTGGCCATAGGATACTGTTGGCAAATGCTGGTGCAGGAAAAAGTGTTTTGCTTCTTTCGAGAGCGTACCGATATGCGAGCACTCACAAGAGCGAGAAAGTTCTCATAACTTGTTTTAATAATAATCTAGCAGACTCGTACACGTTTAAAAATAGTTGTTCCAATTTTGGGGATAACGACAACTTATTTATCATGACATTTCATAAGCTGGTTAAAAAGATATATGCTGAATGTCTGCGAACAAATATAGCTGGTGAATATCCGACGGAACAAGAAATCCAGGAGCTATTGTTATACATAAAAAAGGGAATGGTCAACTTGAGGTTTATAGCAATCTTTATTGATGAAGTACAGATTTTTAGTCCGTTATACTTGGATATTTGTTATGCATTGCTCGATTCAAATCAAGATGCTGTTTTTCTTTTGGCAGGAGATTTAAATCAAACGGTTAGAAAGCAGAGCCGAAGAGGAGATGTGCCTTGGAAAAAAATAGACGGTGGACGACTTAACTTTAGAGGACGTGTTAAATATATTTCTAAGAATTATAGAAATAGCCCTCAAATTAGTGCGTATCTAAGTACTATGTTGGCGTATATGAACTTACGGCTTTCTGAAAATGGCCTTATTAATATGCAGGAATTTGAGTATAATATTTTCGGGGATGGGCCTGCGCAGAATATAGCGTTGCAAGTTCAAAGAAGAATTCCAAGGTTAGATATTTGCAAAAAGATACTGGATGCAATTGATGAAATCACAAACAAGTATAGGGTAGGGTATTCCGATATAGCCATCCTTATTCCGTACAAAGAAAACAAATTATTAAAGTATTACATTCTTTTTTGGATAACAAGTGAGATGAAGAAGCGGGGGATACAGTATTCTTTGATATTTTCTGATGAACAAGAAGAACGGTCTCAGTATAGTAGGACGAATGGGGTCGTAATTTCTACGATAGATTCATCATTGGGACTAGATTTTAGAGCTGTAATATTGGCGGGTTTATATCCATATGAGTACATATATACAGAGGAAAAGAAAACTAAAAAGATAAATGACTGGGCGCAACTAGCTAAATTACCTTCTGATGAGCAGGAAAACGTTAAGATACAGCTCAGAAAAATATATACAGCATGTTCGCGAGCCAGAGAAGTACTATATGTATTAAGCGACATTGAGGAAGGAAGTCCGTTTGATGATATCTTGGAGGATAGAAGTAAATGAACAACTATAATTTAGTAGCAGAGTATATATCAAAAAAGTATATTTCGAGAATCTCAGGAGAGAATCTCAAGGAGCGAATTGTGGGTGATGAGCCTATTGATTATGTTATGACCGGTCTTTTAGCTGAAGACCGTATCGAACAATCCTTTGAGGGGAAGTATGTTGAAAATTTGGAGACAAAGTATCAGAGTATACCATCAATAGGATTAAAATTTGATGTAAAGAACGAGGGCAAACCAACGGTTACAATTTTTCCCAAGGGATTATTGTTCTATACCGTAAAGCCACAATACGAAGAAACGGTGGATTATTTTTTACGATTAGAAAGTGGGAAGAGTGGAGAAACGTTTAGCAACATAGAACAGCTTGCTGATAAGTATCCAGATAAGAAGTTCTATCTTCCTAAAGTTTATAAGAAGGTCGCAATTCAGGATGTTGTTCCGGAAGGAATTCAGGTAGATATAGAAAGCATACCAGCGGATGGGATTCATCTTCAGAATGAACTTGTAAGCAGAATATCTGCATATATTCAAAAGATAAATGATGAAATAAAAATAATGCATGAGGATCAGATAACTTATGCAGATCTGCTAAATGAAGACTTATTCTCCGTAGTGTGTACAGCTAAAGACCTAAAAGTAATGCCAGTTTGGAAATTTGATTTTTATGTGTCTGCTAAGAAAATTGCCAGAAACATAAATATTTTTGTGCAGATGGTAAATAGGACTGAAAAACTAAACGGAAATAATTGTGGATACTTGCCGCAAATATTTGCTGCAGGATTTGATGTAAAGGGTGACAAAAACACCGACTTTATGCCAATAGAGTTGGATTATTTTAAGGATAATTACAAAGAAAGGAAACAATGTTTTTCAATAGCTGAGAATTCATCCAGTTCCTATGATAAAAAAACTAACACTCTGTCTACTGTAAATGTCCCTGTCTTTTATCAATATAGGACAAAGACGAATGATGAGTATAACTCGTATATAGAGTTTGACAAATTGATTGAAAACCCTGTTGAAAACCTTGAGGCGATCCATAAATGCATGCTTCAAGATTTGGAGAAGAGGCAGAAAGAGTTTCAGGATTGCAAGGAAAGTTTTTCAGATAATGCTTGTGAGAAGTTTGAATTGGCGCTGGAAGAATTTGAGCAAGAAATAAAAAGATTTAGTTTTGGAATAGAGCAAATTAAATACAAAGATATGGTCTATAAAGCTTTTGCTTTGATGAATAAGACATTTGCTACAAAAGTTGATGGTGACCATAGAAGCTATAAAGGATGGAGACTGTTTCAGATCGTTTTTATTGTTTCGCTTATCTGCGAAATTATTGAAAGTGAATATGTGGATGATCTTTCGGTGAAGAATGCCACGAAAGTTGAAACGGCAAATCTATTATACTTTCCTACTGGTGGTGGAAAGACCGAAGCCTTTCTTGGAGCATCAGTTTTTACAATGTTCTTTGATAGGTTAAGAGGGAAAAATGAAGGATTAACGGGTATTCTTAAGTATCCATTAAGGTTGCTTGCTGTACAGCAGCTAGATCGTGTTTTAGCAGTTACAATGAAAGCGAACCTTGTAAGGGAGACAGAAAAAGAGCTTAAAGAATCTCACCCTTTTGCAGTTGGTTTTTTAATTGGTTCTGGTAACACACCTAACAAAATCTATGAAAATGATATGTTTAATACAGGAAGTGAAGCGATTATCCATGGGGATCAGGCAGCACTGAATGAGAATTACAGATTCGTTGATACTTGCCCGATCTGTGGAAAGAAGCTAGTGGAAGTTTCGTTTGATCAGGAAGATTGGAGACTGAAGCATATATGCACCAATCCAGAATGTTCTGCGAAAGTACTTCCGTTAATGATTATTGACAACGAGATATATAGATATTTGCCATCTCTTGTTGTAAGTACTGTAGACAAAATGGCTGCGTTAGGGTTTTCAGATGAATTTAAACTCTTGATGGGTCAGGTAAGATTTAGGTGCAAAAAGCATGGTTTCGCATGGAAAAAACAATGCTCAGCCAAGTATAACTGCGAACACGGATTGGATGAAATAGAAAAGCTTAAAGACCCTATCCCTACGCTTTTTATTCAAGATGAGATGCATTTAGTTAAAGAGAGTCTTGGTACCTTTGATTCTCACTATGAAGCATTTATTAAATACTATGCTGAGAACCTCGTTAATGAAGTAGATAGAAAAAAGATTAGATTTATAGGTGCAACTGCAACAATTTCGATGTATGAAGACCACATTAAGCATTTGTACCATATGAGAGGAAGACGATTTCCGTGCGAATATCCATCAAGAAATCCAAATAAAGATTTCTATTCATATATCGATGGTGATGATATTACAAGAATAATTATGGGCTTTGCACCGTATGGCCGCTCTATTACAAGAGGTATATGGGAAGCAGTATATAATATGCGCCTCCAGATTTGCGAGATGATGCAACAACCTGAAGAATGCTATAAGAGTCTTTGCAAATTAGGATTTACAGGAACGGAGGATGAACTTAAAGACATTCTATATGATTATTGGATTGAACTTGTATACAACAACAGAAAAGAAGATGTTATGAATCTTGATAATGCTTTCATGAATCAGGCAAATGACAGATTGCAAGATAAGGGCTTGCCTCCTTTTGTTTCTGCTCAAATGACAAGTGATAACAATTTCCAGGAAGTCAGAAAAGCTTTGTTTGATATTCAGTCAAATAGGAAAAATCTGGGAAGTGTTAATCTTATTCTAGCAACAAGTACTATTTCTCACGGAGTAGATGAAGATTCATTCAATAATATGTTCTTCTATGGCATCCCAAACACAAATGCCGAGTACATACAAGCCTACTCACGAAGCGGTAGAAAGTATACTGGGTTAGTTGTAGATGTAATTCGCCTTCTTCGTGTAAGAGATAGAGCATACCTCAAGAATTTTGTTCTGTTCCATGAGAATAAAGATGATTTGGTTGAGAGCGTGCCAATCAATCGATGGGCTAAAAATGCAATTTACAACACTTTGCCAGGAATACTAAATGGGCTATTTTTGCAGTATTACGCAGTAATGCTCGGTATGGACTCTTTAAATAAGACGAATGATGTTAAGAAACTTCTTGTCGGCGGGGACATAGATATAGCAGATGTCATTAAGAATGTTATTGGCATTTATGGCTGTGTGGCAACAGAAAAAATGTCAATTAACTACGAAGAGATCATTAAGAAAGAAGTATTTAATATTTTATCAAGCATCAAAAATGGAATCTTTGATAATAGTGATAAGCTTGCAGATTCTATTAAGGCGGTTCATAGCAAACATTATTCCCCAATGACTAGTTTGCGAGATACAGAAGAGCAGATTGAAGTAGCTATTGTAGAGAGGTAACGTGATGAAACGAAGTAAAAGCCAAGCCGTTTACAAAATATTACCAGGAATGTGGATTTCAGATAAAGATAGTCATGGTAATAATGTAACTGCACAGGTTACAAGCTGGAATTATAAGCCAATGGAGGGAATATATGCTAATTTTATCGAATCGGAGATTAAGCGGCAGGTTCGATTGTTCTATATGCATGGTGGAGACATTGGAGATTATAATCTGGATGATGAAAAAGGTGGTTTCTCAGTAGTTGAAGCTGCTTGTAGACCTGGAATACCGGATATTATCGCTGAATTATCGCCACTTATGTATTATTGCCCCGAATGTCATCGTGCTACACAGTTTCAGAATGGCAAAGCAGTGTTGCAGACATGTCCTATTTGTAAAAAGGGCAGGTTGAAACAATTACAGCTGGTATACCCATGTGAATGCGGATATGCAAGTCCGATATTTATTCCTAAAGTCAAGGGAATTAGTGAATACTATTATTATCCGGTGGAAAAGCAGTATGGCGTATTCTATTACCAAGGGAAGAACAGAGTATTTAAAGAATTTGGAATTAAGTGTCCGAACTGCGGACAGAAGGTTCAGCGAGACAGTGCATCTGCAGGATCTAATTACAAAGCGTTTACCGCAAATGTTATAAATTTGATTAGCCCTGAGTTGGGTGCTTTTTATCAAAAGGGTGAGCCAGCTAGAAAAATAATGATCTCAAAATGGTTTGGGAGAGTGAGCGAAGATGGCTTCGCAAAAATCTTAGACAATATAGATTCAGCTTTTAGCAAAAAGACAACCAAATCAGCAATTGAAAATGAAGCAGAAAAACAAGCTAAACAACTTTTGGTAGCTGGACTCATAAGCGAAGCGCAACTTGAAGCAACAATTGCATCATTGTCAAAAAATAGTTCAGACAATGAATTGAGCATTGAGCAATATGTGAGTGCGTGTGATGAGCTATTTACTAAAGAAAAGAACGAGTCTGAAGAGGAATACAACTTGTGGGTAAACAATTTCGCATTTAGTCTTATACAATATGAAACTGTTAAGAAATCCCGAGGCCCTAAAAGTATAATTTCGCTCAGAGAAGCGATAGACAAGCAGATTTCTGTTGGCTTTATTGATGATGAATCAGAGATATATGATTTGCATGAAAAGCTTGGAATAGCTAATATGCAAGCCTCTTGTGATGTGGAAATAATTAGTTGCTCATATGGTTTTACAAGAAAAATAACAGATCCTCATAATGCTAAAAAAAGTTTGAAATTGGTTGCGTATGACAAAGATGGCGATACAGACAAGAATTTGGCTTATGGTACCAAACTGGAGACGGAAGGCATTTTATTTGATATCGATCGAGGAAAGATACTTAACTGGTTGGTGCTAAATAAGGTTATTACAAAGGAGCAGCTTCCTGATATTGAAGACAAAGAGGCAATTAAGAAGTGGTTCGCTAGAAATGTGCATGGTGACAGGATTAGTTCGTTTGGAGAAATTAGCGAGGATGATTTGGTGACCAGAAATGTTTTTATGCTTTTGCACTCGTTTTCACATGCGTTGATTAAAACTGCTGGTGAAATGAGCGGATTATCTTCGAATTCAATAACTGAATTGATATTTGTTGATACTTGTAGCATTTTCATTTATTCGCAGTCTAACCAGGGACAAGTCTTGGGCTCATTATCGGGTATGGTTGAGTCAGTGTACGCTAGATTCTTGAAACGTATTTATGCCGACAATAGAGAATGTGTATTTGATCCAATTTGTGTAGATCGAGACGATTCAGTGTGTCAAGGCTGTCTGGTTATTGCAGATAGCTCATGCAAGTTTTTTAACATGAATCTTGGAAGGAAATACCTCTATTCGTTAGAACTGGACGAAGATAGCAGAATTGGATTTTGGGAGATGTAATTATGGCGATAATGTATCCAAAGAATATAAATGAATATATGCCCACTTATTCGGAGCGATTAGTCTACGATGAATTAAAAAAACAGTTGCCGGATTCCTATGTGGTTTTTTATTCAGTTGAATGGTCCCGTGATAGTAATGGGAAAATGGAAAAATCAGAAGCGGATTTCGTGGTTACACATCCTAATTATGGGTACGTGTGTCTAGAAGTAAAAGGTGGTAGAAGTCTTTGGGTTCAGGAAGGTGAGTGGTATTTAGAAGACAATGTTGAAACAAGAAAACTGAGAAGATCTCCATATACACAGGCAGAGGAAAGTATGTATTTCTTTAAAGACGCTTACCGAAAAAGTGCCAATATTTCGTACAAAGGAATTGCTGCTGCAGGTGTTATTTTTCCCTTCTTTAACGTCGGATCTATAGCAACCGAAATTAGCAATCGCCAAACAGAATGCACCATTGATGCTACGAAAATGCAAACCCTTTTGTTGTCAATAAAGGCTATGTTTAAAACGTGGGGTGGCCCCAAGTTCGGCGTAAATATGTATTCAAAAAGCGAACATGAAGCTTTAATGGAACTCATTAAGAAAAGAATTGCAATTTCTGCCGCAGCTGGCGCATTAGTAAAGTACAAAGAGCAGCAGTTTGATATGATAAACCGTGTTCAGGATAACTACATTCAGTTCATCTCTAATTACCATCAATTCTACATTAGAGGAGGAGCGGGAACGGGTAAAACATGGATTGCTATGAAAATGGCAAAAATGGAATTTGAAAGCGGAAAGAGAGTACTTATAACATGTTGTTCGAAACCGTTGGCTCAGTTCATAAGGAAATCTGTTCCTGAGGGGATAGATGTTTTTGATGTTGCTTCGCTTTTGTCTTCTATTGTTGAAGATTATGAAATTGTTGATAAGACAACGTATTCCGGAATACTAAGTCAGATTAAAGAAGATGCTCCTAGATACGATGCAATCTTTATTGACGAGGCTCAGGATTTATGCGAGGAAGTGGCTTGTGTAATTAAACTTTTGTTGAGAGATGAGAAAAAATCCACTATTGGGATTTTTTATGATGACGTTCAAAAGATTCAAGAAGAAAACTTTGGCGATGCATTTATGATAGATTATCCTCCGTTCTTGCTTAGGGAGAATATTAGAAACACCGCGAATATTTATCACTATGCTATGGAAAACACTAATCTTGGAACTGACGTTATTCGAAATCCTGTAGAAGGTCCAAATCCTGCCAAGGAAAAAATAATTGATAAAAAACATTTAACGCAACGATTAGGAAATTTATTGAAAGAGTTTATCGTTGATGAAGAACTAAGCAATACATCAATAGTCATATTATTTGATGATATTGCAGAGACTAAAGACTATATAGAGAATGGCTTGGCGCAATGGAAGTTCACGTTTGATCAGCCTAAAGAAGATAATGAGATACAGATTAGTAGTGCATTTGATTTTAAAGGATTGGAGGCCGACATGGTCATTTATATCCATGATGCAAATGCTTCAAAAAATATTAATTATATAGCATATACCAGAGCTAAGTATTACTTATACGAATTGATACGATAAGGATGAGATAGAAATGGATTTAAAAAAAGACGTATACGTAAGATGCCCAATTCTAGATAGAGAGTATTTGTTTGACCCTCGTGATTTTATAGTGGGGCGGATTGTCTCAATAGACGAATATGCGGAACAATTGACAGTGTGTTTTTTTGATCCATTTGGATATCGAGCATACTATGATGATATTCCGCAGGAACATTCTTATGCTTTTAGTATGGTTAATAGGTGTGAACTGCAAAAAGGAACCAGAATTAAATACAAAGGAAAAGCAGGAAGAATCATATGCGTAGAAGGTAAAGACAATGATGAATATAGCTATTTTGTACAGTTAGATTTGACAAAAGAGGTTCTTACGTGCAGTGAAACCACATTAGAGGCTCCTTTCTCAGAGGGACGAGTATCTCCTGTAGTACAACTGAATAAATATGAATTTCAGAATCCTAGTTGGTACTTGGGGAGAAGCGTCGTAAACAGAGTAAATAAAATACTAGACAACTCAATTCTTGGATTTAAGGAATTGGCGGGGTGCAAGATTTACTTAATGCCGCATCAGCTAAATACAATAATGCGCTGTAATCAAGAAAAGAATTGTAGATATATGCTTGCCGATGAAGTAGGAATGGGAAAAACAATTGAAGCATCGGCGGTATTAAAATTATTTCTACTCAAAAAATCGAGAAAGTCAATTGCCATTGTGGTCCCAGATGCGTTGAAAGAACAGTGGCGAGTTGAACTTTTTCTCAAGTTTGATATAGCGCAAGGCACGGATGTAAATAATAATACTGTAAACTTGCTTAGCTTTTCAGATTATGTAACCGGACAGGATTTGGTAAACTATGACTTCGTGGTTATAGATGAAGTGCATCGTTTGTTGAACGATGCCGAATATGAAAGGTATCATACATTAAGTCAGAGAGCGGATAATATTTTGCTTTTGTCGGCGACTCCACTACAAAGGAGAACGTCGGATTACCTAAATCTTTTAAGATTGCTTGATCCGAAAAAGTATGATGATTATTCAGATAAAGAATTTGCGGAGTTGGTCGCATTGCAGAGTAAAATTATCACTCAGATTATGGGAGTGATTGATGATGTGGATGATCTTCAAGATGAAATAAATGAGCATGAAGAGGACGAAGCTTATGTCAGAGCAGATAAAAAGTGTTTAGATTTGTTTGATGATATTGTAGATGGTTTGGAAGCGGTCTCAGAACTAATTAACGATGAGGCGTATAACAAGCTCATTTCTGACATTAGTTCTGAAGATGAGAATCTTGGAATCAGCAAGATGTATATTGCGATTTCTTATGTATGTGATAATTATCAAATTGAACGCTGCATTATAAGAAATCGTCGAAATATCTTGTATAGGGATGATTATGCGTCTCATACAAGACCCGTGCGGAAGCTGAGCGGAGTTATTACATATCAAAGTCGTGCAAGTGAATATGCTGTTTATGAATTGTTGATTGAGATAATAGAAAGTGAGAGCAACTTATCGGTAGAAACTTTGATGAATAAGTATAAGCCTCTACTGAGTTCCTATTTTAGTTCAGCGTCAGCTTTTTCTCACGAACTAAGTGTAAGTAGCATTGCGGTAAGTGACCAATTGAGTGATGCGGTTTCAAAGTGGGTGTCCGAGGAAAAGTATAATGCTTCCAATATTGCGGAACTTTTGGATAATCCTGAAGATTACGAAGATAGGATGCTAAAGGTAATAGATTACCTTGATCAGGAATTATATAAGGAAAAAGTAGTTATTTTTACAAGTTTTCAAGAAACGTTCGACTTGTATAAAGATGTGTTATCGCAGATATATGAGGAAGGCAAACTGGCCTTCTTTAATGGCAATATGTCTTCTGATGAGCTGGAATTAAATGTGTATAGGTTCCAGAATGAGAAATCTTGCCAAATTTTACTGTGCGATAAGACCGGTGGAGAGGGAAGAAACTTCCAAGTTGCAGATTATATAATTCATTTGGATCTACCATGGGATGCAAATGAAATTGAACAACGCATCGGACGATTGGATCGTTTGGAGAGAGACCCGCAGAGACCGGAAGTTAACTCTGTTGTTGTAATTTCGGAAGAGTCACTAGAGCAGCAACTGTTTAAGTTCTGGAACAAAGGGATTAATGTGTTTGAAGAATCCTTAAGTGGACTTGAAATAGTATTAGAAGATATCAACAACCAAATGTTTAGCGCCATAGCGAGTGATATTAAGTATGGCTTATTTAATGCTGTTTCTAACATTCTTGAAACCATTACTCAGTTAAAAAAAGAAATTAAAAGGGAACAGCGTTTTGATACAGTTGGGTATCTTTATAAACCGATTAATAGGCAGATCGCAAGGTTACTCAGATACTACAGTAAGAATGAAAACGAGCTGTTTTCAAAAACAATGCTTAACTGGGCTTCACTAGCTGGATTTAAACCAAGCGATAATGAAGAAATTGTCAAGTTCAGTGCTGGTGAGTTTCGGCTTAATTCGGCGAGAAACACTTTACTCATTCCTCCAGATTGGACGGCATATTTGCAATCTCGACAAATGGAGTTTGCAGCACATGTTAATGAACTTTATAGCGATTACGCGGCGAAGGGCTTAGGCAATGGCAAGGAGATTAAGGGGACATTCAACAGAAAAACGGCCATTGATAATGACTATCTTCACTTCTTTGCTCCTGGTGATGCTATTTTCGATTGTATTGTTGATAATGCTATACATTCGACTAAAGGGCAGGCAACTGCATTTGCTATGCAATCAGAGATTAACTGGGAAGGCTTTATTTATACATTCTCTGTAGAACCAAATGAAAGACTACTTCTTTCAAATGGTATTTCACCTTCAGAGATTGCATATTTTAGGAATTTCTTGACTTCAGATATGGCAGTTGTTCCAGTTGCTTTTGAGAAATATCAAGATATTCCTCGCGAGAAAGTGATGTCTGAATATGAAAAGGTAATCGAGATAGGATTCCGAGCTGTGCATACTTGTATTGATCATCTTGGAAGAAGAGGTAAAAAGGGGGGAGGTTTTCTTCATATCTCTCAACGGGTCGGTGTATCTAATCTTGAATGGTTTAAGAATAAATTTCCTGAAGATTTGTGGAAGTCATATGTGGAAGGTTCATATGCAGTAGGAAGGAAACAAGCATTAAAAGATCTTTCTAGAAACTCTCATTTGAGAGATGCAAAAGAGGAAGTGCAAAGACTTATTGCTGCTAAAGTATCTTCAGATACCTTTTTTGGAAGAGAAGACGAAAGCGTAGACATTTTGCAGACGAAATATGACATTATACTAGAAAGCTTGAGAACGCCTACTATTGTATTGGAGTCTGCATGTTATGTATGGATGGTGAGGTAAATGGAAATCAAAGATGTGGTAGACCAAATAGAGCAGTATATTAATGGGGACATTGAATATTTTGACTGGTCGATTATTGATGATCTTTTTAAAGGTTCGGAAATATATTACAAAAACCTAGTTGAGAGATTGGTAAAGTTTTATGATGCATATTTAGATAACGAACAAGAGATAACAGAATTTCTGTCTGCACTTCGTTGCTTTTTGATTTCTTTTCAAACAGATATTGATATCCGTAATCACCCATGGATAAGTAATAACTGCTTTGGTCTTATGCTTAATTCGGAGGGGAAAGTATATGCGTCTCTAATTTGCCCCAAATATCTGAATGAAAAGTTTGTTTCTGAAGCATTTCAGATTACGGGCAAAGGTGGATTAGATGTCGATGATAGATATAATTTAACTACCAATGATTATATTGAAAGGCTCACTGGAAACAAAACTTTTTATTCTGAGGCTCAGAAGCTATGTGTTATGGGCGTCTTGAAGATGCCCTGCGGTTTTTCTTCTCTGGCAGTATTACCGACAGGTGGGGGGAAAAGTATGATTACCCAGACTTTGGCTTATAAGGAAGATGGTCTTACGATTGTTATAGTACCGACGATCTCTTTAGCCATTGACCAGGAGATTTCCGCTAAAAATGCTATTTGTAGATTGACCAATCAGGAAATCTTTAGCTATTCTAGTGGTGCTGATAATGGAAATATGATTATTAATGCAATTCGAAATGAGTCTGCAAAATTACTGTTTATTTCGCCTGAGGCACTTATAAAAAATGAGGATTTTGCTAATGCGATATCCGAGGCAAGTCAAAAACACTATTTAAAGAACATAGTGATTGATGAAGCACATATTGTTGTTGAATGGGGGGATTTTTTTAGAACAGATTATCAGGTACTAGAGCCTTGGAGAAAACAGCTTATTAAAGCCAATCCCGATATTAGAACTGTTCTGCTTTCTGCAACGGTAGATAGTAATACTGGAGTTATGCTTAAAAGTATGTTTTCTGAGGACGAAAAATGGATAGAATTTCGATGCGATTCTTTAAGAAAAGAACCTAGATACTGTATTGCTAAAAGCAATTCATTTAAAGAGAAGAAACAAAGATTGCTGGAGATGGTGAATCTCATGCCTCGCCCAATGATTATCTATACTATGAAGCCAGATCGTGCGGAGACTATAAAAGAATGGACAAAACTTGCTGGTTATGATAGCGTAGTAACATTTACCGGAGAGACTCGTTCTAAAGAACGTGACGAATTGATCAGAGCATGGAAAAACAATGAGTTTGATATTATGGTTGCAACTTCGGCTTTTGGAATGGGTGTAGATAAGCCGGATGTTAGGACAGTAATTCATGATTTTGTTCCAGACACGCCTAATTTGTTTTATCAGGAATTGGGACGTGGTGGTCGAGACGGATTACCTTGCTTAAGCATATTGTCGATTTATCCTGAACAGGATTTGGATGCAAATACGAGAAGTAAGGTATTGACTGTAGAAACTGCTCTGGGACGGTGGAGTAGTATGTATCAAAGCCCTAAGTCTGAAAGAGTTGAGGATTTTGTTTATATAGATACTAAAATTAAACCCACCTATAACCTTAATTATGTGTACGATGAGGCTAATGCACGGGATGTACAATGGAATATATATTTGCTTTTGCTCCTTAGAAGATACAATCTTATCGAGATTCTTGATATGGAGTATTTAAAGAATGAAGAAAGATATGTATTTAAAATAAAAGTATTAGACAAAAGGCTTTCTATGGTTGATAGAGATGTCAATAGACTTTTGGAAGAAGTTAGAACTCAGGAAAAGCAGCGGTTTACTAAAGAGTTTAATGTAATTAAAAAGAGTGTTATTAATGCAGATAAAGCATGCATATCAGACATGTTTTTAAGAACATACCCATATGTGTTGGAGTATTGCGCAGGTTGTAACAGCCACAGCAAAGTTATGAAAGAAGACGAAGATAGATTTGCACTTGTAAAGAAAATCAAAGTAATCCCTGCATTATCGGAGACTTTAAAATCATTTGAAAGTGAGTCTCTTATAGAAACTGACGAACCAGAGCAATATGTTGGGGAGTTAATACGTATGGGCATTAGGTTGATTGTTACTGAGAAGAATTTGGATTTGAAGGAGTTGGCTGGAATTCCAGATTTAATGATTGTTAATTTTTATGAGTTTAGAAGACTGTTAGCCGAGAGACAACTTTACTATGTCTGCGGAGCTTGTGGCATAGTCTATTCCGATACGAAAGAATTGTTTTTAAAGCAACTAGCAGTTTTAAACAGAAGCAATTGCAGCAGTTTTAAGAAAATTCATATCGTAAAGCAGGATTATGAAATTAACGCAGATGGCAAAAAGTTTTCAGCACTTGTAGGAAACAATATTACAGATAAAATAGCGGAGGCAATAAATGTTTGATAATAGTATGAGAACAGAAGCTATTCCAGAAAGAGTCTTTTCGCTTTGCCAGATTTTAAGAAATGGCAAGATGGAAGAGAAGGATATTCGAAATATGGTGGAGCCCCAAAAGGAAGCTACATCTTATTTTGGAATGGTAAGAGATGCGGCAAAACAGTTGGGCTTGATTAGTTATGACGAGGATTCAAGGCAATTAGAACTAGCCGTTGATTTAAATGAGGTAGCAGATTACCAAGCTTTTAGGAGATATGTTAACCGTAATATAGAAAAATTGTCAAATGGACAGTTTTATAAAACGGTACAGATATACATGTTTAATAGCGATAAACTGTTTCAGATAGATAAGGATCTGCAGAGTGTATCAAAACTTGTAGGCGTAATCAATGACTATGATAATACTGTGAATTTAAACGAAGATTGTATGAGAGCATGGCGATTCTGGGCTACATTCTTAGGGTTTGGTTATCTTCATGACATGTTTTTTCTTCCTAATGCGGCCACTTTCTTAAAGGATATTATTGAAAATGCTGATGTTCAAAAAGGAAAGGTATACACAATGGATGAATTTGTGGAGAAATTGCACCCGGCCATAAGTATTTGCTTAAGTCAGGAAGAAGAAAGTGGTAGAAGAATGAATCTTGCGTTGTCTAATGCTTTTAGAACATTAAATGATTTAGGTATTATTGAACTGAAAATGGTAAATGATAGGAGTGATGAATGGAATATGACAAATATGAACCTTCATCCGTTTTCTTCAATCATTACTGATGCTGTCTATAAGGGAGAGTGATTAGGTGAATACAGAAATTGCAAAAAAGAGAATAAATGAAGTCCTGCGTCCCGATACCATGACGACATCATGCTCGGACTTTTTAGCAACACATGTAGCCGTTAATAATATTGAATTATATTCAAAGTTTGATCCTACAGATTCCTCCAGATCAGTAAGATTTCAGGAGGCAAAGAGTGAAGAGGATGTTTTGAATCAGTTTGTGCTTCATCCGGAAGAAAACCATCAATTATTATTGGTTGTCGGTGAAAGTGGAGCGGGCAAATCTCACCTTATCAGGTGGTTTAATGAGCGACTGCTTAATGAAAGACCAGATGACGAAGTGATTCTCTTTGTACGGAGAAGCGATAATACATTAAAAGGCACAATAAAGCAGTTGTTAGATAAACCAGAAATTTCCAGTCTTGCTAATAAGGAAGTATATAAAAGACTAGTTGAGGCGACTGCGGTTATTGATGAAAATAAGCTCAAGGGAGAAATTCTGTCTAAATTCATTTTGGAAGTTGAACAAGACGAAGATAAATATGAGGATGACGGTTCAGCTGACGAAGATAGGGCAAACGTTAGCCCAAATGAAAAGAGAAAGCTTGTTGCCTTTTTGAAGTATAAAAAAGTACAGAGTAAAATGCTTGAAATTGATGGACCAATAGATAGAATCTATATGAAAGTTGCACAGTCCGGAAAGGTTGCGAGTGATATTGAAGCATTCTTTGTGGCTGACGATTTCGAGCTTTCTGATGATGCTGTTGAAGATATTGAAGAAAATGCTGATAAAGATACTATAAAAATGGCAAGAAAACTGCAATTGAATCCGGAAAAAAAGGATGCTATTGCCAAGTACTTGAATCAATTTTTAGATGTTGTAATTCAGCGCTGCTCGGGATTGGAATCCGGAGATTTTGAGGAGATATTCAAGAATATTAGAAGAACGTTAAAAAAAGATGGAAAGCGATTAACTATACTAATAGAAGATATTACGTCTTTCACCGGTGTAAATGCGGCATTGTTGAACGCGTTGACCACTGAACATACGGGATATGGAAATGAGGATCTTTGTCGTATTTCGTCTGTTATTGGCATTACTTCTGGTTACTTCAAGGATACTTTTAAAACAAATTATAGAGATAGGGTTTCATTATATATTAACCTTCCTAATGATGTTTTTAATGATGAATACTTGTTTGAATTTGTGGCAAGATATCTTAACTCGATGTCATTAGAGACAGATGTATTAACGCAATGGATGACGGATGGAGCATTACCTGAAAAGTACCCTGTTCATAATGTGACAGAGGGAAAGGAATGGGAGTATTATTCGACAGCTGCGGGGAAGAAACTATGCCTTTATCCTTTTACGAAGTCAGCTATCAGAAATCTTTATAAGTTTAGGTTGTCGACCAAACAATTAAGGACTCCTAGATATATCTTGCAATATATTATCGAACCTGTAGTAAAGGACGCATTATATCGTTTAGATAGTTTTCCGAACATCGAATTGAAGCCTTACAACGGAAACGATTCTTCTGCGTTAAGAACGAGGATATTCAATTTAACTACTATTGATGACGACACTAAAGAACGCCTATATTTATTTACTTGTATATGGGGAAATGCGCAGGACAATGTAATAGTCTTGGATGATGGACGGAAACTAGTTGCGGGCATTCCTGAGAGTATATATGGCGAGTTTGGCCTACCTGTTTTGACCAACATGACTATCGTAAAAGCGTCTTCGGTAGTGAAGCCAGCTACTCCTATTGCTCCGGTTAAGACAGTTGCTGTAACTAAAACCGTAAAGCCCCAAGAGGTTACTAATGAAACATCCATAAAAAGAATAAATAACGCTATAGACGCTCTTAATAAATGGGTTGGTGGATCAAAAATAAATGTTGGTGCTACGACAGATAACATAGTATTGGTGAGTAATGCCAGGGATGAAATAACCAAATATACTTTGTCCGCAATTAATTGGCAAAGTGAAGGTGTATCCCCGGATACATTGGCTAAGATCAGTAACTCTAAGTATAAGAATTTCATTGGCTTTGAAAATCAATCTAGTGGCTTGGACAGAGTGTTATATGTGATCCAAGCTTCAAGAAAGAATCAGGAGATTATAGAGGCTTTTATTAGGTGGTCTGAATTAGGCAATAAAACATGGAACTTTGAAAATGGCGATTATTTCGCCTTGGCAGTTGAAACCTGGACAGAAAAGAATAAGGCGAATATTGTTAAGGCAATTAAGTCTTTAGAGAATGGTGAGTGTTCTTATCAAGAGTATGCATTTGGACTGGAAATGCTTAGACAGGTATTCTTTGGACAGCTTGATTGTCAGTGGAAGAAATATTCATCGGATATGTTTATTGATAACGATATATGCGGTAAAAGCGAGCAGTCTGAACATTCTTCAGATTGGAATAGACTTTTAGATACATTTATAAGTACAGATAAACACAAAGAGAGCCGCAAAGTTGTATTGCAGTATTACAATCTGATTCAAGGAACAAGAGGTGGAACTAAGATATACTTAAACCGCCCTGAGTTTGATGACATGTTCGCCAAAATCAAGAAGTCATTATTGACGCTTGATTACGATGAAAAGAACAAAAAGGATGTTGTTACTACTAGAGACGAGTTCAGAGTACAATTTGAAAAAATCGCATCTAGGATAGAGAAAGCATATCGAAGTGAACTGCAGAAGATTCAGGAAGCACATGATGAAATAAAGAAGCTTTTGGGTGTACCTTCTATAAAATCAACGGAATTACTTGAACTTGTAGAAAAGATAAAAGGTTATTATGATGAGGTAAACAAAGCTCAGCTTTTTGCTTCTTATGATTCGAATTTGATTGGAAAAGTTAAAACGAAGAGAGCGGATATAAGTAAAGCTTTGGAAGATATTGAAAAAATTATCGCGGAAAAAGATATATTGGAAGCTTTAATTTTAATGTCCTATGATCCACTGAAGAGTATAGAAGATTTCAGAACACTTATTAATAAAGTGGTTAAAGACATGGATAACGTAAACGGACAAATCAAGAAAAAGAGCGGAGGATTTAACGAAGAAGCAGGTGGTTTTAAAGAGTCTCCTTATGAGAACGAGAAGAAGATTATTGAGGAATGCATAGAACTCTATGAAAGGACGGTGGGATAATGTTATCTGAGTTAATCGAAGCGAATACTGCCTTGGTGTCAGAATTTAAGATTCGGGAAGAAGAGGCGCAGAAGAGCAGTGAGCAACATAATATTGATAATAACTTTACAATTGCTATCAATAATGTGAGACAGACTGTAGTTCATCTTTGCGAAGTAAAAAAGTGTGTTGATTTTGAGGAGACTCAAAACACTAATCAGACGATTTTAGAGATGCTGAAAATCTGTAAAGAGTGCGCAGAACAGAAGCATGTGAAAGCAGCTGATACAGCAAAAATCAATGGGCTAAATCGAAATATTAACAGTTCTCTTTTTGAAGAGTGGAGGCAGTATCATATAAAAAAGACCTCTTCAATACGCGAAATATTAGGGATAGCAAGAACATTATCTAGCAACGAAGCAACTACCTTAATGAACGATATTAACGCTGCGGCTAAATGGGATGTCGCTTCAAAAGAAGTTGTGCGTATGACTGAGGCCATTGGTGAAGCTAATGATCTAATAGGTCAACTGGAACTTAATGAAGCTATTGTTGATTTCTTGAAAAAGATGGTGGAGCATAGAGCATCACTTGAAGATTTGACAAGGGAAGTATTTGATTGGATAGAGAAAGAAAACCTGAAAAAGCGCGTAAAACTGTCATTCTGACATTAATTGACGGCAAGAATTTTGTTTGACGATCATAGGCTGAAGTGATACACTTAAGTGGCTACTTACGTAACTACTTAAGTATATTTTTGTGGAGACGAATGATGGATTTTACGTACAGTTTTCCAGCAGTTAAGGGTATTCAAGCGGGACGCGAATACTATATCACGATGATACCGTTAAAGTATCTTGTAAAACTCTTACCGGAGCCAATAGAATATATTCCGCCAGAGTTTAGGGCACAAAGAAGATTGAATGAATCTAGAATACCGGAAATTAAATCGTATATTTTAGAGAATCGAGCTTCATACATTTTTTCCTCGCTTACTGCATCAATTGATGGTAAGTTCAGTTTTCAAGAGAGCAAGGAATTGGAAACCACCGGCTTGCTGAAAATCAGTATGGGCGCAAAAATGCTGATTAATGATGGCCAGCATAGGAGAGCTGCCATTGCCCAGGCACTAGTAGAAGATGAAACACTAGAAGATGAAACAATTTCAGTAGTGTTTTTTGAAGATCGAGGACTTGAAAAGAGTCAACAGATGTTTACGGATTTGAATATGAATGCTCAAAAGAGTTCGAATTCAATTAACACGTGTTTTGAAACTCGGGATCCCCTTGCCGTTCTGACGAAGGAAATTGTTAGAGACAATCCTTTTTTAAACAAATACACAGACTTAGAGAAAGACAATTTAGGAAAAAACTCATCTAAACTGTTTACATTATACACAATTTTTCGTGTGAATAGAAAGATTGTAGGCAGTTCTGACGTTACGTTTGAAGATGAACGCTTTCTGTATTCATTTTGGAATAGCATTACAAGCAATATACCAGAATTACAGGAGCTAGAAAGCAGAGTGATAACAAAGGCTACTTTAAGGGAAGAGTATGTTGTTACTTTGGGTGTTACGTTACTGTCATTCAGCAGGGTCGGAATATGGCTTTATCAGGCACAAGGAGTAAATGTCGAGAAGTATTTAAAGAAACTTTCAAAGGTAGATTGGAGTAGAAGTAATCCTGCTTGGAATGGGCGAATTATACGTGAGGATGGCAAAATCATGACCAATGAAAATGCAATTATTCTCGCAGGAAACTATTTAAAAAAGTGTTTGGGTATTGCTCTGTCGAAAGATGAGGAGAAACGCGAGGAACTTATGATAAACGAAAGTAAAGGCGGTACAAAGTAATGGCATCTGGAATAACAATAAATAAAGATAAAATCGAAGGCATGAAAGATACAATACGTAATCTATATCTTGCGGATGATATACCGTGGGTCATAGGTTATTCGGGAGGAAAGGATAGCACTGCAACCTTGCAGTTAGTGTGGTATGCACTTCGAGAACTGCCTGCAGATAAACTGACAAAAGTCGTTCATGTAATCAATACGGATACTCTTGTCGAATCTCCGGTTATAGAAAAATGGGTTGAAAAATCTTTGAAGATGATGGATGAAAGTAGCTCAAAGATTCCATCAAAAGTAGATACGCTGTTTGTGACACATAGATTAACCCCAGAAGTTGATAATACTTATTGGGTTAATTTTATAGGTAGAGGATATCCCTTTCCCAGAAAAAAACTTCGCTGGTGTACTGATAGATTAAAGATTCAGCCAGTAAACAAATTTGTTAAAGATAAAATCGCTGAACATGGTGAAATTATTCTTGTTTTGGGAACGAGAAAGGCGGAAAGTGTCGCTCGTGCTAGAACAATGACTTACTATGAAAAGAAGAGAGTTAGAGAATTGCTGAGCCCTAACCCAACCTTGGCAAATGAACTTGTTTTTTCTCCTTTAGAGGACTGGACAAATAACGATGTTTGGGTATTCTTAATGCAATATGAGAACCCCTGGGGGTTATCTAATCACGAACTGCAAACACTTTATATGAGTGCAACTGAAGATAAAGAATGCCCCATGATGACAGAGAAGAACCAACCAACCTGTGGACAGAGTAGATTTGGATGCTGGGTTTGTACAATGGTTGAAAGAGATAAGTCTATGGAGGCAATGATTTCTAATGATGATGAGAAAGCGTGGATGACACCGCTTCTTGAGTTTAGAAATCGTTTTGGTGACGAAGAAAAAGACCGCAGTAGAAGAAGCTTTAAGAAGATGCAGGGATATTTGCAGGGGAGCTATGAGCAACTTCACCATGGACCCTATTTGAAAGAATGGAGGGAACAGTGGTTGAGGGAACTACTAGAAAAGCAGGTTGAGATACAAAAGTATGGTCCAGAGGGATTTTCCAATTATGAGTTAATATCTGTACCGGAATTGCGCTGTATTAGGCGTATTTGGGTATTTGATAAACATGAGTTTGATGATTCGCTTCCAAGGATATACAGAGAAGTTATAGGAAAAGATTTTGATGATCCGGAATGGATTGGCTCAGAAGCTTTTGGCGCTAATGAATGGGCTTTGTTAGGTGAAGTTTGCGATGAGGTCCTTGGAACTACTCAGTTTTCAGATTCGCGAGATGCGAAAGAGGCTACAGTTAAAGGGACAGCCACAGAAAAACTGGAGAAAGTACGGGACAATCTTGCACTGGATATGATAGCGAGTCTGATAGACGTTGAAAGCAGAGCAACTGGTATGCACGATAGAAAAGGAATCCTTGATACGCTGGAGCAATGTATGAAAAAAGATTTTTATGCAGACGAAGCCGACGCTACAGACTACTATCGTAAACAGCTTCAGAGAAAAAGAGATATGGGTGGAAAATATAACGAAAGATTCTTTATTAACGTCAAAGATGAAGGTGAAGAATTTGAAGATGTACCGGAAGGGGCAGGCAAATGATAATCAAAGAACTCAAATTACATAATTTTGGCGTTTATGCAGGAACAAATGTATTTGATTTTAAAGTAGATAAACCAATTGCATTAATTGGTGGCTTGAACGGAAGAGGAAAGACGACATTTTTAGAGGCAGTTCTCCTTTCTTTGTATGGCAAAAATTCTTTTGCGTATTCAGAAGGAAGGAGACAAACATACGGGCAATATTTGAAGTCATATGTGAATGTTGCTGATGGGTCAAAAGAAACATATGTAGAATTAACCTTTTGTATGAACGCAAATGGAACTGATGAATACAAGATAAAACGAGAATGGAATGGTAATGGCTCTAGAACCTCAGAGTCCGTTACAGTTTACAAAGATGGGGAGTACAACCAGTTTCTAACTAATAATTGGGCTATGTTTATGGAAAATGTGCTTCCTAGTGCGCTTTCAAATTTTTTCTTCTTTGATGGAGAAAAGATTGCAACACTCGCAGGTGAGAGTACAAGTGCGCAAATGAAGGAATCTATCAAGGCGTTATTAGGAATAACAGTTTTGGATCACCTTGAAAATGATTTGAATCGAGTTATCGCAAGAGCTGCTAAGTCTAGCGTTGATGCGGAAGAGGCTGATAAGCTGGAAAAACTCCGAAAAGCTAAAGAGGAATCAGTAGAACAATTGGCCAGTTCCGATGAGAAACTTGCCGGTTTAAGGAAAGATTTGTCTGAGACACAACGGAATCTTGATAAGTTAAACGAAGAGTATATTGCGAAGGGCGGGGATATTGTTAATCAGCGTCAGGAACTGATTGAACAAAGAACGCTATTACGTGCTAAAACACAAGGTATTAATGATGAACTTTTAAACGCATCAGCTTCAGAATTGCCACTGCTATTGGTTCGCGATTTGCTTTTCAACATTAGAGAAAAGGCCGAAATTGAGCATGATCAAAAAACGATAAGTGCCGCATTAGAAAAGATGGTGAAAGCACTTCCGACATATATCAGCGATGAGGGCGGGAAAGAAGAAATTAAGGATTTTCTAAATTACTTTAAGAAAAAGAACACCGTGAAGGGAAAAGATATTACATTTGATTTGTCAGATGTTGCTTTGGCTCAGATACAGTTGTTATTAGATCAGCGTCTCCTCGATAAAAAACTGGCTACTCAGGCAGCACAAGATCGTATGGAAAAAAACAGGCACGAAGTAGACCAAATAGACAGCTATCTTTCTGTAGATATTGATGAAAAGGCAGTAAATGCTCTATATAAAAAAATCAAGAAATTAGAGCAGAAAAAGGCTGAGATTGAAGCAAAGATAGAGCTTGAGCAGGAAAAACGCAAGAGACTTAATGGAGCTATGATACAAGCTGCGTCTGACTTCAATCGTAAGGTTGAGGCTTATCTTAAGAAAGTTGAACTTAATGATGATCGAGACAGAATTATAAAATATGCTAATCTGTCAACAACTATTATTGAAAAGTATAGAGTTGTATTGCAAACAAGCAAAGTTTCTGAAGTGGCTACGACAATGACAAATTGTTATAAGTTGCTTGCTAGTAAGAAGACATTGATTGACAGAATAGATATGGATCCTGTTTCACTTGACATGATTTATCTGAATAAAGATGGAGGAAAAGTGCCGGGAAAATCATTGTCTGCAGGTGAAAAGCAGATGATGGTGATTGCATTGCTATGGTCGTTAGCTATTTGTTCGAACAAACGACTTCCTGTCATTATTGATACACCTCTTTCGAGATTGGATTCAGTTCATAGACAGGCTTTAATTAAAGTTTATTTCCCTAAAGCAAGTGATCAGACTATAATTTTGTCTACTGATTCAGAAATAAACAATACTTATTACAGTATGATGAAGGACAACATAGGGGATGAATTTACTCTTGTTTATGATGAAAACAGTAAATCCACTACAATCAAAACGGGATATTACATGGAGGAAGCAAAGTGATTGTTAAACAAATAAAGCTGTCGAGCCAATCTAAAGAAAAGCTATCACGACTTAAAGGAAAAACAGGAATAAAGAACTGGAATGTACTTTGCAGATGGGCATTGTGTTACTCGCTTCATGAAAATACACTACCTACAGATATTCCTATTAATGCAGATAGTAATTTGGAAATGTCTTGGTACACCTTTGCAGGCGAGTTTAATGAGTTATATGAGGCCATTGTTGTTGAGTGGTGTATTGAAAAAGATATTGAACCAACAGAAGAAAATGTGTCTAAGTATTTTAAACTTCATCTCGAACGCGGAATTTCATATTTAGCGGGTACCAATTTCATCAAGTCAATTGACGACTTGCTGAATCTGGCAATGTAGGTGTGATTATGGGTATTTATCTGGATTATAATGCTTCGGCACCAATTGACGAGCGTGTTCTAGAGACTATGGTAGACATTTATCGGAATAAATATGGTAATTCTGATAGTCGTACGCATGAATTTGGTGACGAAGCCAGGAAAATTGTAGAAGAAGCGCGGAAAAGTGTGGCTTCAGTTCTTGGAATCAATAAAGATGAAGTTTTTTTTACAAGCGGAGCGACGGAAAGTAATAATATGGTTATTCAGGGTCTTCGCGAGTATGGTGTAGAGAATGGTAAAAAACATATTATTACTACAGCTATTGAACACAAGGCTGTATTAGAGACCGCTAGGAGTATGTCCAAGTATGGCTTTGAGGTTGAACTTGTGAATCCAGATAAATCCGGGAGAATCTCGAGCGAAGATGTCATTTCACGTGTTCGCGACAATACTCTACTGGTGTGCGTAATGCATGTTAATAATGAAACTGGGATTATACAACCAATCAAAGAGATTGGTGATTATTTGGCCGAGAAGGATGTTTTCTTTCATGTTGATGCGACTCAAAGCTTTGGAAAACTGGTGGATGAACTTCGAGAAGTAAAGTATGACACATTGGCGATGAGTGCACATAAGATATATGGACCGCAAGGAATAGGGGCGCTTATTCTTAGAAAAAAACATTATAAGCTTCCGCCTATAAAGAATCTTATGTTTGGAGGTCAACAAGAGCGAGGATTACGACCTGGGACAGTCCCGGTTGCGCTAGTTGCGGGACTGGGGAAGGCTAGCGAATTAGCGGCATCGGAATATATTGATTTAAAAAAACATAATCAAGAGTGTAAGAAAATAATTCTTAAACTTTTGGCTGAATCTGGGTTAAAGTATGGCTTGAATGGAAATCAGGAGTACTGTGTAGATTCGACATTGAGCTTATATATAGAGGGGGTTTCATCAGAGGCACTGATGTTGGCTACAAAGCAGTTTTGCGGAATTTCAAACGGATCTGCCTGCAATTCAAACTCTTACAAGCTTAGTTATGTTCTGGAGGCGATGGGATTAGATGTCGACACAATACAAAGTACTATCAGAATAAGTTGGGGGAAGAGTACAGAGTTAAAGGATCTGGAAGAATCATTCAAAGCGTTATTGCAGGTGGCTAAAGAATTAGTTTAAGGATTAATGGCAATAGCCTAGGGGTTGTGTTTTTATTCCTCAAATAACGATGATGAATACGATTACGAGGGGTTAAGAAGTAACCTCATAGATGAGTAGGGAACTCAGCAAACTGCTTTTTCAAGCGGACTGGGCTTTCTGGATATATGTGGTGTCAAAGGTGCGCGATTAGCTATTGAAGATGGTTAAAAAAGAAGGATTCAATAGAGCACCTTACTATAGACGTTTTGCAGAATGTATGCCAGCTATACATTGACGCGATTTTTTGGACTTTACATAAATTTCCTATGGTTTCCTGAACGCTAGATAGTATAGACTTAGAGACCAGGATACTCACGTAAAGAGTGCATAGATATTATCATTAAAAGAAGATGGAAAAATTATGTTTAAGATTGTGTCTGGAGGAAAGTAGTATGCATTTAGAAAGTGAACATTTTATTGTTGATAAAGTAAAACATGCTGACAAAGAAAATCTTAAATTATTAGAAGAGTCGAGACCTTGGACAAAAATAATCCAGGAAGTTCAAAATGTAATACCTGATAAAGATAAATCAGATTATTTTGAAGAGCTTTGGGAGCATTATCAAAGTAAGGAATATTTTTGGTGTATTTACAGAAGGGATGGGCAGTTTTGCGGAGCCATACAGTTAGATCAGAATAGTGATATAGAGTATCAGCTTTATATTCAACTGATGGATAATGCTAAAATAGAAGGATTTGGTACAGAGCTATTTGAGGATCTTATTGAAGAGATTGTTCAGGAGTCTGAAGCTAAACATCTGGAATTCGAATTATGGGATGATGCAGATAGGAGTAAGACGATATTTGATGAACTGGGAATTGATCTGACGGATGGTGAATGGCAGTATGACTGCTGACGGTGGTTGGAGTTTTAAAGACAAAATAAAAAAGTCAACCCCAAAAGCAAAGGATTCTAAGTGAAAATTCACCGACCTCCATTCGGAAACCCAGCTTTTATCTGTCAAAAGTTGACTACGTTTAGTGTATGCAATATGCTTTGAATCGTCAAATGAAAATGATACATATTAGGATATATTTTTGCAAAATAGTAAAATTTGTTGCTTATGCTGTGAAATAGAGAAGTGACGAAAAAGGAGCAGATGATAAAATGGCAAGAATAAATCTAGACACAATAAAAAAACTTGATAAAGACAGAAATACAATTCACACACCTGTAGTGGCCACATATACAGTGTTTGACACAGTGGATGGAGAGCATTACGTGCAGATTGATACTTACGGGAAGAATGATCGTGCAATACCCGAGAAGATCAGTCAGTCTATTCAGTTTGATAAGGAAAGTGCAAAATTCCTTGTAGATCTGTTGAGTAAAGAATTTGATTTATAAGAAGAGCAAGATTATATGAAAACCATTCGCGTAGTCGTAGCCGTAATCTGCGATTCCATAGAGCACAAAACAAAAATCTTTTCCACGGCAAGAGGTTACGGAGAATTCAAAGGTGGCTGGGAATTCCCCGGTGGGAAGATCGAAGCCGGAGAAACTCCACAGCAGGCGGTTGTCAGAGAGATCCGGGAGGAACTGGATGCTACGGTCAGAGTCGGAGACCTGATAGACACCATAGAGTACGATTACCCGGCATTCCATTTATCCATGGATTGTTTCTGGTGTGAGGTCGCTTCGGGAGAGCTGAAGCTTCTCGAGGCGGAGGCCGCCAGGTGGCTGACGAAGGAGGAACTGGATTCCGTGCAGTGGCTTCCGGCGGATGTGACACTGATCGATAAGATCAAAAGCTGTATGTCTTGAGGATAAGAAGAATTATATATGACCAACGAAGAATTTCAAAGCAGTCAAAATTTTGAAGAGAATCTGAAAGAATGGAATCTGTTATCTCTGGAAGAGATGGGGGAATCTGTTAAGGAGGGTTCTCTTTATGTGATTGGCAACGGATTTGATATGTAAACGTCAAATCCTGCGCCTACCCTTAAATTTAACGCCGCTTTTATGAGCGGC
>ERZ1026878.531-NODE-531-length-29103-cov-14.046337_pt1 | contig 29103 bp, 19 predicted proteins | sample MGYA00380169_ERZ1026878 | MGnify/ENA primary metagenome ERZ1026878 (study PRJEB33269, sample SAMEA4719805) | human gut metagenome | biome: human-associated habitat; feature: organic feature; material: feces | place: Cameroon | collected 2013-10 ...
TTAACGGCGTAGCCCTTATGTTCTTGAGGGCACATGGACGCAAGTCCATGCCCGTATGTCTTGAAGCTCTTTTGTTCTTATGTCCTTATGTTCTTATGTTCTCCGCGTTAGCGGCAAATCTCATAGAGCGCCACAATCTCCTGACCTCATCACCCATACAATTTGGTTTGGTACAGAAGTGTTGCAAAGGTCTCGCTAAGACATTGCACCCATCAAAAGAAGTGTGCAACTTGTACACAAATATTTACCCCCTCCCCATCAACCCTCCTATAAATGAATGTGTGTGCTTTTTCTGCCATCTTACACTTTTTGTACGTAACAGGTTGATATTCAGATGTTTCAAGAGTGTAAGATGATTTCAAAGTATCTTACACACTCCTGCATACATCTTACACACCACACCCCACCGCCGCGCAGTCGGTTTTGTCGTGTGCGGTAGATAATACGGCATAAGGACGTAGAGAAATCTGTCGGAGCGACAGACTTTCCTGCCCCCCTATGCCGTGATGTATTCCTCCCGTGCTTGTGCCGTGTGGCAGCGTGTGGGTTGTGTAGGATGCGTGTAAGTGGCTTTGGTAACATCTTACACTAAGTAAAGTGTTGATAGTCAATGAGTTGAAACGTGTTAGTGTAAGATGTAATATACTCGGTAAGTAAAGCTTTTGTAGTATGGTAAAGGTCCTGCTACCACAAAATGCAAGCACAAAACGCAAGCATAAAACGCAAGCATAAAACTCAAGCACTAAACTCAAGCATAAAACGCAAGCACAAAGCGCAAGCACTAATGGGGGCGTTTGGTGCTTGCGTTTGATGGTAGCATTTGGTGCTTGCATTTGGTTGCAGCGTTTAGTGCTATAGTCCGTTCGCATGGTTACGTTTCATCGTACAGCAATACGCTTTCTGTCATTCCCCCTACACCCCATGCGGCGCATCAATCACGTGGCACAAGCGGTACACATCAGCCTCAAAGGTGTCGCGCAGCTTGGCGCGGGCCTTCATGGCCGACTTGTAGTTGTAGATGGTCTGGGTGGAATAAAACAGCAGGGTGGCTATCTCCTGCGACGAGGTGACACCAAGGCGCATCAACGCAAATATGCGCAACTCGGTGGTGAGGGCGTGAGGCGATGGCGGCAATATTTGTGCATCATCACGCAACAGGCCGTTGAACTGCTTTACAAAGTCGGGGTAAAGCATGATGAAAGCGCGGTCAAAACGGTCGTAGAAGGTGCGCGCTTCCTCTTCCTGCACCCGCACCCTGTTCACCTTTGCCAGCAAATCGTCGGTCTTGCCAGCCTTCAAACAACGCGCCACAAGCTTGCTCACACTGTCGAGCTTGCCTATGTAGATGGCACTGAGGTCGAGAAACAGACGCAAGTAGGTTTCGCGGTGGCGATTGGTCTCGCTCAACTGCTGGTTGAGAGCCTCGAGCTGCGTGTTCTGCGCACGCATTTGCAGACGCCGCAAATTGAGCTTCTTATTCTGCTTTACACTCAGCACAATGAGCGCCAGCAAGCCAACCGACAACACACTCAGGCCAACCAAGCCCCAACGCAGCCACGTGGTGCGATTGTTGAGCTGCTGTTGGTAGGCCGACACAATTTTGGGCAAGATGCGCGATATTTCGAGCATGCGCAAGCGGTTGTTGTAGAATTGCGCGTCCTCCATTGAGCAATATACGTAGCGCACGGCACGGTCGGAATAACGTTTGTCTTTTTCGTAGAGGTAGAGCGAGAGTTCCTGCAAGGCCAAATTCTCCTTGAGCGGACACACTTGGTCGGATATGCCGGCCTGCACCAGATAATACTCATAAAGGTCGATGCGTCCGAGCGCCTTGTAACCACGCGCTATGGCGTAGGCTGCCGAGGCATACAAACGGTCGTCGAGGCCCACCTGCTGCAGCACCTTATTATAGTATACTATGGCCTTGGGGTCGTTTTTGCCGTAGTACATGGCCTCGCCCGTCAGATAGTTGTACATGGCACTGCCGCGTGGGGCATAACTTATGGCTTGCCTAAGGTAGTGAAGGCGCAGGCGTGCCAGCTGGGGCGCAAACTCGTGGTCGTTGCAGTAAGCTGCCCAAAAGTTGTAGAGCCAGGCCATTGAGTAATAGTAGTTGAAACGCAACGAGGGGTGGAGCGTCTCCACATTGACACGCTGCAACTCGGCCAGCGCCTGGCTGTAATAGCCCCCTGTGGCAAGGAGCAGACCGCGGTGAATGCGAAAATTGTCGATGAATACGGCGTTATTTGCTTGTTCGGCCAGTTGCAGGCCACGCTTTACGTATACCATTGCCGAGTCGAAACGGAACGTGTAATATGCCTCGAACAAGCGGTTGTAGGCGTGCAGCCGCTCCACGTCGGTGCGTGCCCGGTGCAGCCTGGCCACGAGTGCGTCTATGTGTCGTTGCTTGGCAGCTGCATATTGGGGGCGTCGCGCCACATAACTGTCAAGCCGCTCAAGGTCGGCTTCGGAGGCTCGCACGGCAGTTTGTGCCAATGTGAGTATGCAAAAAAGTAAAAAGGCTCTTCGCAACATGGTTTTGGGCGTTTTAGGGGATTACAGGCGCAAATATACTACTTACTTTTTAATAACACGCATCTACTTTGGTCGTTTTTCAGTATTGCCGCAACTTATTGATAGTCAGAGCGTAACAGATTTTGAACTTTCTAAAAAGTTTACCACGGGTTTACTTACACATACATCTACACCGCTACGGTCATAACTTTGTCACCGCAATCGGCAAGCATCGCGCTTTTGAAAAGTGGACGTTGCAGATTGCCCAGCGAATTGATACCTCTACAAATCAAAATCATACCTCATGAAATCTGTTACTTTTCAAGCCTTAACCTCGTGCGTGCTGTTTGCCATGACCATGCAAGCCCACGCACAGAGCGAAGCCACTAATGGCAAACAGGGCGAAGAGCGCAACGTGATGCTCAACGCCGCCGACGCCAACAAGCCACGCGAAATTCAGATTGGTCTGCCAAGCGAGGACGTTAATGTATACGAGAATGGTCTGCCGGCCGTTTATTCATCGTCGGTGCACAAGCTCTCGGCCCACTGGCGCAACGATGCCAGTCTGGGGCAGACAGGATTGCTCTCGCCATCGGAGTCGGCCATTACCACTGGCAACATAGCCTATGCCGTGACTGCCTTCACCGACCTGGGGCAGAATGCCTTTCACGGCAAGCTCAACTACCATGTCAACCACTTTGGCATGCAGAACTTCGACCTTAACTTTAGCGGTGGAATCGGCAAAAATTGGCTTTACAATGCCGGCACATACCAAAACTTTGACCCGGGCAGTTTCAAACTGCAATTTACCGACTACGCCGACCGCACACAGATATACCACGCTGGCCTCACCCGCATACTCAACAGCGGCAAGGGCTATGTGTCGGTGCAATACAAGCACGCCAACAGCAAGAACCCCGGCAACTTTGCCAACGCCGCACCTTTTGTGTATGTGGGCGACGGCTCTATCAAGAAGGTGAATGGCTTTGACCCCGGGTTGGACTCTTACGTGCCTGCAAGCGGTGCCTTTACTTACCGCGACATCATGACGGGCGAGAAAAAGACTTGGAACCTTAACAAGGGCAGCGAGAACCGCTCGCACGAGGTGGCCTTCCTGGCCAACTACCGTTGGGACAACGGGCTGCAGTGGAAGTTTGACGCCAAATATATGTATGTGCCTGTGGCCAACTATGTAGACTTTGGCGGCAGCACCATCAGCAATGTGACAGCTGCCGACGGCTATACGCTCGATGAAAACGGGCAAGATGCCTACGAGGGCCTTATTGAGGGGCGCCGCACATGGCTGCACTTTGGCAAGGTGACGAGCGGCATGTTCACCACCGAGCTGAACAAGCTGTTTGGTAAGCACAATGTGCGCCTCGGCCTGAACGAATGGTACTACCACCTCAACTACCACTCATCGTCACTGCAGTGGACCGGCACAGTGAGTGCCTACCCACAGGTGCTGTACAGCATGGCCACCGACCCGAGCGACCCCACTCTCACACCCACACGCACACAATTCTTCGGCTTTAACGAGCTAAGCCCCGAATATACCAAGGGCAGCGAGAACAAGCTGGCGCTCTACCTGACCGACAACTGGAAGGTGAACGACAAGCTCAACATCTACTACGGCGGCCGCCTGGAGTACTACCGCATGTCGGCCGACCAAATAGCGCTCTCGCGCTTCTCGGGTTTCCACATTGGCGACTTCAACACCTATTCACGCGATGAAAACGGCAATATTGTGGCCACCGCACACAGCATACACCCCGCCAACGTGACCAAGAACAAGCTGAACTATGCTGCCACAGCGCAAATAACCTACGACGTGGCCAAAGGCTTTGGCATCATGGCCGACGGTACTGTGGCCACACGCTACCCGCGCATCAGCGACTATGCCGGCACCGGCCCTACTGCCGAACAGTACAAACGCGTGACCATACCCTTGGTGCGCGGCGGCATCTACTACAAGAACAAGTGGATCGACCTCTCATCGATGGTGACCTACATTGCCAAGTCGAACAACATCGACCAGCAGAACCTGACGAAGCCCGGCACAAGCGAAGGCAAAACGGTGCTGCTCATCTATAACATCCAGACACTGGGCTGGACTACCACGGCCGAAATCAAGCCTTTCAAGAACTTCTCCCTGCACGCTTTGTTCACCTATCAAAAACCGGTGTACAAGAACTATAATGCAAGTGTGACCTTCGGCGACGGACAGCAGATGTCGGTTAATGCCAACAACATGATTGTGAAGGAGATACCGCAAATACTCGTTGAACTCGACCCGAAGTACAACATTACCGACAACCTTAACGTGTGGCTTTCGTTCCGCTACTTTGGCAAAACTTACGCCAACCTGCAAGAGGCCCTCTACTTCAACGGCCATTGGGAGACCTTTGGCGGCATTAACTGGAATGTGAACAAACGCCTCTCGCTCGGTGCCAGTGTCATCAACTTCCTCAACCAAAAGGGAGCAAAGGGCACCATCAGCGGTTCGGAACTTATCAAGAAGGCCGATGCCGGACAATATGCCGGCAAGTACATGAGCGGCAGCTATTTGCGCCCGTTCACCGTTGAATTCAGCGCAAGCTTCAAGTTCTAAAATATTCGACTTACAGAGTAAAGAGTAACAAGTTTAACAAGGTGAAGGGTTGCCCCCCGCCGCCCTTCACCCCTCTAAAACACACAACACACCATGATTACCAATATATTCCAACAAATAGGCCGTCCGGCACTTGCCATCATGGCCGTTTCGCTGGCCTCGGCCACAATGAATGCGCAAACCGTGCGCGTGAGCACCGATAAAACCGACTTGGTTATGAAGGTTTCGCCCAAGGGCCGACTCTACCAGGTGTACCTGGGCGACAAGCTCAACAATGCCGCCGACTACGACCGCATTGCGTGGAACACTTATGCCGCATCAGACGGCGCCGTGAGCACACGCGGACACGAGGTGTGTGCGGCATCGGGCAACGAGGACTACTTTGAGCCTGCCGTGGCCATAACCCATGCCGATGGCAACATGACCACCTACCTGCGCTACAAGGGGGTGGAGACTAAGGCCGTGGACGGCGGCACCGAAACCATCATCACCCTGCAGGACGACAAGTATCCCGACACCGTGAAACTGCACTATGTGGCCTATAACAAGGAGAACGTTATCAAGGCATGGAGCGAAATAAGTCACAACGAAAAGAGCCCTGTCACGCTGTGGCGGTACAGCAGCACCATGCTCTACTTTAACGCCCCAAAGTATTACCTTACCTCGTACCACAGCGACTGGGCCAAGGAGGGACAACCCGAAACGGTGCAGCTCACTGCCGGCAAAAAGATTATCGACACCAAACTTGGCACACGTGCTGCCATGCACACTGAGCCTTTCTTTGAACTGGGCCTCAACGAGCCTGCCAAGGAGAACGAGGGCAACGTGGTGCTTGGCACCATTGGCTGGACGGGCAATTTCCGCTTTACCTTCGAGGTGGACAATGTGGGCGGACTGCGCGTGATACCGGCCATCAACCCTTATGCCAGCGACTACAAACTGCGCGCCGGCGAGACCTTTACCACACCCGAGTTCATATTTACTACAAGCAGCACCGGCACCAGCCAGGCCAGCCGCAACCTGCACGACTGGGCACGACGCTACCAGGTGAACATGGGCATGGACGACCGCATGACACTGCTCAACAACTGGGAGAATACGGGCTTTGACTTTAACCAAAAGAGCCTGGCCGAACTGATGAAGGACGCCAAGGACCTGGGCGTGGATATGTTCCTGCTCGACGATGGCTGGTTTGCCAACAAATATCCACGTAAGGACGACCACGCCGGACTGGGCGATTGGGACGTGACACACAGCAAGCTGCCCGACGGCATTCCCGGACTGGTGCGCGACGCCAAGGCGGCCGGTGTAAAGTTTGGCATCTGGGTGGAGCCCGAAATGGTGAACCCCAAGAGCGAACTGTTTGAAAAGCACCCCGACTGGGTTATTCAGCAGCCCAACCGCGACACTTACTACTACCGCAACCAACTGGTGCTCGACATTTCCAACCCCAAGGTGCAGGACTACGTGTTTGGCGTGATTGACCGCATCATGACCGACAACCCCGAGGTGGCCTACTTTAAGTGGGACTGCAACAGCCCTATCACCAACATTTACTCGCCTTACCACAAGGGCAACCAGGGCAACTTTTACATTGACCACGTGCGCGGCATCTACAAGGTGATGAGCCGCATCAAGGCCAAATACCCCAAACTGCCCATGATGCTCTGCTCGGGCGGTGGTGGCCGCATGGACTACGAGGCGCTGAAATACTTTACAGAGTTCTGGTGCTCAGACGATACCGACCCCTACGAACGCCTCTACATACAGTGGAGCCTGTCTAAGTTCTTCCCTGCCAAGACCATGGGGTCACACGTTACCAACTGGAACAAGAACACAAGCTTGAAGTTCCGCACCGATGTGTGCAGCTCATGCAAGCTCGGCTTCGACATCGACCTCAAACCGCTCAAGGGCACCGACGACTACAAGTTTGTGCAGGAGGCTGTAGCCAACTGGACACGTCTCAAGCCCGTCATTCTCGACGGCGACCAATACCGTCTGGTATCGCCCTACGAGTCGGCACACAGTGCCCTCAACTATGTGTCGAAGGACAAGGCGCACGCCGTGCTCTTTGCCTACAACCTGCACCCCCGCTACAAGGAGCCGCTCACACGCGTCTGCTTGCAGGGCCTCGACCCTAACCGCCAGTACACCGTTACCGAAATCAACCTGATGCCTAACACGCAGTCGGCCTTCGACTACAACGGACAACAGTTCAGCGGCGACTACCTGATGAAGGTGGGACTTGAGGTGTTCGACCAAAAAGATGGCACAAGCCACGTGTTCGAACTGAAGTGATGCGACTACTATTTAATAATATTGTGTTGAAAGGATAACCGCCTGGCGGCCCATACGTGTAAGAGAGTACATGGCTTGCACTGAAGGGCCGCCAGGTCTTTTTTGTCCGGACTTCGTCAATGCGTCGCCCCCATTAGAGCGCAATTTCCTGGCATAACAGTTCTTCCCGTGGCTTCAAATCCGCTTTTTAATCTGTCAATCTGATAGGAAACGCAAGCACTAATGGGGGCGACGCGTCCCGCGTCGGGATAGAGACAGGAGTTAAACACGAACGCTACTACTGCTAATAATAGCTGCATATTTTCCCGACGCGAGACGCGTCGCCCCCATTAGTGCTTGCGTTTGGTGGTAGCGTTTAGTGGTAGCGTTTAATGCTTGTCGCCCAATAAAATGACGCAACTCAGCGTTTTTCAATATGCACCATTCAGAACAGAACAAAGTTCATCACTCCAAATATCGGGTGAGCCCAATATTTGCCCCCTCTCCCCGTCCGCCCTCCTATAAATGAGTGCGCGTGCTTTTTCTGCCATCTTACACTTTTTATGCGTAACAAGTTGATATACAGAGATTTCAAGAGTGTAAGATAATTTCAAACGATCCTACACACCCCTGCACACATCTTACACTTCACACCCCGTTGCCTCGCAGTCGATTTGGACGTATGCGGTGGGTTTTACGCCACAGGGACGTAGAAAAATCGGTCGGAGCAACAGACTTTTCTGTCCCCCTATGCCGTAATATCTTCCTCCCGTATCTGTTCCGTGTGGCTGCATGTGGGTTGTGCAGGTAGTGCAAGTGGTGTGCAGGTTGCGTGTAGGTGGCATTGACAGCATCTTACACTAAGTAAAGTGTTGATAGCCAATGAGTTGCAGCGTGTTTGTGTAAGATGTAAGATACTCCGCATATAAAGTTTTTGTAGTATAGTGAAGGTTCCATGTGCCACTTTCTCATCTTGCACCTTTTATAAATTACTGAAGTTTCAGTGAAACGTAACCATACTAACGGATTCAAGCACCGAAAGGTCGCCAGGTCTTTTTGCGAGTTTTATGCCAGCCACATAGCGCTATTGTGCGCAGAATGTCTTACCTTTGCAAAACACATAGCCGCGGGGAGGACTGAGCGGGCTGACGCCAACCAATCCTGCCAACGCGCAACACAACACGCACTTATACATTATATACATACACGAAACAGTCAAGTATTATGAAACTCTTACTTTTGGGCAGTGGCGGCCGCGAGCACGCACTGGCATGGAAAATAGCACAAAGCCCCCTCATCGACAAACTCTACATTGCACCGGGCAACGCCGGCACAGCCAATGCCGGTGAGAATGTGGCCATCAAGGCCGATGACTTTGATGCCGTGGCCAACTTTGTGGTGGCCCATGGGGTGGACATGGTGGTGGTTGGTCCCGAGGATCCATTGGTAAAGGGCATATACGACTACTTTAAGCAGCGCGACGACGTAAAGCACGTGCCCGTTATCGGCCCGTCGAAGGCTGGTGCCGTGCTCGAAGGCTCGAAGGACTTTGCCAAGGGCTTTATGAAGCGCCACAACATACCCACCGCTGCCTACGAAACCTTTGACGGCACGCAGGTTGAGGAGGGTTGCAAATTTCTTGAAACACTCAAAGCCCCCTACGTGCTCAAGGCCGACGGCCTGTGCGCCGGCAAGGGCGTGCTCATTGTGCCCACACTCGACGAGGCCAAAAAGGAACTGCGCGACATGCTCGGCGGCATGTTTGGCAATGCCTCAAGCCGCGTAGTCATTGAGGAGTTCCTCTCGGGCATCGAGTGCTCGGTGTTTGTGCTCACCGATGGCAAGCACTACCAAATTCTACCCGAGGCCAAGGACTACAAGCGCATTGGCGAGGGTGACACCGGCCTCAACACCGGCGGCATGGGTTCTGTATCGCCCGTACCTTTTGCCACCAAAGAGTGGATGCAAAAGGTTGAGGACGAGATTATACGCCCCACCGTCGACGGACTTGCTGCCGAGGGCATCGACTACAAGGGCTTTATCTTCTTCGGCCTTATCAACTGCGACGGCCAGCCCAAGGTTATTGAATACAACTGCCGCATGGGCGACCCCGAAACCGAAACCGTCATGCTGCGCCTGAAGAGTGACATCGTCGACCTGTTTGAAGGTGTGGCCCAAGGCGACCTTGACAAGCGCAAGGTTGAGTTCGACCCGCGTGCCGCTGTGTGCGTCATGTGTGTGTCGGGCGGTTACCCCCAAGCCTACGACAAGGGCTACGAAATCACTGGTGCCGACATCGACGGCAGCGTGGTGTTCCATGCAGGCACAGCCATTAAGGACGGCAAGCTTGTCACTGCTGGTGGCCGCGTCATAGCCGTGAGCTCTTACGGCAAAGATAAAGCCGAAGCCTTGGCCAAGTCGATGGAAGGCGCCGCACACATCAACTTTGACAAGAAGTACTTCCGCCGCGACATCGGACAGGATCTTTAAGTTCGTTACACTCGCAAATGTGCGAATGTGCAGATAAGGCAGACGCCGTAGCGCTAAGAATCAGGCACTGCGGCGTCAGCCATTTCGACCTATCTGTGAGCACAGCGAGCAACCACATCTGCATATCTATACATTTGCACATCTGCATTCATAGCGAGCACCACATCTGCACATCTATATCCCCGTGTACACACATTCATTCCGAAACACCATCGTATCAAGTTCATTCACACTGCCCGTCATGGCCGTGCTGACACTTGTGTTATGGGTGTTGCCCGGCATGGCCGACAGCACCCTATGGGGCGGTTTGGCCATCACCATGCTCACCGCCTACCTCATTATGGAGCTAAATAACCGCAACGCCCTGTTGCGCATACGCTCCCGCATGATGAGCACCACCTTCCTATTCATGATGCTCGTGTGCCCCACACTGCACTGTTGGAACATCGACGCGCTGACAGTGGTATGCCTGATAGCAGCCTACTTCACCCTATTCGCGTCATATCAAAAGTACAGGTGCGAAGGCTACATATTCCACGCATTCCTGTTTGTCAGTATGGGCAGCATGGCCTTTCCGCCCATGCTCGTGCTGGCACTCGCCTTCTACGTGAGCATGCTGTTCCAACTGCGCAACTTCAACTGGCGAACCTTTATGGCCGGCATTTTCGGATTGACCCTGCCCTATTGGGCATACGCTGCCTACGCCATCTGGAACAACCAGCTCGACACTGCTTTTCTCTACCTCGACGAGTGGTTCACACCCATCATGCCCGACTACAGCCGTTTTCCACCCAACCAGCTGGCCACAGCCGGGGCCATCATGTTCTGGGCACTGCTCGCACTCATACACACCTTCCGCACAGCCTACAACGACAAGATACGCACCCGAATGCTGTCGTACGTCATCGTCACGGTAGAGTTCACCCTCGCCGTGCTGTTAGCCGTGCTGCCCCACTGCTTAGAAAGCACCATACACTTGTTCATAGCCAACACATCACTACTCGTGGGCCACTACTTTGCCTTGGGCAAGGGGCGCTTTTTCAACGCGTGGTTCTACCTCACCATACTCGTGTTCGCCGGTCTGGGCGTGTGGAACTATCTTTCACTATATTTATAAGGCCCTCCCCCCTCGAAAAGACACACCTCACCATCATATGGATACCATCATCACCACACTGGCCGCCCACGGCGGCATAGGCATGTTTTGTGCCGCCTTTCTGGCCGGCACCTTTCTGCCATTTGCCTCCGAGGCCGTACTGCTTGCCCTGTTGGCAGCCGGCACCAATCCGGTAGAACTGCTGATATGGGGCACCGCCGGCAACACCCTTGGCGGATTGTTCAACTACGGCGTAGGCTCGATGGGCCGCGAGGAGTGGATTGCCCGCTGGACCAAAGTGGCCCCCGACAAGCTGGAGCGCGGCAAGCAATGGGTGCGGCGCTACGGCGCATGGGCCGGACTGCTGGCATGGGTGCCCGTCATAGGCAGCGTCATCACCGTGGCACTGGGCTTTCTGCGCGTCAACCTGCTCTACTCGCTCATAACCTTTGCCACCGGCAAATTCATACGCTACTGGTTGATAGTCAGAGCCTACATTGCCATATAACCCACTCTTATTCATAACAACACACAAAACGCCACCCCCGATATGCACAAACCATTCACACGCCTCTTGTTGTTGCTCCTGTCCGTCACCGCCCTCTGCGCCTGCCGCCGGCCTACAGCCGACTCCGACCGTCCGGTGCTCACCGTGAGCATTGAGCCGCTGCGCTATGTGGTCGAGGCCATTGCGGGCAACAAATACGAGGTGCACACCCTTATGCCACAGGGCGCAAGTCCTGAAACCTACGAACCCACCCCACGGCAAATGATGGAACTGAACGACTGTGAGATAGTGTTCCGCACCGGCACATTGGGCTTTGAACAATCCAAACTGCCACAAATGGCCAGCGCCGTGCCAGGTCTGCGCATGGTGAGTTTGGCACAAGGCATCACCCCCCTGCGCGACAACACCCACAGCTATGGCGCCGAGGGCGAGAGCATCGACCCCCACGCCTGGCTCTCGCCGCAATGTCTGCTCGTCATGGCCCAAAATGCGACCAACGCCCTGTGCCAGGCCGACAGTGCCAATGCCCCCTACTACCAGCAGCGCCTCAAAGCCTTTGAGCAGCAAATGGACAAGCTCGATGCCGAACTGCGCCGCAGCTTGATGCCGCTGCAGGGGCGCGCCTTCCTCATTTACCACCCAGCCTTAGGCTACCTGGCACGCCAGTACGGCTTGCACCAGCTGGCAGTGGAGCACGACGGCAAGGAACCCTCGGCCGCCTACATGCAGCAGTTGGCCAACCGCTGCCGCGCCGAAGGGGTGAAGGTGGTGTTTGTGTCGAAAGAGCACACCGGGCGCGCCGCACGACGCCTTGCACAGGACATAGGAGCCAAGGTGGTAGAAATCAACCCGCTCAGCTACGATGTGCCAGGACAGATGAAACTGATAGCGAAAAGTTTGAAGCAATGAACAGCGACAACAGCATAATACTCAACATCAACGACGTCTGCCTGAGCTATGGCGAGCGCCACGTGTTGTGCTACATCAAGGAGTGTCTGCGCAGCACCGACTTTGTGGTGCTCAGCGGCCCAAACGGCGGTGGCAAAACCACACTGCTGCGGCTCATAGCCGGACTGCTGCCCCCCACCCGTGGCAAAATTGAGCGCAAGCAGCATGTAGTGGTGGGCTATCTGCCGCAGTACCGCCACATCGACCGCCAGTTTCCCACCACCGTGGCCGACATTGTGCTCTCTGGACTTGCCTGCCGCAAGCGGCTGTGGCAGCCCTTCAGTGCGGCACACAGGCAGCAGGTGGCGCAGGTGCTTGAGCAATTTGAACTTGAGGGACTGGCGCAGCGCCCCATAGCCGAACTCAGCGGCGGCCAATGGCAGCGCACGCTCCTGGCCCGCGCCTTTGTGTCGGCGCCCGACTTGTTGCTGCTCGACGAGCCCGAAACGCATCTCGACGAGCCATCGCGCACCAAGCTCTATGCCATGCTGGCCGAGCAAAACCACCAACGCGCCATTGTGGTGGTGAGCCACGACAACCACATGTTTCCACAAGTGCCCGACTGCCGCATCTGGCATGTTGAAGACGGCAGCGTGACAGAACGCGGGCCAATATGCTAATGGGGTAATGTGCCCATTAGCATTTTAGTTTGCCCAACTTTTTAAGCTTCTTACCATTATGACTTTAACATAACTCAATTTTCGGATATAGCAAGGGCGGGCTGAAAGCCCAATGGAGCACATAGCCCAGGGCAAGCGAAGCGACACCCTGGGTATCACGTGTTGGAGCAGTTGCGCCCTGTAAGGGCAAAAGCTTTAAGCTATGGCGCAGTTCTTGAACAAAATATACATGCAATATTCCACTTTAAGACTGCGAGTTTAACTATCAAGTAAGAATAGTAACATAAAGGGTTAAAGCTTTTGCCCTTACAGGGCGCGACTGCTCCAACACACGATACCCAGGGTGTCGCTTCGCTTGCCCTGGGCTATGTGTTACATTGGGCTTTCAGCCCGCATTTGCTAAATCCAAAAGTTGAGTAACATAACAAGTAGTGTATAGCTACCTACTTGTCAACCTGTTAACTCGTTAACCTTAAATTCCGCCAACGGGTTGCTTTAACTCATCAGCATATTGACACATTCGCTCGCAAAGCTTGTTCTAAATCAGAAAAAAGTAAAGCCCCACTCCCTCCACTTGAAAAATAATTGCTACTTTTGTGCGTTACAACGAAGGTAAAATCAAAATAATTTATAACAATAATCAGATGAACGTGATAACCAAGACCGTTTCGCTGCCCGATGGACGCACCATCAGCATCGAAACTGGCAAACTGGCCAAGCAAGCTGATGGCGCAGTAATGCTGCGTATGAACAACACCATGCTGCTTGCCACCGTTTGTGCTGCCAAGACGGCTCAGCCCGGCACAGACTTCATGCCCCTCCAGTGCGACTACAAAGAAAAATATAGCGCCGCAGGCCGTTTCCCCGGCGGTTTCACCAAGCGAGAAGGCCGCGCCGGCGACTACGAAATCCTTACTTCACGTCTGGTAGACCGCGCACTGCGCCCACTCTTCCCCTCAGACTACCACTGCGAGGTATACGTTAACATCACGCTCTTCTCAGCCGATGGTGTTGACATGCCCGACGCACTGGCCGGCTTTGCCGCATCAGCAGCCCTCGCTGCCAGCGACATTCCCTTTGAAGGCCCCATCTCTGAGGTGCGCGTAGCACGCATCAACGGCGAATACGTTGTCAACCCCACCTTCGACCAGCTCAAGGAGGCCGACATGGACATCATGGTAGGTGCCACCGAAGAGAACATCATGATGGTTGAAGGCGAAATGGACGAGGTGCCCGAAAGCGCACTGCTCGAAGCACTCAAGGTGGCTCACGAGGCTATCAAGCCCATGTGCCAGTTGCAAAAGGAACTCTCAAAGGAACTCGGCACCGACGTCAAGCGCGAATACGACGACGAGGTGAACGACGAGGAGCTCCGCCAGCAAGTTAAGGACGAGTGCTACAAGCCCGCCTACGCCATTGCCGAAGCCGGCGACCACGACAAGCACCAGCGCGAAGATGCCTTCACCGAAATACGCGAAGGATTTAAGGAACGCTATGCTGCCGCACACCCCGAACTCTCACCCGAAGAACTCGAAGAAAAGAACGCCATGGTAGACCGCTACTACCACGACGTAGAACGCGATGCCATGCGCCGCTGCATTCTCGACGAGGGCAAGCGTCTCGACGGCCGCAAAACCACCGATATCCGCCCCATCTGGTGCGAAGTGTCACCCCTGCCCATGCCTCACGGTTCGGCCATCTTCACACGTGGCGAAACACAGGCCCTGGCCACTGCCACCCTCGGCACCAAGCTCGACGAAAAGATGGTTGACGATGTGCTCGACAAGAGCTACATGCGCTTCCTCCTCCACTACAACTTCCCTCCCTTCTCAACTGGCGAGGCAAAGGCACAGCGTGGCGTAGGCCGCCGCGAAATTGGTCACGGCCACTTGGCATGGCGCGCCCTCAAGGGCCAGATCCCTGCCGACTACCCCTACACAGTGCGCGTGGTGAGCGACATTCTCGAGTCAAACGGTTCATCGTCAATGGCCACCGTATGTGCCGGTACTCTGGCACTGATGGACGCTGGTGTGCCCATCAAGGCTCCCGTGAGCGGTATTGCCATGGGTCTTATCAAGAACCCCGGCGAGGACAAGTACGCCATCTTGAGCGACATCTTGGGCGATGAGGACCACTTGGGCGACATGGACTTCAAGACCACTGGTACTGCAAAGGGCCTTACTGCCACACAGATGGATATCAAGTGCGACGGTCTGTCATACGAAATCCTTGAAAAGGCTCTTAACCAAGCCAAGCAGGCACGTGAGCACATCTTGGGCAAGATTCTTGAAACCATGCCCGCACCACGTCCCGAACTCAAGCCCCACGTTCCCCGCATCGAAGCCTTCGAAATTCCCAAAGAGTTTATCGGTGCCGTTATTGGCCCGGGCGGAAAGATTATTCAGGGCATGCAGGAGGACACTGGTGCCACCATCACCATCGACGAGGAAGACGGCGTAGGCAAAATCCAGGTGTCTGGCCCCAACAAGGAGAGCATCGATGCTGCCGTGGCCAAGATACGTGCCATCGTGGCCATACCCGAAGTGGGCGAGGTTTACGACGCCAAGGTTGTCAGCATCATGCCTTACGGCTGCTTTGTAGAGTTCATGCCGGGCAAGGAAGGCTTGCTCCACATTTCTGAAATAGCATGGAAGCGCCTCGAGTCGGTTGAGGAAGCTGGCATTAAAGAGGGTGACACCATCAAGGTCAAGCTCCTCGAAATTGACGACAAGACCGGCAAGTTCCGCCTTTCACACCGCGTGCTCGAAGAGAAGCCCGAAGGCTGGGAGGAACGTCCCGCACGCCGTCCGCGCCGCGAAGGTGGCGAAGGTGGTCACGCACCACGCCGTCCGCGTCGCGACTAATCAGCATTGAATGATAAAGCCATAGAAGCTCGAAATCCCCTTGCGGCTGCACAGCCGTCAAGGGGATTTCTGTTGTTTCAGGCACAAGGTTCACACTTGACACAACACATACGCTGCACCGTACGGGGCAAACTTTCTGACTTATAAATACGGTCACTTGCAACCCCATCAACCACCTTTTTGTGGCAAATATTACATTGCAGATGCAAACGATTACGTATCTTTGCCCAATCATAACCAATTGGCGGAACTGACAAACAAGTTGACAAGTTAACGGGTTACCAGGTAAGTTTGCCAAGCTTTTTAAGTTTCCTGTCATTCTGGCTTTAACATAATAAGTAGTATATAGCATACTTACTTGTTAACCTGTCAACTTGTTAACCCGTTAACCTGAAATTCCGCCAACGGATATACATCTAATATCATCACCACCATGAACAAATTGCTACTCACACTGCTCACACTCTGCCTGGCACTTACCATGCAGGCGCAAGCCCGCCACGGCGGCAACGACAACCCCTTCAACACCGTCAGCTACCGCCCCTTGCCTCCACTGTGCGTCAACGGGCAGCAGGGCGTGTCGGCCGCATTTGCCGGCAGCACGGGCAGCAAACTATTAGTGGCCGGCGGCTGCAACTTTCCGGGCACACCGGCTGCCGACGGCGGTGACAAGCAATTCCATGCCGACATCTACGAACTTAACCTGCACCACACTGCGGGCACGATGGAATGGCACAAAATAGGCTGTCTGCCGCAGCCCGCTGCCTACGGCGTGGGGGTGAGTGTGCCACACGGCATGGTGTGCGTGGGCGGCACAAGTAACGGCAAGCAGAGCCTGGCCAAAGGTTACTACCTCAAGTCGGGCCACAACCACCAACTCGTAATAGAGGCACTGCCCGCACTGCCACAGCCGCTCGACAACATGGCGGGGGCCTACGGCGGCGGCTACATCTACGTGGCCGGCGGACTGAGCAACGGCAGCCCCTCGCAGGCTGCCTACCGACTGCGTTTCCCGGGCGGCAAGCAGTGGGAGCGTCTGCCCGACCTGCCCGGTGCCGCACGTGTGCAGCCCGTGGGCGTGGTGCAGAACAGCGCCACGGGGCCTTGCTTTTACCTGGCGGGCGGATTTGCCCCTGCCACCGACACCCAACGGGGCATGGCCCACACCGACGGGTGGTGCTACAACCCCGCCACACGCCAGTGGACACGCATGGCGCCCATTGTGCCACATGGCCGCACCGAGGCCATCACCCTGGCCGGTGCCGCAGGTGTGCCCTCGGGCTGTGCCCACATAGTGTTTGCGGGCGGTGTGAACAAACAACGCTTTGAGGCGGCCATCAACCGACCTCTGCTCATCAAACAGGCACGGCTCGACGCCCAAAGGTATGGCACACAGGCCATGCACGCCTATGTGGCAAGGCTCGAACTCGAAAAGGCCACCTACATGCGCCAGCCCGAGGTTTGGTACGCTTTCAACGACGAACTCATTATATACCACACCATCACCAACACGTGGGTGGCCGAAAGCCGCTCACCGCTGTTGGCACGCGCCGGGGCAGCCCTTGTGGCATGCGACGGCGAATGGGTGGTGGTGGACGGCGAGAGCAAGCCGGGCATCAGGTCGGCAGCCGTGACAGCTGTCAAAATGGACGTGCGGCCCACCTTTGGGTGGCTCAACTGGACAGTGCTCGTGGCCTATCTCGTGGGCATGGTGCTGCTGGGCTATTACTTTATGAAGCGCGGCGAGGGCAATGCCGACGACTTTTTCAAGGGCGGCGGCCGCATACCCTGGTGGGCAGCGGGCATCAGCATCTATGCCACCATGCTCAGCGCCATCACCTACATGGCCTACCCCGCCAAGGCTTACGCCACCGACTGGACTTACTACCCCATGCTGGTGACCATACTGCTGGTGTCGTTCCCCGTTATCAAGTATTATTTGCCATTTTTCAGACGCCTCAACGTGACGAGTGCCTACGAGTATCTTGAACGTCGCTTCAACGCGCCCACACGTCTGCTGGCATCGGCCTTGTTCATCATCTTTATGGTGGTGCGCATGGCATTGGTGCTCTACTTGCCCTCGCTGGCGCTCACAGCGGTTACGGGCATCAACCTCTACATCTGCATTGTGCTCATGGCGCTTGTCACCATCGTTTACTGCACCATGGGTGGTGTCGAGGCCGTGGTGTGGGGCGATGTGGTGCAGGGCTTCATACTGGTGGGTGGCGCACTCTTTGCAGCCGGTTACCTGGTGTGGGGCACCGATGGCGGGGCAAGCGGTTTCTGGCAGATAGCCATGGACGACCACAAGATGCGGCTCTTTAGCTGGAGCCTCGACTACCGTTCGGCCACCTTCTGGGTTATCATATTAGGCGGTATGGCCAACAACCTCATATCTTACACCAGCGACCAGACTGTCATTCAGCGCTACCTTACCACCAAGGACGAGGCTGGCGCACGACGCAGCATCATGCTCAACGGCCTGATGAGCGTGTTTGTGAGTGTGGCATTCTTTGCCATTGGCACAGGGCTGTACACCTTTTTCAAGACACACCCCGCAGCGCTCGACTACACCATGGGCAAGGCCGACACGATATTTCCCTTCTTCATGATGAGCCAGCTGCCACAAGGGGTGGCCGGACTGCTCATTGCGGCTATTTTTGCCGCTACCATGAGCACCATATCGTCCAACATCAACTCTGTGGCCACGGCCTACAGTGTCGATTTTTACCAACGCTTCCGCCCCACTGCCAGCAATGCTGCCACCCTGCGCGTGGCACGCCGCACCTGCATCGTGTCGGGCGCATTGGGCATGTGCATGGCACTGCTCATGGCCACATGGCACATTCTCTCGCTGCTCGACTTCTTCCAGGAAATACTCGGATTGCTCTCAAGCGGCCTCGGCGGCCTGTTCCTGATGGGCATATTCTTTCCACGCATCGGCGGCAAAGCGGCTCTTACGGGCTTTGTGTGTGGCGTGGGGGCAGTGTTTGCCGTGCGCTATCTCACCGACACGAGTTTTCTGCTCTACGGCTGCATCGGCATGGCCACATCGGTGGCTGTTGGCCTGCTGTGCTCTTGCTTTGTCAGGGAGCACAAATCACTCGACGGATTGTGCTGGAAAACACGACCCTAACGCCCGGTAACGCACACTTTTTCAAAAAACGTGCAATTTATCGTATCTTTTTAGCCTAAAAGTTTGTCAGTATTAGGAATAAGCATTACTTTTGCACGCGGAAACTTAAATACAAGGAACATAATTCATTAAATTCAAATAAAGAAACTATGTCTGATATTGAAGCAAAAGTAAAGGCTATCATCGTTGACAAGCTCAGCGTTGACGAATCTGAAGTTAAGAACGAAGCAAGCTTCGCTAACGACCTCGGTGCTGACTCTCTCGACACTGTAGAGCTCATCATGGAATTTGAGAAGGAATTTGGCATCACTATCCCCGATGACAAGTCTGAAAAGATTTCAACCGTAGGTGACGCTATCGCTTACATCGAAGGAGAAGTTAACAAGTAATCTGCTTGTCTTACGACTACCCAACCCAAAACAATTAACGTTTAACGTTACGCGTCTGCGTCGCTATGCTGTCAGCCCCTGACGGCGTGGAGACAGGTCGCTGTACGTTAAACGTTAATTGCATTATGGCATTACACGCCTACAAAAACACTGCATATCAACACGTTTCACCCCTATGCTGCAGCACACAGCTGAACGGCTTTGGTGCACACAAGCCCACCCCTCGAAACACGCCTTATTTGTTTAGTAGATTAGCGAGTACTACCCCAGCCCACCCATCGCGTGGCGCGGGAAACAAGCGGACAGCACACTGCCGCGTGCGTGCTAATCTACTAAAGTGCAGAGAGAGCCACAGGGCACACACCGCCCATGCTGCCACTCAAGCTGACGGCTGCGCATTCATTAACGATATTCAAACTTTATGGAACTCAAAAGAGTTGTTGTAACAGGCCTTGGCGCCCTCACACCAGTAGGTAACACAGTACCCGAAACTTGGGAAAACATCAAGAACGGCGTTAGCGGCGCCGGCCCTATCACACACTTCGATGCGTCGAAGTTCAAAACACAGTTTGCATGCGAGGTGAAGGGCTTTAAGGCTACCGACTTTATCGACCGCAAGGAGGCTCGCAAAATGGACCTTTACGAGCAGTACGCTCTCGTGGCTGCCATGGAGGCTATCAAGGACAGCGGCTTTGACCTCGAAACTATCGACAAAAACCGCATCGGCGTGGTGCTCGGTGTAGGTATCGGCGGTATTCACACCTTTGAGGAGGAAGCTGGCTACTATGCCATCAACAAGGAGAACGGCCCCAAGTTCAACCCCTTCTTCATACCTAAGATGATTGCCGACATCGCTGCCGGACAGATCTCTATTCAGTACGGTTTCCATGGCCCCAACTACACCACTACCTCGGCTTGCGCCTCATCAACCAACGCTCTGGCCGATGCCTTCAACCTCATTCGCCTCGGCAAGGCCGACGCCATGGTGACCGGTGGTGCCGAAGCTGCCATCTGGCCCTGTGGCGTGGGCGGATTTAACGCCATGCACGCGCTCTCAACACGCAACGACGACCCCACACACGCTTCACGCCCCTTCAGCAAGAGCCGCGACGGCTTTATCATGGGCGAGGGTGCCGGCATACTTATCCTTGAGGAACTTGAGCACGCCAAGGCACGCGGCGCCAAGATTTACTGCGAAGTGGCTGGCGCTGGCATGTCGGCCGACGCACACCACATCACTGCCTCACACCCCGAAGGCCTCGGTGCCAACCTCGTGATGAAGGCTGCCCTCGAAGACGCTGAAATGAAGCCCGAGGACATCGACTACATCAATGTGCACGGCACATCTACCCCCGTGGGCGACATCTCTGAGGTGAAGGCCATTACCAAGCTCTTTGGCCAGCACGCTTACGAGCTCAACATCTCGTCTACAAAGAGTATGACCGGCCACTTGCTCGGTGCTGCCGGTGCTGTTGAAGCACTCATCTGCTGCCTCTCGGTGCAGAACGATATCGTGCCGCCTACCATCAACCACGAGGACGACGATCGCGACGAGAACATCGACTACAACCTCAACTTCACCTTTAACAAGGCACAGAAGCGCACCGTACGCGCTGCATTGAGCAACACATTCGGCTTTGGCGGACACAACGCCTGCTGCATTGTAAAGAAGTATGAAGCCTAACGCACCCCAAGGCGCGTAACATGTGCAAATGTGCAAATGCGCAGATGTGCAAATGCTATCACGCATAGCATTTCGACACGCTGGCGCATCTGCACATTTGCGCTTTTCCCATATCCACATCATACACCCTAATTCAACGGCAATTTGTGCGCACGGCTTGCACAACTGCACGTCACGCCACATTTGCACTGTATATATATGATACTGAACTTATTTGACCGCATGAAACTCCCCTTCCGCAAGAACAAGGAGTTTCTGTCGGCCCTATACGACATATTGGGCTTTTACCCGCACAATATCGAGATATACCGCATCGCTTTCTCGCACAAGTCGCTCAGCTACCGACGTGACGCCGATGGCAAAAAGGGCGGCAAGGACCGCAAGGTCAACAACCGCGACCGCAAACAGCGCAGCGAGAATACCTCGAAACCGCTCAACAACGAACGACTCGAATATCTGGGCGACGCCGTGCTCGAGACTATCGTGAGCGACATTCTCTTCCACCACTTTCCACACAAGCGCGAGGGCTTTCTCACATCTACCCGCTCCAAAATCGTGCAGCGCGAGGCACTTAACCGACTGGCTGCCGACATGGGGCTCGAAAAGCTTATTCTAGCCGCACAAGGCACACGCATGAGCCACACCAACATTGGCGGCAATGCCTTTGAAGCACTGATGGGGGCCATCTATCTGGACCGCGGCTTCAAAACTTGCCAATGGTTCATTAACAACCGCGTTATAGGCCAGTACGTCGACCTTGACAACGTGGCGCAGAAGGAGGTTAACTTTAAGAGCAAACTGCTGGAGTGGAGTCAGAAAAACCGCATCAACATCAACTTTAAGGACTCTGCCTGCGATGGCGAAAAGGGCTTCCGCACCGTTATCAGCATCGAAGGCATCACCATAGCACGCGGCAGCGGACGCTCAAAAAAGGAGAGCCAGCAGGAGGCTTCGAAAGAGGCCCTCACACGTATGCGCCGCGAGCCTGCCACATACGACAGCATCTTCCGTGCTAAAGAAAAGCGCACTGCCATGGAGGCCGAAGAGTCGTTCGCTCTGCCCAAAATCGACACCATCGAGGACGGACTGAGCAAGGGCAAGACATCAAAAGCCAAGGGCAAGAACAAGACCGACGCCCCCGTGCTCGAGGAGCAGGACAGCAAGGCTCCGAAGAGCGCACAGGAACTCTCCGACGAGGCTTACGACACAGCTTACGACGAGGCCGCCTCGTACGAAGTGATTGACACACCACCTGCCGAACCCGTGCTCACGGCTGAGGACTACGAGGCCAAGGGCATACCCGCTCCCCCCGAAGAGGACGAGCTGAAAGCTGCCGACGAGAGCCTGCGCAAAAAGCGCACACGCAACCGTGGCCCAAAGACTATGGGCGATGCCGTGAAGGGACAGACCAAGGGTGCCACTACCACCGAGGAGCGTGCCGCCAAACGCGAGGCCGAACGCCAAGTCGAAGTGGAACGACAACGCGCCAAGGCAGAGCACAAGCGCCAAATGGCTGAAAAGGCCAAGGCCAAGGCCGAAGCCATCGAAACCAAGTCTGAGCCTGAACCTCTGGCTGAAGCCGTGGCAAACGAGGCGCAGACACAAATATCGGGTCTGTTAGGCGCACTCCGCACACACGCCGACCATGAGGCTGAAGCCGTCGCAGAGAACCGCCACGCCAAAACCGAAGCGCCCAGCCATGCCGAAGCCGAAGCACCCGTTGCCCCAAGCGCTGAAATGGCCAATGACGCTGACACCGCCCACACAGCCGACGAAGTGCTAACGCTGGCCGAAGTAGAAGAAACCTTCATCATAAAGGAGGACATCAAACCTGCACAGCAAGCTGAGGACGAAAGCCAAGAGGCCGCACTCGAAAGCCAAGAGACTTCAGACGAAAGCCAAGAGGCTACAAATGAAAGCCACGAAGCCGAGTTCGAAAGCCAAGAGGCCGCAAACGAAGCATTGGCTGAAATTGAAACAGACATTGAACCAGAGACCAAGCCCGAAGCTGAGACCGCATTTGACAGCGCAACAGAAAAGGCTGAAAATGAGGCAGAAAAGGCAGACAAAGTGACCGAAGAAAGCGACAGTATGGCCGTTGATACTGACAGCGTAGCCGAAGATGGTGATGGTGATGACACTGCCATCAACACCATTGACACCGACGCCACTGCCGACTACACTGCCGCCACTGCCGTTGAAGCTACCGAGACTGCTGAAACCGAGGACAAAGACCTTGACAACGACAGCGAGCCTGACGCCGCCACAAGCATTGTGCCATCGCTCACGCTGGATGACATCGTGTTCGGCACAGAGCACGACGAACATTTTGCCACATTGCGAAATAACAACTTTGACAGCGCCAACAGCGAAAGCGACACGGCCTTACAAGAGGACGAGGCTGAAGCAACGCAAGACAAGCCTCAGCGCAACAAAAAGCGGACTAACAACAACCGCCGTCGCCGCCGTCCACAAAATGCCAACAAGCAGGGCACAGAAAGCGACGCCAATGGCAAGGCCGAAAATGCAGCCAGCGCCAATGCGCCCACGGCCAATGCTGACAAGCCAAAGCCACACAAGCACAGAGGCCGCCGACGTCCTAACAAGGGCAAAAAAGAGGGCGACGCATAACGTGCTTCAATAACATAACTACCTCACCACGCGGGAGGGCATGCCTACAACTGTAACACACATTACGGTCATTGGCACGCCCTCCCGCGTCATTTTACCAACCCCAATCCGTTGGTACAACTGCCGCGGATAATGATATAAAAGGCGATTTTTCGTTTTTTTAATCCAGGGAGCAATACCAAACGGCAGTTTTTTTCGTTAACTTAGCATCGCTTTCACAACCATACGCCTCCCACCACGAGGAAAACTGGCCCCGAAAGCCATCATTTCAAAAAAACAGTAACTAACCCACTAATCCTTGATAATGGAAACACGTAATAAGAACTACTGTATCATTCTGGCCGGTGGTGTTGGACGCCGCTTGTGGCCCGCAAGTCAGAAGGAGCTGCCCAAACAATTTATCGACTTCTTCGGCACAGGCCGCACCCTGCTGCAACAAACCTTCGACCGCTTTGCCCGTTTTATCCCCACCAACCACATATACATATCCACCTACGAGAGCTATGTGTCCCTTGTGCGCGAGCAACTGCCCGAAGTGCCCGAGGCCAACATTCTGCCCGAGCCCGTGCAGCTCAACACCGCCCCCGCAGCCATTTGGGGCACATGGCACACAGTGTTGTCCGATGCCGATGCCAATGTAGTGGTAAGTCCGGCCGACCAACTCATACAGCACGCCGACCGTTTCGAAGCCCAGATACTGCGCGGCCTCGACTACGTTGACACCCACGCCGACTTCCTGGCCATAGGCGTCAAACCCACGCAGCCCAACACGGCTTACGGCTACATACAGATGGGCAACGCCATAGGCAACGCCGACGACAAGCTGCACAAAGTGCAATCGTTCAGCGAGAAACCCGAACTTGACTACGCCAAGATGTTTATGCAGAGCGGCGAGTTCCTGTGGAACACCGGCATATTCATGTGGAAAGGCAAGACCCTCGGCCAGCACCTCTCAAGCATGGCACACCGTCCCGACCGCCCCGTTGAAGAAGTGGCCAAACAAATGGTCACCATAGCCGAGGAGATGAACTACGTGCGCTCATGTATACCCGAGGGCCTGCCGCGCAGCATCGACCTGCTTGTGCTCGAGCACTGCAGCAATGTGGCAGTGTTGGAGTGCAACTTTGGGTGGGCCGACGTAGGTTGTTGGACAGAGCTGCACGAAGTGTCGCACACCGATGCCGACGGCAATGCCGTGAGCGGTGGTGCCCGCGTGATGCTGCAAGGCACCCAAAACTGCATGGTGCGACTGCCCCAACACATGAAAGCCATCATAGCCGGCCTCGACGGCTACGTGATAGCACAGCAAGGCGACATACTGATGATATGCCCCAACAGCGACCCCGACGCCACGCGCCGCCTCATCAACGAGGGCCAGTTCTTCTGACCCCCGCTCCCCCACGACCCACATAGCCGCCCCGGTGCACCCGCCGCGGCATCACTTTGGCAAAAAGTCTCCAATCCGTAACCGATGCCCCGCAGCATCGGCACAGATTGGAGACTTTTTGCGTATATTCGCCACACACACCGCGCCGCCACATACAAAGCAGGCAGACGCAAGTCACTCCGTCAGGAGCGTGTATTAAACCGCGCGTGTACAAAGAAATAAGGGTGAAGCTTTAATAAAAACATGGGTTTTTAGTAACTTTGCCCACAAATATCTAAAAATTTTACAACATGGCACAGAAACCAAGCATACCCAAAGGCACACGCGACTTTGGTGCGGTCGAAATGGCCCGCCGCAACTATATTTTCAACACCATACGCGAGGTGTACGCACTCTACGGCTTCCGTCAGATTGAAACGCCCGCCATGGAGAACCTCTCCACCCTCATGGGCAAGTATGGCGAGGAGGGCGACAAACTGCTCTTCAAGATACTCAACTCGGGCAACTTCCGTGGCGAAGTGACCGCCGAGGAATACGCCGAAAAGAATTCGGCCCAACTCGCAGCCCGCTTCTGCGAGAAAGGCCTTCGCTACGACCTCACCGTGCCCTTTGCACGCTACGTGGTGCAGCACCGCGACGAGTTGCAGATGCCCTTCAAGCGCTACCAGATACAACCCGTGTGGCGCGCCGACCGTCCGCAAAAGGGCCGCTACCGCGAATTCTACCAGTGCGACGCCGACGTAGTAGGTTCCGACTCACTGCTCAACGAGGTAGAGCTGATGCAGATTGTCGACGAGGTATTCAGCCGTTTCGGCATTCGCGTCTGCATCAAGATCAACAACCGCAAAATCCTCAGCGGCATAGCCGAGATTATAGGTGCAGCCGACAAGATTGTCGACATCACCGTGGCCATTGACAAGCTCGACAAGATAGGCCTTGACAAGGTAAACGAAGAGTTGCGCGCCGTAGGTCTGAGCGAAGAGGCTGTTGAAAAGTTGCAGCCCATCATCTCGCTTTCGGGCACCAACGAGCAGAAACTCGACACCATGCGCCAAGTGCTGGCCGCCAGCGAGACGGGTTTGAAGGGAGTTGACGAAGTAGCCTTTGTGCTCAACGCCCTCAAGGCCAGCGAACTGCGCAACGAGCTCGAGCTCGACCTCACCCTGGCCCGCGGCCTCAACTACTACACGGGCTGCATATTCGAGGTCAAGGCACTCGACGTACAGATAGGTTCCATCACCGGTGGCGGCCGCTACGACAACCTCACCGGCATATTCGGTCTGCCAGGCCTGAGCGGCGTCGGCATATCATTTGGTGCCGACCGCATCTACGACGTACTCACCCAGCTCGACCTCTACCCTGCCGAAACCAACTCAGGCGCCCGCATTCTGTTCATCAACTTTGGTGCCAACGAGGCCGCCCACTGCCTGCGCCTGGCCGCCGCCATACGCAAGGCCGGCATCTCGGCCGAGGTATACCCCGACTCTGTTAAAATGAAAAAGCAGATGAGCTACGCCAACGCCCACAAAGTGCCCTTCGTGGCCTTGGTTGGCGAGAGCGAAATGGCCGAAGGCAAGGTAGCTCTTAAAAACATGGAGACCGGCGAGCAGCAAAGCCTCAGCATCGACGAGGTGATTGAACACATCAAGTAAACACAAACTGATGAACGAAGAGAGAACACACCACCTGCCCTATTTTGACGAGGTGAACAAAATGTACACCATGCGCGAGGCCATTGAAGAAGCCAAGCGCTGCCTGCACTGCAAAGTGCCACAATGCAAAAAGGGCTGCCCCATCGAGAACAACATACCCGACTTCATACACGAGCTCTCAAAGGGCAACATGGGTGAGGCCATGGCCATACTGCACGAAAAAACCAACCTTCCCGCCATCTGCGGCCGTGTGTGCCCACACGAAAAGCAGTGCGAAGGCCATTGCGTGCTCGGCCGCCGCGACAACCCCGTGCGAGTGGGCAAGCTCGAAAGCTTTGTAGCACAATTCGACGCCGAAATGAACCTGACCCACGAGCGCATACCCGAAAAAACACGCGGCAAGGTGGCCGTCATAGGCTCAGGCCCCGCCGGCCTTACCGTGGCAGGCGACCTGGCGCGCCAGGGCTTCAATGTCACCATATTCGAAGGGCAGCCCGAGCCAGGCGGCGTGCTGATGTACGGCATACCCGAGTACCGACTGCCCAAAGCCGTGGTGCGCAACGAAATTAAGCGCATCGAGGCGCTCGGTGTACACTTTGTAACCAACTGCCTTGTAGGCGCGCCCGAGAGCGGTGTCACCGTCGACAGCCTGTTTGCTCAAGGCTTCGACGCCATATTCATGGGCACCGGCACCGCCCTGCCGCAAAACCTCAACGTGCCGGGGGCAAATCTGCGCCGCGTCACACAGTCAACCGACTTTCTGCACAACGTCAACGCCTACGTCGAAGGTGCCCTGCCCTACGAGATGGTGCCACTGCGCAAGGGCGACCGCGTGGCCGTGATAGGCGGTGGCAACGTGGCCATGGACGCCGCACGCACCGCACAGCGCCTGGGTGGCGACGTCACCGTCATATACCGCCGCACACAAGAGGAGATGCCCGCCATCAAGAGCGAGTACGAAGACGCTGTAAAGGAAGGCGTAAAATTCATGTGGAAAACCAACTCCATCGAATTCCTTGGCAACGAAAAGGGCCGTGTGCGTGCCATCAGACTGGCCACCCCCGACGGCGAACACACCGTAGAGTTCGACCGCGTGTTCCTGGCCATCGGCTCACGTCCCGCCAGCCGCATTGTAGGCACTACCAAGGGTATCGACGTCGACGAGAAAGGCTACGTCATTGTGGGCGACCGCCCCAAGGGCATGACCACCCGCCGCGGTGTGTTTGCCGGAGGCGACGTCGTACACCGTCCGCAAACGGTGGTGCTGGCCATGAAGGCTGCCAAAGAGGTGGCTGTAGGCATAGCCCAATATGTCGACGCCATCAAGTTGCTCGAGGAGTGTGGACAGTAAACCTAAAGGGTGGTTCTAATAATTCTGCTTTTAGAACCACCCTGAAGTGTTAAATTGGCACGGTTGTTGCAAAATGCGCATTTATTTTGAATATTTGTTGCATAATGTTTGTCAATTAAAATAAAAGATTTACATTTGCATCGCAACCATGAAAATTAAGTGTGCCACACAAAGCCACACTTTACAACCGCGCATCGGTCATCAGGTGGAACGCCACTATGCCGTGCGTAACAACCATCCCAACCTACGCTTAACCTATGGCGAAACACACAATGAGAGATTATACCTCTTCATAATGAATTGTTTTTTTAAGGGTGGAACCTGCTAAGGGTTCCGCCCTTTTTTGTACGCTGGTCTATCGCCATCGTGTTGCGCATCAGTTTGCTCACGGGCACAGACCCTTTGTCTGCCCACTTGTAAAAGAGTGCGTGTGCTTTTACTGCCATCTTACACTTTTTGTGCGTAACAAGTTGATATACAGAGGTTTCAAGAGTGTAAGATGATTTCAAAGTATCTTACACACCCCTACATACATCTTACACACCCCACCCCGTTGTCGCGCAGTCGGTTTTGTCGTATGCGGTGGGTTATACGCCATAGGGACGTAGAGAAATCTGTCGGAGCAACAGACTTTTCTGCCCCCCTATGCCGTGATATCTGCCTCCCTATGCCGTGATATTGCCCTCCTGTGCTTGTGCCGTGTGGCAGCGTGAGGGGTGTGTAGGATGTGTGTAGGTGAAATTGGTAGCATCTTACACTAAGTAAAGTATTGATATTCAATGAGTTGCGATGCGTTAGTGTAAGATGTAAGATACTCGGCAAGTAAAGTTTTTGTAGTATGGTAGAAGGTACAAGTACCACTTTTTCGTCTTGGATCTTTTATAAATTATTCAAGTTTCGGATTTAGCAAGGGCGGGCTGAAAGCCCAATGGAGCACATAGCCCA
>ERZ1026878.547-NODE-547-length-28162-cov-8.648130_pt1 | contig 28162 bp, 30 predicted proteins | sample MGYA00380169_ERZ1026878 | MGnify/ENA primary metagenome ERZ1026878 (study PRJEB33269, sample SAMEA4719805) | human gut metagenome | biome: human-associated habitat; feature: organic feature; material: feces | place: Cameroon | collected 2013-10 ...
ACCACTGGAAGGCCTTCATCCAGAAGCAGTCGAAGTGGAAGACGTGCAGCGGCAGGTCGCGCTCGGCCATGCCGTCGATAAAGCTATTTACCGTAGCTTCGTCGTAGTTGGTGGTAAACGAGGTGGTGAGCCACAGGCCGAACGACCACGCCGGCGGCAGCGCCGGACGCCCGGTGAAGCGGATATAGCGGTTTAATACCTCTTTCGGCGTCGGGCCGTCGATCACGAAATACTCCAGGTATTCCCCTTCAACGCTGAACTGCACTTTGGAGACTTTCTCCGAGCCAATTTCGAAAGAGACGTTTTCCGGATGGTTGACCAGCACGCCGTAGCCGCGATTGGTCAGGTAGAACGGGATATTTTTGTAGGACTGCTCGGTGCTGGTGCCGCCGTCGCAGTTCCAGGTATCGACCCGCTGACCGTTGCGCACCAGGGCGGTAAAGCGCTCGCCGAGACCGTAGACCGTTTCTCCCACGCCCAGATCCAGCCGTTCAAACACGTAATTGCGGTCGGTATGGGTGTTCTGCACGTAGCCGTTGTTTTTCAGCTGACTGCCGGTAATACGTTGACCGTCGCGCAGGAAATCCAGCGCCCAGAACTCGCCTTTGGTGACGCGCACGCTGATGTTGCCGCTTTTCAGCTCGGCAAACTCGGCGTTGTTTTCAATCTCAACCTTCACTTCGTTCAGCACGTTGAGCGGGTAGTGCGGGCCTTTATCCTGCCTCCCCTGGAAGTGCTCGATGCGCACCCCGACAATCCCTTCCTGCGGTGCGAAGAGCCGGACGGTGAACATCAACGTATCAAGCTGCCAGGCGCGTTCCCGCACGTCGCGCGGCGCCACGTAGACCACCAGGTCATTGCCCTGCTGCTCCACGTCGAACACCTGCACCGGATACGTCACGTTCAGCCCCGGTTGAATAAGCCAGTTTCCATCACTGATTTTCATACTTTCGTCCTCCTGGTTCTGTAATCCTTTGCTGGCCGTCAGGCGCCAGCCGTGTGGCGACACGGGCACTGAGACCGGTTACAGAGGTTTTAAACCATTGGTTCAGGGGGGAGTATTGCGTTTTCTGGTTAGCAAATTACGTTTCTTGTTTTTTGTGATCGGGGTAAATGTTGAGGGGCACGCAGGGCTAACATGAGGATTTTCTTAAGAATTAACTGAAATGGGGGTATTCAGGTCAAAAGAGAGGTGAAAAAAGTGTGTCGGGGTATGTGGTAAATGCCTGAAAGTAGCTATAATGCGCCCCGCCTCCATGTAGCAATGCAGGCGCGGAAGATCGTCATCTCCGGTGAGGTGGCTGGACTTCAAATCCAGTTGGGGACGCCAGCGTTCCCGGGCAGGTTCGACTCCTGTGATCTTCCGCCAAAAATGCCATCCGCCTCAGTAATAAACAACTTCACTTGTAAATAGATTCTTCCATTTCAGCCATCTTATGTGAACATGATCACTTATTTATTTAAATATGAAGTGTTATCGTCTGACTTATTTAAAAAAGTGAAGGGAAACTGTAATGGAATGGATTATAGGTGCTGTGCTTTTGATCGTCATTATTGCTGCCATTTTCAAGCCCAGGCAGTGTGATATCTGTCATACTTATTTCAAGAAAAAATATTACACATGGGAAATTGAAGGAGAGAAACAACATCTATGCCCAAACTGTAATGGAAAAATGCAACGTCGAGTCAGTTCGCAAAAATTTAAAAGCAGATTTGGTTAAAAATAACTTATTAATTATTAGGTAGTTAACTGGAAAGTTAACTATGATAGCAAATGATAAGTTCGGAATGTATTTTTCAAACTTATCATTTATTGGCTTGTAATTATTATAAGTAGTTTTGATGGCTACTCACGCATAAGCCTAAGCCTACAAGCCTCTTTAACCCACTTACTAAAATTCCCTTTCCCCGCAGCCTTCTCGATCTGTTCTAAAAGTTCATCCTCAAACCGAATGTTCTTCATCGTACTCTTGGTGCGGTCAAAATTTGGTTTCTTTTTCTCTTGCATGGTAGGTACCATTTCGGTTAGTTTATCTGCATGTGGTACCTACCACATGGATCCGGGATTCTGACAACGCCCAGCAGTGTTGGAGCACTAAAGGGCGTCTAACCTCACCAACTATCAAGGAGTTGATTATGGCTGATTCGCATTCTACCCCAGACACCGACCAATCCGGAACCGAGCGTTCGTTAATTGTGGGATACCGCCCGAATGTTTTCGACAAATCCACACCCAATATCATTTTATCCGGAAAATGGCTGCGCGCAGCGGGGTTCGAAACCGGGCATCATGTGACCGTAAAGGTGATGAAAGGGTGCATTGTTCTGGTGGCGTATAACGAGCAGGAGCAGAGATTGCAGGATGAGTACAAACGGACGAAGGACAAACTTGTGCAGATAGAGAAAGGCCTTGCCGCGATTCAGACTCAGATTCCTGGAAAGCGCCTCGCAAAATCAAATACAAACCACCTGGCTTAGCGGCTGTTTCTGGCATACTACGTGCCTGGTGCGTTAATCATTAAGGATGTGGAGGCGACATGGCAGATAAAGACGTAATCCAATCTCCAACAGGCGAATTTATTATGTTTGCCAGTGATGACGGAACCGTTCGTATTACATGTCGCTTCGAACATGAAACGCTCTGGCTGTCGCAAGCAGCCATAGCGGTTCTTTATCAAGTCACTCCTCAAGCGATTACTCAGCATATTAAAGCAATTTACGAAGAAGGTGAGCTTGAACAAAAAGCAACTTGTAAGGCTTACTTACAAGTTCAACAAGAAGGTAAGCGCAAGGTTAGTCGCAACACACTTCACTATAGCCTGCCCGTCATTCTCGCCATTGGCTATCGCGTCCGCTCCACGCGAGGCACTCAATTCCGCCAGTGGGCCACCCAAACGCTGCAGGAATATCTGGTAAAAGGCTTCGTTATGGACGACGAGCGCCTGAAAAATCCACCTGTTGGCTCATCCGCCGTACCTGACTATTTCGATGAAATGCTGGAACGCATTCGCGATATACGGGCCAGCGAACGCCGGGTTTATCTCCGCGTGAAGGAGATTTTTGCATTAGCCGCTGATTATCAGCCATCACTCAAAGAAACCACGCAATTCTTCCAGACCATCCAGAACAAACTGCATTTTGCCTGCACGGGTCTTACCGCTGCTGAGTTGATTCACCAACGTGCGGACGCCACGCAACCGCATATGGGGCTGACCAGCTATAAAGGCGAAGAAGTCCGTAAAAGCGATGTCACCACTGCAAAAAATTATCTGTCTCAGGATGAGGTCAGCGAGCTTAATCGCGTCGTTAATATGTGGCTCGACTTTGCTGAAGATCAGGCCAAACGCCGTAAGCAGGTATTTTTACGAGACTGGCAAACCAAACTCGATCAGTTCCTGCAATTTAACGACCGGGACGTTTTAGAAGGCGCAGGTAAAATCAGCAAGAAAGCGGCGGATGAAAAGGCCTGCTCAGAATACGTTGAGTTTGAAAAAAAGCAGCGCCTGCTGAAAGAAGCCGAAGGTGAGAAAGATATTATCGGCTTATTAAAATGGGATAAGCAGGCTAAGCGATAATTCCGGTATAAGTTCGCACCATTTTACCACTAGATAGTATTTATAAGTTATTATTTTTTACTATAGAAGAGCGACCATAAATAGACCTTATATTCTTTTCACATCGATTCACGCCACACATATCACGCAACGATAACTTTCTTTTTTACCAGCCAAAAATCTTCAGCATTCCCATTTCGAAATTTAAGTCACAACTTAAATTCTTAATGAAGAGTAGTTTCCCTCAGTCTATAAAAGGAGACTGAGATGGCTATACCTGTTTACTTATGGCTCGAGGATGATTCAGGCCGTAAAATTAAAGGCTCTGTCGATATACAAGATCGCGAGGGTTCAATAGAGGTTATTGAATTTATGCACTCTATAGAACAACCAATAGATAAACTCACTGGGAAAACCACAGCAAAACGCATTTGTAGGCTGCATCATTGCTCCTTTAAGTGCCAGAAGGAGAATCTGGAAAAGCAACGATACGGTACTGATTGTCAAATGAAGCGTTTATTTTATTTATTGTTATTACTCGTTGCAGTCAGTACGCATGTCTTCGCAACTGAAATGACCGGCTTTGCAACCCAGTATTACGACGAAGACGGCTCGCTGGCAGAAATTTCAACAACATTGCCCCTCTCCCCCACCATTACCATCGGCAAGAAAACCGTTCAGATGGAGGTTACACCTCTGGTGGAAATCTCCAGCACAACCGTTCAGAAAGGCAGTTCCGCACGCTGGGTCTGCCTTCATGACGATGATGGAACGAATTACTGGTTCATTTCGGATAACGAAATGGGAGCAGGATTGCTAACTGCGCTAGCTATAGCCCAGGATGGCATCCATAAAGAGTGTGCAAAAACAACGGAGCATGTCAGCGTCTCAGTCGCTAATGTTCCATTGTTAAATGCGACGCATGGGAACTTAGTCGAATTGCTCGGCAAGAAAGAGATCGCCAAAAACACCGCGATGCTTTTTTATCAGGAGACACCAGTACAGAATGGATTCATCAGGAGTAATACCGTCTCTTATTACTTTGACGGCGAAAAAGTACGTGGCGTCATCATCGGGCAAATTACCAGTAACTAGCTCACAGGCTCCCTCTTCGCAGGAAGAGGGAGTAAAAGACTATTCACCCAACCGCATATGCAACAGCGGAAACGGATTCCCCTGCCCGTCCACTTCCGAGCGTCCGACCTGCTTAAACCCCATATGGCGATAAAATTCAACGCCCTGCGGGTTTTGCTCATTGACATCCACTTCATTCACGCCAAACTCTGCGATGGCATATTTCAGCAGTAATTTCCCGACGCCTTTTCCCCGGCTCGCATCGTCAACAAACAGCATTTCAATACGATTTTCATCCACGCCTAAAAAGCCATGAATTACGCCTGCGTCATCGCGCGCCATCACGACGGTGAGGTTTGGCAGATAGGCGTTGAGCAGTAGCGGGCGCAGCGCCGCAATATCGCTTTCCTGCAAAAAATGGTGAGTGGCGCGAACGGAGGATTCCCAGATGGCGACCAGACGTTCGAAGTGTGAGGGGTGTACGGTTTCTATTTTCATGAGGAGATCATGTCTGGAAAACCAAACTCATTCAAGTCACGCTCTGCGGCCTGTTCCCCCTCACCCTAACCCTCTCCCTCGAGGGAGAGGGGACTGTCCGTGCGGTTTCTGGCCAACTCAGCGGATGTACCGATCGCGCTAAACCCTAACCTCCATTACCGCATACACCCCATCCTTCGGCACCACTACGGTGACGTTTTCAACCGGGACGCCCGCGGCGATGTGGATATCCTGCAGCTGCTGTAACGATCGCGGGTGAATATCCTCCCAGCCGATACCGCGCAGCACAAAGTCAATCTGCGGGCTGCTGGTCAGCATGTTCGATACAATCACCGCCCCGCCGGGCTTTACCAGCCGCAGCGCGCGCTGGAGGAAAATTACCGCATCGGTATCGTTGAAGTATTCGAAAATCCCCAGCGCATCGACCAGTTCAGCCTGATGCTCACCCAGCTCCAGCAGTAAGTCCTCATTACGCACCAGCGTATGAAGCAGGTTGCGCCGAAGCAGGGTCAGCTGTTCGCCCACCACAATGCCCTCCTGGGCCGCCATGGTTTCGGCCCAGCTGAGCGCCACGGGGTCTTTGTCCACCAGCGTGAGATACACCTGCTGGCCGTCGAGCTTTGCTTCGCGCAGCGCCTCCAGCACCGGGATTGCAGCCCCGCTCGCCAGGCTGACCCAGTTGTTCTCACTCTCGTTATGAATGTATTTATCCACCAGCGCGGCCAGCACCCGGGCGCGGGAACGCACGCCTACCGCATCGTTAGCGTGGATAAACCACTGGCGGCTGTCGCTGTCCATTTTGGTTCCGTCTGGCAGGCGATCTTCCAGCGGGTTTTGCACCACAAACAGCGCCAGCGCGGAGGGCACCAGCCGGGTTCGCCACGCGGTCAGCGCCGGGCGGTTGCGAAAGGCCTGTTCGGAATAGCGGTTCTGCGGGACAAGCACCGCCTCTCCCCCCTCTTCGTATTCAATCCGAGGGGGACGGAGCGCAGGCTCAGCTTTCAGCGCCCGGTCAAGGGTGGCAATCTCACGGACAGCATCGTCTTTCATCGGCCACCGATCGCTGACGTCGGGAAATGACGCACTGAAAATGGTCATGTTTTCCGGTGCATTGCCGTGAAAAGGCTGCCAGTTCATGTCCTCTTCCCTCCGTAGGGCTTTTAACGGAAGTCTATCCAGGCGAGCCAGTAATACCCTACGAAGAAAGCACGATCTTTACTGCTTCACCCACACCAGCTGGTCAACCCGGAAGCCCAGGCTGCGGGCAGTGTTCAGATAATCTTGTTTTACCGCATCCGGGATCGTGGGCGTGCGCGACAAAATCCACAGGTAATCGCGGTTCGGACCGCTCACCAGCGCGTACTGGTACTTGTCGTCCAGCTTGATCACGTTATAGCCGCCGTAGAACGGTCCGAAGAACGACACCTTCAGCGCAGCCGTGGTCGGTTCGCCGGTAAAGTACGCCTTCCCTTCGCTCTCATTCCACTTGTTCTTCACCGGGTCGTAACCGCGGTTAAGCACGCTAATGCCGCCGTCGCTGCGCTTGCCGTAGGTGGCGGTCACCTGCTCCAGCCCGCGTTCAAAACGGTTTTCCAGGCGGGCGACTTCGTACCATTTACCGAGATAGCGGCTGGCGTCAAAACCGGAAATCGGCTGCACGCCCTTCGGCGGCGTAGGGGATGTACAGGCGACCAGCGTCAGGGCAATGGCAACACCGGTCACAACAGGCCATAGCTTCATGAGAATTCCTTTCATTTGCACGGTTGGATGTTAAGTGTAGTGCACCGTTTCGGCGCTTCATCCCGTTCGGGAAAATTCGTAGTATATTGAGAGTATTCCTCCACTCTGGACACGGACATGGCTTACTCCATCGGCGAATTCGCCAGACTCAGCGGCATCACCGCCACCACCCTGCGGGCGTGGCAGCGTCGCTACGGTTTACTCAAGCCACAGCGCACGGAAGGCGGCCACCGCCAGTACAGCGATGAGGACGTCCAGCAGGCGCTAAAAATCCTCGACTGGGTTAAAAAAGGTGTCCCGATTGGCCAGGTCAAACCGCTGCTGGAACGCCCGACGCCGGGGCGGACCAACAACTGGCAAACCCTGCAACAGAACATGCTGCAACGTCTGCAGAACGGCAAAATCGAGTCCCTGCGCCAGATGATCTACGACGCCGGACGCGAGTACCCAAGACCCGAGCTGGTCACGAACGTGCTGCGCCCGCTGCGCAGCCAGGTCTCAGCTAACGTCGCCGCCGCCATGACCCTGCGCGCGATCCTTGACGGCATCATCATCGCCTACACCTCGTTTTGCCTCGAAGGCGATAAAAAAGCGCCAGGGGATAATATTCTGCTCAGCGGCTGGCACCTGAACGACGCCTGCGAGATCTGGCTCGAAGCCCTGACGCGCACCGGGCAGGGCCACCGGATCGACATTCTCCCCTCGCCTCCTGACGCGCTGGCCCCGGAAATTTTCCCGGAGCGCAAATGGCTGCTGGTCACCAGCGGCAAGCTCACCGCCGCGCGGAGAAAGCAGGTGGAGCAGTGGCAGCAGCAGGTTTCCCTTGAGGTGATTATCCTCTGACGATTTTCTCCTGTGGGAATTGTCACGAAAAGTTGAATATTTTCCCGCGCTGCGAATGCTAACGTTTTCCTGTGACGACTAACTCCACAGGAAAACATCATGAAAAAAACCACCCCTCTGCTGATCCTGGCCGCGATGGCCTTTACCCCTGCCGCCTTCAGCGCCGCCCCGGCTGGCACGCTGAGCGTACACGTTCTCGACCAACAAACCGGTATGCCGCCGTCGGACGTGACCGTTACCCTGGAAAAGCAGGAGCAGGATAAATGGACCCAGCTTGCCAGCGGTAAAACCGACCATGACGGACGCATCAAATCGCTCTATCCGCAGGACCAGGACATGCAGCCCGGCGTATATAAAGTGACCTTTAAAACCGCCGACTACTTCCACACCAAAAAGCTGGACTCCTTCTTCCCGGAGATCCCGGTGCTGTTTACCGTGACCCGCACCAACGAGAAACTGCACATTCCGCTTCTGCTGAGCCAGTACGGTTACTCGACCTACAAGGGCAGTTAAGACGTGTTGATTTTAAAAGAATAAAAAAAATAGTCCCGCGAATACTTGGACAAATTAGTCATGTTGTGTAAGTTTTAGTTATATGAACGGGAGGACCACACCATGACAACGAAACCTGTGCTCGGTATTAGCGGATGTTTGACCGGATCCGCCGTTCGCTTTGACGGCGGACATAAGCGTATGGGCTTCGTCATGGATGAGCTGGCCCAGTGGGTGAATTTCAGGCCCGTCTGCCCGGAAATGGCCATCGGCCTGCCGACGCCTCGCCCGGCGCTGCGTCTGATCGTGACGACGAACGGTGAAACGCAGATGCGCTTCAGCCATGCGCCTCATGAAGACGTTACGCAGAAAATGGCGGACTTTACGGCAGACTTTTTGCCGAAAATTGGCGATCTCTCCGGCTTTATCGTCTGTGCGAAATCCCCCAGCTGCGGCATGGAGCGCGTGCGGCTGTATGATGAAAACGGCAACCGGGGCCGCAAGGAGGGGGTTGGGCTGTTCACCGCTGCCCTCCTTGAAACCTGGCCGTGGCTGCCCGTGGAGGAAGATGGACGCCTGCACGATCCGGTTCTGCGGGAGAACTTCGTCGAGCGTGTTTTTGCGCTGCACGAGCTGAACACACTGCGAAAACATGGCCTGACGCGCCGCGCGCTGCTGGACTTCCACAGCCGCTACAAGCTCCAGCTGCTGGCGCACCATCAGGCGGGTTACCGTGAAATCGGCCCGTTCGTCGCCTCACTGCACGAGTGGGAAGACCTGGACGCCTTCTTCGTGGCGTACCGGGAGAAGCTGATGACTATCCTGAAAAAACCCGCCTCGCGGAAGAATCACACTAACGTACTGATGCATATTCAGGGGTATTTCCGTAACCAGCTGAACAGCCGCCAGCGCGGCGAACTGCGCGATGTGATCCTGCACTATCGCAACGGGCAGTTACCTATCCTCGCGCCGATCACGCTGCTGAAGCACTACCTTGCCGAATATCCTGACCGGTATCTGATGACGCAAAACTACTTTGATCCCTATCCTGATGATTTGGGTCTGCGTCTGGCCGTTAAGTAAATAAAGACGCGAAGGCCCCATTGACCCGTAGAGGCCCGCAGCAGTAGCCCGTTTAGACGACATCCTCACTGTCGTCTCTTTTTTGCATTTCATCTCAAAGACTGTGATTATATACAGGCTTATTCTGCAAAAGGGGCCTGCCTGTGATTAACACCCTGCACATCCAAAACTACCGCTCCATCCGCGATATGTCGCTGGAGCTGGAGCAGCTCAACATCGTCTTTGGGCCGAACGGCATCGGGAAATCGAATATCTACAAGGCGATACATCTGATGCACAGCGCCGCGCAGGGGCAGTTTTCCCAGGCGCTGGCAAACGAGGGCGGCATCCTGAAGGTGTTCTGGGCAGGCAAAACCCGCAGCGATCAGCTGCGGCGGATGAATCTGGCGGTAGAAACAGAGACCTATGAATACGAGCTGCAGGTCGGGTTTGTGGAGAAGCTGCCCTATCCCTCGCAATTTCAGCTCGATCCGGTGATCAAAGAAGAATCTCTCTGGCTGAGTGGCCAGCACCGACGCCCCTCGTCGCAGCTGATGAAGCGCAGGAATCAGGCGGTGTTTCTGAATAACGTGCATCACGAGAAAGTAACTCACAGCGGCACGCTCTATGAGAATGAATCGGTGTTCGCTCAGCTCGGTGAACCGCATCTTTACCCGGAAGTGTCGCAGATGCGCGAGTCCCTGCGTAACTGGCGCTTTTACCATGAGTTTTCCGTCTCCTCCGGCTCGGCGATGCGTGCCCCGCAGGTCGGTTTCCGCTCCCCGGTGCTGGCCAGCAACGGCGCCAACCTGGCGGCGGCGTTTCAGACCATTGTCGAGATTGGCGACGAACTGCTGCTGATGCGTATTCTCGACCAGGCCTTCCCCGGCTGCGTATTTTACAGCGACAACACCGGCGGACGGTTCCGGATGATGATGCAGCGCGAAGGGCTGAGCAGACCGCTGGAGCCCGCAGAATTCTCTGACGGTACGCTCCGCTTCCTGTGCCTGGCGGTGGCGCTGTTAAGCCCGCGCCCACCGGCGTTTATCGCGTTGAACGAGCCGGAAAACAGCCTGCATCCTCAGATGCTGCCCGCGCTGGCGAGCTTAATCGCCGAGGCCAGCCGCTACTCGCAGATCTGGCTCACCAGCCACTCGCCGGAGCTGGCGCATTTGATTGAGAAACATCGATCGTTTTCGCTGTATCAGCTGTCGATGGTGGAGGGAGAGACGAGGGTGGAGAGGCTGGGGTAATGCTTTGTTCCTTGCATTCCTTTTCTCCAGTCACCACTTTCAAGGTCGCCATCAACGACGAAGATGATTTCCGCCGGGTATGCCTTTGGCGAATTCTGAGCTCGAGATACATTATCCAATTTATTGTTGCCAGTTTCTGCTGGCTGGATAGTCTGTAAACGTTGGTTATCAGATGAGAAAATTAAAATGGATATTGCACTTTTCCCTGGTCAGAACACTCGTGCATGGGATGAAACAATGATAAATCTTGAAGCCCGTCGGATACATCAGCATTAAACAGCAAATAACAGGATCACGCTAAAAAGACACTGGCGCCAAAGTAGAAAACAATAGATTACGGTGTTTAAAGCACTCTCGTTAGGATCGCTCGTAACCGTCAGCCAGAAGATGCCGCCCACGCCTTTTTATTCCATCGAGACAGAATTATAAAGACGAGTGAACACGAAAGGTCTTTCGCCACTCCGCCGGACTGACCCCAAAACGCGCTTTAAACTGTTGTCGCCAGGTGACAGCGGAATTAAACCCCACCAGCTCGGCCACGCTTTCAATCGGCATATTTCCCGCTTCAAGCAAGATCTGGCTGCGCCGCAGGCGCTCGGCGGTAAGCCAGTCGGCGACGCTCATCCCCGTGGCCTTAACAAAATGACGGGTCAGCGTGCGGCGGCTCATGGAGACCACTTCCGCCAGCGAATCCAGGCTATGCGGTTCGGTGATATGCTGCTGAAGATAGTCGATCAGGCCGTTAATCCGCCCGTCCCGGGTATCTTTCGGCACCGGCTGGGCAATGAATTGCGCCTGTCCGCCATCGCGGTGGGGCGGAACAATCATCCGGCGGGCGATCTGGTTAGCAACCACGCTGCCAAAGCGCTGACGAATGATATACAGGCAGCAGTCCAGCGCGGCGGCAGTGCCTGCGGAAGTGATGATATTGCCGTCATCCACGTAGAGGGCATTGATATCCAGCCGGACGTTCGGGAAGAGCGACTGAAACTGGCGTTCGAACTCCCAGTGGGTGGCCGCACGTTTGCCGTCGAGGATCCCCGCATAAGCCAGCACAAACGACCCCAGACACAGCCCGACGATCTCCGCGCCGTGATCTCTTGCTCGTATCAGGCTGTCGAGCAGCGTCTGAGGCGGGCGTTCAAGGACATGCTGCCAGTAGGGAACGACGACAATATCGGCCTGTCCGATGGCGGAGTAGTCCTGCGTAGCATTGAGGGCAAATCCGTCTTTTGATGTGAGGAAACCGGGCGTTTCGGCGCAAATCGTCACGTTAAAGCGCTTTTCGCCGGAGACCGAGTCACCAAACAGAATGCAGGGAACGGAGTAGTGGAACGGGCTGAACCCGTCTACCGCGACAATGGCGACGTTGATGAGCGACATCAGTTTCTCCCTTCCCTTTAAAACACTCAGAATATAATGGTTTCACCGTCCTGGGGAATGCTCACAGCGTCACTCACCTGGTTGGCTTCAACGTACTCACGCAGCGCGCTGCGGGTCAACAGGCAGTGGTTGATGGCCTCCATGTGGCTCGCCACAATGTGGGCCTGCGGCAGCAGGAAATGGACGTTGAGCACGTCTTGCTGGCCCATAATAATCGGGCCAAAACCAATAACGTGAGCATAGCCAGCGTTAAGGACCACCACATCCGGCTGGTGCTTTTGCAGATCGGCTGCCACCTCTTCACGCCAGACGGTATCCCCTGCCAGATAGAGCGTCTTCTCAGCAGGATGACGCAGCACCACGCCGCAGGCCTCGCCCAGCCGCGCCGCCAGCTCCGGTACGGCGTAAGCGCGGTCGGTACCGTGCTGGCCGCCGTGGGTTTTCGCAATCTGAATATCGCCGAAACGGGTCGCATCGGTCATCACCGTCAGGTTGCTAAACCCCTGGCTGCGCAGCAGCGCGGCATCACTGTCGTTTTGCACGTAGATCGGTTTGTCTTTGGCGATCAGTTCCGCCGCAGTGCGATCCCAGTGATCGTCATGGGTATGGGTGACGATCACCGCGTCGGCGTCCAGCAGCGTGTTGACGTCAACGGGAAGCTCGACCATCGGGTTGCGGAGATCGGCGCGTGCCGTGCCGGGAAAACCCGGGTATGCGCCCTTCGGGGCCAGCATCGGGTCGATTAAAAGGCGTTTACCGGCGTAGGTAATCAGCTGCGTGGCGTTGCGAAGGTGGGTGATGTTCATGGGCTATTCTCCAGTTAGTGTGGTAAGAGAATAGCCCGTGGCCACGATTAACACTGTGGGCTAAAGGGCGATGTTCGATGGAATCGGGCCAATTTAAGGCGCCGCGTTTTCTGTCCGTTCCCTTACCAGCCCGGTACCGCCCCGCCGTTAAAGATGGTTTCAGCGGCTTTAGCCACTTCAGGCGAGTGATAAGACTGGATAAATTCCTTCACGTTCTCCGCGTCTTTGTTGTCTTCGCGCGTCACCACAATGTTCACGTACGGCGAGTGTTTATCTTCAATAAAGACGCTGTCATGCACCGGCGACAGCCCGGTTTGCTGAATATAGGTGGTGCTGATAATCGCGACATCCACTTTCGGGTCATCCAGCACGCGCGGCAGCTGCGCCCCTTCCAGCTCCATAATCTTCAGGTGTTTGGGGTTGGCGGTAATATCCAGCGCCGTCGGCAGCAGACCGGTGTCTGGCTTCAGGGTAATGAGCTTCTCTTTTTGCAGCAGCAACAGCGCGCGTCCCAGGTTGGTCGGATCGTTTGGAATGGCGATGGTCGCGCCGTCCTTCAGGTCAGACACGGATTTGATTTTGCGGGAGTAGCCCGCCATCGGGAAGACAAAGGTGTTCGCCACGGCCACCAGCTTGTAGTTATGCGCCTTATTATCCTCTTCAAGGAACGGGCGATGCTGGAAAACGTTGGCATCCAGTTCCCCCTGGTTGGTGGCGTCGTTGGGCAGCAGCGAACCGCTGAAGCCCACCAGCTCCACATCCAGGCCATATTTCTCTTTAGCCACTTTTTTGGCGACTTCCGCCACGTCCTGTTCAGCGCCATTGATGACGCCGACTTTAATGTGTTTGGCATCGCTGCCACTTTGATCGCATCCTGCCAGCAGCAGACCCGCGAGAACCAGAGCACCCAATCGACGTTTCACAAGACAGTTCCTTTTGATAAATGGTGTAGTGACTATATCGACAACGAGACGGTGAAATAAAAACCGAAAAAGAATCAGTAAGAAGGATACGTTATATGCGGATATCGCCGGGTGGCGGCGTGCCACCTGGCATCAAAGATCACGACGCTGTCGTCCAGTCCTCGACGGCAAGCTCCTGCACCATTCTGAACGCATGATCGTTAGTCACTATCGTTGTACCCCGACTAATAGCATGCGCAGCGATCAGCTGATCGAGATCGCCCATCACTTTTCCTCTCTTTTCCATTTCTGCGCGGAGTTCACCGTACGTTGCTGCGGCTTCACTGTCCCAGTCGCAGATAGTGATGGTAGTGAGAAACTCATGAATTGTTTCTTTCAATCTACTGCTTTTCTTTTTGTCAGCACCATACAGCAATTCCGCTTCGGTAATGCTTGAGATACAAACCTCTCCGGGAGTTAGACATGCCATTCTGCTTATGACCGCCGGGTGCCGTTTAAACAAGTGGCTGACAATATTCGTGTCCAGCATATGGCTCATTAACATGCTCCATCCAGAGGATCTCTTGTAGTAACACTCTGATTGCGTTCCTCCTTGCTCAGAAACGAATCGGGTACGTCCGTGTTTGCTAACATGCGGAAAAAATTATCCCAGCTCTTTTTCTGACCAGGTTGCGCAGTCAAAACGACATTCCCCTCCTCATCTCGTCGGATATATACGCTCTTTGTATCAAACGTGAATTCAGCAGGCAGCATCACTGCCTGATTTCGCCCCTTTTTGAAGAGTTTTGCTGTACGTTCCATTTCCATCTCCATGGTTTTCTTGACCAGGCCAAAGCATGCGCCTGGGCCTGAAAAGAAGACAAGCAACGCGCTTTAAATTCGGAAAGCGACTCGCAATAAATAGCAGAATGCCTAACGACAGAACCGCGCTTAAAGCGCTTTCGCCAGGTAATGACGCTGCATACCCTGATAGGGATAGTCCTGCAAAGACATCTGCAGCTGATACCCCTGTTTTTCATAAAACGGACGCGCCTGGAAGCTGGCCGTATCCACCAGCGCGTGCTTGCAGCCTTTGCGTCTGGCTTCCTCTTCAGCCGCTTTGATGAGCTGGCTGCCTACACCAGTTCCTCGTACGGTGTCGCTTACCCAGAGGTAATCAATATTCAGCCAGCCGCCTTTGCGCACGCCGATTAACCCGCCCAGCATGACCCCTTTTTCGTCACGCACGTAAACGCCAATATCGCCGCTAAAGGTTGCCAGATCTAAAAACCTCGCGTTATACGCTCTCAGTCCCGTTAATAACTCTTCTTTTTCTGCGAGTGTGACATTTTCTGTTATGCTCAGGTGCATATTTCTCTCCTTATTTTCCACGCAATCTGAATATCTCACAGCTTATCCTTCACAAAAACTCCTTATTTCCTCCATTTTTTTAATCCTGAAATATTCATTCAATATGTAAATAAAAAAAGCCTTTCCAGGATGTGTCCAAAACGTATAATGAGAACGATCATTCTCACTTTTACACGGTAGCCGACGATGAGCACAAAACTGGAAGAAAGACAAAAACTGCGCCAGGACGAGATCATCACCGCCGCTCGCCGCTGCTTTCGCGCCAGCGGATTTCATGCGGCCAGCATGTCGCAAATTGCCAGCGAGGCGAAGCTCAGCGTCGGGCAAATTTACCGTTATTTCAGTAACAAAGACGCGATTATTGAAGAGATGATCCGCCGTATCATCGATTCCCGTATCGAGGGAATGCAGGACAAAACGGTGGTAGAAGGGATGCCACAGGCCCTCGCCTGGCGAAAGACGCTCAACGAAGACGACGATGCGCTAATGCTCGAAATGTCCGCCGAGGCGACGCGTAATCCGCAGGTAGCGGCCATGTTAACCGCAGCCGAAGCCCGTATGTTTGCCAACGCCTGTGCGCATCTGAAAAAGCAGTTTCCTCACCTGAGCGATGAGCATATTCGCTGCTGCGTGGAGATTACCGCCGTGATGATCGAAGGCTCGATTTACCGGCGACTTACGCCATTAAAAGTGCCGTCAGAACAATTAGAGCCCATTTACCAGGATATTTTAAATATGCTTTTCACTGAGAAGTAATTGCATGTGAATAATTAGCGGGAATAAGTAATTCCCCTTTTTTACATTTCTGGCTCAGCCAGAGATGCGGTATCGCTGAGCCTTTAAATAGCCCTCCTCCCTGTTAAGCCATTTACAGGGCAGGCCTCGTTCACCCTGGAAAAAGATTATGAAAACCATAACAACCTCCATCGCAGCATTATTCCTCCTGACAGGGTGCGATAATGCGCAAACATCTGCTCCCCAGCGCCCTCTTCCGGAAGTGGGGATTGTCACCCTCATGAGCCAGCCGGTGTCCGTCGTCAGTGAGCTGACTGGCCGCACAACCGCCGCGATGAGCGCCGAAGTGCGTCCACAGGTGGGCGGCATTATCCAGAAGCGGTTCTTCACCGAGGGCGATACGGTGAAAGCCGGACAGGCGCTGTATCAAATCGATCCCTCCAGCTACCGTGCCGCGTTTGATGAGGCCGCCGCGGCGCTGAAACAGGCGCAGGCACTGGTAGCGGCTGATTGCCAGAAAGCCCAGCGCTATGCGCAGTTGGTGAAAGACGACGGCGTATCACGCCAGGATACGGAAGACGCGAAATCCACCTGCGCGCAGGACAAGGCCAGCGTCGAGTCAAAGAAAGCCGCGCAGGAGAGCGCACGCATTAACCTCAACTGGACCACCGTCACCGCGCCGATTGCCGGACGCATCGGCATATCTTCCGTTACGCCCGGAGCACTGGTCACCGCCCAGCAGGACACCGCGCTTGCCACCATTCGAGGGCTGGACACCATGTACGTGGATTTAACCCGCTCAAGCGCCGATCTGCTGCGATTACGCAAGCAAACTCTGGCCACAAACAGCGATACGCTGAGCGTCACGCTACTGCTTGAAGACGGCAGCCCCTACAGCGAAAAAAGTCGCCTGGCGCTGACCGAAGTGGCGGTCGATGAATCGACCGGCTCGGTCACCCTGCGCGCCGTCTTCCCGAATCCGCAGCATCAGCTTCTGCCCGGCATGTTCGTCCGCGCCAGAGTGGATGAGGGCATTATGGATGACGCGATCCTGGCCCCTCAGCAGGGCATCACCCGCGATGCCAAAGGTATGGCCACCGCACTGGTGGTGAACGCCAGCAACAAGGTGGAGCAGCGCCAGCTGGAAACGGGTGACACTTACGGTGACAAATGGCTGGTACTGCGCGGCCTGAAGGCGGGCGACAGGCTGATTGTAGAAGGCACCGATAAAGTCAGCGCCGGCCAGCAGGTGAAGCCTGAAGAGATAAAAGCCAAAGGAGGGAACGCCTGATGTTTTCCCGTTTCTTCGTGCGTCGCCCGGTGTTTGCCTGGGTGATCGCCATTCTGATTATGCTCGCCGGTATACTTGCCATCCGCACGCTGCCGGTCGCGCAGTACCCGGACGTCGCCCCTCCGTCGATCAAGATCTCCGCCACCTACACCGGTGCCTCCGCGCAGACGCTGGAAAACAGCGTGACGCAGGTCATTGAGCAGCAGCTGACCGGGCTGGATAACCTGCTCTACTTCACCTCTACCAGCAGCTCGGACGGGTCGGTAAGCATTACCGTCACCTTCGAGCAGGGTACCGATCCGGACACCGCGCAAGTCCAGGTGCAGAACAAAGTTCAGCAGGCGGAATCTCGCCTGCCCACTGAGGTGCAGCAGTCCGGCATTACGGTGGAAAAATCACAGAGCAACTTCCTGCTAATCATGGGCGTGTACGATAAAACCGACACCGCCAGCAGCTCGGATATCGCCGACTGGCTGGTGAGTAATATGCAGGATCCGCTGGCGCGCGTGGAAGGCGTCGGCAGCCTGCAGGTGTTCGGGGCGGAATACGCGATGCGCATCTGGCTCGACCCGGCGAAGCTGGCCTCTTACTCGCTGATGCCTTCAGATGTGCAGAGCGCAATTGAAGCGCAGAACGTGCAGGTTTCCGCCGGTAAAATCGGCGCACTGCCCTCGTCGAACGCCCAGCAGCTGACCGCCACCGTCCGCGCCCAGTCGCGCCTGCAGACGGTGGATCAGTTTAAAAACATCATCGTGAAGAGCCAGTCCAGCGGTGCGGTGGTGCGCATCAGCGACGTCGCGCGCGTGGAGATGGGCAGCGAAGATTACACCGCCACCGCCAGACTGAACGGCCACCCGGCGGCAGGTATGGCCGTGATGCTTTCACCAGGTGCCAACGCGCTGAATACCGCCACGGCGGTAAAAGAGAAAATCGCGGAGTTCAAAAAGTCGATGCCGGAAGGCTACGACGTGGCCTACCCGAAAGACAGCACCGAGTTCATCAAGATCTCCGTTGAGGACGTGATTCAGACCCTGTTCGAAGCCATCATTCTGGTGGTGGTGGTGATGTATCTGTTCCTGCAAAACATTCGCGCCACGCTGATCCCGGCGCTGGCGGTACCAGTGGTGCTGCTGGGCACCTTTGGCGTGCTGGCGCTGTTTGGCTACTCCATCAATACCTTAACGCTGTTTGCGATGGTGCTGGCGATAGGGCTGCTGGTGGATGATGCCATCGTGGTGGTGGAAAACGTCGAGCGTATTATGCGCGACGAGGGGCTGCCCGCCCGGGAGGCCACCGAAAAATCGATGGGCGAAATCTCCGGCGCGCTGATCGCCATTGCGCTGGTGCTCTCTGCGGTATTCCTGCCGATGGCCTTCTTTGGCGGCTCCACCGGGGTGATTTACCGTCAGTTCTCGGTCACCATTATCTCGGCGATGCTCCTCTCCGTGGTGGTGGCATTAACCCTGACGCCCGCACTCTGTGGCTCGATTCTGAGCCACACGGCTTTGCACAAGAAAGGTTTCTTCGGCGCGTTTAACCGCTTCTACAGCAAAACAGAGCACGGCTATCAGAACAAGGTGCTGCGCGCCCTGCGCCGCTCCGGCGGCATGCTGGTCATCTACGCCCTGCTCTGCGGCGCGATGGGGTTCGCGATGCTGAAGCTGCCGGGCAGCTTCCTACCAACGGAAGATCAGGGCGAAATCATGGTGCAATACACCCTGCCTGCTGGCGCCACGACGGTACGTACCGCCGAAGTCAGCCGCCAGGTGCGCGAGTGGTTCCTCACCAAAGAGAAAGCCAACACCAACGTTATTTTCACCATTGAAGGCTTTAGCTTTAGCGGCAGCGGCCAGAACGCCGGGATGGCGTTTGTCTCCCTGAAAAACTGGTCCGAACGTAAGGGCGATGAAAACACCGCTCAGGCCATTGCCCTGCGCGCCACGCAGGAGCTGAGTACCATCCGCGATGCCACCATTTTCGCCATGACGCCGCCGGCGGTGGACGGTCTGGGCCAGAGCAACGGCTTTACCTTTGAGCTGATGGCCAGCGGCGGCACCGACCGCGACACGCTGCTGAAGATGCGTAACCAGCTGCTTGGCGAAGCCAATCAGGACAGCGCCCTGCACGCGGTACGCGCCAACGATCTGCCCCAGATGCCGCAGCTGCAGGTGGATATCGATAACAACAAAGCCGTGTCGCTGGGACTCTCTCTGAGCGACGTCACCGACACCCTCTCCAGCGCCTGGGGTGGCACCTACGTGAATGATTTTATCGACCGCGGTCGAGTGAAAAAGGTCTATATCCAGGGCGACAGTGACTATCGCGCCGCGCCGTCCGATCTCAACAAATGGTACGTGCGCGGCAGCGACAGCACCATGACGCCGTTCTCCGCGTTCGCCACCACCCGCTGGGAGTATGGCCCGGAAAGTCTGGTGCGCTACAACGGCTCGGCGGCCTATGAAATTCAGGGGGAAAACGCCAGTGGCGCCAGTTCCGGTACGGCGATGAGCAAAATGGAGCGGCTGGCAAACAACCTGCCATCCGGCAGCAGCTGGGCGTGGAGCGGTTTGTCCTTACAAGAAAAACTGGCCAGCGGTCAGGCAATGAGCCTCTATGCCCTCTCGATCCTGGTGGTCTTCCTCTGCCTGGCGGCGCTGTATGAGAGCTGGTCAGTGCCGATTTCCGTCATCCTGGTGATCCCGCTGGGGGTACTGGGTGCGGCGATTGCTGCCTCCCTGCGCGGCCTGAGTAATGACGTCTATTTCCAGGTGGCGCTGCTGACCACCATCGGCCTGTCGTCAAAGAATGCGATCTTGATTGTTGAGTTTGCCGAGGCAAAAGTCGCCGAAGGCTACTCCCTGACGCGGGCAGCGCTGCGTGCCGCCCAGACGCGCCTGCGCCCCATCATCATGACCTCGCTGGCGTTTATCGCAGGCGTGACGCCGCTGGCGATTGCCACCGGGGCGGGGGCCAACAGCCGGGTGGCAATCGGTACCGGCATTATCGGTGGAACGCTCGCCGCCACGCTGCTGGCGATCTTCTTCGTTCCGTTATTTTTCGTACTGGTGAAACGTCTGTTCTCCGGTAAACACAGCAACCGGAGGTCATAATGTTTCGTTTATCTGTTTTAGTGTTAGCGCTGCTGAGTGCAGGCTGCGTGTCGTTGGATCCGACGTATCAGCGCCCGGCCGCGCCCGTCCCGGCAACGTTACCTGGCGTGCATGGCGAAGCCACTGCTGTGGTGAGCCAGTGGCAGCAGGTGATGCACGATCCGCGCCTGAAAAGCGTGATTACCCTGGCGCTGAGCAGCAACCGCGACGTGCAAAAAGCGATTGCCGATATCGACGCCGCCCGCGCCCAGTACGGCGAAACGCGATCGTCTCTGTTCCCGACGGTGGACGCGGAGCTGAGCCACACCCGCAGCCGTACGCTGGCAAGCGGCGTCGCCACAAGCGATGAGGCCAACGGCGCGGTCTCGAGCTTCGAGCTGGATCTGTTTGGCCGTAACCAGAGCCTGTCGCGCGCGGCGCGTGAAACCTGGCTCGCCAGCGAGTTCACCGCCCGGAACACGCGCCTGACGATGGTCAGCGAGTTGACCACCGCCTGGGTGACGCTGGCGGCGGATAACAGCAACCTGGCGCTGGCGAAATCGACCCAGGAGAGCGCGGCGAACTCGCTCAGGATTGTGAAGCGCCAGCAGGAGGTCGGCGTGGCGGCGGCAACGGACGTCAGCGAAGCAATGGCGGTTTACCAGCAGGCGCGCGCCAGCGTGGCGAGCTATCAAACACAGGTGCTACAGGACAAAAACGCCCTTAATCTGTTGGCGGGCAACACGGTGCCAGACAACCTGCTGCCGGGTACGCTGGAGAGCCTGAGCGATAACGCCATCACGCTGATCCCGGCGGGCGTCAGCTCCAGCGCGCTGCTGCGTCGCCCGGACATTCAGGAAGCCGAGCATAACCTGCTGAGCGCCAACGCTAACATCGGTGCCGCGCGCGCGAACTTCTTCCCGACCATCTCGCTTACCGCCAGCGCGGGCGTCGGTAGCGATTCGCTGTCGTCTCTGTTCAGCCACGGTATGAAGGTGTGGTCATTCGCACCGTCCGTTACCCTGCCGTTGTTCAGCGGCGGCAACAATCTGGCGCAACTGCGTTATGCAGAAGCCGAGAAAAAAGGGTTAATCGCCACCTACGAGAAAAGCATCCAGAGCGCGTTTAAAGACGTGGCCGACGCGCTGGCGCGTCGTGAAACCCTCAGCGAGCAGCTGGATGCCCAGCGAGAATACGTGGCGGCGGAACAAAAAACGCTGGAGGTAGCAACACGCAGCTACCGGGCAGGTGCCGGGGATTATCTGACGGTACTGACCGCACAGCGGTCATTGTGGTCGGCGCAGTCGTCGCTTATCGCGTTACAACAAACCGATCTGGAAAACCGCATCAGCCTGTGGCAGTCGCTCGGGGGAGGTATTCAGTAGCGCTTGCGTGGATTCATGATAGGCGGTGGTGAGAAAATTCATACTTTCGGCTGGCGTCGCTACACTGAATGTAACGATATATTTCATGGGAAGCATGCGTCTCTTCAAGGGGGTTTCGATGAAAGCTGCGCACCTGGTCTGCCTGCTGGTTTGTCTGCTGTTCGCCGCGTTTGTCCATGCGCAGGAAAAGGACGATCCGGCGAAAGAGGCCCAGATAAAACAGCAGATCCTTAAGGATGTGAAGAAAACCTGTACGCCGCAGAAAAAACAGAGCGATAAATCCTGGCAGGAGATGATTTTGTCGTCTGAGGCCAATCAACTGCTGATTAAGAATGCCATCACCGCCGTCAAGCGCGACAACCTGGACGCCTACTGGGCAGCGATTGGCCAGGTGGATTGTATGGAAGATTATTGAATGCTGCTTGCCGGGTGGCGCTGCGCTTACCCGGCCTACATCACACGTTTAACGCTTCCTCACGTCCGGAATGATGAGATCCCCGCGCAGCACGTACGACCCCAGCATCTGCGTTTTTTCCGTCAGCCAGCTCACGATACGCGCCGCCATGGCATCCATTGAATATTCAATGGCCGGGATCACCGGAATACCCGGCAGGTGCAGCGAACCGGCCAGGCTGAAGACCATAATGTCCTCCGGCACGGATTTATTAAACGCCTGCAGCTGCGGGATCACCCGCTGGGCTTCCTGCTCGTCTGCGACCAGCAACGCGTTGAAATTCAGCGTGCTGGCGTTATTGAGCAGCTCCTGAAGCGCAACGGACGAGGAGGTGGCGTCCATAAACACAAGGTTGCGATTAAAGGGCAGGAAATTTTTCTCCAGCGCATGCTTGTAGCCAAGCAGAACCTGGTCAGCAAAACCGCTGCCGTGCGGGTGGATGAGGGCAATCTGGCGTCGCCCCTGGCTGGTCAGATAGTTACAGGCGGTTTCAGCGGCAAAGGCATGATCGAACTGGATACTGTTGGAATTATCAGACTCCATACAGTCAACCAGGATAACGTTGTCCCTGTCGACGTCCAGCGGGAAACGTGCGCCAATCACCAGGATGTCATCGCACAGCCCGCAGGAGAGCTCTTCCAGAGCATGCATCACTTCTGCTTTGCTATGCGCGAAGCGCAGCAGCAGGTGTTTCTGGTGCTGACTGAGCTGTTTTTCCAGCGCGTAGAGATAACCGGTGGTCTGGTTAATGTTTTCCTGGGCACAAATCACCCCGATGCACCCTGTCGACTGGCTCAGCAGCGACTGCGCAATCACATTAGGCCGGTAGTTAAGTTCATCCACTGCCTTCAGAACCGCCTGACGGCTGGCTTCCTTTACGCCACGCGACCCACTCAACACTCGCGATACCGTGGCTTTAGACACCCCGGCAAGACGTGATACATCATTGATTGTCGACATCTCTTTCCCCTGACAGGCTTACCTCGCGCCTGCTAATTCCATGACCGCTTCGGCTCACATTATAGCCAGAAGGGAGTATATCCGTTTCCGTTTCCCATGGAAACCGATTTTCCGTTTCCACTCAAAATGATGTCAAAACAGCCAAATTGTGTGACGCATATCGGGTTAATTAGTCTCATAAGTAAGGGATCTTGATGAGTATCACACTTCTGCTTTTTATAAATGGAAACCGGTTTCCATCTGATATCCAATCATCAGCGCAATATCTATTTACATTTTGAGGATGGTTGTCGATGTTCAAGATTATGCTCTGCTGCTCTGCCGGGATGTCCACCAGCCTGCTGGTCAGCAAAATGGTCGATGTCGCGAAAGAACGAGGTTTGCCGGTAAAAATTGATGCGTATGGCGTTTCCGAATTTGATACGCAGTTTCCGCAATACCAGGTTGTCCTTCTCGGACCGCAAGTGAAATACATGTTACAGACACTCTCAGACAAGGCAGCCACCAAAGGCATTCCCGTCCAGCCCATCGATATGATGGACTACGGCATGCAACGTGGCGATAAGGTACTGGACTATGCTCTGTCGCTCATCGAAGCGGCACACTAAAAGGTGTTCTCATGAGTTCGTTATATCAATCCATGGTCGCGGTGATTGAGCAGTCAATTACCCCGCTGGCCGCGAAGCTCGGCCAGCAAAAGTATGTGATTGCCATCCGCGACGGCTTTACCGCCGCGCTGCCGTTTATGATCATCGGCTCGTTTATGCTGGTGTTCATCTTCCCGCCGTTCTCGGCGGACACCACCAACAGCTTCGCCCGCGGCTGGCTGGATTTCTCCCAGACCTACCGCGAGCAGCTGATGCTGCCGTTTAACCTCAGTATGGGCGTCATGACCTTTTTCATCTCGGTGGGGATTGGGGCAAGCCTGGGACGTCAGTTTAACCTTGACCCGGTGATGTCCGGCCTGCTGGCCTTCATGGCCTTCCTGCTGGTCGCCGCGCCGTATGCCGACGGTAAGATCTCCACCCAGTATCTTTCCGGTCAGGGGATTTTTACCGCGCTGATCACCGCGATTTACGCCACTCGCGTCTATGCGTGGCTGAAGCAGAACAACGTCACCATTCGTCTGCCGAAAGAAGTCCCGACCGGCGTGGCGCGGTCGTTTGAGATCCTGATCCCGGTGATGGTGGTGATCGGTACCCTGCATCCGCTGAACCTGTTTATTGAGGCGCAGACCGGGATGATTATCCCGCAGGCGATAATGCACCTGCTGGAGCCGCTGGTCTCTGCGTCTGATTCCCTGCCTGCCATTCTGCTCTCTGTGCTGCTGTGTCAGATCTTCTGGTTTGCCGGTATTCACGGCTCGCTGATTGTCACCGGCATCATGAACCCGTTCTGGATGGCGAACCTGTCGGCCAACCAGGCGGCGCTGGCGGCTGGCGCGGCGCTGCCGCACGTCTACCTGCAGGGCTTCTGGGATCACTACCTGCTGATTGGCGGCGTCGGTTCTACGCTGCCGCTGGCCTTCCTGCTGCTGCGTAGCCGCGTAACGCACTTACGCACTATCGGCAAAATGGGCGTTGTGCCAAGCTTCTTTAACATCAACGAGCCGATCCTGTTCGGCGCGCCGATCATCATGAACCCGATGCTGTTTATTCCGTTCGTGTGCGTTCCACTGGTGAACGCCTGCCTGGCCTGGGCGGCAACCCGACTGGGCTGGCTGGCACAGGTGGTGTCGCTCACGCCGTGGACCACTCCCGCGCCCATTGGCGCCTCATGGGCCGCCAACTGGGCGCTGAGCCCGGTGGTGATGTGTCTCGTTTGTATGGTGATGTCAGCGCTGATGTACCTGCCGTTCCTGCGCGCTTACGAGCGTACGTTGATGAAAAACGAAGAGCAGAAGGCTCAGGCAACCGTCGGAGCCGCTGAGACCGCAAGCCATTAAGTCAAAGAGGACGCGTCATGAAATATACCTTTCCCGATAATTTCTGGTGGGGCAGCGCAAGCTCCGCTCTCCAGACCGAAGGGACACGAGAGGGTGAAACCACATGGGATTACTGGTTTGCCCGCGAGCCGAACCGTTTTCACAACGGCGTGGGTCCACAGCAGACCTCCACGTTTTATCAACACTGGAAAACGGACATTCAGCTGTTAAAGCAGCTGAATCACAACAGCTTTCGCACTTCCATAAGCTGGGCGCGCCTGATCCCCGACGGTATCGGTGAAGTGAATCCGAAGGCAGTCGAATTTTATAATCAGGTCATTGATGAGCTGATCGAACAGGGCATTACGCCGTTTATCACCCTGTTCCACTTCGACATGCCGATGGCGATGCAGGAGATCGGCGGCTGGGAAAACCGTGACGTGGTGGAGGCTTACGCCCGCTATGCGCAGGTTTGCTTCGACCTGTTTGGCGATCGCGTGCTGCACTGGTTTACCTTCAACGAGCCGATCGTCCCGGTGGAAGGCGGTTATCTGTACGACTTCCATTACCCGAACGTGGTGGATTTCCGCCGGGCGGCCACCGTGGCGTACCACACCGTGCTGGCCCATGCGAAGGCCGTTCAGGCCTACCGTGCGGGCCATTATGCCGGAGAGATCGGCATCGTGTTGAACCTGACGCCGTCGTACCCGCGCTCGCAAAACCCGGCGGACGTCAAAGCGGCGCACGTGGCCGATCTGATGTTTAACCGCAGCTTCCTCGACCCGGTTCTGCGCGGGGAGTATCCGGCCGACCTGGTGGCGTTGCTGAAAACCCACAATCAACTGCCCGCCTGTAAACCGGAAGACAGTCTCCTGATTGCGGAAGGGAAAATCGACCTGCTCGGCATTAACTACTACCAGCCGCGTCGCGTGAAGTGTCGTGACAGCGCGGTGAACCCGCAGGCACCGTTTATGCCGGAGTGGTTCTTTGAAAACTACGAGATGCCAGGCCGCAAGATGAACCCGTACCGTGGCTGGGAAATCTACGAACCGGGTATTTACGATATTCTGGTTAACCTGCGCGACAATTACGGCAATCCACGCTGTTTTATTTCTGAAAACGGTATGGGCGTCGAAAATGAGCAGCGCTTTATTGAAAATGGCCAGATAAACGATCAATACCGCATTGATTTTATTTCCGGGCATTTAACCTGGCTGCATAAAGGTATTAGCGAAGGGTGCAATTGCCTTGGTTATCATATGTGGACCTTTATTGATAACTGGTCGTGGTGCAATGCGTATAAAAATCGCTATGGATTTATCCAGCTCGATTTGGAAACGCAGCAGCGCACCCTTAAAAAGAGCGGAGAGTGGTTTGCCACCACCTCATTAAATAATAGTTTCGATATCTAAAGAGAGAGATGATGATTGCCTTAGAAGAAGCGGTTATGGAAATCATCGTCAATGCGGGTCAGTCGCGCAGCCTGTGCTTTGAAGCACTGCACGCTGCGCGGCAGGGCAACATTGACGAAGCTAAAAGCCTGCTGCGTGAAGCCGATGGCTACGCGCGTCAGGCGCACAAGATGCAGACCAAACTTATTGAGCAGGATGCGGGTGAAGCCCGTCAGCCGATGACCTTAATTATGGTTCACGCCCAGGATCATTTAATGAATTCGCTATTAGCGCGTGAATTGTCGGAAGAAATAATTCATTTATATCAGAGATAATCTATGGCGAAATAAATTAATGTAATACCTCTGTACCTAAAATAGAATTCCACTTGTTCTGATGATAGCGACATACTCTGTCAGATCGGAGCGGGATGGTTATTGTCTGAATAAAATTAAACTATATTGAGATAACCATGAATACGATTAAAAAACTTCCATTAACCATGGCGGTTATCGCCGCGCTTTGCCCAATTTCTGTCCTCGCCCAGGAATTTACGCAGGAGCAAATCGACGCCATCGTGGCAAAAGCGGTGGATAAAGCCCTGGCCGAACGTCAGGCCAAAATGGATGCCGCCGTGGCGAAAAAAGCCGACGTGGTCACCGAGCCGCAAAGCGCGGCGCAATCCCCGGACATGGCGATTCCGTTCGGCATTAAATTTACCGGCTACGCCCGCTACGGCGCGCACTTCCAGGCCGCTGACCAGAAGTATGTGGCGGTAGACGGTTCCTACAACGGCGCGTCCGCCATCGGTCGTCTGGGTAACGAAGGCAACGGCGGCGAATTCCAGCTCTCCAAAGCCTTCAAGGGCGACAACGGCGCCATCTGGGACATCAACGTGATGATCGACCACTGGGGCGATGAAGTTAACCTGAAAAAAGCCTACGCCGGTGTAACCAACATTATGGCCTCCAACCCGAACGCCTATTTCTGGGCCGGTCGTGACTTCCACCAGCGTCCGCAGCAGGGCATCAACGATTACTTCTGGATGAACCACGACGGCCAGGGCGCCGGGGTGAAGAACTTCGACATCGGCGGCGTGCAGTTCGACGTGGCCGCCGTGGCGGCGGTGGAATCCTGTAGCCCGGAAGTACTGGAAGATGAAGCGAACCCGTCGCGCATCACCTGTACCGGCGGTTCCGGCACGGGCGACAAAGGCAACTATGCGGCAACCTCAAAAATCCACGGCATGAAAGTGGGTCCGCTGGATCTGGAGCTGTACGCTAACTACGGCTTTGACTCAAAAGCCGTGGAAAGCGACGAACGGCTGAACGCCTGGCAGGGCGGCGTGGTGCTGAGCCACACCAACGACAGCGGCGTGAACAAGGTGATCGCCCGTTACTCCGATAACGCGGACAACAGCGTGTTCAATAAAACCGAGGATCTGACCACGGTTTACGCCAGCTTCGAAGGGCTGCACAAATTCACTCCGCAGACCCAGGTGGAGTATATCCTCGCCTTCCACGACTACGACAACAGCCGTGATAAAACGGACAACCGTAAGAACTACAACGCCATTGTGCGTCCGATGCACTGGTGGAACGACGTCCACTCCACCTGGCTGGAAGCGGGCTGGCAGCATGTGGATTACGACAATGGCGGCGATAACAAGGGCTGGAAGCTGACCCTCTCCCAGAACATGTCGATCGCCATGGGGCCGGAGTTCCGTCCGATGCTGCGCTTCTACGTAACCGGCGGCAAAGTGGATAACGAACGCACCGCCCGCGTGAACGGCACCAAAGACGAGACGCTTGACGACTTCAACGTCGGCGCAATGTGGGAGGCGTGGTTCTAAGCAAGGTAGAAGCAAAACGGCAACGATAGTTGCCGTTTTTAGTGTTTGCTCCCTCTCCCCGTGGGAGAGGGCCGGGGTGAGCAGCTGTGTTTAAAGTCAACGG
>ERZ1026878.548-NODE-548-length-28152-cov-11.025483_pt1 | contig 28152 bp, 25 predicted proteins | sample MGYA00380169_ERZ1026878 | MGnify/ENA primary metagenome ERZ1026878 (study PRJEB33269, sample SAMEA4719805) | human gut metagenome | biome: human-associated habitat; feature: organic feature; material: feces | place: Cameroon | collected 2013-10 ...
CCTCCCAACCCTCCCCGTCGTGGAGGGCTTAGGAAGGCCCAAGAAGGCTTAGTTCGGCTTAACCGCCGCCTTAGACAGGCTTAGTTCGGCTTAACCGCCGCCCTATACCGGCTTAGTTCGGCTTAAAATAAACAAAAACCAAAACACAATGGAAAAGAAAAACCTCCGCATAGTGTTCATGGGAACACCCGAGTTTGCCGTTGGCTCGCTCCAGCGACTTGTAGAGAACGGTTATAACGTAGTGGCTGTCGTCACGCAGCCCGACAAACCCGTCGGTCGCCACGCCTCCGTGCTGCGCCCCTCACCCGTCAAGGAGTACGCCCTTGCCCACGGTCTGCCCGTGCTGCAGCCCGTGAAGATGAAGGACGAGCACTTCCTCGAGCAGCTGCGCAGCTACAATGCCGACCTCCAGGTCGTCGTTGCGTTCCGCATGCTCCCCGAAGCGGTGTGGGCCATGCCACGCTTCGGCACATTCAACGTCCATGCAGCCCTGCTGCCCGACTATCGTGGCGCAGCGCCAATCAACTGGGCAGTCATCAACGGCGAGACCCGCACCGGCGTCACCACCTTCTTCCTCGACCACGACATCGACACCGGTCGCATCATCGCCCAGCGCCAGTTCCCCATCCCCGACGATGCCGACGTAGAGTACGTCTACGACGGACTCATGCAGCTCGGCGCCCAGCTCTGCACCGACACCGTCGACCTCGTCCTCTCTACCGACGGCAACGCCCCCTCGCAACCGCAGCAGGACAGCGAGGCTCACCACGCCGCCCCCAAGATCTTCAAGGAGACCTGCGCCATCGACTTCTCGCTCCCTGCAAAGCGCATCTACGACTTCGTGCGCGGACTCTCGCCCGCGCCCGGCGCCTGGTGCCTGCTCACTCCACGCGATGCTAACGCTCCCGCCCAAGTGCTTAAGATCTATAAGACAGCAAAGACCGGCAAGTCTACAGCAGGGGGTGCACTTGTCTCAAGTGCACCAGACTGTAAAGCAGCAAATACCCACGACCCAGCAGCAGGGGGTGCACTTGTCTCAAGTGCACCAGACTATAAAGCAGCAAACACCCACGACCAACCAACCGGCGTAGAAGTAGGAACGCTCAAAGCCGAAAACCGTCGCCTCCTCGTTGCCACCGCCGACGAGTGGCTCGAAATTCTAGAGCTGCAGCCCGCCGGCAAGAAGCGCATGGCAGCCCGCGACTACCTCAACGGCTTCCAGCACCCCGAGCACTTCCTGCTGAAGTAACCCCTTCCGTTCCGGAGAGGATTTCTCACCCCACACGACACAGCCTGTTTATATCCTCGTCGAACGTCTCGCGGTTAACAGCCCGAGTGCGCATCGCCGACCTGTAGTTATATATCGTCTGCGTCGAGTAGAACAGCAGCGTGGCTATCTCCTGGCTCTCCCTCACACCCAAGCGCATCAGCGCATAGATGCGCGCCTCCGTCGTCAGGGTGTTAGGAGACGGCTGCGCAATCCTTCCTTCCGGAAGCAGCAGACTGTTCAGTTCGTCAACGAAACTGGGGTACAGCTCCGTGAAGGCGCGGTCGAAACGTGTGTAGAACGTTGTCGCCTCCTCCTCCGCGAGCCTATAACTATTGATAGTTTTTAGAAGGTCAGCCGTTTGGTTGGCCTTTATTTTCCTGCTCACCAGTTTACGGTACTCCATCAGTTTGCGTATGTACACCGCACTGATGTCCATGAACAGACGCATGTAGGTCTCGCGGCGATGGTTCGTCGCTATGAGGCGTTCGTTCAGTTCCTTCAACTGCCCGTTCTGCGTCTTCACCTCTCTACGGCTACTCGCCAGCCATTTATTCTGCTTGTAGCCGAAAATAGCCATTGCCAGCAACATCAGCGACAGAAAACTAACCACCGCAAGCACGCCTCTCACGATGCGCTCCTTATGCGCCAACGCCTCCTGATTGGCTGTGGCAATGATAGGCAGTATGCTCGAAATCTCGAGCATACGCAGTCGGTTGTTGTAGAATCGGGCGTCCTCCATAGAGCAGTAGATGTAGCGTGCCGCACGGTCGGCATACTTCGGGTCCTTCTCATACAAATATGTCGAGAACTCCTGCAGCGCAAGATTCTCCTTCAAAGGGCATGTTATATCCGAGATAGCCGCTTCAATAATGTACTTTTCATATCGCTGTATGTCGCCCAACTCGCGATAATAGCGTGCTATGCAGTATGCTGCCGAGGCATGCACACGGCTGTCTACCCGGCTGTTCAGCAGAGCCTTTGTGTAGAATTGCAGCAGAGCCTTGCTCATGGGGTTGGTGAGGAAAGCAATTTCGCCGCTAAGATAGGCATGCAGAGCCACATCCTTGCTGCTTGTGGCTTCCACCGTGAGCTTCAGATTCTCGAACTTCTTCTTATGGTAATAGTCCATGAACTCCGACTTCTTGCTGAACGCTTCCCAATAGTTGTACAGCCACGTGCACGTATAATAATAGTATTGTTTTAGCTGCTGAGGCACACCTCTCTTCTTTATATCATCAAGCAGTTCCTCCGACTGACTGTAGAAACCACCCGTAGACAACACCGCCGCACGGTTTATCTTGTTGAGCGTCGTGTAGTAGGCGTTGTTCTCGCTCTCTGATAGGGCGAGACCGCGGTTCACGTATACCATTGCCGAATCGTAATGGTATGTATAGTATTCTCGATAGATACTGTTCAGGAGTGCGAGTCGCTGCGGGATCTCTTCCACCGTTCGCAACTTTAGTTTCAGTTGGTCAATCTTCTTTTCCTTCTGCTCCGAGTACATTTCGCGCTTGTCGATATAACTGTCGAGAAGCCCCAGCAGGTCTTGCTCGCCAGAGATACCGGCTGTAGCCAACTTGGTTTGGGCTGTAGTCTGCAGTGGCAAAAAAATGAATAATAGGTATAAAAAGATGCGCATAATAGTGGGTTTTTAGTTTTAATGCTGCAAATTTAGCTAATATTATTAAGATAAAACCATTTACTTTGATAAAAAAGACTAAAGTCTTAAATATTCTGATATATAATAAGTTATAAGTTTCTATACCTTAATTTATGTCTACTTTCATTTTACGCACACATACAATCAGCCGATATATCTTGTAACTTTGCAACCGTAAACATAAACACAACGGATATGAACCTAAAACTTAAAACATTCTCATTCGCCCTCTTGGCTTCTGCCTCTACGGGCATGTATGCACAGACGCATACAGAAAACAATTCAACAAACGATTCGGAATCGCAGAAGAAGGAAGAGCGCAACGTGATGCTTAACGCTTCTGACGCTAACAAACCGCGCGAGATTCAGATTGGATTGCCGAGCGAAGACGTAACAGTATACGAGAACGGACTGCCTGCCGTTTACTCGTCGTCCGTGCACAAACTCTCTGCCCACTGGCGCAGCGACGCTTCGCTGAAAGGCACCGACCTTATGACTCCGTCGGAGAGTGCCATCAAGACCGGCAACATCGCTTATGCTGTGTCGGCTTTCAGCGAGTTGGGCGAGAAGAAGTTCAGCGGCAAACTCAATTATAAGGCTAACCACTTCGGTATGCAGAACTTCGACCTCAACCTCTCTGGCGGCATCGGAAACAACTGGCTCTACACAGCCGGAATGTATCAGAACTTCGACCCAGGCAGCTTCAAGTTGCGCTTTACCGACTACGCTGACCGCACGCAGATATACCATTTGGGTCTTACGCGCATACTGAACGGCGGCAAAGGTCACATTTCTTTATTATATAAGTATTCGAACAGCAAGAACCCCGGCAACTTCGCCAATGCCGCCCCGTTCATCTACGCCGGCGACGGCAGCATAAAGAAACTTGCTGGTTTCGACCCAGGTATGGATTCATACGTGCAGCGTAATGGTTCGTTCAGCTATCTGAACACCAAGACCGGCAAGATGGAGACCTGGAATATGACAGACGACAATGACAACCGTGCCAATGAGGTGGCTTTGGTGAGCAAGTACCAGTTTGACAACGGCTGGTTGTGGAAGTTGAACGCAAAGTATATGAACGCTCCGCGCGCCAACTGCGTAGACTACGGCGGCAGCACGATTTCTGAGGTTACCGAGTCTGACGGCTACCAGCTTTCTGACGGTTCAGCATACAGCGGACTCATCGAAGGTCGCCGTACTTGGCTGCACTTCGGCAAGGTGAGCAACGCCCTCCTTACAACCGAGATGAGCAAGCAGCTGAACAACCACAAACTGATGATTGGTTTGAACGAATGGTACTACCACCTCAACTACTATTCGTCTTCGTTCCAGTGGGCAGGCACCGTTGAGGCTTATCCTCGTACGCTGAGTCAGATGTACGTCAATCCGCTCGACCCGACACAGACTGCACACCGCTCTGAAACCTTCGGCTACAACGAGCTGAGTCCTGAATATACAAAGGGTTCGGAGAACAAACTCGCTCTCTATTTCACCGACGAATGGCGCGTCACTCCTAAGTTTAAGTTGTTCTACGGCGGACGTCTCGAATACTATCGTATGTCGGCAGACCAGATTTCTGCGTCACGCTTCCGTGGCTTCCACCTCGGCAACTTCAATACATATTCTACAGTCGCAGACGGATCTATCGTAGCCACAGAGCATAGCATCGCGCCAGCCACTGTTACGAAGAACAAGCTCAACTATGCTGCCACTTTGCAGATGACTTACAACGTAACAAACCAGTTCGGTCTTACTGCCGATGCCACCATCGCCACACGCTTCCCGCGCATCAGCGAGTATGCCGGCACCGGTCCTACGGAGGAGCAGTACAAGCGCGTGACCATTCCGTTGGTTCGCGGTGGTATCTTCTACAAGAACTCATGGCTCGACCTCTCGTCGATGGTGACATACATCTCTAAGTCGAACAATATCGACCAGCAGAACCTCACCAAGCCTGGTACCTCTGAGGGCAAGACCGTGTTGCTCATCTACAACATCCAGACATTGGGCTGGACAACATCTGCCGAAATCAACCCGTTCAAGAACTTCCACATGCACGCTCTCTTTACCTATCAGAAGCCAGTTTACAAGAACTACAACGCAAGTGTTACGTTCAGCGACGGTCAGACTATGAGCGTTAATGCCAACAACAAGATTGTGAAGGAGATTCCGCAGGTGCTCATTGAACTTGACCCGAGATACGACATAACGAAGAACCTCAGTGCTTGGCTCAGTTTCCGCTACTTCGGCAAGACCTACGCCAACCTTCAGGAGGCACTCTACTTCAACGGCCACTGGGAGACATTCGGTGGTGTCAACTGGAATGTGAACAAGAATCTGAGTCTCGGCGTCAGCGTCATTAACATCTTCAACGAGAAGGGTGCCAAGGGCACAATCAGCGGTTCGGAACTTATCACAAAGGATGAGGCAGGCAAGTATGCCGGCAAGTACATGAGTGGCAACTATCTCCGCCCGTTCACCGTAGAGTTCAACGCAAGCATTAAATTCTAATAAAAAACCATACGAAAATGAAGAAAACTATTATGCTAATCGCAGCAATGTGCATGACTTCTGCCATCACATTCGCTCAAGAAATCATCCGTGTGTCTACCGAAAAGACCGACCTCGTGATGAAAGTGTCACCAAAAGGCCGACTTTATCAGGTCTATCTCGGCGATAAGTTGCAGAATCCTGCCGACTACGACAATCTGAAGTGGGATGTATATGCCGCTTCCGACGGCGCAGTGAGTCAGCGCGGCCATGAGGTGTATGCCACTTCCGGTGCAGAGGACTACTTCGAACCGGCTGTAGCCGTTACACATGCCGACGGCAATATGTCTACATATTTATATTATAAGTCGTCGGAGCAGAAGGCTGTGAAGGGCGGCACTGAGACCGTCATCACACTTCAGGATAAAGTATATCCGCTCACAGTGAAGCTCCACTATGTGGCTTATCCGAAGGAGAATGTTATAAAGGCATGGAGCGAGATCTCTCACAGGGAGAAGTCAGCCGTCACACTCTGGCGCTACAGCTCTACGATGCTCTACTTCAAATCTTCAAAGTATTATCTCACTAACTATCACAGCGACTGGGCTAAGGAAGGTCAGCCCGAGACAACCCAGTTGAGCACGGGCAAGAAGATTATCGACACAAAGCTCGGCACACGCGCCGCTATGCATGCTGAGCCTTTCTTCGAGTTGGGCTTCGACGAGCCTGCTAAGGAGAACGAGGGCAAGGTGATGCTCGGAACTATAGGCTGGCCAGGCAACTTCCGCTTTACTTTTGAGGTGGACAACGTCGGTGCGCTTCGCGTTATTCCTGCCATCAATCCCTATGCTTCCGACTATAAGCTGAAGGCTGGCGAGGTGTTCACCACTCCTGAGTTCATCTTCGCGATGAGCGACAACGGTATGGGCGAGGCTTCGCGCAACCTGCACGACTGGGCTCGCCAGTATCAGGTGAACATGGGCATGGGCGACCGTCTTACCCTCCTTAACAACTGGGAGAATACAGGCTTCGACTTCAACCAGCAGAGTCTTGCCGAACTGATGAAGGACGCTAAGGACCTCGGTGTGGATATGTTCTTGCTCGACGACGGATGGTTCGCCAACAAGTATCCGCGCAAGGACGACCACGCCGGACTGGGCGACTGGGAGGCTACAAAGAGCAAGTTGCCGGAGGGTATACCTGGCCTCGTCAGAGACGCAAAGAAGGCTGGTGTGAAGTTCGGTATATGGATTGAGCCGGAGATGGTGAACCCGAAGAGCGAACTGTTTGAGAAGCATCCTGATTGGGTCATCTTGCAGCCGCAGCGCGACACATATTACTATCGCAACCAGCTCGTGCTCGACATCTCTAACCCTAAAGTGCAGGATTATGTGTTCGGCATCGTCGACCGCATCATGACCGAGAACCCGGAAGTGGCTTACTTCAAGTGGGACTGCAACAGCGTGATAACCAATATCTACTCGCCATACCACAAGCAGAATCAGGGCAACTTCTACATCGACCACGTTCGTGGTGTCTATAATGTGCTTACACGCATCCACAACAAGTATCCCAATCTGCCGATGATGCTCTGCTCTGGCGGTGGCGGACGCATGGATTACGAGATGCTCAAATACTTCACCGAGTTCTGGTGTTCTGACGACACCGACCCGTACGAGCGCATCTACATCCAGTGGAGCCTCTCGAAGTTCTTCCCTGCAAAGACAATGGGATCGCACGTCACCAACTGGAACAAGAACACATCCGTGAAGTTCCGCACCGACGTATGCAGCTCATGCAAGTTGGGCTTCGACATCGACCTCAAGTCGCTTTCTGCCGACGACTACAAGTTTGTGCAGCAGGCTGTAAAGAACTATAACAGCATGAAGCCGATGATTCTCGAAGGCGACCAGTATCGTCTTGTTTCGCCGTACGAAGGCAGCCATTGCGCCATCAACTACGTTAGCAAGGACAAGCAGCGTGCGGTGCTCTTCGCCTACGACCTGCATCCGCGCTTCAAGGAGCCGCTGCAGAACGTGAAGCTGCAGGGTCTTGATGCCGCAAAGATGTACACCGTGAAGGAGACAAACCTCATGCCTGGCAAGCTGTCTGACTTGGAGTGCAACGGCAAGCAGTATAGCGGCGACTATCTGATGAAGATAGGTCTGAACGTATTCACAGCGCAGGATGGTACAAGCCATGTCTTGGTGCTGGAGTAGAAAGATAATGTAGTAGTAATAATATAATGTAATAGAGGTTTAAAACGAAAAAGACCATGCCGGAATCCCGACATGGTCTTTTTCGTTTTTATTAAGTCTGTATGCTTAAAAGATGCCCCATTTCTTCTTGCGCTTCGGGGCCTCCGTCTCCTCAAAGCTGCTGTTGCGCTGCGCCAGCACCTCCTCCCACGTGCTGCGGTCTCTCACCATCTGGTAGATAGTGCCCCAGTCGGGCAGTCCCCCTATGTTGCGGTCGTCGATGAAGAGGTCGGCTTTCAGCTTGCGCGAGAACGACTCGTGCTCCTTGCGCTCCTCGGGGTAGTCGCGGTTCACGGCATAAAACTCCACACCCCGCTCCCTGCACCATTCCACTGCCTCGTCGAGCAACGCACCCTCCCTCACGCTCCACAGTATCAGCTTGTGGCGGTCGCGTATCAGCATACGCAATGTCTCTGTGGCGAAGGGCAGCTCCCTGCCGATGGCAGGGTATTTGTGCTCCACGATAGTGCCGTCGAAGTCTACTGCTATAACCATCACTTCTTACGCTTTATAGAGTCGTCGTTCTTGTTGCCGTAGTTGCTGTCGCTGTAGTTGCCGTAAGCACCGTAAGAGGTATATGTGCTGCCATAGCTTCCGTAACTTCCATAGCCTCCATACTTGCTGCCATAGCCACCATACTTGCTTCCGTAACCGCTGTATCTGCCGTAGCGTCCGTACTTGCCATACTTGCCGTAGCCGTAGTAGTAGCCATACTTCTTCTTCGACATATCGATGCCGTTGATGACGATGCAAATCTGTGGCAACTTCTTCTGACTGCTCAGCGAGTTGACGAGCTCGAAGCTCGACTTCGGAGTGTAGTCGGCACGACACATATATACCGTAAGGTCGGCTATGCGTGCAATCACCACCGTGTCGGTGACGAGACCCACAGGTGCCGTGTCCACGATGATGTAGTCGTACTCCTTACGCAGTATTGCGAACACCTTGTCGAGCGATTCGCGCGACACAAGTTCTGCAGGGTTTGGCGGGATAGGACCTGCAGGCATGATGTCGAGGTACTTGTTGACTCCCGAATTGGTGATGTTCTCCAGTATCTCCTCACGTGTCGGATTTTCGTGCACGAGCAGGTTTGTTATGCCTATCTTCTCCTTGTTCAGTTCGAAGAGTGTGGTGAGGCGTGGCTTGCGGATGTCAAGACCCATGACCAGCACCTTCTTGCCCAGCAAAGCAAAGCTTACTGCAAGGTTGGCTGCGGTGAACGTCTTTCCTTCGCCCGATGTGGTAGAGGTGAACATGATGACCTTCTGCTCCTCCTTCAGCATAAACTGAATGTTCGAGCGTATCGAACGGAATACCTCTTCCATGACGTTGTTCTTGTTCTCATGCACCACGATGTCAGCCTTTGTCTTTACCGACTCGCTGGCAACGGCTACGTCGCCGATGATAGGCAACTCGGTGAGACGTGCCACGTCGTCGTGGCCTTCTATCTTGTAGCGGAAGAAGTTGATGAGGAACAGGATACAGCCTGGTATAGCAATGCCCAATACTAAGGCAATGAGCAGAACCATGTACGTCTTCGGACTAATCTTTCCTAAAGATACGGGGTTGTCGATGAGCTTACCCTTGTCGGCTGTTGCTGCGAGCGAGATAGAGTTCTCCTCGCGCTTCTGCAGAAGCATGAGGTACAGACCCGACTTCACTTCCTGCTGACGTCCGATCTGTGTGAGCACACGCTCCTGCTCCGGCGTCGAGTAGATCATGCTCGAATAGCGGTTGTACTCTTGCTGTATGGAGTTGCGCTGTATCTTTGCGTTGCGCTGCACCTGAGCCATTGCGCGGCGAATACTTGCCGAGAGGTCGTCGAGCTGTGCGGTGAGCGGAGTGATTGTTGGGCTGTTCTCGTTGGCACTGCGCAGCAAGCGGTTGCGCTCCATCACAATCTTGTTATAGTCGTTGATGAGCGTAGAGGCGGCTGCGTCGCTCAGACCCACGTTCGACGGCAGTGTCTGATACTTGTTGCTTGGGTCGTTGATGTACTCCTGCAGGCTGCGGAGCAGCTCTATCTGCATGTCCATCTCGGCAAGCTTCTGTGTGTACGAGTCGGTGTTCGTGTAGCCTAAGGCTCCAGTCGCCTCCGGGCTTACAATCTTATACTGGCGCTTTGTTGCCTCCAGATTGCCCTCTGTTGCGCCCAACTCAGTGTTTATCTTCTCCAGACGCGAGTTGATAAACAGCTCTGTACGCATGGCTATCTCGTTCTTGTCCTCATTAGCCTGTTTGTTGTAGCTGAAGACGAGCTGTCTGAGATAGTCGTTGGCACGTTGTGGTATCTCGTCGGTAAGGGTGAGACCTGCTATAGATGTGTTCTTTGACAACTGGCTGACATCGAGCGAACCGCTATACTTGCCTGCAACCATCTTCGGCGGATAGATAGTCACGAACTCCTTACGGTTGGCAGGCAGCTGGATACCGGAGTTGCTAGAGAGTGTTATTGCGCCAACACTTGTGTTGATAGTTGCCGGCAGACTCTCGAAGGTGCGGTCGATGGAGTACCACTTCGATGGCTTGTCTGGGTTCTCTGGTACATAGGTGTACGAACCTACAACACGCAGCTTGTCGCCCTCCTTGCCAATGGTGAGTTGGATAGGCATCTGCAATGTTGCGATGTGGGCAGTGTCAAGGTCTACGTTGATGGGCTGGTTCTTGTACAGAAGGTGGTCTTTGATGCGTCCTTCCAGTGTGTACACGGTGTAGAGTTTCAACTCGGTTACGGCTTCGCAAGCGAGTGTCGACGATTTCAGTATCTCCATCTCGTTATCGATGCCAGTAGAGTTGCTCATTATGCCGAGTGTTGACGAATTGGCGATATAGCTTCTGCTACCACGTCGTCCGTTGTCTTCATCTTCTTTGATGAGCAGTTTTGCGTACGATTGGTATATTGGTGTGGCGTAGCGCAACTTTATGGCAGCTGCGCTCAGACAGATGATAATCGAGAGTACGAACCATTGCCAATTCAGAACCAGTGCTGTGAAGATGGTTCTAAAGTTGAATGAAGAACTCTCCTCGAGTTCTTGTTGTACGTTGTTTGTTCCTTGGTTGATGTTCTCTTCCATTTTCTTTTCTTTGCGTTGTGTATCTAAAGCGTGTTTGTTACGTTTGCTTATTTGTTTGAGTTTCGCTTAGTGTTAGGTGTTACTTGCCTTCAGCGAGTCGCAGCAGGTATTTGCCGTATTCGTTTTTCACCATCGGTTGTGCCACCTCTACGAGCTTTTCCTTGGTTATCCATCCCTTCTTGAATGCTATCTCTTCCAGACAAGCCACCTTCTGTCCCTGGCGCTTCTCAATCACCTCGATGAAGGTGCTTGCCTCAGAGAGCGAGTCGTGTGTACCAGTGTCGAGCCATGCAAATCCGCGCTGCAGTGTCTGCACTTTCAGCTCGCCGCGTTTCAGGTATTCCTGGTTGACGGTGGTTATTTCAAGTTCGCCACGTGCGCTTGGCTTGATGTTCTTGGCTATCTCTACCACGCTGTTCGGGTAGAAGTAGAGTCCCACCACGGCGTAGTTGCTCTTCGGATGTTCTGGCTTCTCCTCGATGCTGAGGCAGTTGCCCTCTGCGTCAAACTCAGCCACACCATAGCGTTCCGGGTCGTTCACGTAGTAGCCGAATACTGTCGACTTGCCGTCGCGTTCGACGTTCTGCACGCTTTCGCGCAGCAGTTTAGTGAAGCCCGCACCGTAGAATATGTTGTCGCCTAACACGAGACACGCGCTGTCGTCGCCGATAAACTCCTCGCCGATGATGAACGCCTGCGCCAAACCGCCTGGGTAGGGCTGCTCTGCATATTCGAAGTGTACACCGAAGTCGCTACCGTCGCCAAGCAAACGCTTGAAGGCTGGCAGGTCGGTGGGGGTGGATATGATCAGGATTTCCTTTATATCAGCGAGCATGAGCACTGAGATAGGATAGTATATCATCGGTTTGTCGAAGATAGGTATGAGCTGCTTACTAATACCTTTGGTGATGGGGTAGAGGCGTGTGCCCGAACCGCCGGCTAAAACGATACCTTTCATATTTGTTAAATGCTTTAATTGTTCAACAATATTCTATTGATATAAATATAAAGTGCACAAAGTTAATAATAATAAGTCAGAAAATATGCTTTTATCTGCTGATTTTTGAAACCTTAATTCGTAAAATAAGAAAAAAGTCGGCATTACTTGGCGGTTATGTAATTTATTTGTAATTTTGCATAATATAGTTTAAGTTGGCATCGGGTTGTAAAACTGACACGTGTGCTGATTTGATGTAATAAACAAATTAAATATTTATGGGATTTTTTTCAAAACTATTCGGAAAGAAAGCTGATAACGATAAAGCGAATGGTATGGAAAACTACATGCAACTTGTGCGTGTTTACTTCCAGGCCTCAATAGCTGCAAACGTAGGTATTGCCAACCTTGCAATGCTCCCCGACCTGCGTGTGTTCAAGTCGACGCTCCACGTTCCGACAGTGAATAACAAACTCGGTGTTGGTGAGAAGAGTGCATGTCGCAAGATGCTGCGCGACATATACGGCGTTGACGACAACTTCTTTAAGGAAGTGGATGCAAGTATCCGCAAGAACTGCCGCAAGCTGCAGGATGTGCAGGTGTATCTCATCCAGTTCCAGAACTTCACACAGGACATTATGATGCTCATGGGCAACCTTATGAAGTTCAAGCTCCGCCTGCCCTCGTTCTTTAAGAACGCCATCTACAAAATGACCGAGAAAACCGTGGCTGACATCTTTACAAAGAACGACTATAGCGATGCTGCCGTGATGAAGGCTGTTGTGGCTATACGTCAGTACGACCAGCGTTTGGGCTTCTCGCAGAAGTGGATTACCGACTTTGTGTTCCAGGTGGTGATGCTTGCCAAGAAGGAGCCGAAGGCTGGCGCAGACGACGGACAGAAGAAGTAATGTGGCATGTTCTGGCGTAAAACACGTTTCGTCAGATTAAAAAACTCGTAATAGTTTTGCCATATTCGTAAAAATAATATAATTTTGTGGCGTAGTAAATATACGCCAATAGTCAAAACGCTGTATATGGAAGCTGAATCGAAAACTATCAACCAGTTTGCGACGCGTGTCAGGCAAATGATTCTGCAGTACCAGAGTGTAACGAAGCAGAACGAAGACTTGTGTCGTCAGGTGGCAGAGCAGCAAGAACGTATTGCGAAGCTCGAGGCTCAGCTGCAGCAACAGCGCAACGACTACGAAAGTCTAAAATTGGCACGAATGGTTGAGATCACCGATGGTGACATGCAGTCGGCGCAGAAGCGTCTTGCAAAACTCATACGCGACGTCGACAAGTGCATAACGCTCATCAACGAGAAGCAGGTGTAGACCATTCGCTGCAAGCTTTAAAACATTCACACGATGGCTGAACAATCTACAGAGAAGCTGCGCATAAGGCTTCACGTCTACGACACCGATATGCCGGTGAACATACGACCGGAGGACGAACCGCTCTACCGCGACGCCGCCAGTCTGATTACGAAGACGATGAACACCTACGCACAGCGATATAAAGGACCAAAGAACGACAAGGAGATCCTTTATATGGCACTCATCGAGATAGCCCTGCGTTACGAGATGGAGAAGTCGCGTAACAACACGGAGCCGTATCAGGACCTCCTCCAAAAGCTCACTTCAGAGATTGAAGAGGTGCTGGGCGTCTGACGGTCTATGCTTGGATGGCACGAGGATATATGAAGAGCAACTGCTATATATAATAAGGTGTACGGCACACAGCGCTTTCTATACCTACTCCGCCACTCTGCACATCACGGATTGTATCTTTACCCATCGCAAACTGCGAACGAATAATTTAATTAAATAGTAACTAACAAACAAATAATTGAACAATGTATACACTCATTGCAGCCTTAGTGGCACTCATCGTAGGTGGCATCGTAGGCTATTCTATTTTCCGTTATGTCATTAAGGGAAAATATAATGAAATGGTAGAAGCCGCCAACAAGGAGGCTGAAGTAGTGAAGGAGAAGAAACTCCTCGAAGTGAAGGAGAAGTTCCTCAACAAGAAGTCGGAGCTGGAGAAGGAGGTGCAGCAGCGCAACCAGAAGATTCAGCAGAGCGAGAACCGTCTGAAGCAGCGCGAGATTTCGCTCAACCAGCGTCAGGAGGAGCTCGGCCGCCGCAAGCAGGAGGTGGAGCAGTGCCAGCAGCGCATCGACAACGAGAAGAAACTCCTCGCCCTCAAGCAGGAGGAACTCGACAAGATGCAGACCAAGGAGCGCGAGAAGCTCGAAGAACTCTCAGGTCTGAGCGCTGAGGAGGCTAAGAACCGCCTCGTGGAGAGCCTTAAGGACGAGGCTCGCACCGACGCCGCTTCTTACATCAACGAGATCATGGACGAGGCGAAGCTCAACGCCAATACACAGGCTAAGAAGATCGTCATCCAGACCATACAGCGCGTAGCTACAGAGACCGCTATCGAGAACTCTGTGTCGGTGTTCCACATCGACAACGACGAGGTGAAGGGTCGCATCATCGGTCGCGAGGGTCGCAACATCCGCGCTCTTGAGGCAGCTACCGGCGTAGAAATCGTGGTAGACGACACGCCGGAGGCAATCGTCATCTCAGCGTTCGACCCCGTTCGCCGCGAGGTATGCCGCCTTGCCCTCCACCAGCTCGTAGCCGACGGACGTATCCACCCGGCACGCATCGAGGAGGTAGTGGCAAAGGTGAAGAAGCAGCTCGACAACGAGATAATCGAGACAGGTAAGCGCACAGCCATCGACCTCGGCATCCACGGCTTGCATCCGGAGCTTATCCGCATCGTCGGCAAGATGAAGTATCGTTCGTCTTACGGTCAGAACCTCTTGCAGCACGCTCGCGAGACAGCCAACCTCTGTGCTGTTATGGCTGCCGAGCTCGGCTTGAACCCGAAGAAGGCAAAGCGCGCTGGCTTGCTCCACGATATCGGTAAGGTGCCAGACGAGGAGAGCGAACTGCCGCACGCACTCTATGGCGCTAAGATCGCCGAGAAGTATAAGGAGAAGCCCGATATCTGCAACGCTATCGGTGCCCACCACGACGAGATGGAGATGAACACACTGCTCGCTCCGATCGTGCAGGTGTGCGACGCTATCTCGGGTGCACGTCCTGGTGCACGTCGCGAGATAGTAGAGGCTTACATCAAGCGCCTCAACGACCTTGAGGCAATCGCTATGTCTTACCCAGGCGTAACAAAGACATATGCCATCCAGGCTGGTCGTGAGCTCCGCGTAATCGTGGGTGCCGACAAGATGGACGACAAGGAGACAGAGAAACTCTCAGGCGAGATTGCCAACAAGATTCAGACCGAGATGACTTACCCAGGACAGGTGAAGATCACAGTCATCCGCGAGACACGTTCGGTAGCTTACGCTAAGTAATAAGGTGTAAATAAAACTTTAAAATCAAATACTCTAATGCTCAAAGCCATAGCCCAAAAGTAGGCAATACGCCCTTGGGGGCTATGGCTTTGTTCTTTTAAAATTGCTAATTATGGGAGAAGCTAAAACAACGGTGATGAAGTCGCGCACCAAGAGTAACATGAAGGACCTTGTTTTTATCATGCTCGGCATCCTTTCGTATTCTGTTGGTTACACAGCGTTCATCTTGCCCGAGAAAGTCGTTATGGGTGGTGCGTCTGGTATTGCAGCACTTGTTTTCTATGCAACCGAGATACCTACATGGATTTCGCTTGCCGTAATCAACTGTACGTTGCTGCTCATTGCCCTCAAGGCACTGAACCTACAGTTCATCATACGCACCTTAACCGGCGTGGGCATCCTGCTATTCTTCGTCGGTCTGCTTCAGCCGTTCTTCGAGGCTCACCCAATCATCACGGCAGGCGAAGACAAGTTCATGCACGTGCTCATAGGTGGTGCGATGGGCGGTGCAGGCTTGGGTTTGGTCTTCTCGCATAATGGCTCTACCGGTGGCACCGATATCATCACCGTGCTGCTCAACAAGTACTTCAACATGAGCTTCGGACGCGCCATGCAGTTTGTCGACTGCACCATCATCTGCTCATCCTACCTGCTCTTCCGCAGCACCGAGACCATCGTCTACGGTGTAGCCTTCACGCTTGTAGCCACCATCGTCTGCGACTATGTCATCAATGGCTCACGCCAGACGGTGCAGTTCCTCATCATCTCGAAGAAGTATCAGGAGATAGCCGACGCTATCAACACCGATGTGCGTCGCGGTGTGACGCTCATCGAGGGTAAGGGCTGGTACAGCAAGAAAGATGTCGACCTACTCATCGTCCTCACGCGTAAGTACGAGTCGCAGGAAGTGTTCGCCGTAATCAAGGCGATCGACCCCGACGCCGTCGTTTCGCAGACATTCTGCCAAGGTGTCTTCGGCGAGGGCTTCGACAAGATTAAATAATGTTGAGGTGGTGAGATGTTGAGATGTTGAGGTGGTGAGATGTTGATGTGTTGAGATGGTGAGGTGTTGAGGTGTTGAGATGTGAGTTTTGAAACTTATGTAGGAGGGTATGGCATCCTGCCATACCCACGCAGCCAGAAGATAGGTTTTGACTACGGCAAGAATGCCGTAGCCTCCTACATTATACCTCAATACGCGAAAAAATCTTCCAAATCTTCCATTCTCGCCGCATCCAGTTCATTCTCAGCAAAATAAAGGCTGGAAGATAACTTTAAAAACGAGTTATCTTCCAGCCTTTCTTCCATCCGTGACCTTCTATCTTCCAGTCTCGATAAATTTTTTTAAGTAAAAACTTGACAACGCTTGCGCAATATTATACCTTTGCAAGCAATTTTAGAAACACTATAAACTAAAAAACACAGTACAATGGAAAACACAAACATCAACGACGCTGCTATCAAGCGCAGCAACATCCCAAACAACTGGTCTTATTGCTTCAATTCCAACTGCAAACGCTGCAACGAGTGCATACACTTTCGCTCGTCCGTCGTACTCGACTCCTCACGCACGCAGGGTAATGCGATTTTCCCCACAGCCCTGCGGGCAGACGGTTCGTGCGATCACTTCAAACAAGTGCGCATGGTGCGCTTGGCATCAGGATTTAAGCAACTGTTTGAAGACGTGAAACTACGCGATGCCTCAAACTTGCGCCTACTGATGAGGAAATACTTCGGCGGAACAAGTATGTACTATCGCTATCATTATGGAAAGTCTAAGCTCGTGCCCGAGCAGCAAGAGTGGATAAAGCAACTCTTCGCACAGTACGATTACACGAACGTAGTCTTTGATGACTCGACAGAAGAGGTCGACTTTCTGTAGTTTTTTTTGCCCTTTTCCCATTATTCTCGCTCTGCGATAACCATGTTGCCGTAGCACAACAATCATGTTGCCGTAGCACAACAACCATGTTGCCGTAGCGTGGCAATAAAGTTGTCGTAGCGTGGCAATAACGTTGTCGCAGCGTGAGAATTATAACAACAACACAAAACACCAATAACCATGAAAAACGAAACAACCGCACTAAACCCAATCGACCGCATGATCGACTTCCTCACCACGCACTACGCCTTTCGCTACAACACCGTTATGAACTACACCGAGTATCGCCCCGTCGCGCTGCCTGCCGACAGCTTCACTCCGCTCGACCCGCGTATGCTCCGTCGCATCATCCTTGAGGTGCAGCGCGATGGCATCGAGGTGAGTGCCAACGACATACGCAACTATATCGAGTCCGACTATGTGCGTCAGTTCGACCCCGTCGGCGACTATCTTGCCTCGTGCGAAGGCACTTGGGACGGGCACGACCATATCGCCGACCTCGCCCGCACCGTGCCCACCGACGCACCGCTCTGGCACAAGTGGTTCAAGACGTGGCTGCTCGCCATGGTGAGCCAGTGGCAAAACCAATCCTCCCGACTCTACGGCAACAGCGTTGCACCACTGCTCATCTCGCCACAAGGCTACAACAAAAGCACGTTCTGCCGTCGCCTGCTGCCCGATGCTCTGAAGTGGGGTTACACCGATAGCCTTGCCCTTTCCGACCGCCGTCAGGTGATGCTCGCCATGTCGCAGCAGCTACTCATCAACCTCGACGAGTTCAACCAGATATCGCCGCGTGTGCAGCAGGGTTTTCTGAAGAACGTTATCCAGCTGCCCTCGATAAAGGCGAAACGACCTTATGGCACGCACCTTGAGGAGCTGCCGCGCAAGGCGTCGTTCATAGCCACGAGCAACATGACCGACATCCTCTCCGACCCGTCTGGCAACCGTCGTTTCATCGGCATCGAACTCACGGCGCCCATCGACACCAGTAGTGTGCCCGACCACCATCAGCTCTTCGCGCAGGCGTTGCAGCTCCTGCGCAACGGTAGTCGCAGCTGGTTCGACAAGGCAGAGACCGAGCAGATAATGCTCTGGAACCGCCGCTACGAGATACAGGAACCCGCCGACCAATACTTCAGCCTCTGCTTCTCCGTCGCCAACGATCCGCTCGACCCTGCTGCCGAGTGGCTCTCCACCGCCGAAATCTTCGACGTCATTAAGCAGAAGGTCGGCTCCTCCCTGCAAGTCAACACCCTCATCGCCTTCGGTCGCAAGCTTGCCAACATGCCAGGCATGCGCCGCCGCAAGTGCGAAACCTGCACGCGCTATCTTGTGAAGAGGGTAGGGCAGTAATTAGGTTTTGTTATTCGAGTCTCTTGCTTGGCAATAAACAAGCTAAAGTAAAAGCATTGCTAGTTATGACTATGTAATAGGGTGAGCTTGGCTGGAAGATAGCCCATTCAGGCTGGAAGATAGGCTGGTAGATATCCATTTCTCAGCAATATCTTCCAGCCTTTACAATATTGATAATGAGCACTGTACAATAATCCTGGAAGATATGGCAGATTTTTTCACGTACTTATTTTTTTCTGTACGTTGGTTTTGTTTTTATCTTGGTCCTAAAAATTTATCACCATTCAAGTGAATCATGTGGTCGTGCATGTCAGCAATCCAAACTTCTGTTTCCCATGCCAGTTGCTCTGAGAATTTTTTGAAGGTAGCAAAGTCAAGGAAGGCAGTAACAAAGATTTTACCTGCTGAGACATTTTTTGTCATAGATTCAATCTCTATTATTCGTTTTGGATCCATAGGACCAACAGAAGTAACAGATTCAATAAAGTATATCCAATCGTTATCTTCTCTATACAATACCACGTCAGGCATTTTGTCGTGTAATGTAATTTCGAATCCGAGTTGTGATAATTTCTCAATGTTCCTTACCATATCCTTTTCTATAACCTGAGTTCGGGTTTTACCTTGATAGCTGTTGTATAGTCAGCCATTGCTTTCAACGTATCGCCTAAGTGGAGATAGACACCTGCACGAGTGGAGTAAGCGAATATCATGTATTCAGCATTCTTCTTGGGCAGATACTTTATTGCCATGTCTGCAGCTGCCAATGCCAGTCCATAGTATTCGTTCTGACTTCGAAGCATGGCTATCCACGAATAGGAGTAGCCATTCTTTGAATTCTCCAGCAAGTCTTTGTTGAAGTAGTCGATTGCCTCCTGGCGTTTTTCTTTCTGTAAGGCCTCAAGTCCACGTTGGTAGTTGTAAGACTCAGGGTGTTTCGCGTTCTGTGCTGTAACGGTCAGTGTCGAGGCAAGCGCAACAATTGCTACAATAACTTTCTTCGTCATATCAATGTCATTTTTATATACCTATTTGAATCTTATCACGTTTGCATCCAACATCCTATTGAATGGAGTTTCTGTGCCTTTGTTACTTTCGCAGATGATGAAACATATTTTGTGCGCATCATACGAACGGATGGCAGCAAAGTCAACATGGAAATTGTAGTCTGAGGCATCTTGAGTCCGATAAGTCTTATGAACAACGTAACAAAAGGTGTCATTATCTAAATATCCATCATCGTCGGTTGCCGTCCTTTCACAATTTTCCAATTCTAAATTCTTTTCATACGAAGCTACAAAGCCACGGAAATCATTATAGCCGAAACTGCCTGTCATATTGTATCTGATGACACGCATTCCGTAGGACGGACTTTCTGCATCATCGTACATAACCCATCCATAGACATTCATATTGGTAGAGTCGGGATAATATCTTTCGTAAACGACACCATCGAATTTCTTTATTGCTATCCTGCCATCAGTTACCTCTCCCTCATTGGCTGTCACCACATATTGTTCACTTGCGCCAGGAAGTCCATAACACTTTATTGGGATAACGTATAATCAGTAGATTCAGCTTCTGTAACATTATTTTCTTTCCCACAACGCTGCAAGCACAGACAAAGGCCACCTATCAGTATCACATACCCCGTGAAAATGAGCCATGATGCCGTGGATGATTCCTTCTCTGTAACATTCACCTCAGGCATATCTATTGTTATTCTATGAGGTATGTCCAGATTGTTCACTGCCGACACATCATTTTCATCCGCTTTCTGATGGCTATCAACATGCGGCATCGCCACCTCACACAATTGCCGTTTAGCCCATCCAAGAAGCGAACGGTGGATGTCCATCAGTTCATTTGGCAAGGTTATCACTATCCGAGTCAAATAGTCATTATCGAGTGTCACCTGCTTGTCAGCCTTTTCGAGCACCACATTAAGATAGTCCACATACTCCTTGCTCGCTATTGCCTCAACTGCTCCAAAGTCGAACTCCTTGATGCTGTCTTGCAAGTATCTCACGTAATCGGATACATGTGATGGCAGCAGTATTCTGTCATCTTCTGACAGGGAAGACGCTTGAATGAGTTCCTGGTGTATGTCATTCCTTGCGGCAAACAGATTGGTCAGATTAACGTTCACTGAGTGGTCAGCATAGAACAAGATCCGATATATTGAACGAATCTCTTTTCGCTTCTCTTCATCCGAAACAGACATCAGATAATCGTAAACCAATTTATCCAGAGCTGCCGTCTTGTTTGCCAAATCCTCAAGGTATGTGCGATGCTGTTCCAGAGGCAAATCTTTGACAGATACGGGAATATCATCGTATGAGATATTTTCCACCTGTACTTCTCCTGAGTGTACATGCTGTAGCAGATTCCAATCAGAATAGGCCGTCATGCATTGATTTATGACAGCAGCATTCGATTCCGTGAATGGATAGCGGACGGTCATTTCCTCCCATTCGTCCTTTATCTCAAACGGAAATACTCGCTTTCCGAAGAAGGGGCGCATGGCAACAGGCATATATGCATTCTCCACATATTTTTTCACCCATTCTCCATACTCCTCGTCAGAAATCTTCTGCAGCTTGCTGGCATCATCCAGTTGCAGGAAGAACGCATCAGATACTTGCTGACTGATTTCATCTGGAATCATACTCCATGCCCTCATGGGATTTTTCGACGCCTTCTCTGGGTTCAGCCTTGCGTTATCGAGTCGGTCTTTCAGCGACGGATGGCTTTCCCAAACGTTAGTCACCCTCACTCTTGGTTGTGTCGAGCTTTCCTGTACGGGCTCAGTCAAAGCTTTGTCAAACATCAGGTTGATTTGCGCTTCTTTAGGGAATGCACGCCTTGTCAGTCTGTCGGCAGTAAACACATTGCCGATAATCTTCTCTTCACCTATCAGCAAAGACAGAGCGTCTATGGTCTGTTCATTCTCCTCGGAGCTCACCTCTGTCTTACACATGGCAGAAATAAAAACGTTACTACCAATATACTGGCAGGAAACATTGTCTGCATCAAACTCCATCTGGCGCGACAGCTTCAGATAGCTCTTCTCCACAAACTTGTACATTACCACGTTCATCTGCCTGATATGTGCCGCAAAGTAGCGAGTCATAACACCGAAAAAGGCAAATGTGTTGTTCGACGATTGACACCACTTGTCGAGCCATTCGTCCCAGAAATCCTGTGTATATGTAAGGTTGTAGAGCACCTGATTCACCAAATACACCGTTGAGCCAACCTTCATGCTGCTCTGCCCGAAGTGGCCGAACTCATGAGCCAGTATCGATTTCACTTCGTCAACGCTCATGTTCTCAAACAGGCCCAAGCCTATCTTCAGATTTTTCCGAACAGGCAGGAAGATACTCCAAAAGCTTGAATTGAAGAATACACAGGCATTGACATCTGCTGAGAGATAGATGTGTTTTGGCATCCTGTTGCCAGTCTTCTTCACTATATCTTTGATTGCTTCAAATAGCAGTGGGCAGTCTTCACGTTCAATCTCAACGGTGTTGTCTGCAACCGTGCTCCTTGTGAATGAGAACAGCGGTTTTATCAGGAATACCGCAAACATCAGCGCAAAACAGCATATACCCGCCCATGCAGCTAAGACCAACAGCATGACATACACACTTCTTACTGCCATCAAGATTGGCAGAAGCGTATGTATTGTCAACCCCCAAACCGCATAAATCGACAGCAAGCCCACCCCGATGAGTACGATGTAGTACGCTATGAATACTATTATTCTCCATAGTACACTGAATACCGACGTTCCGATATTTCCTTTTTCCATAACTACATTTTCATTCTTGATTCAATACACTTTCTTCCTCTGGAATCCGTATGTTATCAGATTCTTTTTCCTCATAAAGAAATTTCACCTCTTCTTTAATTCGAGCATAATCTGAGTATGAAACAACTTCGTTCTTTAATTTTCCAAACAAATCATTTGCTTTCTCAACTTTTGCTGCATCGTATGGTTTCATAAATCGTTTGGGGTTACACAAAGTCCTCAATGCCTTGATGTCATTTTTTGAAACAATGTAAATCCCAAGTTCGTTCTCTGCTCTGGATGCTAAATCGAGAATAGTGTCCTTGTCAGTTTCTTCTACCGCAATTGCTTTGCTGTAGATTTCATTTGCAGACTTCAACTTCTCACCGTTATATTTCTTGATAAACCTTTTGGGATTGCATTTGATGATGATGCGCTGAAGCAATGTCCGTCTGTTCTCTCGTCTCTCTTTAATGATTAAAATCAACAGAAATATCCATACGGAAACAAGACCCCCAAGCAAGGATAAACCATAAGTCAGGATTTCATGTCTTTTGTCAGTAATATATCGCTCTTTCAAATATGTGACTCGTCCCTCATTGAGAACGAGATTATACATCTTCTGACCATATCCTTTAATGAATACGTAATACGAATCGTTATACATGTATGTTCCGTAGTCAGCATAATCGCTAATTGTCATCGTTACAAATTTAGCTTTTTCCTCAGCCTCCAAATGATAATAGTCGTTGTCTATGTGAGGCATATATGTGAAATGTTTTGTGTTGTTCACGATGCTATTCTTGAAATCAGACTTGTTGTTTTCGGTGTAAAACTTGAAAGCATTATCCAGAATGTCATCAATTGATATGTAGCCCTCCAGTGTCCCGAAACTCTGTTTGCGAAAAGAAACGGCATAGGGAATGATTACATACTCTGCAATTCGCCCAAAGCCAAAATTCTCTCTTACTCCTAACGCCCAACCAGTCTGCCAAAGTCCTTTCCATCCAACTCCTTGAATACCTGTCTCTATATCATTGTCGTTACGATTGTGCATTCTTATCTCAGTTTTTACACCTTCTACAACATCATCCCCAAAGAACGGACTGTTTTCTGGAGCAACTCTGTATGTCGAAGTTATGTCTGATGGCATCTTGGGTACCTTGTACCCGCTGTTAATAATATCCCGATACCAACTGCCTGTTAGGGATAAAGCGTCCCCTTTTACAAACCGCGACTTACATCCAAAGTAAATGGGGAATATATCAGTGTGTCTATGCACAAACAGGCTATCTACTTGTCTCTCTGCCAACTCACGCTGTTGTTCCTTTTGGTTGCTAATATATACATGAGCCTCATCTGGTACTTGCTTATACTTTACTACGCAGATAATAGCCATGACAATTAGTGCAACCGAAATGAAAATCAATATGGCTTTCTTCATGTCAATACTTTCTTGAAAATGTGAATGTCTTGATGATGTCATTATGGATGCTCTTCCACTGTTCACGCTCCGACTCGCGATATGAGAAAGTGAGAGTAGCACTTTCATATCTGTTGAAAATGTGATAGACATTCACGATGACTGGCGGCTGTCTTTTCCCATCATCTTTCAACCATCCCATGCGTTTATAAAAATAATATAGTACAGGAAAACCGTTAATAGTAAGAGGCTGAACAGAGATTAGTTTCATAAATGGCGTGCCAGACCGTTGGCAGTTCTCTTTTGAAGCCTCCGTCACAGCATAAAGCACGTCACGGTCAACCATGATTTGGTCACCACGGCCAAATGTGGGGTCGCTTCGGTTTTCTTTAAAGTACTCCATAATCACTCTACAATACTTTCCATAAGCCGCTTTATTGTCATCGTTAAGCCCTTGCTGCTGGAATGTTATATGCCCTGCTTGGGTGGTAATGTTTACCCGTGGCGACTCCCCTTGAACGCTATTCTTTCTAATGGTGTTCAACTCTGATTTCTGAAGTTCCAGTTTTGGCGGTAAGGCTACTCGAAAAACCCCATTATAAGAATATAAGGTATTTTGCGCATTAAGTTCCATTAATGCAAGGATAAGCAGACAAAGTAGAAAAGTTCTTTTATCTCTCATGCGTAGACACGTTTTTTTGTTCGTCAGTTAATATGTTACAGGTCTAATCGGCACTCCTGCACATCTGTTGAGGTTGCCTATACTTCTACTCTCAGAAATGAAATATAGGGTGCATTCATATTGTTGGTAATATAGCGTACTCGTCTGATAAAGCCCATGTCTGTTATAGATATGTCTTTCCATACCATCAATACATCCTGAAGCAGGAAGAAATATCTTGTTTTGGTTAGGGCCAATTACCCAAAAGCCATTCTGACCGTTGATATTCCCCCAAATCCATTTGCACCTGTCAATCAGTTCTTCCATTTCTTCCTTTGTGGGCAATCTCCATGAAGCACCCCATTCCTTCCGAGCTGCATCCCGCCCACTATCTGGGCTGATTCTGTTTTTCCCTCGTCGATTAAATGTACTCGTAAAGTACTCATAGAATCGCTCCCCTTCATTATCCACAGCATCGAAATAGTTATCCCATGAGTAGTCGTATTTTGGTGCTGTTTCTCCCCATGCATAATATGTTCCACTCTGTTCAGGTCTGGATGCACCAACATTGCATGTCGCCCATTTTACAGAAAGTCCCAAATTGACGTATTCGTGCCCGTTGAGTGTTCCAGATTGTCCAAACATCCAGATTGTTACCAAAGATAGGGCTAACGTAAATAAACATCTTGCTTTCATGCTCTTTGAATTTTAAATGTCTTCTCTTTTCCGATTCTCGTAGTTTAGATAGTTTTCAATATCCACATAGGAAAGACTTAGCATCGCTGATCTGGTTGAAGGCATAGTCCTTGAGTCTACAATAAATGTTTGAATAAGGCCTACTGGGTCGAGTCCATCGTAGATGTAGTAATCATACTTGTAGAGTTGTTGGTCTATAAGTTTTTTTTCGTACCTGTATTTGTCCTCTATCGCCTTTAATATGTCACGTTGTATTGGATAAACGGCAGCAAATGAGTTCTTAACTATATATACAGTTACGGAATAGACTATACGGTTGCGTGGGTCGTAGTCAACTTGGATATTTGCATCCTCATCATAAAACTTGCCCATCATGCAAAAAGCATTAGGAAGGTTCGCTTCCTCCTTTATGAATCCCTTGTTGATAAGCTTTTGATAGAAAGAGGCAGCATCCCCATCAATTGGAATTCCCATAAACATCATGTGCTTCTGTGAAAAAATGCACATCGGCATAAACACTAAAAGCATACACATTGCCAAGCGTTGTTTCATACCTTTTCGAATTTCCATTTCACCTTCTCTTCTTTAAATTCTGTAGAGCGGCCACCGCTGGAGCATAATTCTTTTTCTTTGCCAACTTATACATCTTTTTGGCATCCCTAAGATTATAGTTCCTCTCATAGCACACCCCGTAATAGTAATAGCATTCTCCGCTTTCCAAACCTGTCTTGAGAGCAATTGTGACATCGTTCCATAGCTCACTATAGTTATTACTTCTATAGGCATCTCTTGCTTTTTGCATTACAGCATTAAAAACCTGAGACAGCCTTGAATCCATGCCACTTTCTCCAGCTCCTTTTGCTGTTTGAAACCAATCTATTGCTGATTCATAAGCCCCTATCCTCAAAGCACAATCACCAGCAACAATCTCCATGTCACTAATCGCTTTGTTGTCGTGAACATAATAAACGTATTGCTGACGGACATCGTAACATAATTCTACAGCTTCGCGATATTTGCCTTCCCTATAATATTGACGTTGTCGCTCCCTATACGGCTGTACTGTTTGGCTTATCTGTATTGCCCTTTGGTTCATTTCTCTAACAGCGTTGAGATACATCATCATCGATAAATCCGTTGTGGGAAATTGTACATATTGCGCATTGACGCATGGTATTCCCAACCCCCACATCGCTATTGTAAATAAAAAAACTTTTTTCATATCAGATTGAGTTTACGATTGTAGAAAGAATTGTTTCACAATCCACTTCTTCTAGTCCTGATCCAGCCTTAGCTGGATGATGTATTTATTTGTCCAGTTCATCCCAATATCTCTATCACAACCAAAATCACGGAATGCAATTGCACGGATTCTTAATTCTGAAATTTTTTTACCCTTTTCTTCGCATCTTTTACAAAGGTTTGGGTAAAATTTCAAAGCATTGTTTTTTTACAGTGTCCAAAAGGTCACCCATACTACCAGTACAATCAATACACATAACTATATCAACGTTGTACTTTAATCCTTGTCCTGCCATAAATTATGAGTTTTATACTGTTGGCTACCTAAACAGTTGTTTAAATTAAGTTATCAATAGAAAGTGAAACGATGGAGCCTTGCTATTCAGCAATCATCCTTCTTTCTTTAGTTTTCATATATATGTCATCTATCCTCCTCAATAAATGCACTCGGTATGTATGCCGTTGCGACTGTGAGTAAGCCATCTATAACAATTCCTACTCTCTGTTGTCCTTGATAACGTGCCACAATTCCTGTTACTCCTTTAAATTTTCCTTCAATTATACGAACCACTTGACCCTGTTGAAATTTTGGTACCTCATCAGTAGACACAATGATGTCATCCGCATCAGCATTACAAATGACACGGAGACTTTGGATTTGATTGTCAGGGACAATAAGGGGTTCCTTTTCGACTTTGTTGCCGAAATGGAAGTGGCGATAATAAAAACGAAGGAATGGAAGGTTTATGTTGTCGTAAACAAAAGATTTAAGTTCTTCTTCTGTGCCGTATGCAAAGAAGATGTTCGGAATGCGCGATTCTTCTACGGTGATACGCTTGCCGTCAACAAGTTTGACGCTTTTTAATGTAGGGTAGAATGCTACTACATTTTTGCTCAGAAGATAGTCGTATGCTTTCTTTTCTCTGCCGTATGTGGTGCGGAGAGCATACCAATGGGGAGTGTCTTTTGTGTCTTTATTAGTGTCAGCTGATGTTTTCGACTGGACATTATTGGTGGACACCCCTGTTTGGGAGTTCGTTGGTTTGATAGGCGTTCGAACTTCGGGGAGGGCGTTGGAGGTAAGTCCAGCGCTTGGAGGAGTTTGGTTATCTCCTACTGTGCATTTTACATCTGATGTGGCGCAATATTTTTCCATATCGTGATGGTATCTTATCAAAGACTTGACTTGATACGCAGACACAAAAAAAGCGTGAGTCATCCTGTTGTCCGTCCCACACATCGAGGCTCTAGCACTGCCTATCTAAGTTGAACAGACAACGTTAGAGCCCACGCCGATATGAAAATCGCATCCGTAAAGAGACCTATACAGCATATTACATTGCACCCCAAAGGACACAATCTATGCTTACAAGGTCTCCACGGGATTGATATAATCACACCCGGGACATCTACCGTTGCTACGTTCAAGACTTAGATTGTTGAATTTGCTAGATTCGATGTGTCTCAAACTTAGCGTTGAGTAAACGCCTTTATTATGTCTTGGATTATCGTCCCACCCAAAGCCCGCTTCGCACAGATGTTTCTTTCGATTTCACCATGCTCTACACGGCGTGAGCTGTCTCATAATATTTGTACAAGAACTCGTCTTGACTTAATACTATAATTGAGACATGATAATCCAAACACAAAATTATACAATTTTTCTTAGACTAAAAAATAAATGTTAAACATTTTTATTAATAGTTCTATCTTTTTTGGGAAAAGATGTTGAGGAATGTTAATACAATTATTGCTGTCCGCTAAAACTTCAAATAGAATTATAAAAACATGCAAAAATGTGCGGTATTTTATAAAATTATCCGTAGAATATTGCCGTATTTTCGTAATTAATTGTATTTTTGCAGCAGTAATGACATTTTATTAGATGTGAGATGGATAATAATATAATTAGTAAAGTGGCAGCACTTGGTGGCACTATCTCCACTACAGATATATCTCATTTGTCAGAGTATAAACGACTGTTGAGAGCTAAGGAGCGTGGCGACTTGATAAAGT
>ERZ1026878.552-NODE-552-length-28118-cov-11.600506_pt1 | contig 28118 bp, 24 predicted proteins | sample MGYA00380169_ERZ1026878 | MGnify/ENA primary metagenome ERZ1026878 (study PRJEB33269, sample SAMEA4719805) | human gut metagenome | biome: human-associated habitat; feature: organic feature; material: feces | place: Cameroon | collected 2013-10 ...
CTTGCATGGCATGCAAGAGGTCAGCGGTTCGATCCCGCTATTCTCCACCAAAAAACCACTGCACAATGTTCGTGCAGTGGTTTTCTTTTTTCTCCCTCATGTGAACAACACCCCCATCCGCGCAGGTGGGGGTGTTGTTGGTTTTTCTTTATTGGGAAGTTCCTTACCGAACCTAGGAAAAGATCAGACGAACGGGTTATAGAACCGCCCGAAGCGGAGGGTCACGGTCAGGCTGAGCAGCAGCAGCGCAGCGCCCAGCCCCAGCGCGATGAAATCGCGGCGGACGAAGGGGCGCTGGGTGTACCATGTGCGCTTGCTCTTTTTGCCAAAGCCCCGCAGCTCCATGGCGTTGGAGATGGTGTCGATGCGGTTCAGGCTGGTCAGGATCAGGGGCAGCAGGATGTTTACGGAATTTTTGAGCCGTTTGAAGAAAGGTTCCTTCTTGCCCAGCTCCACGCCGCGGGCCTGTTGGGCCTGACTGATGCTGTGGTAGTCCCGCTGGATGTCCGGGATATACCGCAGCGCTATGGCCACCGAGTAGCCCACCTTATACGAGATGCCGATGCTGTTCAGGCTGGCCGCAAACTCGCTGGGGTCGGTGGCCGAGATGAAGAGGATGGCCACCGGCAGGGCCACGAAATACTTCAGCGAGATGTTGCACATATAGAACAGCTGCTCCGCCGTCAGGTCATACCGCCAGAACAGGTGGCAGAGCACCGTGCGGGTGCCGTAGAGGGTCGTGCCCTGATCGGGGTCGAACAAAAAGATGAAGAAGTTGTTCAGCAGCAGGAACACCAGCATGAAGACCAGCATGAACCGCACTTCGCGGAATTTGATCCTGCTCAGCTTGAACGCCGCCAAGCTGACCGCCAGCAGCACCAGCAGCACATAGGTGTTGTAGGTGATCATGCTGGCAAAGGTAAACAGCAGGAAAAACGCCAGCTTGGTGGTGCCCGTCAGCTTATGGACGACACTTTCCCGCGGGAGATAATTCAGCACCGTTTTAGCGGCCATTTTCTCGCACCTCCCTGTCCTGCGCGATGAAGCGCTCCACAAATTCCTGCGCGGGCTCGATGCCGCAGCGGTTGGCCAGCGTATAAAGGCTGGTCTCCTTCAGCGCGGCCCGTTCGATGAGGGCCGGGTCGCACAAAACGCCTGCCGCGCTCCGGTCCGCGATCAGCTCACCATCGCAGAAGACGAGGGCACGCTGGGTGTATTCGAGCATCAGGTGCATGTCGTGGGTGATCATGACCACCGTGACGCCCTGCGCGTTCAGGCCGCGCAAAAACTCCATGATGTCGGTATAGTGGCGGAAATCCTGCCCGGCGGTCGGCTCGTCCAGCAAAATCAGCTCCGGGTCCAGCGCCAGCACACTGGCGATGGTCACCCGCTTTTTCTGGCCGAAGCTCAGCGCCGACACCGGCCAGTTGCGGAAGGGATACAAACCGCAGATTTTCAGCGTCTGCTCGACCTTTTCCCGGATCTGCGCTTCCGTCAGGCCGGAGCGCTGCAAACCCAGCGCCACTTCGTCGTAGATCATGGTCTTGGAGATCATCTGGTTCGGGTTCTGCATCACGTAGCCGATGTGCTTGGCGCGGCTGCGGATGTTCTCCCCGGCCAGCGGGTTTCCATTCAGGAAGATCTCACCCGCATCCGGCGTCTCGAAGCCGCAGATGAGCTTGGACAGCGTGGATTTGCCCGCGCCGTTCCGGCCCACGATGCTGACCATCTCGCCCTTGCCGATGGTGAAGCCGACATGCTTCAGGGTCGGCTGGCCCTTCTGGTAGCCAAAGCTCAGATCCCGCACTTCCAGCAGGGGGACCGGGGCCGCCGCCGGTTCCGGCTGCGGGTAGGCGGTGAACCACTGCTTCAGTGCCGCCGTATCGGTCTCGTTCAGCACAAGGCTGTCCACATGGGCAGGGCACTTTTCCGGCGTGATGGCCACGCCCGCATACCGCAGCGCCGTGAGGTAGAGCGGCTCGCGGATACCGTTTTCGGCCAGCAGCGAAGTGGAAAGCAGTTCGTCCGGGCGCAGGTCGGCCAGAATCTTCCCCTCGTTGACGAGGACGATGCGGTCCACGTTCCGCCAGAGCACATCTTCCAGCCGGTGCTCGATGATGAGCACAGTGGTGTCGGTCTTTTGCTGGATTTCGTCGATCAGCTCAATGGCCTGTTTGCCGGTAGCGGGGTCGAGGTTGGCCAGCGGCTCATCGAAGAGGAGGATCCTGACCTGATCTACCATGACGCCCGCAAGGCCGACCCGCTGCTTCTGCCCGCCGGAAAGCTCGTGGGGCGCATAGCCGAGGTGGTTCTCAATGCCCACCAGCTTGGCGGCGCGGCGGGTGACGGCGTGCATCTCGTCCTGCGGCATACAGCTGTTTTCCAGCGCAAAGGCGATATCCTCGCCCACCGTCAGGCCGATGAACTGGCCGTCCGGGTCCTGCAGGACGGTGCCCACATGGGCCGACAGCTCAAAGATGCTGCTGTGGGGGGCGTCCACGCCGTCCACGGTCAGGGTGCCGGTGCACTCGCCGGGGTTTGCGAAGGGGTTCAGCCCGTTGATGCAGCCCGCCAGCGTGCTTTTGCCGCTGCCGGAGGGGCCCGCAATGAGCACCCGCTCACCGGGGTAGATGTCCAGATCGATGCCGGTCAGCGTCGGGCGCTTCTGGGCGCGGTACTGGAACGAAAAATTCTGGAACGATATAATGGGTTCTCTGCGTTCTGCCATGGGTACGTTACCTCAGCTGTTCAAACAAAAAGCCCTTCCTCCGGGATGGCCGAAGGAAAGGCTGCGGGTTCCATCCAAAAATCACTCCTGATCGAGCGAGCCCTTCTTGGCGATGGTCTTGGTATAGGCCAGCACCAGCAGACCGCCCACCACCACTGCGGTGATGATGTTGGAGACAGCGGCGAACGCACCCTGCGCGAAGACCTTCTTGACCGGCTCGGCGTAGATCAGGATGTCCAGCACAGGGGCAACCACGATCCATGCCAGCAGGTGTGCCACGATGTTGGCGACGGTGAAGGCTGCCATCTGCTTCTTGCCGAACTCGCCTTCCTGCAGGTCCAGCTTCTTGGCGAACAGGCCGACCACAACGCCTACGAAGGCCGATGCGATGACCCAGCTCCACCACGGACTGCCGCCCCAAGACAGATCGATCAGGGTGTGGCCGATGAAGCCGATCAGGCCGCCCGCCACGGGGCCGTACATGGCAGCCAGCAGGGCCAGAACGGCGTACTGCAGACTGATGTTGGTGTTGGGCACCGGGCTGGGAATCGCCACGAAGCGGCCCAGAACAAAGAACAATGCGGCGCCGATACCGACGGCGACCACCGTTTTGATGCTGCTGTTATTGTTTTTCATTTTCTTTCGCTCCTCTTTCTTGTCCGCGCAATGCGGCGGGTTTTACAAGACACTGTAAGTATACGACGGGCCGCGAAGCCTTGTCAATGGACAAACGGCTTTTTTTGCTGAAAAGCCGCGATCTTTAACGTTCCCCGCCGGAGCTTTCCTGCTCCGGCACCAGCTTGCAGACCAGCTTCACCATCACCGGCGTCAGCGGCAGCCAGACCAGCGTGCACGCCGCATTGAACAGGGTGTGGGCGTTGGCGATCTGCCGCGCAATGATCTCCAGCTCCGGCCCCTTGGGGGAAACAGCCTCCACGAGCTTTGTCATCCACGGCAGGGCCAGCAGACAGACCACGCTCCCCGACAAATTGAAGCAGCAGTGGGCAGCGGCGGTGCGCTTGGCATCCTGCGACTGGCCGAGCGCCGCAAGGATGGCGGTGATGGTGGTGCCGATGTTGTCCCCCAGCAGGATGGGCAGGGCCCCCGCCAACCCCAGCACGCTGTGGATGCCGTCCGGCCCGACCTGTTGGGCTGCCCGCTGGAGCACCGCGATGGTGGCCGAACTGCTCTGCACCACCAGCGTCATCCCTGTGCCCAGCGCAAGGCCCAGCAGCGGGGCCCGGCGCACCTCGGCCATCCACCGCAGAAACACCGGGCTGACCGCCAGCGGAGCCATGGCACCGGACATGACTTCGATGCCGTCGAACAGCAGCCCGAAGCCGAACACCGCCAGCCCCAGCTGCCGGGTCGGCTCCCGCCGGGCCAGCGACCAGACCAGCACCCCGACGAACAGCAGGGGGAACACCCAGTCCTCCAGCCGGAAGGCCACCAGCTGCGCCGTCATAGTGGTGCCCACATTGGCCCCGAACACCACGGCCACCGCCTGTGGCAGCCCCATCAGCCCGGCGCTGACGAAGCCGATGACCATTACGGTGGTGGCCGAGCTGCTCTGTAAAATGCTGGTGACAGCCAGCCCCGCCAGCGCCCCGGTCAGCGGCGTGCGGGTGACCCGGCGCAGAAAGCCCCGCAGCCGCTCCCCCGCCGCTTGCTGCAAAGCCCGGCTCATGGTCGTCATGCCGTACAAAAACAGCGCCAGCCCACCGGCCAGCCCAAACAAACTGCGGACCCAATCTTCCATGTGCGATCCCCTTTCCCGGTCGGATAACACAAAAATACTCGCCTTCCAGCGGGAAAGCGAGTACATTTTGGGTCTGATTTACTTGTCGGTGCGGACGCAGCGCAGCGCATACCGCGCCTGACCGCCGGTGGTGCAGGTGAAGAGGGTCAAGTCCCAGTCGTCGCCGGAGGTCTTGACGGTCATCTTCTCGATCTGGGTCGGCTGCAGGACCTCCCCCGCGCTGACCTCGTAGTGCCACGTTTTGCCGTCCATGTCCACGAACAGCACCTCGGTGCCCACGGCCAAGTGCTTGATGGGGCTGAAATGGCGGGCGTAGTTGTGGCCCGCCACCACCAGATCGTCGGCGGCAAGGGAGCCGGCATACCGCCCCGGCGCGATCTTCAGGCCGGGATAGCTCCACTGCTTCATCACCGGCAGTGCCAGCCCGATGGACGGGATGGAGACATAGCCGATGTAATCGTAGCCGTCAATAAAGGTGACGGTCATACCGTCCGCTTCTTCCTCGGCGGGCTCTTCGGCGGTGTCCGACGCCGCTTCGCTCTCGCCGGGCAGGATGGTCTTGGGCTGCTCAAGGGTCTCTTCCAACTGGTTCAGCACGGCATCCGCCGCCTTCTCGGCGCGGGCATTGTCCCACTGGTTGTAGCCGAAGAGGCCCGCAGCCCCCAGCAGCGCCAGCACCCCCAGCGCAATGAAGAGGGTGCCCAGCTTACTTTTCATCCTTGCGGGTCCCCTTCTTGAGCTTGATCCCCGCCGCCACCAGCACCACGCCGGTCACTGCCAGCACCGGGATCGGCCAATTCAACTGGCCGGTCTGGGGCAGACCGTGGGCGCCCATGACATAGCCGTTGGGGTTGTCCGGGCTGGGGGCTTCCGGGTTCACGTAGATCTTCTCACCGTGGGCGCCGAGAACCCAGCCGTCCGAGTTGTCCGGGCCGGGGGCCGCCGGGGTATTCGGGTTCTCCTCCTCCGGCTTGTCGGGGGTGTCCGGGGTGTCGGGCTTGTCGGGCGTGTCGGGCGTGTCCGGCTTGTCAGGGGGTTCGGGGGTCTTCTTGGCCGCAGTGCCGACCTTGGGCAGGGCGTCCACATCGTAGACGTAGCTGCCGTTCTCCTGAATCGGGACCGACACAAGGAACGGGTTGATGACGTTGTAATTCTCCGCCGCCGTGGTCTGAACGACCAGATACAGGCCCATTTCAAGGTCGCCGAACTCGGCCACACCGAGGTCATTGATCTCCACGGTGGTGGACTCGGCCGTGGCGGCGATCTTCTCGGCAAGCTGGCTCGCCAGCTCCCCCTCCGACAGATCGCCCAGCTCCACGCCGCAGTCCTCGAAGCCGTTGGTGTACTCAAAGCTCAGGTTGGCGTTGTCCTTTTTGACCTTGGCCACGCGGTAAAGGGTCAGGGTTCCGCCGCCCACCGCCTCGGATGTTTCGCTGTCGTAGAGCGACACCTTGATGGAACCGGTGCGGCTCAGATCGACTACTTCGAGGGCACAGGCCGGAGCCGCGCACCACACCAGCAGGGTCAGCGCCGCAAGCACAGCGGCCAGCCGTTTACGAATGCTCTTCATGATGGTTCTCCTCTCGCTGATTTTTGCGTTTGCGCAGATGCGGCACGGCCAGCATGACCACCAGCACCACCAGCAGCATGGGCACAGCCAGTGCCGGGGCCACGATAATGGGCTCAATGCGGAGCGCGTCCGCCGTTACGCGAATGTGTTTCTGGTTTTCCGCGTTCTCGATCCGCTTGCCGCGCACCAGAAGGCGGTGGGTGTTGATGCCGTAGGGGGTGCAGGTCATCAGGGTGACGTAGTCCTTGCCCTCCACCGGCTGCAAAAGATCGGTCTCGGTGGGCAGGACGATGGAGACCTGATCGACCTCATAGGTCAGCACCCGGTCCAGCACCGTGATGGTGAAGGTGTCGCCCACTTCCAGCTCGTCCAGATTGGTGAAGAGCTTGGCGCTGGGCAGCCCGCGGTGGGCCGAGATGACGGCGTGGGTGCCCGCGCCGCCCACCGGAAGGCTGCTGCCCTCCAGATGGCCCGCCGCCACCTGCAAAACGCCGTCGCTGGTGCCGTGGTAGATGGGCAGCTCCACGCCGATCTTGGGGATGGTGATGTACCCCATGATGCCGGTGCCGGAGATATCGAGGGTGTCGGTGTAGCCGCTCACCTGTTCGGGCCGGTAAAAGGCATCGGGGGTTTCGGCCAGCCGCCGGTTGTAGTCGTCGGCGGCGTCAAAATAGGCCTGATAGTCCACGTCCGACAGGTTTTCGACCTCTTCCGAGTAGCTCGCCACCGCGCGCGACTGGTTTTTCTGGTTGATGTAATCACTGACGGTCGGATATAACATCACGGATAGACCCACGAGAAAGATCAATATTAAAATGATGGTGCTGCGATTCTTTTTCATGGGCTACTCCCTAATGTTATAAGGATAGGTTCGGGGCAGATGCCCTCTTATTTCGGGGGAGCGGCCAGCTCCCGGTTGGTTTTACTTGTTTTCCATCCGCTTCTTCGCGATGAGCAGCACGGCCGCTGCAACCATCAGCCCGCCGCCGATCAGATAGAAGATCGTGGTGCCGATGCCGCCGGTGCCGGGCAGGACGGTGCCAGCTTTATTTTCGACCTTGACGCCGCCATCCGTATAGGTATTTTCAGTCGTGTTAGCCTTCAAGTCCGCATTGCTGATCGTAATTTTCACACGCTGATCCAGCTTGTTATAACCCTTGGGAGCAGTGATTTCTTCCAGATAGTAAGTACCATTTGCAAGGCCCTGAATCGTAACCTTACCGGCAGTAAATGTAGTGACAGTCGCTGTATCATCCTTAGTCGGCAGACGATACACACCAGTGCTTCCCGCAACCAGATTCATCGGGACAGTTTCATCTTTGCTCGCATACAGCGAGAACACCGCGCCCTCCAGCAACTGATTATCTTCGTTGGTCTTAACAACATCAAACTCGTAAGTATACGTTGTGGTCGTGCCATGCGTCGTATTGTTGTCATTGCCGTACTTCAGGTAGGTATCATTTTTGTTGCCAGTACCGCCAACCATTGCATTGCTATTCAGTGTTGCATTGTAGGTAACCACAATGGTTTTGTCTGCAAGTCCTGCAACATAAGTGTCTGCAAATACAATTTCGAACGTGCAATCAGAGTGAGTCTTGTCGGTTGTTTTAATCGTGTATTTAGTTGCGTCAGCAGTAACATCAGCACCATCAACCGTCACCTTAATCGAGGAGCTGTCCAGCGTCAGACCAGCATCCATCTTATCGTGCAGGACATAGTTTGCCGCACCCTTCTTGACGTTGATCTCAGTTTTGAATTCTACCGTATCGCCAATTTTCGCCGTATTGGTTGCTTCGTAGGAACTTCCCACTTTGACTTTCTTCTCAACGGAAGGAACTTCGTTCTTTTCGTTAACCGTTACACTCGGAGCCGTGCTATCCAGCACACACAGCGCACCCATCGGAGTATCAACGACATAATAACCAAGAGCAAGTTCCGTGAATTCAACTTTACCACTGGCATCTGCCGTCGCTGTTACGCCAGTGATTTCACTCTTGCCCTTTGCATATGCAAGTGCCGCCTTTGCAAATGCGGGTGCCTGTTCTTCGGTGAATGTGTTCTTAGCCGTAACAGCCCCTGTTTTTTCATTGTACTCAACATAAGCCGCACCAGCACCGGAACCCGTCACAAAAGCCTTCCAGTTTGTATCAGCCTTATACGCATAGGACGCTTTTGTGGTAGCCGTTGCATCGACATAATCCAAGTCGAAAATCTTATATGCGGTATAGGTAGTACCGTTGGCCGCATTATTGATCGTAATGCTGCCGGTTGTCGCTGTGTCCGCAAACGCCGGAACTGCCATCGCCAGCACGAGAGCCAGCGCGGCAAACAGCGCCATGAATCTCTTCAAGTGTTTCATTTTCTTCGTCTCCTTGTGAAATAAACTCATTTCCAATTTGCTTTTTTTGCTTCCAAGCAATCCCAAAATCTGTGCTTCTTGTGGTGATCCGTGCTCCGCCCGCAGGGGCGGGAGGGTCACTCGCCCCTCCTTTCCTGCCTGCGTTTTCTACGGTATCCGCCCACCAGCGCGGCAGCCATCAGCACCGCACCGGCGGTGGTGTACGGAGCCGTACCGGTGGAACCGGTCGCCGGGAGTTCGTAGCCGGGGGCGTCCGGGGTGTCGGGGGGGCTGGATGGCTTATGGTTCGTGACTGTAATGGTGCCGGACGTGTAACCGTCGCCGCCGTTACTCACGATCCACTCCCCTGCGCGGTTGTTCTCAACCTTCGTTTCGCCTACGTTGACTTCCTTCACGGAGTAACCGTAATAAATTACGTTACCTGCTTCATCTGTGCGCGTCAGCGGGAGGTTTTTGAAGGTCTTCATCCAGTTATCCCCTGCTGTCAGCGTGAACTTGCCCTCTCCATCGGTTTCAGCGCACGAAAAGACTTTTTCGTTCTGCTTGGTGGCCGCTTCCGCTTTGTTGACATTCTGAATTTCAACCGTGAAATCTGTACCCCACGCACCTAAACCTTCTGCGTTCGATGTATCAATTACACCACCAAGTATGTTCACACCCTTCTTCATCGTCAGATGATACGTATAGGTCGTCTTCGAAGAGTTGCCACCATTGCAAGGCTCCGGTCCGTTCAGCTTAGTTAAGCATTTGGTATTATTCCAATAGATTGCATCACGGTCTGTACGTTCATTCTCCGGCTTAACATTGCCTGTTATTACAGTGACTACTACATCAAAGGTCGAACCCTCCGGCAGATTTGTAAGCTTGTCTGCAATTTGCTGTGTCAGCGCATCCTTATTTGTAAAACTACCATACCCTTTTTGCGTGATGTTCGCAGCTACACGGCCGATTGCGCTGGTATAGGGCGGCTGGTTATACTCTGCACGGTACAACTGCAAGGTAACGCTGTTTGCGCCCGGCGTGGTAGCGTTTCCGTTTTCATCTTCCCAAACCTTACGGACCGTCAATTCGGTCTGATTGGGTTTGTTTGTGATCGTAACGGTCTTGCTGCCCTTGGCCAAATCTGCGGCCTTTTCCACATCCTTTTTAGGCCCATCAATCGTTGCACCATCAACGCTGGACGAATAGAAGTACACCGCATTCGCTTCGCGCTCTTCTTCCGTGGGGAGCTCATAGCCCGCAGGGGGGGCCACCTCGATCAGACGATACAGAACATCTTTCTTAAGCTCCGGACATACGACTTCCTTACCGTCCTCAGTTACTGTAACAGACTGCGCGACCTTGAGCCGCCCATACGGATCCGTCGTATATTCCGAGAGCTCGCTGTGCAGCGTTTTTGCCTCTTCATAGACGTTGTTACCTGCGTTATATTTTTGCAGTTGGAATTTTGCACCGGCCAGCTTCGTATTCTCGGCACCCTCTTCAATTTTGACGATGGTGACCGAGTTACCGGAACTCAGCGTTGCACCCGAACTCGAAGAACTCCACCATGTCGTTATACCGCCTGTGGTTTCCACTATTCCGGTACCGGACAACTCAATATTGTTCGACACATTATTAATTTGGATATTCGAATCCGAGTAATCATACTTCGTCTTCGGATACACTTCCAGCAGATTCGAACTGATCTGATAGGTATACACCAACACCAGCGGCGTTTTGTTCGGAACGTTTTCGATCGTCATAAGGTACTTATTGTACCCGTTATCCGACGAATCCACCCGCGTTTTCAGCGTCCAGCCCTTGACTTCTGTTCCGGGCACCAGCTTGCCATCTGCGTACACAGGTTTGCCGTCCGCATCCGTCTTCGCATAGTAAAGTGTTGTGTCCATCAGGAGCGCTTCGATGTCCACCTGATTCGTATCAATGGCCGCTGTCGTTCCGTCCTTAGGAGTTCCGCCTACACTAGCCGGATGTTTTGCCAGCGTAAACGTATCTTCCAGTGTCAGGTAGTCATACTTGATTGGATTGCCGTTCGCATCCTTCTCTTCCGCAAAGAACTCCTTCGCGTCCGGGTTGATATCGACCGTGTAGGTCATTAGCTGACTTCTATCATCCCAGCTATGCCCCTTTGTCAGCACTTCCTTTTCGGGGGGCGCTTCCTCCTTCTTCTTAGTCCATTCCTGTGTCTGCGTATTGGAATCGATCGAAGCATTTATGTCTTCGTCAAAGTACATCGACGCTTTGTTGGTGTAGCTGTTTTTCACTTCTTCTTCAATGGGCTTGCCGTCATTCTTCGAAACGATCTTGCCTTTGATAATGAAGGTGGCATCATTATTCTGCATGATCTTGCCATCCGGATTTTCCAGCGACATCGTCAATTTCTGACCGTCACGCCTGACCCTGAAAGTATCCCGATTGCAATACGTTGACGCTTCTTCGCCATCCATCGGAACATTCAGATTCAACGAGCCGCTGGTTCCAAACAGAATCTGGACCGATTCTGCCTCGATGCCGGTCGGCAGTTCATCCACGACCGTGATTTTCTCATGCAGTTTCAGAGTGTCCGTATGAACCACGATCTTCCACGTCACCTCGCCGGTTTCGTTATTTACCGTCGTGGTTCCGGTGTTGCCGTTTCCGTCCGTTTTGGTGATCGTGGCGAGCGTATACTTATACGCGGCCGTCCAAAACTGATCATCCATGAAGAAGCGGTTCCGGTAGCTGTTCTCTTTGGCCGGATCGATCTTACCTGTGGTGCTGTACCTGATCAGCATCCTGTCTGCGCCAGCCGGTGCAGTGACGTCCTTCACCAGCGTGATTTTGTAGCCATAGATTGTATCGTCATCCTGCAGATCGCTCAACGGCTTTGTTTGATTATAGTTCTTGTCCGTGTAAAAGCCCAGTTCATAATACTCGCTATCGGTGAAACTGCCGTTTCCTTCAAGTACAGGATTCTCGCTCGAATCGGTCCATGTAAAGGCACCTTTCCAAGCTTTTGCCTGTGCGCCAGTCATCACGTGACCGCTATCCAGAATCTTATCCGCAAGAACGGTGTCTTTGCTGATCGTCTTCACCTTGGAGACGTCCACCCTCACCTTCCACGGAATCGAAATGGTGCCGTCCGCATTTTCCGTGATACCCGTTGCTGCGTCGTACTCTTTGTAATTACTGCGTCCTGCAATTTCTGCCTTGGTCGTATCTTTAGGGCCATCGCTTCCACCCGGCTTCACGAACTGTGCTTCATTGGCGACCGTATATTTTCCATTTTTAAGGTCATGCTCCGTCGTGTACTCGATCGTGTATTGATTGGTGTTGACCTCGCCCGTCTGGCCGCCGTCCGCGTTATCAAACTGGATGCCCGCATACTCGGTGGTGTCTTCTGTCTTATTTCCATCTTTGTCAATAAAGTGGTATCCGCTGTTCGGTGTAACTTTGATCTCACCGACCGCCTTAGACAAACCCTCGTACTTCGTTCCATCGATGGTCATGGAGTCGGTCACCTTGGCGCCAAAAATGTTCTGGCCGTTTTCGTTGACCTTGATCGTCCAAGTGACTTTCGTCTTTCCATTCTTTTCATTAAGAGTTCTGCTCTTGCTGATCTGATACGAATTTTTGACCTTCACATCCTTGCTGGATTTATCCTCAATGGTCGGTGTATCGTCTTTTTGGGAGCTTGCCTTCACGTCATTGTGGAACTTGTAGTCCACATTGTCCAGCTTGCTGACATCATAGGTATATGTGACCTTGTACCGCTTGCAGGTGCGCTCCGTCTGCGTCGCATCATATTTCGTTTCCATCTGCGGAAGCGTCATTGTAAGTTCCGCTTTTCCATCCGAATTTGACGGGGTAAACTTCTTATCAGTCGGGGAAAAGTCGCCAATTTTCTGCTCCTCTCCCTCCTGCTTCCACACGGTCGATGTATCCGAAGTACGCTTCTCCGTGAACTGATACTCTTCCACTGTGACGGTGGGTTCACCCAGATTCAAGGTATTTTTATTTGCATCGCAGATTTCATCTACAAAGTTCACGACATCCGGTGTACCTCTGTGCGAAGTGATGGTCACGGTATATTCCAGTTTACCGGTTTCAGCGTTATACCTGCCTTCTTTTTTCGTGGTCAGGTCATACTTGTCCGTTCTATCAGTCGGCGTCGATGGGTACTTGATTTTTCCATCCAACGTGACCTTAAAGCCGGTGTCTCCCTTAACAATGGTGTTTCCATTCTCATCGGTGCCCGTTGCTTTCAGCTCGCCTTGATACTCGATATTGCCCACATAAGGCTCATTTTGATGGGTTTCATAATACTTCGAATCCACCTTAAACTCGACCCGGTATTTTTCGCCCACCTTTCTCAAACGGTACTCACCGGCTTTTACTTGAGAACCTTTGTATTCAAACATCGGACTGAAATTTTCGCTAAGCTCCTTATACGGAATCGTGACCGAATCGGGGAACTCCCAGTAATACAGCGTGTCCGCGTTGATCTGACCATGCGGAATACTAAAATTCATTTCCAGCTTTGTTTTGAACGTATCCGAATTCGGATCGTATGTGATCGTTCCATCTGTTTCCGGTTTCAGATTCACAATATCCCAATCAAGCTGCACGTTGGTCGTCTGTGCCGCCACCGCCGCCGCACCCATTTCGTCTGCCGGCTGCACTGCGATCTCATCGTCATCGCTGCCGTCGCGGTCGTCGGCCTCGCCCACGTAGTCACCGTAAGCCTGATCCACGAGGATGGTGCTGGTGACATCGGTGAAGGGAACGGTCACTTCCGCGACAGCGCCCTCGACGGCACCAGAAATAACGGTCAGCGAATCGTCGCCTACCGTCTCCACGATGCCGATGGTCTCGTCGTCGGCAGTTCCGTTTTTATTATAGGTGACCACATCGCCGGGGATGGCTTCGTAAGCCGCATCTTCGCCCTCGGTGAGGTAGGCAAAGCCCATGGCATCCATATCGGCGCGCAGCGCCTCCAAGCCCAAGCGCTGCGGGATCTCCGTCTTAGGGATGCCCGCATAATGCTGGCAGAACGCGATGAACGCGACGTCCCAATCGGCGTAGGGGTTCCCGTAGAACGCACCGTAGCGGGTGTAATGGTGGACATCGATGATGTCGCCCAGTGCCTCGTCGGTCTGGAAGTTCTTTTCGCTTTCCTTGTAGCCAAGCTGCTCCTTTGCCACGGCCAGCAGGGCCTCGTTCCAGTTATCGCTCAGGCCGACGCTGTATTTTTCCCAGTCGTCGTCGGTCTCCACGTCGGCGCTATAGTCCGCAAGGCACTCCAGCGTGTGCGTGTGTTCGGGGATGGTGCAGGTCAGCACCTTCTCATAGCACGCCTCGGTGTGGTGATGGAGCACCGGCTCGGAAACGGCCTCGCCGCTGCTGTCCTCAGCCACAGACGTGGCGGTGTTTGTATCTTCCAGCGCCGCAATTCCGTCCTCCGCTGCCGTACCGTCCGAGAGCACTTCGCCCTCTTCGTAGCCGCAGATGAGTTTTTCCTCGGTCTCCGTCTCGGTGGTGTAGCAGTCGTCCGTGTGGGTGTGCTCCTCAAAGCCGCAGAGGAAGTCACCTGTATCGGGATCGACCGGGCAGGTTTCATCGTGGGTATGTTCTTCTTGGCCGCAGGTCAGTTCCTTGTGCTCAACAAGCACGGTCTCGTAGCAGTCCGCCGTGTGGTGGTGCACCTCCGGTTCGGTCTCTTCCGGCTCAGTCTCTTCCGGTTCGGCTTCCGGCTCTTCCGTGGTCGGCTCCGAGTCCACGGAAAAGGCGGAGTCCGGGTCTTCCGGCTCGCCTTCCTCGTAACCGCAGACCAGCTCCTCGGTATAACAGTCGTCGGTGTGGACGTGCTCCTCCATGCCGCAGCTATATTCGTTGTCGGTGGTCAGCGCCGTGCCCACCTGATGCAGCCGCCAGCTGACCGAGAGTGATGTCAGCATCGCAAGCACCAGCAGCATCGCCGTATAGCGCCGCGCTCTCACGCGCTGCGCCCGCAGCTTCTGCATGATTTCATTGAACTGATTCCCCATCATGGCACCTCCTTAGTGCACCCATGAAAGACGTGACAAGGGCCATACCCTCAAGAACACCTTGCCGACGATCTGGCTTTTGTCCACGCAGCCGATGACGGTGCTTCGGCTGTCGATGGAAGTCGAACGATGGTCGCCCATCACGAAATAGCGATTTTCCGGCACCTGATACGGGAACTTGAGGTCGCACTCACCCAGCGCGAGTTCATCGACGTAAGGCTCCTCCAGAGCCTCCCCGTTCACCGTAACAACACCGCTCCGGTCGATGGAAATCACATCCCCCGGCCCGCCGATGATCCGCTTGAGCAGAAGCTTATTCTGCCAATAAAAACCGCACAGATCGCCGGTTTTCATATCATCGGTCTTGAGCAGCAGCAGGACATCTCCGCTCTGCAAGGTCGGGTTCATGCTGTCGCCCGACACCTGCAGCACCGGCAGGAGGATGGTCGCCAGCAGCACCGCCGCCGCAGCCACCACCACCAGCGCGTAGACCGTGCTTTTCAGCACCCGCACGTAGCGGTCCCGGTATTCCAGACGCTGCCGTTCCTTGTCCACTTCCTCCATGGAGGGGATCGTGGCCAGTTTCACGTGTCGTCCCTTCATTCTGCGTCCGCACCTCCGTTATCCGCAGACTGCGGTGGTTCACTGGGCAGGGGCGGATTCATTGCCTTCACCGATTCCAGATACGCATCGGCAGCGGCCTGAGCCGCTTCGAACACCTGATGCAGCGCCAGCGACGCTTCCGCGATGGAACCGGCATGTTCCAGCCGCAGGGTGCGGTCGTCCAGCTGCTTCTGGAGCGCCGCGTTCTGCTGTTCCAGCTCTTCTTCGTGCTGCTTGAGCGCGTAGATGATCTCGATCAATTCGGTGCGGCTCATCCGCCGCAGTTCACGTTCCGCCATGTAGTTTATCTCCCTAACGGATGATTGTCATAATTACCCAATTACTACGTTTGATTATAGCATCGCTCTTCTATTTTCGCAACCGGTTTCGTGAAATATATCATTGATTTCCGGCGTCTGAAAGCCCGATTTTCGCCGCTTTCGGCGCAAAAAAGCGCATCCGCTTTTTTGCGGATGCGCTTTTCAGCCATTTCAGGAAATTTCGTTTAGTTTTTGCCGGTCAGCTTGAAGTTGTTCAGAGCCTCAATGGTGGTGACGATGACCCTGACGTTGTTGACGATGGAGCTGCCAGCGGAGAAGACGCGGGCGACGTAGTTGAACAGGGCACCGACATTCATGAAGATCAGCCAGCCCTGCGTGTCGGTGATGGAGCCGCCGTTCAGGTAGACCATCTCGTTCTCGTCGATCGCAGCGTAAGCGGCGGGCAGTTTGATCTCATTGTTCATCATAATAAGGAATCCTCGCTTTCAAAATTTTAAGATAACTTCAGGCAAAAGCTGACCGTTTCAGCCGTGCAGCGCTACCAGCGTGAACACAAGAATGGTCGTGCCAACGATCAGGACTTCTCCCATATGTTCTTCGATCTTAAAGGTCTTGGTGGGTTTCGTCTCCTCTGGCTGTGCAGCCGCGGCGGAAGAAGAACTGCCGTCCGCGACCGTCCAGTGAGCGTAGAGCGTCTGACCTTCCTCTTTGAAGTTGTACTTGCTCGCCTTGATCGCGGTGCCGCCCACGATATCCTCATACCACCCATCAAAGGTGTAGCCTTCCATGGTAGGCGTCGGCAGACTGGACGCGCGGTAAACGTCGCCGTACTTGTAAACGTACACCTGCGTCGGCACACCGATACCGCCCTGCGGCTCCAGATAGATGGTGTGATATTTTTCTGCAGCAAACGCCAGCGGGGTCATGCAGCAGAACACTGCCAGCGTTACGACCCCCAGCATCAGCCTCTTCAGAAATTTCTTCATGTTGCGGCCTCACTTTCCAAACGTTCCGTGAACGCCATACCCTTCCCGGATATGACGTCTCTATATAGGTTATACGATAAACGGCCTGTTTTGTCAATTGCTTCCTGTGAAATTTCGCAATTGTTTTGTCGTTTGTGGAAAAAGGGTCCGGTTTCAGGATTCGGTCTCGAAAAATTCCTTGACCAGTTTGACCACCGTGCCGGAAAGCAGCAGCAGCGCGATGAGGTTCGGGATGCTCATCAGGCCGTTGAAGGTATCGGCGATGTTCCACAGCAAGTCGAGTTCCACCGTCGCGCCCAGAATGGCCACGAAGGAGTAGACCACGAGGAAGGGCCGCACGACCTTATCCGTCTTGCAGAGGAACTCGATGCAGCGGGAGCCGTACAGGCCCCAGCCGATGATGGTGGAGAATGCGAAGCAGCACAGCGCCACCGCCGTAAAGATGGACGACCAGCCGCCGTAGGTGGAGGTGAATCCGGCGATGGTCAGCTCGGCACCGGCGGCAGAGCCGTAGTTCACCGGCACCCCGCTGCACAGGATGACCAGCGCGGTCAGGGTGCAGATGACGATGGTATCGGCAAAGACTTCGAAGATACCGAACATCCCCTGCTTGACCGGCTTGCGGGTGTCGGCACAGGCGTGGGCGATGGAGCCGGTGCCCAGACCGGCCTCATTGGAGAAGATGCCGCGGGAAACGCCCTTCTGCATACTGAGGAAAACGCTGCCGATGGCACCGCCCGTGAAGGCCTGTGGGGTAAACGCGCCGCCCACGATGGAGGCCAGCACCGCCGGGAAGCGCCGGATGTTCAGGATGACAACGCCCAGCGCCAGCACCACATAGAACAGTGCCATAAAGGGCACCAGCTTTTCGGTGACACTGCCGATCCGCTTGATGCCGCCCAGCAGCACCATGGCTACCAGCATGGCCACCAGCACGCCCGCCACAAGGTTGACGGTGGAGAGCATACTCTTGCTGAAGTCGCCGTAGGCGGTCAGAGCCGAGTCGATGGCCGTGACGATGGTGTTCACCTGCGTGGCGTTGCCGGTGCCGAAAACGGTCAGCACGCCGAACAGCGAATAGAGCGCCGCCAGCCAATGCCAGTTTTTGCTCAGGCCATTTTTAATGTAGTACATCGGGCCGCCCACCCACTCGCCGGTGGCGCTGCGCTCCCGGAAACGGACGGCCAGCGTCACTTCCGAAAACTTGGTGCACATGCCCAGCAGCGCCGAGCACCACATCCAGAACACCGCACCCGGCCCGCCGATGGCGATGGCACCCGCCACGCCCGCGATGTTACCGGTGCCCACCGTCGCCGCCAGCGCCGTGCAGACCGCCTGAAACGGCGTCATGGCGCCGTCAGTTGCGTCCTTCTTGCGAAACATGCGTCCGATCGTCGTTTTGATGGCATAGGGGAACTTGCGGATCTGCAAAAAGCGGGTCCGCACACTGAGCAGCAGCCCCACGCCGATGATGCTGATCATGGCTGGGATGCCCCAGATAAAATGGTTGACCGCATCGTTCACGGCCGTAATGGTTTCGATCATGGTTCTTTCCACACCTCTGAAAAATCAACTTCCGCCGCCGGGTGTTTCCCGGCAAACATAGTTGTTATTTTATCGCATCTCTGCAGTTCTGTCAATTTTTCAAGGCGCAGAAGAGATTTTTTCATCTTTTCCGATTCAAACGTCACAAATCAATGAAACTGTGGTATCCCCGCAGGGTTTTCGGTCAAATTCCGCCTGCCATGTGACCGTTTCCGGCCGCACCGGGGCAAAATAGCAGGCGGAGGTTGCCGCAGCGGCTCCCTCCGTTTTTTCGGCACTTCCGCGCACCGTGCAGAACACGGCAGTCGGCCCATCGGCCCCGCCGATGACCGCAATGGCCGCATCCCCTTCCATCTGCGGTTCCAGCCTGTATTTCCGGGCAAGTGCCGCCTGTTCCGGCGGCAGCTTCCGTGGTTTGCGGCGCGGATGGTCCCCCTCGGCGCAGTCGGTCAGGTAGAAGTGTTCCGCTTTCGGCGTCAGACGGTACGTCATCATGCAAAAACAGTTTGGACGTTCCCAGCCGTCGCAATCCGGGAGCTCCAGCGTTTCCGACCGGACATCCAGCACCGTCAATTGATAGGCGGCATTCTCGTTTCCCGGTTCGTGGATTGTCACCGACTCCCCCGCAGCCGGTGTCGGGAACTGTTCGGCCAGATGCTGCTCCAGTTCCGCTTCCAATTCCAGTTCCAGCGTTCGGAATCGTTTGGGACGGCTCTTCCGGCTCTTTGTTGCCCATGGGTAGCTGTTCCGCCAGAACCGCCAGACCTTCGTTTCGTCCAGCCCATAATAGTGCACCAGCGCCGCTGCCTCATCGCTTCCAGCGTCAGTTCCCGGAAGATACCCCATTCCGCAGCCATCGCTGGGGTGCAGACGCACCCCGTTCAGCCTCAGAGAGGCACAAAATCCAATATCCAGCGGATTCTCCTGCTCCATCTGGCGTTCTTCCGCTCTGGTCAATGTGCGGGTGCATTCGCCGTTTTCGGTCAGGCCCCATTTTTCCATATAGGCCCGCAGTTCTCCCTGCGGCACCTCTATCGCAAAGTCCACGACCAATCCCTGCCGACACCGGTAGAGGGCCGGGATCAGCCACCGGTGGCCATTCCATTCAAATTCCCTGTCCAGATGCAGTTCCTCGCCTTGGTCGGTCCCCTTCTGCGTCCCCCAGTAATTTTTTCCAAAACAGACCTTCCAGCGTCGGTGTTGGTGTTTCATGACCCTTGTCCCCTTCCGTTTTTCTTCATTCTAGCACGGTTTTCTCCGCCCCACAATCTTCCCAGTAAATTTTTGCCGAATCCTTGCCGCCCGCCTCTACACATCCGCTGCAGTTTGTGCTATGATAGGGCTGAAAAATCGGTTTGGCACTGCCAACCACAAGAAGGTGTCGTTCATGTCTGATTTGCTTGAAACGCTGCGGCAGGAAGGCGTCGATCCCGCGCTGCTTTCCGCCGTGGAGGAATACCGTACCGCGCACCCGCTGGCTGAGGGGCTGCGCCCCCGCATCCCGGCGCCCGCCTTTACTTATTACGGAAAAGAGGTCTGGGAACAGGCGCTGGCCGCCCTGCTCTGCGGCGAGAACCTGCTGCTGGCGGGCGGCAAGGCCACCGGCAAGAATGTGCTGGCTGAGAACCTCGCCGCCGCCTTCGGCCGCCCGGCATGGGATATCTCGTTCCATGTGAACATGGATGCGGCCTCCCTCATCGGCATGGATACCTTTGAGGGCGGAGCCGTCAAGTTCCGGCCCGGCCCGGTCTACCGCTGCGCCCAGTGCGGCGGTTTCGGCGTACTGGACGAGATCAACATGGCCAAAAACGAGGCGCTGGCCGTCCTCCACGCCGTGCTGGACTTCCGCCGCGCCATTGATGTGCCCGGCTACGAGCGCATCCCGCTGGCCGAGGAGACCCGCTTCATCGCCACGATGAACTACGGCTATGCGGGCACCCGCGAGCTGAACGAGGCGCTGACCTCCCGTTTCGTGGTCATCCAGATGCCCACCATCACGCAGGACAACCTCGAAAAGCTGCTGCGGGCCCAGTTCCCAGACCTTGCGGCAAAGTATGTCCATCAGTTCGCCCTCCTCTTCCTCGACTTGCAGAAGAAGTGCGACAGCGCCGAGATCTCCACCAAGGCGCTGGACCTGCGCGGGATGCTGGACGCCCTGCGGCTCATCCGCCGGGGCGTAGCCGCCGGGGCTGCGCTGGATATGGGCATCACCAACAAAGCCTTTGATTCCTATGAGCAGGGGCTCATCCGGGACGTCATCGCCGCCCGCATCCCGGCGCAGCTCACTGCCGAAAAGCTCTTCGGCTGATGGAAGCCCAGAGCTATACCGCCGAACAGCGGCGCGCAGCCAATCAGGTCTGGGCGGCAGCCGGAGCCTATGGATTTGAGCCGCTGTTCCTCGCGCACAACACCGACGGCACCATCGATTTCTATATGAACTGCATCGTGGGGCTGGTGCACAAATATTACGGCGACGACCTCGTCCGCAGCCTGTTCGACTGCTGGGACGGCGACATCCGCCAAAGCCAGCTGGACGACCTGACGTGGCTCTACCTCGAAAGCGCAGCCTACGCGCTGGAGCTGCCCCGCCGCCCGGTGCTGGCCGAGCTGCGCCGCGCCCACGCCGACTATTTTTTCGGCATCCAGTACAAGCTCTCCCGGCAGGAGTGGATGGCGAAAAACCAGCTCGTCTACACCATGCAGGCCCACCGCTGGCGCACCGTGCAGGGCCGCCGCCCGCCGGTGATGACGCCCTACGAAGCCGACCTTGCCAAGGCCCTTGCGCCGGACACACCGCCCGCACCCGCCGCGTTAAAGGACGCACTGCTGTCTGTTTTTGCAAAAGCAAACCTCTTTGACGGCACCGTGCGGCAGAAACCCGCCCTCCACCTGCATCTGGAAGGGCTGCTGGCCTCCCTTGCCACCAAGACCCTGCCTACCCAGATGATCAAGACCGACCGCGTGACGGTGGAGCACTCCAACTCGGTGGATGCGGTCAGCACCGGCGGGCTGACCGTGGACAAGCGGCTGACCCACATCACCCTGAAGCAGAACGCCGCCGAGGACCGCGCTTACATCGAAAGCTGCTTCGGGCGGTCGCTCTACCCGCCGGAGCGGCTGCGCAAGGCCGAGCAGGAGCTCTGCACCGGGAACCATCTGGGGTGCCGCCTCTGGTTTGCGGCGGGCGTGCCCAGCCCGGAACAAGCTCCCAACCCGGAGGCGAAGCACCTCGCCGAACAGGCCCAGCTCCAAGCCGACCGGAACCGCGCCTACTACGCCAAGAACCGGGAGCTCCACCGCAGCGTCGTGCTGCGGCTCACCGAGCAGATCCGGAACTGCATCCTCGTCCACCAGCAGCCCAACGCGCGGGTGGCCCGCAGCGGCAATCTGGACCCGGAGCGGGTCTGGCGTGCGCCCCTGCTGGACGATGCCCGCGTCTTCCGCTGTGCCGAGGAAGAGAACCAGCCCTCCTTCACGGTGGACCTGCTGCTGGACGCTTCCGCTTCCCGGCTGCACTGTCAGGAGGTCATCGCGGCGCAGGGTTCCATCCTCGCCCAGAGCCTTGCCGCCTGCGGCATCCCGGTGCGGGTGAGCTGCTTTTCCAGTCTGCGCGGGTACACCGTGCTGCGGGTACTGAAGGGCTTCCAAGACAAAAACTTGCAGAACATCAATCAATATTTCGCTTCCGGCTGGAACCGCGACGGGCTGGCCCTGCGGGCGGCGGGCGACCTTGTGGACTTTGCCCCCGGCCCTGCGCCGCGCCATCTGCTCATTTTGCTGACGGATGCTTCCCCCAACGACAGCCGCCGGGTGCCGCCCTCCTCCGAAAACCCGCTGGGCCACGATTACGGCGGGGCTTTCGGCGTGGGCGATGCCGCCGCCGAGGTGCGCGATCTGCGCCGCAAGGGGCTGCGGGTCTCCGCCGTCTTCATGGGGGAGGACAGCTCCAGCCGCGACGCCGAACGCATCTACGGCAAAAACCTCGCCCGCATCCGCGGCATGGACCAACTGGCCCGCGCCGCCGGCCGGCTCATTCAGAACGAGATCCGGGAGCTGGGCGATTGAACCGTTTCCTGAACCGGGACTGCGCAAAAACGCAGCCCCGGTTTTATTTTTACAACCATATCGCTTGTATCGTCGGGAATGCCGAAAAAATATTTTCGATTTCGTCAAACTTATAGTTGTATTTCGAGACAACTTATGCTATAATGTCCTCAGAAAACAACGAATCATTGGTTGTACAAGGAAGGAGACCCGCTATGGACGCCAATCGTTACTTTGAGGAAATGCACCGTGCCATGTCTGCACAAAAAAGCGGCTACTCGTTTATTTTGAGCGTAAAAGTGCAGGATCTTGGCGGAGCGGACGCCTATCTGGAGCTGCGCCGCAGCGCCTCCGGCCATGCGCGGGTCTTCTACTCTACCATGGGTCGTCAGAACTTCAACTTTCAGTTGTTCCGCAAGGGCTGGCAGCTCTGCCACAACGCTTCCGGCGAATTGACGGGCCGGTTCCCCACCAAGGCGGAGGCTCTGCTGGACACGGCAGACTTTTCTGCCTGTATCCGGGACGACGCTTTTGACGCGGCCCGCACTGACTTCATCGTGGCCCAGCTCCGCCGCCTTTCGGACGCCTCCTGCCCGGCGCTGCCGCAGTCGGCCCGTGAGGGGGCCATGATCACGGTAGACAGCTTCGTGGGCCGGGGGGGCCACTGGTGCTATTGGAGCACCCAAGCGGCGGACTGCCTTCCCATTGCGGCCATCCTCTGCTGGCTGGGCGATTTTCTGGCCGGAGCGGAACGCCGCACCCTGCAGAGCTGCCCACAGGCCATGGAGCTGGCCGCTCAGTGGCAGGCGCAGCTCTGCTCCCCCTTTGCCCGCCCGGCGGACGCTGTTCCCCGTCCCATTTCGCGCCCTGCCCCGCGCCGCGCTGCTCCTTCCGCCCAAAACCCGCACTGGCAGAGCATTCTCGCTGTGCTGGCGACCGTGTAAAAAAAGAGGCTGTTGCCTATACTCCCTCAGTCACGGCTTCGCCGTGCCAGCTCCCTCTAGGAGGGAGCCTTGGCGTAACGGCAAGCTGTGAAAGCCTCCCTCTGAGAGGGAGGTGGCATCGCGTCAGCGATGCCGGAAGGAGTTTTGCAACAGCCTCTTTGTCTAATATTCGATTCCCTGCCGCGCGGCGATCCCCTTTTGGTAGGGGTGGCGGTGGCACTTCATCTCGGTGCTGTAGTCGGCGGCGTCCAGCATCCACCGCGGTGCCGCGTGGGCGGTGAGGACGCATTCCTGCGCGGCCGGGCGGCGGAGCACCGCCTCCTGCAGCAGGTCTTTGTCTACCATGTCCAGTTCCCACGCGGAGCCCGCTTCGTCCAGAATCAGCAGGTCGGCGGGCTGGGCCATGGCGGCGCGCAGGTTCTCGTTCTGCAATTGGCGGGTGGCAGCCTTTTCGGCGTCATTCATCCGGAACACGAACTTCTGCCCGGCCTTGCCGCGGTAAATTTTCGCGCCCAGCTGCTCCAGCAGCGGGACCTCGCCGCTTTTGCCGCCCTTCAAAAACTGCACGATGACGACGGTTTTCCCGCTGCCCAGCGCACGCAGGGCAAGACCCATGGCGGCGGTGGTCTTCCCTTTTCCGTCGCCCCAATAAAGATGCAGCAGCCCTTGTTCCATCAGGCATTTTCCTCCGCATACCGGACCGTTTTCACGACGTGCAGGACCCGCTGCGTCTTCCAGTCACAGGCATCCAGCACATAGCCCCCCGCGTTGGGGCCGCACCACTCATGGAAGGTCTTGTGCGGCACGGCGAAGCGCTCCATGGCCGCCATCTGGGTGCCGCCGTGGGCCACGATGACAAGCTGTTCCTCGCCGTTTTCCAGCGCTTCATCGACCAGTTCCGCAAATGTTGTGCAGACGCGGCGGCAAAAATCGCTCTTGCGCTCGCCGTCCGGGTGGGGGCTTGTTTCGTTTTCGGCCACCCACGCCAGATACTCCGGGTCCTGCTCCACATGGACGAATTTCTGCCCCTCGAAGCGGCCGAAGTTCATCTCCTTCAGCCCCTCCACCGGCACGAGCTTCGCTTCCGGGAAGAGGATCTTCGCCGTCTGGGAAGTGCGCTGCAGCGGGGTCACATAGACGATTTCCGGGGAAAAATCGGCCCGCCGCAGCTTCGCGGCGCTCTCCGCCGAAAGCGGGATGTCCCGCTGGCCCTGATAGCGTTTCTGGACGTTGTATTCGGTCCTGCCATGACGCAGCAGATAGATCAGCATGGTGCGTTCTCCTTTTTTCGCGTTTTTCCGCACCATTATAGCCGATTTGCGCTAAAATCGCAAGGCTGCATAGAGTGGAGATGCGGCCTTGCATGAAGATTTTCCGCAAAAAAGCACCCGCCGCAGGATACGGCAGGTGCTCCGAAAAATCAAATGCTTACTCGTACAGCGGGAAAGCCTTGGTCAGCGCCAGCACGCGGGCGGCGATGTCGTCGCGCTTCTCGTCGTAGTGCCAGATGCAGTCGGCGATGCAGTCCGCGATGATCTTCATCTCGGCGGGGCCCATGCCGCGGGTGGTCACCGCCGGGGTGCCCAGACGGACGCCGGAGGTCACGAAGGGGCTGCGGGTCTCGCCGGGGACGGTGTTCTTGTTGGCGGTGATGTGCACGCTGTCGAGGCGGGCTTCCAGCTCCTTGCCGGTGCACTCCTCGTCCCGCAGGTCGAGGAGCATCAGGTGGTTGTCCGTGCCGCTGGACACCAGCTTGACGCCGCGGGCCTGAAGCTCAGCAGCCATGGCCTGTGCATTCTCGACGATTTTGCGTGCATATTCCTTGAACTCCGGCTTCAGTGCCTCGCCGAAGCAGACGGCCTTTGCCGCGATGACATGCTCCAGCGGGCCGCCCTGCGTGCCGGGGAAGACGGCGGAGTTGATCCGCTTGGCCAGCACGGCGTTGTTGGTCAGGATCAGGCCGCCGCGGGGGCCCCGCAGGGTCTTGTGGGTGGTGGTGGTCACCACATCGGCGTAGGGCACCGGGCTCTGGTGATACCCGCCCGCCACGAGGCCCGCAATGTGGGCCATATCCACCATCAGGTAGGCCCCGTAGCCGTGGGCGATCTCCGCGATCTTCTCAAAGTCGATGGCGCGGGGGTAAGCCGATGCACCGGCCACGATGAGCTTGGGGCGCACCTTCTTGACCTGCTTTTCCAGCTCCGCATAATCGATGACGCCGTCTGCATTGACGCCGTAGGAAACGAAGTGGTAGTTTTTGCCGGACATGTTCACCGGCGAGCCATGGGTCAGGTGGCCGCCCTGCGACAGGTCCATGCCCATAACGGTATCGCCCAGATCCAGCAGGGCGAAGTAAACGGCGAGGTTCGCCTGTGCGCCGGAGTGCGGCTGAACGTTGGCGTACTTCGCGCCAAACAGCTTGCATGCACGCTGGATCGCAATATTTTCCACCTCATCCACATAGGCACAGCCGCCGTAATAGCGCTTGCCCGGCAGACCCTCGGCGTACTTGTTGGTCAGCACACTGCCCATGGCGGCCATGACGGCGGGCGAGACGATGTTCTCGCTGGCGATCAGCTCGATGTTCTCCCGCTGGCGGGTCAGCTCCCGGTTCATGGCGGCGGCCAGCTCCGGGTCTGCTTCCTTGACCAGACCGATGGTGTCCATCATGTTTTCGTACATAGTTTACTACCCCTCTCTTGACATTCTGTGGCGGCAGCGGCGGCTCCTCAGGGAGCCGGGCTCCTACTTGTTACTATACCAAATCGGCCCAAAACCTGCAACCGCATTTTCGCCGAAACCCTTGCATTTTTCCACCGCAGCGTTTATTATATTTGTATATTTTTGCCGGATGGTTTTGTACAACTTTTCGCCGTCCGCCATGGGGAGGGAAAAGCCGATGGACACCGCCGCAGAAAAGGCGGCGCAGCGCAAAGCGGGCATCGCCGCGCGGCGGGCACTTTCCGAAGCCGACCGTGCGGCGGCCAATGCCGCGCTCTGCCGCCGTATCGCACAGCTTCGCTGTTTTCGCGAGGCACAGACCCTCCTCGCCTACGCCGCCTTCGGGGGCGAAGCGGACCTTTCGGCCCTGCTGGCCGAAGCCGTACGGCTGGGCAAAACGGTGGCCTACCCCGTCTGCGGGGAGGGCTTCACCCTGACCGCCGCCGTGCCGGAGCCGGACGGCTGGGAGGCAGGGGCCTACGGCATCCGCACCCCCATCCTTACAAAATCGCGGCTGCTGGCGCCGGAGGAACTCGACCTCGTGCTCGTGCCCTGCACCGCATTCGACGCCGCGTGCCGGCGCGTCGGGATGGGGAAAGGCTACTATGACCGCTACCTGCCCCGCTGCCAAAACGCTGTGACGCTGGGCGTTGCCTTTGAGGTGCAGCGGGTGGAGCGGGCGGCAGCAGACCCCCACGACCGGCAATTGGACAGCTATGCAACTGAGGAGAAAATTTATCGTGGAACTGACAAATTTGAGCTGTGAAGCCTTTTTGGCCGAGCTTGCCGGGAACGCCCCCGCACCGGGCGGCGGCGGCGCAGCGGCACTGGTGGGCGCAGCGGGGGCGGCGCTGGGGAATATGGTCGGCAGCCTGACCGTGGGCAAGAAGAAATATGCCGCCGTAGAAGCCGACATCCTTGCGCTGAACGAGCGCTCCGCCGCCCTGCGCAAGCGGCTGGAGGGGCTGGTACAGGCCGATGCCGAGGCGTTCCTGCCGCTGGCTGCCGCCTACAAGCTGCCCAAAGAGACGCCGGAGCAGCAAGCCCACAAGGCTGCGGTGCTGGAAGAGGCCCTCAACAGGGCCTGTGCGGTGCCGCTGGAGATCATGGCCGCGTGCTGCGAAGGGATCACCCTTGCAGAGGAATATGGGGCCAAGGGCAGCGTGCTGGCCCTCTCCGACGCCGGGTGCGCCGCGCTGTTCTGCAAAGCCGCGCTCCAAGCGGCGGGGCTGAACGTTACGGTCAACACCCGCCTGATGGCCGACAAAGCCCGCGCCGCCGCACTGAACGCCGAGGCCGCCGCGCTGCTGGCCGATTTTGTCCCCAAGGCCGACCGGGTCTATGAACAGCTCACACAACAGGAGGGGTAATGTGATGGCAACGATCTTGAAAGGCGCGCCTGTGGTGGCCGCCATGAACGAAGCAAACGCCGCCCGGTGCGCGGCACTGAAAGCGCGGGGCGTCACCCCCACGCTGGCCGTGGTGCGGGTGGGTGCCCGCCCGGACGATCTTTCCTACGAGAAAGGCGTCCTGACCCGCTGCGGCAAGGTCGGCGTGGAGGTGAAGCAGTTCCTCCTGCCCGAAGATGCCGCGCAGGAGCAGCTGCTGGACGTGATCGCGCAGGTCAACGCAGATCCGGCCATCCACGGCTGTCTGCTCTTCCGCCCGCTGCCCAAGCAGTTTGATGACCGCACCATCCGCGCCGCACTGGCCCCGGAAAAGGACATCGACGGCATCACCGACGGCTCGCTGGCCGGGGTCTTCACCAACAGCGCCATCGGCTACCCGCCCTGCACGGCACAGGCGTGCCTTGAGATCTTGAAGTATTATCAGGTGCCCCTCTCCGGCAAGCGGGCCGTGGTGGTGGGCCGCAGCCTTGTGGTGGGCAAGCCCGCCGCCATGATGCTGGACCGCGAAAACGCCACCGTCACCCTCTGCAACTCCCGCACCCAGAACCTCCCTGCCCTCTGCCAAGAGGCGGACGTCGTGGTAGTCGCCATGGGCAAGCAGGGCGCCATCGGCGGCGAACACCTGCGGGCCGGGCAGGTGGTGGTGGATGTGGGCATCCATGTCAACCCGGAAGGCAGGCTCTGCGGCGATGTCCGGTTCGACGAGGCGGAGCCGCTGGTGGAGGCCGTCACCCCGGTGCCCGGCGGCGTCGGCACCGTGACCACCTCGGTGCTGGTGGGCCATGTGGTCGAGGCGGCGGAAAAGGCCCTCGGCTGATTTTTGAATTTTTTACAATAAAAGACTGCTGCATTACTCCCTCCGTCATCGCTGACGCGATGCCGGAGGGAGTTTGCGTTTGAAGTAGGTTTTATATACGGATGTTCGAGGTCGAAAATCGACTCCATGGGGTTCCTCCTGTTTCTTTTTGATCGTATGCAAAAAAAGGCGCCCGGTGAAACCGTTCACCGAGCGTCGCTCATTCACTTCTTTTTCGCGTCAGCGGGTCAGCAGAAGCAGCCATGCCGAAGCGACGGCCTGCAGGATCAGCCAGCGGGCCACCACCTGCTCATCGCTCCAGCCCATCCGCTTGCGCACATGGT
>ERZ1026878.557-NODE-557-length-28065-cov-32.967762_pt1 | contig 28065 bp, 18 predicted proteins | sample MGYA00380169_ERZ1026878 | MGnify/ENA primary metagenome ERZ1026878 (study PRJEB33269, sample SAMEA4719805) | human gut metagenome | biome: human-associated habitat; feature: organic feature; material: feces | place: Cameroon | collected 2013-10 ...
TCAAGATCATGAAGAAGCACAACGGTTAATTCGTTGCCTCTTAACGATTAAGAAAATATTGCCGCCTAGCATTTTTTATGCTGGGCGGCATTTTTTTTGCTTTTTATTTTGTGATTTCAAGTATTTGTCTTAACTTTGTAGCATGAAACATAAGATGATAACCATATTAGGTCCTACGGCGAGCGGAAAGACAAGTCTTGCTGCCGCCCTTGCAGCCAAGATTGACAGCTTGGAGGCTGCTTCTTGGGGTGGTAATACCAAGGGTGCTGAGATTATCAGTGCGGATAGCAGGCAGGTGTACCGGGGCATGGATATTGGTACAGGAAAAGACCTGGCTGACTATACAGTTGATGGTAAGTTGATACCTTATCATCTGATTGATATCTGTGAGCCGGGAACGAAATATAACCTCTTTGAATACCAGCAAGACTTCTATGATGCTTATCAGGATATTCAGAAAAGGGGAGTGTTGCCGATATTGTGTGGTGGCACAGGACTGTATATTGAGTCGGTATTGAAAGGTTATCATCTTTCCCCGGTTCCTCAGAATCAGGAACTTAGAGATAGATTGGCTGATAAAAGCCTGGATGAGCTGACAGTGATATTGAAGGATTTGAAGGCTAAGACTGGCTCTAACATGCACAATCGCACAGATGTGGATACTGCACAGCGTGCCATCCGTGCCATCGAGATAGAGACTTATAATCTGGAACATCCGATGCCCGAACGTGAACTTCCTGCTGTAGATTCGCTCGTCATTGGTGTCAGTATAGACCGTGATGCAAGAAGGGAGAAAATTACCCGAAGACTGAAACAGCGACTGAAGGAGGGAATGGTTGATGAAATCAAAGGCTTGCTTGATAGGGGAATTCCTGCAGAGAATCTGATTTATTATGGATTGGAATATAAGTTTATCACGGAGTATGTGATAGGAAAAACCAGTTATGATGAGATGTTCCGAGGTCTGGAAATTGCTATTCATCAGTTTGCTAAGCGTCAGATGACCTGGTTCAGAGGTATGGAGCGAAGAGGATTTACCATTCACTGGATTGATGCCTTGCAGCCAATGGAGAAAAAGGTGGAGGCTGTTTTGGAGCTGATGAGGAGCTAAGGTGTAGCCTGAAAACTGGCTCGGGCTTGCATCCGATGGAATCCGGATGCAATGGTGTCTAGGCTTTTGAGGACGGTGTCTAGGTGGGAGTAATATTATTCAACTTTCAAATTACAAAGAAGAGACAATGATAAACGAGAATAAATGGGGATTGCTTTACTGCCCTCGAGGCGGCTGGAGAAGCAATAAGCGCTGGGAAAAAATAGAAAAGGTACTCAAGGCACAAAATGTAGATTATGACTTTGTGCAGAGTGAAAATCAGAAAAGCGTAGAGCGACTGATTAAGATGTTTGTCAACAATGGCTATAAGACAATAGTTGTTGTGGGCGGAGATTCTGCGCTCAATGATGCCGTCAATTGTTTGATGCAGATGAATGCTGAGGAGCGTGATCAGGTGGCGCTGGGTGTGATTCCTAATGGATTGATGAATGATTTCGCCCATTTCTGGGGATTCAGCGACAGCGATATTGAAAAAACGGTGGCATCTCTTAAAGCAAGAAGAATCAGGAAGATAGACCTTGGATGTATCCGTTATACGAATAAGAAAGGGGAGAAATGCAGACGTTATTTCCTCAACTGCATCAATATAGGATTGATTGCTGCCATCATGAACCTGAGAAGGAAAACTCATCACATGTTTGGCTCCCGTACGCTGTCGTTCCTGTGTTCTTTCATCCTGATGATCTTCCAGCGTCTGGATTATAAGATGCATATTAAAATCAATTCAGATGTCATTAAGCGCAGGGTAATGACCATGTGCGTCGGTAATGCAACGGGTTACGGACAAACTCCTAATGCTGTGCCATACAATGGTTTGCTGGATGTTTCTGTGGTTTATCATCCGCAGATGACGCAACTCTTTGAGGGTATTTACCTCTTTGTGAAAGGTAAGTTCCTGAATCATAAGAGTGTGCATCCTTACCGTACCAGAGAAGTGGAGGTTTCATCCAATGCCCTGATTGGTATTGATGGCAGATTGATGAATACGCCGGTAGGACCTTACCAGATTACCGTTATTCAGGAAGTTGTCAATTTCCTGATTCCTGCGTAGTAGGAAGGTCGTGAATAAAATTTAACTGTATACGCTTTGAAAGGACAATGGCTTTCATTGATGCTTTTGCCCTTTCAAGGCGTATTGTGTTTTTTATCCCCTTTCTGCAATATTCTTCAGTTCTTCCTCATTCAGGATCTTTATTTTTCTTACGTTCGTACTGATAAGGCCTTCCGTCACGAAGGAGGATAGGGTGCGAATACAGTTACTTGTCGTCATATTGGCAATGTTGGCTAAATCTTCACGGCTCAGACTGCAATCCAGGGTGCAACCGTCTTTAGCCAGTCCATAAGAATCCAATAGGAAAAGAAGAGCTTCGGCAAGGCGGGCACGGATGTGCTTTTGAGTGAGATTGACAGTGCGGTCGTCTGATTTACCGATTTCAATACTCAGGTATTTGATAAAATAAAAGCCGATGTTGTAACTGCTCTGCAGCATCTTCATGAGAACCGTCATGGGAAAATGAGCCACTACACAGTTGTCTAAAGCCATTGCTGCAGTCCTGTAAGCTTCGTTGGCAAAATAGGCACGGAATCCAAGGAATTCACTGGGTTTGATAACGCGGATAATCTGGCTTTTTCCGTTGATTCCATCTTTGTAAATCTTCACCTTTCCCGAAAGCAGACACATGGCGTCTTTAGGAATCGTTCCATTGTCATAGATGATTTCACCCTTCTTGTATTTGGTAATTTGTATATGTGTTTTCAGCATCGCGAGCAGTTCGTCCTCGATGCCGCCCCACAAGTTTGCCACTTCCTTGGCTGCACTATCTGTATTCCAAATCTTATGTTTTGCCATTATCCTTCTAGTTCGTTTTGCTTATATTGGTTTAAAACCGTGTGCAAAAGTACATAAAAAAATCCATATAAATGAAAAAAATGAGCAAAAAATATGTTCTATAACATATAAAATAAAAATTTTAAGAAAATGTCGCGCTTTTTCCTTTGCAATACCATTCTTTTTTCTTACCTTTGAATGCAAAATAGATTAAAGTCAATAAATTATAAACCTTAATATAGATCTATGAGTTATCTAAAATTCGAAAAGGCCCTAATGACTAACTTACAAGAGTCATTGCCAAAGGAGTTGTTAAGAACAAACCGCTCGGGTGCTTATTCGTGCTCAACGATTGTAGACTGTAATACGCGAAAGTATCACGGATTGCTTGTCGTCCCTGTTCCAGAACTGGACGATGAGAATCATGTGCTCTTAAGTTCGCTCGACGTTACGGTGATTCAGCATGGTGCTGAATTCAATCTCGGCTTGCACAAGTACCAAGGCAATAATTTTAGTCCGCTAGGCCATAAGTACATTCGTGAATTTGATTGCGATAAAGTGCCTACTACACTTTATCGCGTAGGTGGTGTTATCCTCAAGAAAGAGGTCGTTTTCCAGCATTATGAGAATCGTCTTCTGATTCGTTATACTTTGGTAGACGGACATTCTGCCACCACACTTCGTTTCCGTCCATTCTTGGCTTTTCGTAGCGTTCGCCAGTTTACTCATGAGAATTCAACAGCTTCTCGTGACTATTCTGCTGTAGACAACGGAATCAAGACTTGCATGTATGCTGGTTATCCTGACCTTTATATGCAGTTCTCTAAGAAGAACGAGTTTAAATTCTGCCCAGACTGGTATCGTGGAGTAGAATATCCAAAGGAGCAGGAGAGAGGTTATGCTTCTAATGAAGACCTCTATGTTCCAGGATATTTCGAAATGGGTATCAAGAAGGGCGAGACTATCGTCTTTTCTGCAGCTACTTCTGAAATCAAGACCAGTAGCTTGAAGAAACTTTTTGACACAGAGGTTGACGAGCGTTCGCCTCGCGACAACTTCTTCCATTGTCTGGTCAATGCTGCTCATCAGTTCCATCGTCGTGAGAAGAATGATGACCGCTATATCCTTGCCGGTTATCCATGGTTCAAGTGCCGTGCCCGTGATACATTCATTTCTCTTCCTGGTCTTACGCTCTCTATTGAGGAGAACGATTACTTTGAGTTGGTCATGAAGACTGCCATGCGCGGATACTATGAGTTTATGGAGGGTAAGCCTCTTACCGCTCATATTACTGAGATAGAGCAGCCTGACGTGCCACTTTGGGCAGTCTGGGCTTTGCAGCAGTATGCTAAGGAAACCTCTAAGGAAGAGTGCCATAAGAAGTATGGCCAGTTTATCAAGGACGTGATTCGTTTCATCCAGGACAACAAGCATCCTAACCTGGAATTGAAGGAGAACGGCTTGCTTTATACCAATGGAAGAGACAAGGCTGTTACCTGGATGAATTCTACCGCCAATGGCCGTCCTGTGGTTCCTCGTACCGGATATATTGTTGAGTTTAATGCTCTGTGGTACAATGCATTGTGCTTCTGTGCTTCTTTGGCAGGGGCAGTAGGTGAGGAGGCTGACCAGCAGGAATTGCTGGCTCAGGCAGAGATTACCAAGAAGTCGTTTGTAGATACATTCCTCAATGAATATGGCTATCTTTACGATTATGTAGATGGTAACATGATGGATTGGAGTGTTCGTCCAAATATGATATTCCCAGTAGCCTTCGACTATTCACCATTGTCTCAGGACCAGAAGAAGAAGGTACTTGATATCTGTACCCGTGAACTCCTGACTCCTAAGGGATTGCGTTCTCTTTCTCCAAAGAGCGGTGGCTATAATCCTATCTATGTAGGACCTCAGACCCAGCGCGACTATGCTTACCATCAGGGTACAGCATGGCCATGGCTTTGCGGCTTCTATATGGAGGCGAGTCTGAAACTCTATAAGCGTACACGTTTGAGTTTCGTAGAGCGTCAGATGGTAGGTTTCGAAGACGAGATGTCTTATCATTGTCTCGGTACTATCAGTGAGCTCTTCGATGGCAATCCACCATTCTCAGGTCGTGGTGCTATCTCTTTTGCCATGAATGTGGCAGAGATTCTCCGCGCGCTTGAATTACTAGAAAAATATCAATATTAATATAAGGAGGACGCTATATGAAAGTATTAATGTTTGGATGGGAGTATCCTCCTCACGTATTTGGTGGCTTGGCTACTGCCAACTTTGGTATCACCCAGGGCTTGCATGCCCAGGGAGATGTCGATATTACATTGTGTCTGCCTCATCCTTTCGGCGATGAGGACCGCAGTGCATGTAAATTTGTGGCTATGAACAGTGTGCCTATCGCCTGGCGCGACGTCAATCATGACTATGTGCAGCAGCGTGTGGGCAACATCATGAATCCTGATGACTATTTCCGCTATCGTGACCACATCTATGCCGACTTTAACTATATGAATGTGAATGACCTCGGCTGTATGGACTTTGCCGGTGGTTATCCATCTAATCTCCACGACGAGATCAACAACTACAGTATCATTGCCGGAGTTGTTGCCCGTAGCGAAGAATTTGATATTATCCACGCCCACGACTGGTTGACATTCCCTGCTGGTATTCATGCCAAGCGAGTGAGTGGAAAGCCATTGTGCATTCACGTACATGCTACCGATTTCGACCGCAGCCGTGGTAAGGTGAACCCTACCGTATATTCTATCGAGAAAGACGGTATGGACAATGCCGACTGCATCATGTGTGTATCTGAGTTGACTCGTCAGACAGTAATCCATCAGTATCACCAGGATCCACGCAAGTGCTTCGCCATGCACAATGCTGTTTATCCATTGAAGCAGGAGTGGCAAGACATTCCACGCCCTAATCATAAGGGTAAGGAGAAGGTGGTAACCTTCCTGGGCCGTCTTACCATGCAGAAGGGTCCTGAGTATTTCGTAGAGGCAGCCAATATGGTATTGCACCGTACCCGCAACGTGCGTTTCTGCATGGCAGGTTCGGGTGATATGATGGACCAGATGATTTATCTGGCAGCAGAGCGCGGCATTGCCGACCGTTTCCACTTCCCAGGCTTTATGCGTGGCAAGCAGGTATACGAATGCCTCAAGGATAGTGATGTCTATGTCATGCCATCTGTGAGTGAGCCTTTCGGTATCTCTCCTCTGGAGGCGATGCAGTGTGGCACACCTACTATTATCTCTAAGCAGAGTGGTTGTGGAGAAATCCTTACCAACTGTATCAAGGTGGACTACTGGGATATTCATGCCCTAGCCGATGCCATCTACAGCATCTGCCACAACGAGAGTCTGTTCGACTATCTCTCTGAGGAAGGCAAGAAGGAAGTAGACCAGATTACCTGGGAGAAAGTGGGAGCCCGCATCAAAGACCTCTATCTCAAGACATTGGGATGGAAGTAATGTTTAATGTTAAAGGGCTAATCATAAAGTTCAAAGTTCAAAATTTAAAGTTCAAAGTATGAAAACAATTTGTTTATATTTCGAGATACATCAGATTACCCATCTGAAACGCTACCGCTTCTTCGATATCGGTACCGATCATTACTACTATGATGATTATGAGAATGATCGTAGCATCAACGAAATCGCTGAGCGTTCATATATGCCAGCCTTGAATGCCATTCAGGAGATGATAGAGAAGAATGGTAAGTCTTTCAAGGTGGCTTTCTCACTCTCTGGTGTGGGTATGGAGCAGTTGGAGTTCCATGCTCCTCAGGTGTTGGAGAAGTTGCAGGAGTTGAATAACACAGGCTGCGTGGAATTCCTCGCAGAGCCTTATTCTCACGGTCTTTCTTCATTGGTTAATGAGGCTAGCTTCAAGGATGAGGTGAAGCGCCAGTGCACAAAGATCAAGGAATGTTTCGGCAAGGAACCTACCGTACTCCGCAACTCTTCTCTCATCTATAGCGATGAGATTGGTGCACAGGTAGCTGATATGGGCTTCACGGGTATGTTGACCGAAGGTGCTAAGCACGTATTGGGTTGGAAGTCTCCTCACTATGTTTATCATTGTGCCATGAACCCTAAGTTGAAGCTTTTGCTTCGTGATGTTCGTCTGAGCGATGACATTTCTCTGCGTTTCAGCAACAGTGATTGGGAAGGCTATCCTCTCTTTGCAGACAACTACATGAACCAGATTGCTGCTTTGCCAGAAGAGGAGCAGGTGATCAATATCTTCATGGAGCTTTCTGCTTTGGGTATTGCACAGCCTTTGTCCAGCAATATTCTCGAGTTCCTGAAGGCGCTTCCACAGTGTGCTAAGGACCGTGGCATTACCTTCTCTACTCCTACTGAGATTTGCCAGAAGATGAAGTCTGTAGGCGAGATTAATGTACCTGATACATTGAGTTGGGTAGATGAAGAGCGTGACGTCAGCTCATGGCTCGGTAACCCGATGCAGCGTGAGGCTTTCAACAAGCTCTATAGCGTAGCCGACCGTGTTCGCATTGCCAACGATCCTCGTATCAATCAGGACTGGGATTATCTCCAGGCTAGCAACAACTTCCGTTTCATGACTACCAAGCCAAGTAACGTAGGTTTGGACCGTGGTATTTACTCTAGTCCTTTCGATGCTTTCACCAACTATATGAACATTCTTGGTGACTTCATCACTCGCGTCAACAACCTTTATCCTGCTGAGGTGGATAATGAGCAGCTTGAGAGTCTTCTCACTACCATCACAAACCAGGACGAGGAGATTGAGATGAGAGACAAGGAGATTACCCGTCTTCAGGCTAAGATTGAGAAGATTGAGAAGGAAGTAGTAAAACTTCGTGGTGAGAAGCCTGCTGCCGCAGCCAAGAAGCCGGCAGCCAAGAAGGCTCCTGCTGCCAAGAAGCCAGCTGCAGCCAAGAAAACAGCTGCCAAGAAGGACGAAGCTAAGCCTGAATAAACATTATTCCATTTAAAATAAATAAAGCCCAGGGGAATATCCTCTGGGCTTTTTTGTGGTTATTTTTCAAAGTGAATCCAGTCGATGTCTAAGAAGGCGGCATCGTTCTTCTTGGCTGTGCGGGTATTGAAGAAACCGAGCTTGGCTCCAATCCACTTGCCTTCACGCATCGTGAAAGGATTGCCTATCTTGATGAACTTCTTGCCGTCCAGACTGTAGCTCCATTCGGCAATGCCCTGAATCTGGTTGGCAATACCCTTGCTATGAACCTTCACGCGGAGCCATACGTCCTGAGTGGCGATGCGGGATGCAGGAATGTCATCAACCGCATATTTCACGGTGTATGGCTGTGGAAGTTTGCTGGTCTTGATAGCTACCTGCTTCAATACCTTTTCTGCCTTGCCCTTTTCAGCCTTCTCGCAGGTTACATATTGCAAGACAACACCTTCTTCCTTGGTGTCAACAAACTTGAGTGCACCATAGTCCATTCCTTGCATAATCATACCGGCGCTTTCGCCCAATACCTTGTCCTTCTCCTTGTAAGCCTCGGTGCGGTTAGGGATGAATTTTACCTTTGCTGTAGCCGTAAAGTTCTCGGTAGGAACCTTCTGGAGCAGGAGGTTAGGAAGGTCGTAAAGATTCTTGGCACCTTCCATCTGTTCTACACCATACAGGCGCAACTTAGACTTTTGGGCATCACAGAAGTACCAGTAGTGACTGTAAGGACCGTTCCACTGCCATTGCAGACCGAGATCTATGCTGTTGAAATCATCCGATTCCTTAGGCTGGAAGTTTCCGCTTGATGGCAGGTTTGGCTTCTTCCATTGCTGAACAGGATCTCCGCAGCCATCACCGTCCTTGTCGTCTCCGATAACGAGCCAGTCGTTCACCCATTTGGCTGGTTGCAGATGAACCACACGACCGTAGGCATGCTTGTCCTGGAAGTGGAGGAACCAGTCTTCGCCGTTCTGTGTATCTACCCAGGCACCCTGATGAGGGCCGTTCACCTTCTTGTTCTTACCCTGAGCCATGCCCACATACTCCTCGTAAGGACCGTATGGATTCTTGGAACGCAATTCTACCTGCCAGCCATACTTCACGCCGCCCGCAGGACTCATGATGTAATAATAGCCGTTGCGCTTGTAGAACTTGGTACCCTCGATGGTAGGTTGGTCTTCATGACCGTCATATACGATGCGTGAAGGACCGATAACCTTGGTGCCGTCAGGTGACATCGGAGCTACGAAGAGTACCGACTTGATGCCGGCTCTTGAACCGGCGCATCCATGCGAAAGATAAGCCTTGCCGTCTTCATCCCAGAGAGGGCAGCAGTCAATCATACCTTTTCCCTTCATCACCCAGGTGATAGGCTCCCAAGGGCCGCGAGGATCCTGTGTCTTGGTCATAAAGAGACCCTGGTCAGGATCGCCGCAGTAGATATAGAACCATCCGTCATGGTAGCGGATAGATGGTGCCCATACATAGTTACCATGCTGAACCTTCTTGCGCCAATCCAGTTCGGTGCCCTGATATTCAGGCAAAACCGGATAGTCATCGAGTAGGGCAGCGCCTATAATCTCCCAGTTTACCAGGTCGGTGCTGTGCAGAATCTGCAAGCCTGGGAAACATTGGAAAGAAGACGATGTCATATAGTAGTCATTGCCCACACGGCATACGTCAGGGTCTGAGTAGTCGGCGTCAATAACCGGGTTGCGGTACATTCCGTTCTTCAAGTTCGGATTCCAAGTTTTAGATGGAGTCTGAGCTTTTACGTTGAGGGACGTAAGTGGAGCGCTTAATGCCATTCCGGCAAGAAAGCATTTGAATACTGTGTGTACAATTGTTTTGTTCATTATCTGATTCTTTTTTAGGCTTGTTTATAAGGACAAAGTTACATCATTTTGTGGAATAACCAATAGGGTTATTCTGCAAAAAATACGCAAACGATTACGCAAAGGTAGGGCTTTATGAAGCTAATCAAGAAAAAAGGCCGTATCAGAAGGACTAAGCCTAAAGATACAGCCTTTAATGATTAAGGGGTATTATATTTCTTCAAATGTCTGGTCATGTTATTCAGCAGTGTACCACTTTTCTGCGCCGACCTTGAGCTTAGCTACAGCTTCGTTACCGATAGTAAAGTCGCCTTTGCTTGCATTCTTGTACTTTGGATCAAGTACAGTAGCTGTAGGATCTTTGAATGCATTATCACCCTTGCCGTCTGCCCAAACAACAGTGTTCAAGTTTGCACAGTTGTTGTATACGTTGTTCTGGAACTCAGGTTCCTTTGTCTTAGACTGGTTGGTCCATACAGCATTTGTATTGGTTACGATGTTGTTGCTCCAGACAATCTTTGAACAGCCGTTACGTACATAGAGGAGGCGCTTCTTGTTGTTTGCTGCACCATCAATTGTACAGTGATCAACAGTGATTACTGTCTCCTTTGCAATCTTACCATCGTCGTAGCGGATGAAGTCACGACCTGCACAGATGTTATAGAATGTACAGTTCTTGAAGTTCAAGACGTCCATATAACCCTTACGAGAGTCAAAGAAGTCACCACCGTCACACTGAATCTCGTGGATGTTGCAGTTTTCAAATGTTACCTCACCAACCTTGGCAGCCACATTGATGTAGCAGATACCCTTAGCGAAGCCACCTTCTTCTTTACCCTTGATTTCAGTATTGGATACTACCAGCTTCTCGATATCACCAGCCTTCTTGAAGTTGAATGCCTGATCGGTAGAATTGTTCAAGGAACCATCAAGAACAATATTGTCAATCTCAACGCTTGTAGCACCATTGATTTCGAATCGTCCCTGAATAACCGGTTTGTCAGTAGGGTAGATACCCTTGATGATAACGCTTGCCTTCAATGCGACAGAAGAGGTTGTACCATCTTCTTCTGCTGATTCCAACTGATAGGTACCTGGCATCAAAGCAAATACCTCACCATCTGTTGCCTTTGAAAGAAGACTCTTCAGATTGTCACCCTCCTTAACAACAGTAGCACCGTTGAGGTCAGCAATCGTCTTGAAGCTCTTGCTTCCACGCTCACGACCATTGAAGTAGAGCTTACCAACATATTCTGTTTCTGGAGAAAGACCACCAACAGTTGCCTTACCGGCAGCCTTGTCCTCTTCGGTTACGGTGTATGTTGTAACCAACTGACCTTCCTTGGTAGAGATTTCGATAGTAGAAATATCTTTCTCGTCAGAAGGCCAGGAAAGATCTACCGTCTTATCTGTAACGTCCTGAGTCTTCATGCTCTTCAGAATCTGCTGGGCACTGGTACGGAAATATACGTTGCTCCACTTGGAGTTTCTGTTTGTGTTAGCCTCATCGAGAGCCATGACACGTGCAGAATACTTGGTGTCGTAGTCCAGGCCAGAAAGGGTATAAGGAATATCAGAAGCGCTGATACCTGTGAATGTCTTTACTGGAGAACCTGCGAATGTCAAGCTGTCGTTAGCAAACAACTCGATGGTATATGATGTGGCACCGGCAGACTGAGTCCAGCTTAACTTAGCAGAAGTCTCAGTCACATTGCTTGATTCCAAGCCTACAGGTGCAAAGTTGCGGTCGAATACGATGCTTGTTACTTCATCGGCAACGTCACCGCAGGATGTCAGGGCTACAGTAGATAGCCCCAACATACATGCTGTTAATATATTAATCTTTTTCATTGTTTCAGATATTAAAATTTAGTCTGACAACTGTCCGTAGATACCGTCATTGTTGAGGTAACCATTAGACTTGTCGATGAATGTCTTCCAGATTGGCCACAAACAGTGTGTGCTAGGCTGCTCAACATAGAGACCGTTGATGTAATCTTCTGTGATGATGTTGGCACCATTGCTTACAAACCAGCTCTTGTTTTCCCAACCTGCTGCCTTCAATTCCTTGATTTTGTCAGCGTTGTCCTCACCCTTGTTAAGACCATAGAGTTTCAAAGTCTCACCATCGGTGTCAAGAGTATAGTAGATTTTGTCTGGCAATCCCTCGTAAGCACCCTGACGGTTTGCAAGGTCTGTAAGTTTCTGCTTAGCCTCTGCCATCTTGTTGTCAATGATACCCCAGCGTACGAGGTCAGCCTTACGGAGCTGTTCGCCTGCGAACTCAAAGCCACGCTGTTCGATGATTCCCTGCTGGAAAGCATCCTTGCTTGCACAATACTTAGCTTTCAATGCGTTTACCTTAGCAGCTGGCAATACGCGAGCCAAGACTGGCTCCATATAGTTCCAGGCTGTTGATGTGTTACCCAACTGGTTCTCTGCTTCAGCAGCCATCAGATAAACATCAGCAAGACGCATATACTGGAAGTTTACACCATCGTCGTTGGTTGATGTTACGATACGCTTCATCCACTCGTAGCGCAACTTACCGAAGCACCACTGAGAAATCTTGCGCAACTCCTGGTGAGACTTACCGTTAACCAACTCCTTGCTCCACTGATAAGGAACACAGGTGATGTCGCGACGAGCATCGTCTGCATCGAAATCGTAGTAGAGATATGGTGTAGGACCATTTACGCCACCCTGAGGCTGCTTGGTATATTGGTCTGCTTTTGCGTGCTTGACACCCCATGTATAGAGTACACGACCACGACCATCAGAGAAAGGAATCTCCCAGATACTCTCACCGCCAGCAGTTACATTGTCCTGGCAGAGCTTGGTGAAGTTCTCCTTGAAGCTACCCAACTTGTTGTAACCAGCGTTGATGATGTCCTCGCACTCTTCTTTTGCAATCTGGTACATCTTCTCTGGAGCCAACTCTGGGTCTTTGCTCAAACGGTAACCATCGCCACGGAGACCATAGCCACCAGCGTAGAGAGCGATGCGGGCACGGAGTGCCTTAACGAAGCTCTTGCTGACACGCTCTGTTGTCTTGGTAACAGAGTTCTGGTTTGGCCAGTAGCAGTAATCTTCTGCTTCTTTCAAATCTGCGAGCAATACCTTGTAGATAGAGTCGCGGTTGCAGCGTGGCATGTAGATGTTGTCGTTGCTGTTAGGAGTGAAGCGTGCTGGAACATCGCCCCAAGCCTTTGTCAAGTCTGCATAGATGACAGCTCTCAAGGTGAGAGCCTCACCCAGCAACTGAGCCATGTTCTTGTTGTTGGCAACATCGCCATACTGACGAAGACCCTCGATAGCGAGGTTGGCACGTTCGATACCCTCATAGAACTTAGCGTAGGCATTGTTGTCAGTGTTCATCTGACCATTACTTTCGCTGGTATCGTAGTTTACCAGATTCTGCTTATCATCATTCTTGCTTGCAAATGAAGGAGCAGAACCGCTTGGTACTTCCACATCGGTGTTCAAGCCATAGTATGGCAAGAAACGTCCACGGTAAGAGTTGGTCTCACCGAATGACACATGGATTGACATAACCTCAGCTTCAGCCAGAGAATAGACTGAATAGACAGAGGAACCGTCAAGGGTTGACTGTGTCGGAGCCTCCAGGTCACAAGATGTCATTCCGGCAGCCAATGCCATGGAGAATATAGATAGTTTAATATAATTTTTCATATTCGATAATTCCTCGTTAATGTTAGAAATTCAAATTTACACCCACTAAGAATGTACGGCTTCTTGGATAACCTGAGTAGTCAACATTCGGTGTGAGAGCCGTCTTTGAGATACAGTCTGCCTCTGGGTCGAAACCTGAGTAACCTGTAATGGTGAATACATTGTAAGCTGTTACGTAGAAGCGCAGGTTCTGGATGCCTACCTTCTGGGTAAGAGTCTTAGGAACTGTATAACCCAATGACAAGGTGTTCAAACGGAGGAATGATGCATCTTCAATTGCCCAGTCGGTGAGTACCATATAGTTCATCCATGGTGACCACATAGTTGTATTGGCATTGAGTTCTGCCAAACGAACAGGGTCGTTGCTCAAAAGACCGGTCTCTGGATCGAGGTTGGTCCAACGCTTTCCATCTGCCATGACAGTACTCATGTTACGGTACTGGTACTTACCTGTTGAGGTCCACTCAATCTTGTTGGCGTTATATACCTTGTTACCGATAGAGTAGTTGAAGTTGGCGCTAAGGTCGAATCCGTATGCATGTGCATTAATAGAGAAACCACCGAATGCCTTAGGATTTACATCACCGATGATGGTGTTGTCGGCATCTGTAATGACATGGTCGCCATCCTGGTCCTTCAATTTGAGAGAACCTGGACGAATGGTACCGATTACGCTGCCACAGTCGGTTACGCCTTCCTTCAAAGTCCAGGTCTTGCTTGCTGCATCGTAGCCTGTGAAATCGCTAACCTCGTAACGGCCGTTACCATCGAGCTGATAACCACGAATCTGACCCAATGACTGACCTACGGCAATCCAGTAGTCCTTACCAATCTCGGAAGAAGCCCAGCGGGAGTCCTGACCGAAGTCGTTCATGATACCAAGGCTCTTGACTTTGTTCTTGTTGAAGCCGATGTTACCTGCAAGGTCGATGCCCCAGTCCTTCTTCTCGATGGCATGCCAGGTGACAGAGAATTCAATACCCTTGTTCTCGGTCTTACCCATGTTACGATACTGTGTGTCATAACCAGTACCTGCTACAGGGAATTCGATGAGCAAGTCCTTTGTTGTATTGAGGTATGCTTCAACGTTACCATTGATCTTACCACCGAAGAGAGTGAAGTCAAGACCCAGGTTACGGGTGATGGTTGTCTCCCACTTCAAATTGGCATTAGCCATAGTCTTGGATGGAGCCCAATAGTTGGCGATACCATTTACCCATGTAGTTGCCTTGTTCTCGTAAGCCTGAACAAGCTGACCTACAGGGATGTTGTTGTTACCCGCAGTACCGTAGCTGAAACGGAGCTTCAAGTCATCAAGCCATTTCTTTGTACCTTTCATGAATGGTTCAGAAGAGATACGCCAAGCCAAGGCTGCTGATGGGAAGTAACCCCAACGGTTCTCCTTAGAGAACTTGGATGATGCATCGGCACGGAAGGTTGCACTCAAGAGGTAGCGATCCAAGTAGTTGTAGTTGGCACGACCGAAGAATGACAACAACTTGTCGTCTGCGCTATATGCGTCATCAATTGTGTATGGAGTACCCTGAGAGGTCAACTTCCAAGCTGTAGTAGAGTTGTAATCTACAGGGAAGCCATGAACCTCGTCCATATTCTCACGCTTCTTGGTAATCACGTACTCGTGACCCAACAATACGTTAAGGCTATGATCCTTATTCTTGAACAGCTTCTTGAAATCGTAGCTGATGGTGTTGGTGCTACGGAAACGATGGCGGTCGGTCATTGTAAGACGGATTGCAGGATGATTCTGATTGTCACCTGTTGGCACGTTCTTTATATAATATGTAGTCAGACCCCAGAAACGCTTGTCGTACTGGTTGTAGTAGTCGTAACCTAACTCAGCCTTGAGCTTCAGGTTGTCGAGTACTTCCCATCCGAAAGCACCACCCAAATTCAAGTTCTTGCGTTCCTTTCTGCGGTCGTTGTCGTAAGCAGAGGTGATAGGATTGTAGAGGTTACCCAAGTCATCATCATCGGCACCGACAGTAGGATCCATATTGGCCACAGGCATTGGATAATAGATAACTGAGTACTTCAAACGGCGGTCTGTATCATAAACACCAGCTGCCTCGTTGGCTCCACCACCAGTAACGTTAGTCATATCGTAACGAGCCTGGAAGTCGAGGGTTGTGCGCTTTGATGGCTTGGTGTTCAACTTCAAGCTGAAGTTGTCACGCTTGTAACCTGAGTTCACCATGATAGCCTTATCGTTCATGTGTGCATAGCTGAATGCATACTTGATGTTGTCAGAACCACCGGTGATATTCAAGTTGTGGTTGAATGTGTTACCAGTTCTACCATAGGTCAGATCCTGCCAGTCGTTAGTAACGCCTGTGCTATACATATCCATATCCTGGTATTCGCCAAAATAATCAGTGTAAGAGCTGATTTTGCTAGGGTCGTTGTTGTTTTTCAGGAGAGCCAACTCGTACTGCCACTTCACGTAGTCACGGTCGCCCAGAACGTCCTGCTTGTTGGCAAGCTTCTTCCAGCTGTAATAAGCGTTGTAGCTTACGTTCACCTTACCGCTCTTACCGCTCTTGGTAGTAACGAGGATTACACCGTTAGCACCACGAGAACCGTAGATAGCCGTAGAAGAAGCATCCTTCAATACAGTAATATCTTCAATTTCGTTGGCAGGAATGTTGCTGATGTCATCAACAGGGAAACCATCAACAACGAACAATGGGTCATTGCTCTGGGTGATAGAACCACCACCACGTACACGGATTTTTACGGTAGCGTCAGGAGAACCTTCACTGGTAGTAATCTGCACACCTGGCATCTTACCGGTCAAAGCCTCTGATGCATTGGCAACAGGAACGGCTGCCAATGTCTCGCTGTTTACTGTAGCAACAGAACCAGTCAAGTCCTTCTTCTTAACGGAACCATAACCGATGACAACGACATCGTTGAGAGATGTAGCGTCGTCTTCGAGCTTCACGTTGATGACAGACTTGCCAGATACGTTTACTACCTGAGGTTTCATACCTACGTATGAAATCTTCAGTTTCTTACTATTGCCTTTCAGAGTGATAGTAAAGTTTCCATCAATATCGGTTACACCACCATTGCTGCCAGTACCCTCTTCGAGGACAGAAGCACCAATTACGGGCTCGCCAGTATTGTCGGTTACATTACCCTTAATCACTGTTTGCGCAAAACCGTTGGCTGACATCGTCAAGGTTGCGGCAACAAGCGCAAATCTCAGATTTTTTAATTTACCAGACATACACTTATAGGTTAGATTTATACTATGTTTGTTTATTTCCTATTTGTTTTTGTTTGTTTTTGTATTTTTTTTGTAGAAAACTAGGATGCAATTTGGATTGGTTTATTAGACGACCTTTTTGCATTGTTAGTTTCTGCTTGCAAATGTATTAAAAATATTTGGAATACGTTTACATTTGTTGGGAAAATCTTACGTAAACGTTTGCTTAAAGGTTGTTTTTAACATAAAAACCCCTAAAGGTAACTACTCAGCACCCCTATGGGCATAACTTCTTTAACTCTGAAAGAGGCTTATTCCACTTATTGCCTAACTATGGCACAATATTGCCCTCTACTGGGGCAACTTTTTGCCATTGTCGGGCGCAAAATGATGCGTCGGGAGAAAATTTTCGGGAGGTCTACCATCGCCATTCGGAATATGCTTTCCGGTTGCAGGAAGCGTGGCTTTGGTTGTGAAAAACCTTACTCTCAATTTTACCCTTCACCCTTCACCTTTTCGCCGGAAACCCCGATAAATACTGGGGTTGTGAGAGGTGAAGGGTTGGCTCAACCCTTCACCCACCTTTCACCCACCCTTCACCTTATCTAGAAGTCCAGCCATCATTGATGACAGAAGCTGGCCATAATAGATGGCTGGAGCTGATCATAATAGATGGCTAAACATGGGTTCAGAGATGATTTCGCACCCTAAAAAAGTCAGGGTGAAGGGTGGTGAAGGGTGGGTGAAGGGTTAGTTTTACCCTTCACCTGTGTAAATATCTAGCTGTTAGGTATTTATGGCTGATTGGTGAAGGGTGAAGGGTGTTTTTGAAAGTAGCTTTCTGTCTTATACCAAGTTGCTACGAAACGGAAAAGAGAGTGTGCCATATGTTCATGACGCACTCTCTTCTTGTTATTTCATGATAACTTTTTCTGTCTTCTTGCTGCCATCAGCCAGTGTCTTCACAACGATGTTGATGCCTTTCTGAAGACTGCTCTGCTGAGCACCGCTTACTGAAAAGATGGCTGTGCTTACGGTTGCAGCATCTTGAGCTGAAGCAATGTTCTTGATACCGGTAACGAAAGAAGTCATCTTGCCGAAACCACCCATCTCGTTGGCTGCACGAACACTCCAGTTACCTGTAGCTCCAGCAAGGTCGAGCGACTTCTCTGTTGTCATGGCGAAGAACTTGCCGTCTTTCAATACGATGTACATCTGTGCATCACCTTCCCAAGCGAGCTTGCCGTTGCTTTCTGTAGCTTCTGCTGCTACCTTCTGTGCTGCGAGTTCAGCTGGCTTCCAGTTGCTGAATACCTTATCGAGGCTGAATTCTGATGCCTTCTCGGCTGTGATGATGGTGTTGTACTCGCTAACTTCCTTATCCTTTGTAAATTTCACGATGTTCTCAGCAGGAGAAATCACCTTACCGTTCTCATCAACAGTGTTGTATTCGAAGAAGTTCTTGGCAACCACGTTCATACCACCTGTTGTCCAGCGGGTTGAAGCTATGTTGGCTGCTGCGTTCTTATCGAGGATGGTGTTGAGGAAAGCACACTTGGCTGTTCCACCCCAAGAGCGACCGAAGGTGAAGCTGTCAGTAGCTGAACCTACAATCTTACATCCGTCAAATACATAACCATAATCAGTTCCGTCTGTGTAAGGAGCTGTGATGTATGCGCCCTTACCTGGTTCCAATGTCAAGGTACACTTGTTGAAGAAAGCATCTCCGTTACCACAGATGAAGTCTACGATTCCGTGGATGTCTGAATTCTCGAAGTAGTACTGACCTTTGTTATTGTTGCTGTAGTAAGTGTCCTGGTATGAAAGCATCTTCACGTTCTTGCAGATGGTCTGGGTACCCTTATCCTGGAGGCAGACGGCACGACCGGTGCTCTTGTCGAATGGATAAGCATTCTTCAGGGTGAGATCCTGCATGTAGAGACCTGTGCTGGTGTTATACAATGTTGCAGTAACACCGATTCCCTCTACCTCTGGCTTGTTCACGATGATGGTCTTGTCCATATCCTCACCGATGATAGAGATGTTGTTGCCACTGATAGTAGTGAGACACTTGTCTTCGAGATCGTATGTGCCGTTAGGCAAGAAGATGAATGTGCGCGCTGCGTTGGTGGCTGCATTGTTGCCGTTTGCAATTTCGAGAGCTGTCATAAAGCTCTGTGCGTCGCCAGCCTTTACTTCCATCCAGTTACCGTTCTGAGCAAAGGCAGGATTGGTCATGTTTACGATGCTGAGGCTGTGGATATATGTATCTCCTCCTTCGAATGTCAGGGTGTATTCACCGCTCTCAGTTGATTCGTTCTGGAGAATACCGAGGTTGCCGTCCTTTGTTGCCTGTGCATCAATAGAACTTACTTCGTTTCCCTTAGGATCGAGAAGGATAATCTTACCAGGCTTAGAATATTGGCAGAGGTTCATCTTGATGTAACCCTTACCGCCCATCAATACCTTAATCTTGCCGTTTGATTCGAATACCCAACCGTGGTTAGTATCGTGCCACTTGCCGTTTTCTACAGAAATAGCTTCATGGTCGTTGATGTCGAAACCTTCCTTGGTGAAGTTGTAGTCGTAACGGGCTGTTGTATTGGCAGTCTCTATATCTGTTACGAGTGCATAAAGTGCTGCATCTGAAGTAATGACAGAAGAAGTAGTGAACTTCTTCTCGTCCTGTTTCATAGAAGATGACCAGCCGCGGAACTTCTTGCCGTCAGCTACAGTTACCTTGTTTTCTGCGTCTTCTACGAAAGCTTCAATTTCAGCATCCTGTTCTACTGTCTGTGTGCCGATAACAGTCTTGCCGTCTATATTATAATAGGTGAGGGTGAAATCTGGCTTGAAGCCTACGGTCAACTCATAGGTTACCTCGTCACCGTTAGCCTCTACTACGATAGTTGCTACAGTCTTCTGGTTGGCACCTTCGCCTGTAGTGGTGTAAGTAGTGCTCTTGATGGTTCCGTTGGCTGTAACGAGATCGGCAAGAGGGTTAGACTCTGTGATGAGCTTAGCCTTCTTGGAAACAAGTATGGTTGCGATTTGCTTGCCTTCTGCATTCTCCTCGAAGAGGTCGGCTGCCTGATAGGTCTTGCCGTTTACTGCGAAACTGCCCAGCATTGGAGTCTTGCTCATATCTACATTACCATAGATAGCGAGGTCGGTAACGAAAGCGTTCTGACCGAGCGCAAAGTTCTCGAACTTAATCTGACAGTTGGTACGGTTTACGTCGAGTGTCAAGTCCTCACCACTTGCTTTTGCGATGGATACGTTGTGGATTGCTACCCAGTCTTCATCGCCGTCACCCTTTACTGATACCTTGATACCACGATTGCCGCCTGTAGCAGCCTGGTGGAGAGTAATCTTAGTGATGCTTGCCAATGGAGAGGTTACTACGCTAGGTTCTGCTGTTTTGTATTCGCCGGTGTACTTGGCAGTCTTCATGAAACCGGTAATCTCAGGGAACTTAGAGTTGGTACCTGTTGGATATACTCCTACTCCGTTGAATGTAAAGCTGAGTTCTTCTTTACTGTAAAGGGTTTTCACGTTTACCACTTTGTCTGTAGCTTTTTTGTGGTCGATTTCTGTCCAGTTGGTGAAATCAGTAGAGTAGAGTGGCTTCTCCTGAACGGCACTGACTTGTACCACTTTTACGTTATAAAGGTAGCAACTACCAGTTGCCACAACCTCAACATAACCCTTAGCCACATCTGCTGTAGTAGCTTTGTAGTCAGTAGCGTCTTCTGTTGCAGCTACACCACCGATGGTATAGTTGTGGTAGTTAGGGTAGCTGGTTACAGTGACGATATCCTTCGCAGACTTGACTGGTACCTGAAGGATGGTTCCTGCGTTAAACTGTGCGTCGGTCTCTCTTCCTTTCAGTTTTCCCTTGGTAGCATCTACATGCAGTAGAATACCATCAACGGAAGAGGCAACGTCTCCCACTTTACCTTGAAAATTTGTTGCTGTGTTGATTCCTTCAGGTACATTGTGCTGAAAGTCCCAAATAGCAGTTACGTCTTGCGCCTTTGCAATGAAAGCAAAGACAAGCAATAGGCTTAGAAGCCCGAATCTGAGTAGATTTTTTTTCATTTTGTTTGCCTTTAGGTTATTATATAATGTTTATACTTTGGTCTTTTAAAGTTTATGGTTGCAAAAGTACACTTATTCTTTCTATTTCGTGTCAATTCTTTCTGAATTTCTTGTAAAAGCTACGTAATCGTTTTCGTAGTTTTTGTTCATTTTGGTTCCCGTTTTTCTTGTGTTCTCAAAATGATTTGTTATTTTTGCCATCGGAATAAGCAAAAAATGAATTAAAATTAAATAAGTTATTAACGACTATTATTTTAAACTTAAAAACAGATAGATTATGAAGAAATTTTTTACTCTTATTGCAGCTGTCGCTATGTCAGCAAGTATGAACGCTCAGGTCTTCACCTTTGATACTGATTATGCGAAAGGATCAATTCCTTCTACTATTACTTCCAATGGATTGGTATTGTCTATAGTGGATACGGATTCTAAGATTTCAGTAGATGGGAATACAGCCTATTTCGGAACAGCTGATTCTTATCAAAAATTTGATAAAAGATTGAAGAGTGGTGGTAAGTCATCGTCAAACAATATGTTGACTCTTACTTTGCCTGCTGATGGTACTCTTAAGGTGTACGCTCGTACAGGTAAAAATTCTGCCACAGATCGTAATGTGGTACTGACTCAGAATGACGTAGAGTTGTATAATCAGATTGTTAAAGAGGATGATGCTGTTACAGTTAATATTCCGAATGGTGAAGGTATAGAGGAAGCAAAGAAAGTTTATCCTGCAATCTCTGTCCCTGTAGTGAAGGGTGATGTTGTTATTACATATCCTATAAATAGTATCAATTTCTATGGTTTCGAACTCGTAGCTTCTGGCACTTCTGGCATTTCAAACATCCAGGCTTCTGAGGCTGCTAACGAGGGTGCTACATTCAACCTCTTGGGTCAGAAGGTAGCAAGCAATGCTAAGGGCATCGTTATCAAGAACGGCAAGAAGTACGTAAAGTAATCAAAAATATAAGATTTTAATTGACGAAATATCGTTAATCAATTTTTTTCATTGATTTAATAAAAATCGCCCGTGTTCAGTTTCTTTAACTGTTACACGGGCGTTATTTTTTAGTTCTTTATTTGATAACCTTATCTGTCAATACCTTGCCGTTTCTGAAAATCATCTTGCGGATGTTGATTCCAGTTTGTGGAGCAGAAAGGAATGTTCCGTCAAGACTGTAGTAATTCACCTTAACCAAATCGTCAGGATTAATGACCGGGTAATCGCTGATGCCTGTTGGATTCTTCCAAACTGGGTAATATTCATCAACAGCATTTGTTGCGTTGGCATTGCCTGACTTCATGATATCTTCCACCAGCGAATTGGCGTAGACCTCTAGATTGGTATAGTAACCTTTCTCATCAAGAGAGTAGGTGAGCGCATCGCTCGCTTCGTTCGGATTCAAGCCGTTTGCTGTCTCCCAATCATCAGGGATTCCGTCATTGTCTGAGTCAAATCCCTTAGGACGACTACCGGTTGCGAAGGTCTTCTCCGTATAACCGTCTACGTCCGATACCTTATCTATAATGCCAGGCGAAAGGGTGATGCTTCCTTTATACCGTGCCGTTCCCGTCTTGGCCTCTTCCATATAACGGGCATCAATCTCGTCGCGGAAGAGTGAAGCGCCGGCGTTAGCCAATACCTTGCTGAAAGCTTTATCGGCTGTATGAGTTGTAATCACGCCTGTAGGAGCTGGTTCGTCCATTTTGATTTTGACGCACGAAACTCCGTTGATGGTCTTATGTTCTACCGCATCACCATAAAAATTCTTCTTATCGGCTGAATAAATCTCATCATTGGAAGTATAAGTACCCTTGTCATAGCTTACGCCCTTCCAGTCTTTGTTCTTTGTAACAATTCCCTTGGTAGTTTCCGTGGTGTTGCCATTGATAAAGTATCTGCTGGTCATTTCGTAGAACTCTGGATGTTTCTTGTCTGAATTACCGCTGGAGGATACGGTTACCAGGGTAATTCGGTCTTGGTTTCCTCTTTCCTTGCCAGTGCTTACATCTACCTTGATGCCGTTCTGGGTTGTACTTTTCAAACTCTGACTAGGACCTGCCTTATAGTAATTGTTGACGATGTTGATCTGTCCTCCTCCAGGACCACCATAGCAGGTTCCTTGTGCGTTGTACATTACACAGTTGCGGAAATCCACATTTTCAGCTTGTACTGGGTTCTCCCATTTATAGGTGTCGTAATCGAAATTGTCTGTGTAGCCCTTCCAGCCGTATCTGGCTCCGTTGAAGCGGGGGCCACGGTTCATCAGATGACCCAGGAAGTTGTGGTGGAAGCTGGCGAGCTTTCCTCCCCAAATACCTCCATAACCATGGGCACCCTTTGAGTGTCCCGGATTGGTAAGACTTTCTGCGATGGTACACCATTGCATGGTAAAATTATTATTGTCGTAGAAAGAAGCTACCTCGTCTATACTCCAGCTGAAAGAGCAGTGGTCAAAGATGATTCCGGTCTTGTTGCGTTGCCATGTAGCATCAGCTCCATCATTGATGTCTTTTTCCTGACCACGTCGGATGCGGATAAAACGGATGATGTTGTTGCTGCCCGGTTGAACGGTGTGATAGCGCAAGGTGATGCCTGGCGAAGGAGCTGTCTGTCCGAGGATAGTGATGTTGTCAGCTATCTTCAGATCGGACTCCAGAGCGATGACGCCCGCCACATCGAAGACGATGATTCTTTTGCCCGATTTAACTGCCTCTCTGAACGAACCAGTTCCCTTGTCGTTGAGATTGGTAACGTGAATTACTTGACCGCCTCTACCGCCGGTAACATATCTGCCATGACCCTCTGCGCCTGGGAAGGCTGGAGCCTGGGCAAAAGCAGCAGCACTGATGAGTGCCGCTGCCATGGTTGAGAATATAATCTTTTGCATTGTTATCTTGAAAAATGAATTATTTGTTCAATCCCTGCTGTTCCATTTCAAGGCTAGCCCAGATGAAAGGACCAACGCCCTTGGCATCATTGTCGCGGATTGGCTCGCTCATGTAGTAGTTGAAGCTGCCATCGCGCTTATAGTTTGGCTTCTTGACGTATGGACCAGGGCCAGGACCGAGACCACTTACAGAGCAGCACTTGGTAAGACTGATGGTCTTGTCTGGGTTCACCTTGATGAACTGGTTCAGAATCCCGTTGTAAGCCTTTACGCCAGCATCACGGTATTTCTCAGAGAGATACCCCTTGCGGTAACCCTTGAGCAATACATAGGCAAACATGCTTGAAGCAGTACTCTCCAGATAGTTGCGAGGGTCCTTGACGTCCATTACGTCATACCATACGCCTGTAGCCTTATCCTGGTATTTCACTACGCTAGCCATCGCCTTGTTCAAGAGCTTGATAACCTCATCGCGGCGAGCGTAATTCTCTGGCATAGCATCGAGACATTCGGTCATTGCCATTACGTACCATCCCAAGGCTCTAGCCCAGGTATGCTGGCTCTTGCCGTTCTCCTTGTCTGCCCAGAATTGCTCGTGAGTCTCGTCCCAGGCATGCTTCCAGAGCTGGGTCTTCTCGTCGTAGGTGCGGAAGTCGGTCTTGATCATCTGGTCTACGGCATCGTTCAGATATTTCTCTGCCTTCTTTGGCTTCATGGTCTGTACGGCATAGTTGCAGTAGAAAGGCAAGCCCATGAAGATACCGTCGAGCCAAACCTGGTTGGCGTAGATAGCCTTGTGCCAGTAAACGCCTTCCTTGGTGCGAGGCTGGTTGACAAGCTGCTTGAAGAGAGTCTTCAAAGCTTTCTCAGTGCCCTTGGTAGGAGCAATGTTGTGCATGCGGAGGATAAACTTGGCTGTACGAACATTGTCGAGGTTGAAATCCTCATATTTGTAGCCGGTGATGTTACCCTTCTCGTCAATCATGGTCTTAGGATATTCCTTCAGATATTCGAGGATAGATTCGTTACCTTCCTTGTATGCTTCGTAAGTATCGAGCATACCTTCCATCTCGATGCCCATTACATAACTCCACTTTGGTTTCTTGCTGAAATCAAGGAGATAAGAATGAGGAACGCGCTTCATCTCGCTGTGGGTAAGCCACTCAGAATAGTTCTTGTATGGCTGCTCGCCAGCGTTGAGAACAAGAGAACCGTTGATGTAGAGGTTGTCGAACTTCACGTTGCGGGTCTTGCCTGTAATCTTGACTGGCTGCTTCTGGACACCGTCGAACTTACAGTTCTTGATGTTGATGCCGTAAACATTCTCTACAGCGTCACGGCCAATGATGAGAACACCATAGTTGCTCTTCTGGCAGGTAACGTCTTCGACATTCACATTGCGTACGGTTGGTTCGAAACCACGGTAGCAAACTTCCTTAGACTCGTAATCGAGGTTGATCTTTACGACAGCTTCGCCACACTGACCTACCTTGATACGGCGCATGTTGATGTTCTGAATCAGTCCGCCACGGCAATTATTGGTCTTGATGCGGAGGATACGGTCTAGATGCGGAGAGTCCATCTCGCAGTCTTCAGCGTAGACATTCTCGCATCCGCCGGAAATCTCAGAGCCGATAACCACACCTCCGTGACCATCTTCCATCTTGCAGTTGCGGATGATGATGTTCTTGGAAGGCTGGTTCCAGAGGCGACCGTCATTGTTGCGACCGCTTTTGATGGCGATGCAGTCATCACCAGTATGGAAGATACAGTTCTGGATGAGAACATTCTCGCATGCCTCAGGGTCGCAGCCGTCACCATTAGGACCTTCGTTCCAGATGTAAACCCCATCTACGGTAATGTTTTTGCAGAGAAGAGGGTGGATAACCCAGAAAGGAGAGTTGATCATCTTGACATCCTTGATGAGGATGCGCTCGCTGCGAACGAAGTTGATGAGCTGAGGACGGAGCCCCTGACCCATACCGAACTTTCTTTCATCAAAGGCCACGCCGTCTTCTGCCTGCTTCAGCAGTTTGGAGCGTGAACCCAACTTCTGGCTTTCGGTGGTTACTCCAGCCTTGAATCCGAAGCGTGGATTTCCGTTCCATTGCCACCAGGTGTCGTTGTTGCCGCCACCATCGATGGTACCTTTACCTGTAATGGCGATGTCTTTAGCCTGGTAAGCATAGATGCATGGAGAGTAGTTCCAGCAAGCCAAGCCTTCCCAAGAAGTGCGAACCAATGGATAGAGCTTTGGCTCGAAGGCAAAGCGGAGTGTAGCACCCTCTTCGATAACGAGATTGACTCCCGATTTCAATTCGATGGCTCCAGTGTTCCATGTTCCAGCAGGAATCACCACCTTGCCGCCTTTCTTGGATGCAAGTGAGATGGCACGGTTGATAGCCTTCTGGTTCTGTGCAGCAGAAGCCGTTGTCTTAGCGCCATACGATGTAATGGCGTAAACTTTTTCACTCAATTTTGGCTGTTGGATGCTCTGCTCAATACGCTTGTATTCTTCATCGTCCCATCCAGCTGCATAGGAACAGACAGGAACGAGTAAAGCCACCAACAAAGATTTCAGTAATTTGATCATTGTTTGCTTTTAGATTAAATTAATACTGTGTAAAGTAGTTTATATCACCTTGCAAAGATACATAATTTATTTATATAAACGAGTTTTCTGTATGTTAAAAAAGTGTTTTTTATGAAAAATAACCGGTTTTTCTTTGTTAAATAAAAATTAATTGCTACCTTTGTAGCGATAATTAACATTTATAATACAATAAACAAGGAGATAGCCTATAGATTGGACATTTACTTAATACAAAATAATTAAGAAAATGAGAATACTCGAAGAAATGACAGATGAGGAGTTGGCTTTGGCTTATGTCGAAGGCAACAACAAGGCTTTTGACCTTTTGCTTTCACGCAATGAGGTGAAGCTTTTCTCATATATTATGTTTGTGGTACATGATGAGCAATTGGCAAACGATATCTTTCAGGAAACATTTGTCAAGGCCATCGTCAAGTTGCAGAACCGTTTGTATTCCACAAGCGGCAAGTTCAGCTCTTGGCTCATGCGTATCGCTCATAATGTAATCATTGACGGCTATCGTGAACAGGGCCATTTCCGTATGATAGATCAGGGTGAGAACAACGACTTGTCCTGCCTTCGCGGTGATTCTATCCTTGATAGTTTTGCTGAGCGCGAAATGATTAGAAACCAGGTGCTGGATGATGTTCAGAAACTCATGATGTATCTGCCTGCCAATCAGCGCGAAGTGGTCTATATGCGATATTATCAGCAAATGTCTTTCAAGGAAATTGCCGAAACAACCAATGTCAGTATCAATACCAGTCTGGGTAGAATGCGCTATGCGCTCCTTAACCTGCGTCGTATGGCTAAGGAGCACCATATCTGCTTGCAGCTGGATTAGTCGTCCAGCTGTTTCAGTTCTTTCATTGCCTGGATGACGGAGCATGGGTCTGTACTCTTGAATACATAACTTCCGCTCACTAGAACGTTGACTCCGGCTTTTACGAGTCGTGGAGCCGTTTCTGCTTGTACGCCACCGTCTACCTCTATGAGGGCATGGCTTCCGCTTTCCTTGATCAGCTTGCGGAGGCGCTGAACCTTCTTGATGGTGTTTTCGATAAACTTCTGTCCTCCGAAGCCCGGGTTCACACTCATCAGAAGTACCATGTCTACATCACAGATGATATCTTCCAATACGCTTACGGGTGTGGAAGGATTCAGTGTAACACCCGCTTTCATTCCTGCAGCATGAATCTGCTGGATGGTACGGTGCAGGTGGGTGCAAGCCTCATAGTGAACGTTCATCATCATTGCGCCCGTCTTGGCAGTCTGTTCGATATACTGTTCCGGGTGAACAATCATGAAGTGAACATCCAGTGGTTTGGTGCAGACTTTGGCTACAGCTTCAAGGACAGGGAATCCGAAGGAAATATTTGGTACGAAGACACCGTCCATAATGTCCATATGGAGCCAGTCTGCTTCACTCTTGTTGATCATTTCTACATCGCTCTTTAAGTCAATGAAATTGGCAGAGAGGAGTGAAGGTGATATTATTGTTTTCATCTTTATTGAGATTGATGTTTTAAGACCCTTGGGTCGTTTGAATTCTAGTTGACATAATACGCCTGCTGGGATTCTTCTTTATCGAATGCCCGATAGGTGTATGCCAGCTTCTTGATGAAATAGATAGTCTTGGCAGACGGTCTCTTTTTTTCCGAAGTAAATAAATGCTTCATAGGCGTATTATTAAATGATTATTCTATTCTTACTATATTAATAACGATGTGCGTTTGGCTTTATTATATTTCCATGCATTTTTTTCTCTATTTTTTTCTTTTGCCTGCCTATTCGGTGCATTTTCTTCTATATATAATAAGGT
>ERZ1026878.558-NODE-558-length-28015-cov-8.452432_pt1 | contig 28015 bp, 27 predicted proteins | sample MGYA00380169_ERZ1026878 | MGnify/ENA primary metagenome ERZ1026878 (study PRJEB33269, sample SAMEA4719805) | human gut metagenome | biome: human-associated habitat; feature: organic feature; material: feces | place: Cameroon | collected 2013-10 ...
TCAATGCTGTTCTTGGAACGGCAAAGAAACGCGTGCGCGCCATGAAAAGCACTGATGTCGTGCAGGAGAAGGCTAACTTCTCCGTATTTTCCTCATGATTCGACCTTGAGCCCGGATACCTATTTCTGCAAAACAGCCCTCTAATTCAATGTTTTCAGACGAAAATTTTGTCGCAAAACTTACGTCGTTCTCCACGGCGTCATAAATAAAGCGACAATTTCCTTTTTTGTCGTAACTTTTACAACAATTTTTCCAGGCCATCTGTCACGCGTCTGCCTCTTCTCAGCTGAGGAAGGTAAAAAGACCGCCTGTCATATCAACCTCTTTAGAATTACAGTCACTTCAGGCGCTCTGACGCGCCCAACCTCACGGACTCAAGAGAATAATCATGACCTTTACCGAGTCGCTTTCCGCCCGCTCCCGTTCCGCCGAGACGTTGCTCTGCGTGGGACTTGACCCCGACATCAGCCGCTTTCCTGAACACATCAAAAACGGCCCCGATCCCGTCGGCACCTTCTGCCGCGCCGTGATTGATGCAACGGCTCAGTACGCCTGCGCCTTTAAGCCGCAGATTGCCTACTTTGCCGCGCTGCGCGCTGAGAGCGTTCTGGAAGCCCTCATCGATTACATCCACACCAACCATCCCGGCATTCCGGTGATTTTGGACGCGAAACGGGGCGACATCGGGTCAACCGCCAAACAGTACGCCCGGGAAGCGTTTGAGCGCTACAAGGCCGATGCCGTGACGCTTTCGCCCTACATGGGTTTTGACACGGTTGAGCCCTACATGGAGAACTTCCCGGAAAAAGGCATTTTCCTTTTGTGCCGCACCTCCAACCCCGGCGGGCGCGACATTGAGGAACTCAAGACCGCCGACGGTCGCACGGTGTTTGAAATCGTCGCGGAAAAAGCGCAGAAGGAATGGAACAAGAACGGTGAGCTCGGGCTCGTTGCGGGCGCCACACAGCCCTCGGAACTTGCCCGTATCCGAAGCCTTGCTCCGACACTGCCGCTTTTAATCCCTGGAATCGGCGCTCAGGGCGGTGACGTGAACGCCGCCGTGGCTGCAGGGCTTGATGCCGCAGGCTTTGGCATTGCCGTCAATTCAAGCCGCGCAATTCTTTACGCGGGCAAGGACGAAATGTTTGCCCAGGCTTCCGCTGCTGCCGCCAAGGCCACACGCGACGCCATTAACGCCGCAAAGGCCAAAGCCCTCGCGGCACGCGGTTAATACCTCAGAGTGCGAGCCGGCACCCCACGCCCACTTCGGTTAAAAGCCACTTCGGGCGTGCGGGGTCGTCCTCGAGCTTGGCGCGAAGCCGCGACATGTAAATTCTCAGATAGTGGGGGCGCTCGACGTAAGCAGGCCCCCAGACACGCTGCAACAGCTGCCGCTGCGTCAGAACCTTGCCGCGCGACTCAATGAGGGTCTGCAACAACCGGTATTCGAGCTTTGTGAGATGCACGGGCTCCCCGTTTTTCGTCACCGTACGGGCCCCGAGGTCCACATGCACATCCCCGATATCCACCGCCGGTTCCGGTGTCTCCGGATTAATGAGCGCGCGGCGCCGCAGCTGCGCCCGCACACACGCGAGCAACTCCCCCATCCCGAAGGGCTTTGCGATGTAATCGTCCGCCCCGAGGTCCAGGGCCTGAATCTTGTTTTTCTCATCGGTGCGGGCCGACAGAACAATCACCGGGGCCGTAGAAAAGGTGCGGAACGACCCGATGAGATCCAGGCCGTCGCCGTCCGGAAGCCCCAGATCCACCACCACGAGATCGGGCTGGCGCGTTGAGCAGGCGGTGAGGCCCTCCTTCAACGTCCCCTCGATAAAGACGGTAAAGCCCTCTTCCTTTAAGGCATCCGACACGAAACGCGCAATCGTCGTTTCGGCTTCCACAATGAGAATCCGGGCTGCCGGCATATCAGCGGTCATTTTCCACCTCCTGCCGGAAGTGCGGAACCACGGCCGCCGCCGGCTTCAGTTGCAGACACATCGTCTGCATCGTCAATTGCATCTTCGTCATCGAGTTCGGCCATCGGCACGTGAGGGAGCACCAGCGTAAAGGCCGCCCCGCCCCAGACCGAATCGGTCGCAAAAATTTCCGCGCCGTGCACACGCGCAATCGTGCGGCAGATCGCCAGCCCCAGCCCGGTCCCCGAAACCGCCGTTTCACGTTTGCCGCGCCGGAAGGGATCAAAAAGCCGCTGGGGATTTCCGTCAGGAAGCCCCGGACCGTTATCAGCCACTGTGACCGCAACTGAGTCACCGCGTCTTTTTGCGGGAAAGACAATTATGCTGCATGCGGGACAGTACTTCACGGCCTTCTGCAGGTCCGGATTACTCTGGGCCATGTTGGTACCGGTAGACGCCATCGGGTTATAGGGCTTTTCGCCGGTTGCCGACGGCCGCCCTTCAAAAAGGAGCGCGTTTTTCAGATTTCATCGGCAAGCCGACCAAACCGGAGCAAGTCGCTGAAGAAGTTACTCAATCTCAGATTGAGTCAATGTCCGATTAAGTCAATTCCAAATTGAGTTATTTCGGTTATGCCGCCTTAACAATGGTTAGCAGCCCTTTGAGCGCATGCGCAACCGTCTGCTGCCGCACCTCTGCCCTGTCACCGGTAAAGTGCATGGTTTCCGTGCGGCACGTGACTTTGCCGTTGCGGCGCTCTGCAAACCCGAAGCACACGGTTCCGACAGGCTTACCCGGCACGGCGCCCGTTGGTCCTGCAATGCCGGTCACGGAAACCGCGGCGGTAGCAAGCGAGCGCGTCAGCGCCCCCACCGCCATTTCATGCGCTGTTTCTTCGCTTACCGCGCCGTGCGCCTTCAGTGTTTCTTCCTTTACGCCGATCAAGGTCGTTTTGGCGGCATTACTGTAGGTGACAAACCCGCGGTCAAACCAGGCGCTTGACCCCGGAATGTCGGTAATCGCCGCCGCAATACCGCCCCCGGTGCAGCTTTCGGCCGTGGCAAAAACGGCGCCCGCTTTTTGCGCCGCGCGCCCGAGCTCCTCAGAAAGTCTGTCAATGGCCGTTAAATCCATCGTTGTCACCCGTCAGAAAATACCGAGATAGGAAATGCCGAGCGTTGTGCAGGCCCAGTCAAGCGCAAGCACCGCCGCAAGCGCCCAGACGGCCGCAAGCACATCGTCAATCATCACGCCCCAGCCGTTGTGAAGCCGCGCGTCAATGATTGAAGCGGGCGGCAGCTTCACGATATCGAAAATTCTGAACGCCACAAAGGCCGAAAGCCACCCGAGCCAGTTTTGCGGCAGAAAAAGGCACACGGCCCAGACGGCGATCACTTCATCAATCACAATGCAGCCCGCGTCCTCTACACCCAGGTCGTCACTTGTTTTTTGGCTTGCCCAGGCACCTAAGAAAAAGCCCGCGATGATGATGGGAAGCAGCGCCTTCCAGTCAAAAAACTGCACGAGAAACGCCCAGACAATGACGCCTGCGAGCGTTCCCCAGGTGCCGGGCCCGGGTCTCAGGCACCCCGCCCCGAAAAAAAGCGCGAGCATATGCGCCGGATGCTGGTAGGTAAAGACCCAGCCCGGGCGCACGCGGTTGGCGGGATTATCAGACGAATATTTTTCTCTCAGACCCATGGCAGCTACAGCAGATGGTTTGACTTATGCAAAGTGATCATAGCCGCCCGCGGGCAAAAGAACGGTGTTGCCCTTGTCGTCATGCATGAGGAGGCGCTCGGTCGCGTCGTCCGCCTCACGGATGCGGCCGATGCAGGTCACGGGTGTCAGCGCTGAGATGCTTGCCTGTTCAATAAGGCCCTTTTTCTCATGCGGCGCCGTAAAGACGAGTTCGTAGTCGTCGCCGCCGTTCATCGCCGCTTCAATGCGCCGGTCGGCGCTGAGGGCTTTTACTGCCGGATGCAGCGGCACCGCGTCCCAGAGGATGTCGGCTGCCACACCGCTTCTTTCCAGAATGTGCCCGAGGTCCTGCGCCAGGCCGTCGCTGACGTCCGCGCAGGCCGAAGCGGAACTCAAAAGCGCGCGGCCGAGCGCGAGACGCGCCTGCGGGCGGTCCATGCACTGTGCTGCAGCCGGATAAAGTTCCGCGGGCAGCGTCCACTCACCCCAGCGGTGCTTTAATGCGGCATAGGCCCCGCCCACACAGCCTGAAACCCAAATGTCGTCCCCCGGGTGCGCTCCGGCGCGCGTCAAACCCATCTGCGGCGGCAGATCTCCCATCGCGGTAATGGAAAAGGTGGCAGGGGCTCTGACGTCTCCCACGCTTGCCGTACGGGTTGTATCGCCTCCCAACAGCGGACACTGCGTTTCACGCGCAAGTTCCATCAGCCCCGCCGTAAAGCCCGCAAGCCACGCGTCGTCACGGTCAGGCAACGCAATCGAAAGGAAAAAGGCCCGCGGCAGAGCTCCCGCTGCCGCAAGGTCCGAGAGATTGACGGCGAGAGCCTTATAGCCGATGTCTTCCGGGCGCGTGTCGGGCAAAAAGTGCGTGCCCACCGCCATCATGTCGGCCGTGACCGCGATACGCCCTGCCGGCATATCGATGATGGCGCAGTCGTCTCCCACGCCCTTGCTTTTCCAGGCACCGAACGTGTTGTGCGTGAAGTACTGCGCAATAATGGAAAATTCACCGTTTTGAGCCATTTTCTTCACCTTTAACTTTTGCCTTGGCGCACGCACCAAAGCAAAAGAGCGCGATCCGGCCGAATTTTGAAGCCGAAACACGCCCTTTCGAATATTGCCTTTCGGACGGTCTGCGGGTGCGCTTTGCTGAGCACAATCCGCATCCGTCCGTTTTGCATTGCTTACTTCTTTGCTGCCGCCTCGTGCGGACGCACTTCGCCGGCAACCTTATCAAGAACACCGTTCACGAGCTTATAGCCCTTATCGGACCCAAACTGCTTGCAGAGTTCCACCGCTTCGTTAATCACCACGCGGTAGGGCGTCTCCGGGCAGTTCATGAGTTCCCACGTCCCGATCGTCAGGCACGCACGCTCGATCATGGAGAGCCTTGTGAGCTCACGGTCAACGTGGTGTGAGAGCACTTCTTCGAGCTTGGCACGGTTGTCGATCACGCCCGCCAGAATCTCGCGGCAGAAAGCCTGATCACAGTGATCAAAGTCTTCGGGCGTGAGGTCACAGCCCGCAATCGGGCCATCGGCGTCGGTGATCACAGAAAGGAGCCCCGCATCGATTTCCGCAAAGTCCGCATCCTTATTGATCAGGGATTCATACACCCCAAGAAGGGCGAACTCACGGGCCTTGCGGCGCTGACCGGCAAGCGGCAGATGCTGTTTATCGATCATTGTCGTCATCTTCATCGTAGTCGGCGAAGTCGCTCGGGAACTTTTCCGCAAGCCGCGCCATTTCCACGGCGCACTGCGCGCAGTCTTTACCCTTCATCGCGGTACGGGCCTTGCACTGCTCGTCGTTTTCGCAGGTGAGAACACCGTTGGCAACGGGGATGTCAAAGTCGTAGCTCACGCGTTCAATGCCTTCGGAAGAACGGTCAGAGACGATTTCAAAGTGATACGTTTCACCACGGATCACGGCTCCGAGAGCAATCAGCGCATCGTAGTCACCGGTGTCGGCAAGGCGCGAGAGCGCAAACGGGATCTCGAGCGCCCCGGGCACCGTCACGTAGGTGATGTCTTCTTCCATGACGCCCAGGCGCTTCAATTCAGCCAGACAGGCGGCATAGAGCTCTTTGCCCGCATATTCATTAAAGCGGGACACAACGACACCGATCGAAAGGCCGGTACCGTCAAGATTGGTTTCAATAACGTCGACTGCCATAACTGACTGAGCTCCTAAAATAAATCCGCACCCATACGTGAGGGCACGGCGCCTTAAATTCAAGGCCTGCCGCCCACAGGTGCTCCATTTTCTCTGTTAGACCTATTTTAGCGGGCTGCCGGCCGGTTTTGCGTTCGTCCGGCCTTCTTTTTTCGGTACGCGCTGACGGCGGTGGCACAATAGCGGGCAATCCCGGCAACGCATTTTCCTTTTTCCATGACCGATCAGACCGACACGCTCATCACCACCTTCTGCTTTGCGCTGGCGCTTTTTTACCTGCTGTTTCAGTGTCTGCGCCTTTTTTACCCCAAGTGGGCGCTGCGCTTTGAAGGAAAATACCGCGAAGTGCAGGAAAGAATGCGCGCCGCGGGCGTCTTTCTCTCCGAAAAAGAACTGATGCGGGCCGTGCCCGTGGACGCAGCCGTCAGAGGGCTTCTCAAAGGCAACATCACGGATGAGCCCGGGATTATCTGCCGCTCGGCCTTCCGCAGAGCGCTCGCGGTCACCGTCTTTGCCGTGATTTTTATGCTCGCGATGACCTTCGGTTACACCGACAAGCCTGAAGCCGCCTCGTACGCCAGCGACATGGTGCTTGTCGCAATCGGTCTCACTCTTTCTGCCGTGGCCCGCTACCGAATGCTCCTTGTCGTTACCTATATCGCAGAGCGCATCAGCGAAAAAACGAAGGCTTAAGCCGCCTGCGGCGCCTGACAGCACACGGGGCACTCCACAAGCCTGCGGCGCGCTTCAATGTCTCTGCCCGGGGCTTCCCCAAAGGCGTGCTTATATTCACGGGAAAACTGCGTGGGACTCGCGTAGCCCACTTCGTAGGCCGCAGTGGCAACGTCCTTGCCTTCGGTGAGCATGAGCCGCTGGGCTTCGCTCAAGCGCAGGCGCTTTTGAAACTGCAGGGGACTGACGCTTGTCACACTCTTAAAATGTCGGTGAAAGGACGACACCGACATATGCACGCGGTCTGCGAGCGCCTCCACGCTTAAGGGCTCGCGGTAGTTGTCTCTCAGCCAGCCCACTGCCTGCGAAATGCGGCTTGAGCGCGAGTTATTGGTGAAGATTCTGCGGATGCTCTCCCCGTGTTCCCCCAAAAGAAGCAGGGAATAGATGTCGCGGATAATAAGCGGCGCCCTGAACTTGCATTCCCGCGGGGAATCCAGAATCTGCACAAGACGCAGAAAGTCTTCTTCAAGCGCGGCTTCGGCGCGGCAAAGCGTAATCGCGCGCACGAAGGCGTCGTCAGCTGCATCGTCCTCCAACGGCAGCTGCCGGATGAGGTCCGTCATCACCACCGCGTCGATCCTGATGCCTATCCCGACAAAGGGCTTGTCGGGCGAGGCTTCCAAAACCTGATAGGTCGTGGGCACGTCCATGGAGGTGATGAGGAGGTCTCCGCGGCCGTAGGTATAAACGCGCGTGCCGGCCGTCGTCATCTTGCGGCCCTGCAGCATCAGTGCAACCGACGGCTCATACACCGAACACGTGCACGTTCCCGTGCTGCCGTAGCGCACGGAGAAAAAGAGCCCGTCAATCGGGGATTCAATCTGCGGACCGGTCTTGTCCGCCGCGTACTGCATCACAAGGCGCCTGATCTCATCGATGATCGGGGAAGCGCATTCCGTCATTTCTCTGCTCCGAAAAAACCTCTTTTGCTGCATATTGTCTTCAGTCGGAGAGATTCAGGCAAGTCACATTTTCTGACGAAAAATCAGCAGAACATTGTGTTTACAAACCACCTGGGCCCGTATTTATTGGCATACAAAGCTACTGTCCGATTCTGCAATTGATCCGCTCGTGAGAGAAAAAGGCAGGAAGTCGGCAGAAAAGGAAAAGGCTCCGAAAAGCCCGGGCAAAGCGTTGCTACCGCGCCCTTGCCGAAAGAATTCAAAATTTCGGCCCCGCCTTTAAAATAAGTAGTTTCTATCCCGACTCTTTGTTTTTGCCGCCGCCATGACAGCCCGTCCGTCACGTATTCTCTTTGCCTGCCCCCAGACCGTTTTCGATGTGAGTAACGGCGCCTCCATGCAGGTCTACTCGATGCTGCAGGAGTTTTCCCGCCGCGGCATCGAAGCCGCCAGTTTCTGCGGCGGTGTGTTTGACGATCCTGCGGGTGCCGCGCGCATTCCGAATTTGGCTGAGCAGATTAAGGAGAATCAGGGCAAGGCCGTGCTCATCAACAAGGACAGTTCCGCCAATCCCGAAAACCCCATCACGCACTGGTTCTTCACGGGCTTTCACTCGACTGTCTGGAACGAGATGACGCACGAAGAGGAAACGAACTTTCTCAACAAATACACCGAGGTGCTGCGCACCTTCAAGCCCGATCTGGTGATCGGCTACGGCTGTGATGCGCTCTGCCGCTCGATGTGGATGGAAGCACGCTCTTTCAGGATTCCGACTGCCTACATTATCTGTAACGGCAACCACCATCACTACCGCTTCCCGCTGCACGACATCGTGCTGTGTGATTCCAAAGCCACCGCCAAACTTTACAAGGATGAAGACGGCCTCACGGTTCATCCGTTCGGTAACTTCATCAACCCCGACCTCGTGGTTGCAAAACAGCGCAATCCCCAGACGGTGACCTTCATTAATCCCGCCTTTGCCAAGGGCGTGGCGGTTGTTGCACGTCTCATTCTCATGGCCAACAAAGAGCGCCCCGACATCTCCTTCATGGTCGTTGAAACCCGCAAGAAGTTTGCCGACGCCCTGCGGGCACTTAAAAAGCCGGGCAGCGAAGTGGGTTCGGCCTTTCAGAACCAGACGTTTAAGAACATTGCGCTGCGTGATGCCACCTACAACGTCTCCGAAATCTATGCGACAACAAAGGTGCTCCTTGCGCCGTCCCTTTGGTATGAAAGCTGGGGGCGCGTTGCAACCGAAGCCACGATGAACGGCATCCCTGTGCTTGCCAGTAAGAGCGGCGGCCTGCCGGAAGCCGTAGGCACCGGCGGCATTACGCTTGAAAAGCCCGCATCAAACCAGGGGCCCGATGAAAACTGGCTGGTGCTTCCGTCCGAAGAAGAGTGCCGCCCTTGGGCTGATGCCCTCTATGATCTTTACGACCACACCGAGAAGTGGACGCGAGGGGGGGGCACAGCGGCTGCGCCAAAAACGCCGAGAAGAATTCGCTCAAAAAGACGGGAGACCGGTTGCTCAAGCTTCTCAAGCCGCTTCTCAAAAAGCAGGCCGGAGACAACGACTTTACGCGTCTGGGGTCCGTGCGTTACGACGGGGATCCGCTCGACTGGGAAAACTTCAGGCAGCCTGCCCGCAGGAAACGCACCATCAGCAAAAAGTCAGCCGAACAGTAACTTTCTGCCTTTCGCAGCGGACACTCTGCCCGATGCACTGCTTCTCACCCCATCACTTTCCAAAGCCGGTGAAGCACAACGCTTCGCCGGCTTTGTATCGTCTGTCGGTTCCTCCGGCTCTGCTGCCGTGACCATCTCCGCCGCCGGAACCTTTGCATTGGCAGCCTAAAGTCCTGTACCCGTTTTATTTGTTTTTCTTTTTAGTCCATCATGGCCACAAAACGTCCTTACCGCATTCTTTTTGCCTGTCCGCAGACCGTTTTCGACGTCAGTAACGGCGCCTCCATGCAGATCTATTCGCTGCTGCAGGAGTTCTCCCGCCGCGGGATTGACACCGCCACCTTCTGCGGCGGTGTGTTTGATGATCCCGCGGGTGCCGCCCGCATCCCAAACCTTGCCGAACAGATCAAGCAAAACGAAGGTAAGGCCGTGCTGATCAACAAGGACAGTTCCGCCAATCCCGAAAATCCCATCACGCACTGGTTCTTTACGGGCTTTCATTCGACCGTCTGGAATGAGATGACGCACGAAGAGGAAACAAACTTCCTCAACAAGTACACCGAGGTGCTGAGAACCTTTAAGCCCGACCTCGTGATGGGCTACGGGTGTGATGCACTTTGCCGGTCCCTGTGGATGGAAGCGCGCACCTTCGGTATCCCGACCGTCTACCACGTCTTTAACGGCAACCATCATCATTACCGCTTCCCGCTGCACGACATGGTGCTCACGGACTCGGAAGCTACAGCCAAAATCTACAAAGAAACCGAAGGACTCACCATTCACCCGTACGGCATCTGTATCAATGCGGATCTCGTCACCGCTAAAACACGCAATCCTCAGACCGTCACATTCATTAACCCGGCCTTTGCCAAGGGCGTGGCGATTGTTGCACGCTTGATTCTCATGGCCAATAAAGAACGGCCCGACATCTCCTTTATGGTGGTAGAAAGCCGCAAGAAGTTTGCCGATGCCCTGCGGGCACTTAAAAAGCCGGGCGACGAAGTGGGTTCGGCCTTTCAGAATCAGACGTTTAAAAACATTGCGCTGCGCGATGCAACGTTTAACGTCTCCGAGATCTACGCAACCACCAAGGTGCTCGTTGCGCCCTCCCTTTGGTATGAGAGCTGGGGCCGCGTGACAACGGAGGCCACCATGAACGGTATTCCGGTGCTTGCTTCGCAAAGCGGCGGCATTCCGGAAGCGGTTGGTACGGGCGGCATTACGCTTCCCGTTCCTGAGTCAAATCAGGGCAAAGACGAAAACTGGCTTGTACTGCCGAGCGAAGAAGAGTGTCGCCCCTGGGCCGATGCGCTCTATGAGCTTTACGACAACACGGAAAAGTGGCAGGAGGGCTGCAGGAAAAATGCCGAGCAGCATTCACTGAAAGTTACGGGCGACAGAATCCTGAAGCTTTTGCAGCCGCTTCTTCGCAAAAAAGCCGGCGACAATGACTTCACGCGCCTGGGGTCGGTTCGTTATGACGGGGATCCGCTCGATTGGGAAGAATTTAAAAAGGCCGGCAAAAAACGCGCGAAACCGGCCTCTGAGTAATTCACGCCCTTTAACGCATTGAGGCAGCTGACGGCTCCGACCGTCAGCTTCTTTTTCCAAGAATCCCTTCACTCGCTTTCCTCTCCTGACACAAGCCTTTTTCGAAATCCCCCTAACACTTCCTTTCCTCTACAATGCCCCGAATCTAAGGCTTTTTGCCTATTCTCAAAATCCACTTTTAAACAGAGGAAATTTCACCCATGTGTACTTCTGTTGTTGTCGGAGAGAAAGCCACCGCCGACGGCTCCTTCATGATTGCCCGCAGCGCGGACAGCTCCGCCATGAAGGCCCAGCACTTCATCATTCACGAATCCTGCGATAACCCCGTAGGCAGCGTCTACAGCTGCGCCGCACACCACGGGCTCAACAACTTCACGTATCCGCTGCCTGCGCACAGCCTGCGCTTTACGACGGTTGCAAACTGGAAAACGCAGCTGCACGGCGCCGTGGGCTTTAATGAATTAGGCGTCGGTCTCACCGGCACCGAATCCATCTTTGCCCGCGATGACGCCCTTTTGGTTGATCCCTGGAACAAAGAAACCGGCATCAGCGAAGACGATATTCCGGACGTGATTCTGCCGCGCGCGTCGTCTGCGAAAGAAGCCTGCGCACTTTTGGGGAGCATCATCGAAGAGATCGGTGCCGCTGAAGGCTTTGGTGTGGGCTTTATCGATGATAAGGACGTCTGGTACCTTGAAACCGGCACGGCGCATCAGTGGCTTGCCCACCGCTGCCCGCCGGAAAAGTACATGGCAACCGGCAACCAGGGCCGTTTGAGGAAGTACTCTCCGGAATGCCCGGGGATGATGGCGAGCAAAAACGTCGTGAAGTTTGCCGCCGAACACGGCTTTTACGATCCGGCAAAGGGCGACTTTGACTTTGCCGCGGCCTACACCCGTGACGACAGCCGCGACCGTGTCTACAACGATCCGCGCGTCTGGGTGATGCAGAAGCACTTTAACCCCTCGATCGAGCAGCCCGTGGACGACGGCCGCAACTTCGCGGTTTACCTCAAGCCCGAAGCGAAGATCACGGTGGATGATCTGAAGTTCTGCCTCAGAAACCACTACGAAGGCACCGATCACGATCCGTATTCCAACGGCTTAAACGGCAACGAACCTTGGCGTCCGATCAGCGTTTTCAGAACGTATGAAGCGCACATCCTGCAGGTCCGTCCCAACATGCCCAAGGAAATCGGCTGCGTTATTTACATCGCCTTCGGTATGGCCGATCTCTCCTGCTTCATGCCCTTCTATCAGGGCCTCAAGTCCGTGCCGCTTCACTTCGGCATGGGGACCGATCACGCCGACTCGGTGTCGCTTTACTGGAAGTTCCGCAAGCTTCAGACGCTTGCGATGACGGACTACCCGAAGCTTGCGCCGATCGTCAAAAAGGCCTTTGCCGATCATGAAACCCAGATTGTCGCACGCATGCAGGTTTTTGAAACGGCTTACACGGAACTTGCCGCCACGGACAAGAAGGCTGCCGACGACCTTCTGCAGAACTTCAGCGTGCGGATTTTTGCCGAAACCGAAGAGCTCGTGGAACGCCTCATGAACGATCTCTTTACGGTGCGCACCAACGACATCGAAAAAGCGAACTTCTTCAGAAACCGCAAGAACAAGGACTGATTTAAGCCTTTCTCACAATCCGGAAAATGCCTTCGGGCGTTTTTCCGGATTTTGCTTCTGTTACGGCATTTCACGCGGCTTTAACGCGACTTTGACGCGTTTTTGACGCACCAAAGAGAAGACTTTCACTCACCATGAAAGCCTTCTCTTTTTCTTTCCCCCGCATTGCGCGCCCTGCTGACTTTCTTCAGTTTTGCGTGTGGCTTGCGCTGCTTTTTTCGCTGTCATCGCGCTTGTGCCGCCCGAGGGCGTCGACATGAGTCTTGCGCGCCTTTTCTACAAGGTGACCGACGGCGCCTGAGTGCACAATGCTGAAGCGTTTTCTTGCTGTACCCATTGCGTTTGTTTTCAACGCGCTCAGCCGCCGATTCCTCTTCGTTGAGATTTTCGTCTTCCTGTGTCAAATGGTGCTTCAGTTCCCCTTGCAGGGCGGCGTTGATGAAGCGTTGGGCTACGATCTTCATCGCTTCGTTGAAATGAGCCTGCGTTAAGGCCGTTAAGCCGCCGGCTTCCATCAGTTGCTCTACGGCATCGTTCAGAATGGCCTGCTGCTGGTCGGTAAATTTTACGGTGTCGTTTATTTTGGGTGTACGGTGTGCCACCGTGATTCCTTTCGCGCCCTACGGGAGCGCTATTATCGCCCGGACACAAAAAACCTTACATCCTCCATTGTGGCCATCCGTATCCCACTCGCACTTCACCGCCTCGCGCCAGTCAAAAACCGCATCAATGCCGTCCAGAACCAAAACGAGTTCCGGCGCCCTCTGTGCCGCCATCATCTGCCGGGCCATCTGCCAAACCTCACTCACACCGGACTTCGTCGCGCGTCCTGCGGACAAGACGCAAAGAGCACGGGCACCTGAAGTCCCTCGGTTGCCTGCTGCACGGCTGTTGTCTTACCGACACCGTGCGGACCGGAAACGATCTGGATGCGGCGGCGCGGCTCAGCCAGACGGCTTCTTAAAACAGCAACTTCTTCGCGTTCAAACATCCTTTCTGCCGTTTACTCAGTCGATTGAGTAAATTTACTCAGCCGACTGAGTAAATTACCCGTGCGCATTGAGCAAATTGAAAAATTACTGTATTTACAAAGCATTGCGGCGCACCGCAAACAGCCGCCAAAAGAGAAATGTGAGGTAAAGCGCCGTCAGAAGCACCAGTTGCAGGCACGCGGGCAGAATATCCGCCGTCGCCGCACCGTCCTGCGCGGCAGCGGCAGAAGCCACAATCCCGGGCGTCGTGGGAATAAGCTGCGCAAAGCCCTGCACGAAGGGGTTGAGGTTTTCCAGGGGCCACACGGCCCCCGAAATAAAGAACACCGGCGCCGACATGATGACCACCGCGGGCGCCGTCCACCCGTTTCCGGTCAGCGTGGCCGCTGCCATGGCAAAGGCGGTCACGGCCGCCGTAAAGCAAAAGGCGACCAAAAACACCGCAAACGGATTTTGCATGGCCCCGTACTCCCCGAACGAGAAGTCAAAGCCCTGCATGTACAAAAACCACCCGAGCGCCACCGACCAAAACGCAAGAAACACCGCCACGGCCCCGTAAAAAGGGTTTCTGACCGCATCACGGATAAAGCGCTGGCGCGGCTTTTCATTGAGCCACCCTCCGAAAGACAGCCCCACGCCGAAAAACAGCACCGCCTGAATAATGAGCGGCCCCACCATCGGCACGGTGTAGTTGCCGTAACCGGAAATCTCGTTGAAGCGGTACTTCACGATGATGTCGGGTGCCTGGCGGGACGCCGCCGCAAGAAGTTCCGGAGAAACCCCCGCCGTCATCCAGGAGGCATGATTCATGCGCTCTTCCGTGTCCCCGACAATGCGGGCAATCGTTGCCTGCACGGCACGGGTTTTAACGGGGTACGCGCCGTTACCCAAAACGTTTACGGTGACGTTTCTGCCGCGCGCAAGTTCCTCGGCGTAATTGTGCGGAATCGTGATGAGGGTATCGGCATTCATGCGCTTAAAGGCGTCAAGCCCTTCGGCTTCATCGTGCACCACAAACACAATTTTGGAGGTGCTTGCCGCGTCAAGCTCAGAAATGAGCGACCTTGAAGCCGGGCTTCTGTCCAAGTCCACCACCCCCACCGGCACGTTTTCAATCTGCTGCGTGCTGTAGGGCCAGCCGTAAAAGAGAAGGTAAAAGGCAACGGCCGCACCGAATACCGCAATGGTGTCGCGGGAAATGAATATCTTTTTTAAGGTAAGCGCAAAGGTGCGCCAAAACCCCGTGAGTTCCTCCCGGTACTTTGCCGTTACTGCCGGCACATCACGTGCGGCGAGTTCGTTGGCCTTCCAGGACTTCATCCGCACCGAAAGAATCAAAAGGCCCGCGGTGAAAAAGACCGCAGGGAAAAGGCACATCAAAAGTTCCTTTTTCGCTATGGCGTCCAGCGGAGACCCCAGCACCCAAATCTGGCCCTGCGCTTCCAGAAAGTGCGTGAGAGGCAAAAGCATCCCGAAGACACGCGCGCCCGCCGTCATTGAGTCGAGCGGAAACGAAAACCCGGTAAAGGGAAAGGTCGGGGCAATGAGGCAGATCGAGCAGGAAAGCGCAATCACCCAGGTGGGCGACACGGCAACCGCAAGAACAGCAAGCGCGGCCATCGAAAGTATGAGAAGCCACGCGGCCGTAAACCAGAGAATCACGGGGCCGGCCGTTCCCCAGCCGCCCCAGCCCGCAAAGCCCGCGACCCAGATGCAGGACATCAAAAGCCAGAAGGCAAGCCACGGCGCAAGTTTCCCCGCAACCGCCGCGGTCACCGATCCCCCGGCGGTTTTCAGAAGTCCTCTCACGCGCCCCGTGCGCCACTCACGCACGAGCGTACTGACAAACGCCAAAAGGGCAGCCAATGCCATCACGCCCGGAATGAGTGTGGGGAGCAGATAGGCCACGAAGTTAAAACCGGTGTTCCCGAGAAAATAGACTTCGGGCATCGTCACGCGCAGATTTTTGGCGTTTTCCGTGAAGTTTCCGCCTTTTTGCGTCATGCGCACGGCCAAATTGGCGACCTTCTGTGCGGCAAGCGCTGTTTTGACGTCAAGTTCCAGAATCGTGCCGATCGCGTAATAGGTCTTGTTGATTTCAAGCACCACAGGGGCACCCACCCCGCGGCGGCGTTCCCGCTCAAAGTCAGGAGGGATGGTAAGCGCTGCGTAGATTTTGGCGCCGCGCAGCGCCCTATCGGCTTCCAGTGTGGACTCAAAGGACTTGAACTGCACCGAGGGAATGGCGGACAGGGTCTCAACGACTTCGCGCGAGGCAGCCGACTTATCGGCGTCAACGAGCCCCACGGGCAACTGCGTCATCAGCCCTGGCCCGAACGCAAGCGTTAACACCGCAAGCCAGATGAGCGGCACAACGACGGCCGTAAGCCACTCCACTCGGTGCGCGAGAACCTGCCGCACTTCAGCGGCTGCCACACGCGCAACACGGTTAAACCAACAGAGCATCGTGCCCCCGGGTTACTTGCGTTCAATCACAACCGTCATGCCGGGCCTCAGGTTTGCGACGGGCTCAACCGGGCGGGCCCGCACTTCAAAAGTGCGGATATCGTAGCCGGAAGACTGTCGCGTCGCGCGCCACACGGCGTATTCGCCTCTGGGATTGATCCAGTAGACCTTAAAGGCGACGGTCTTTTTAAGGGCCGGCAGGTAAGCGTTTAAAACCGTTCCCTTTTCCATGCCGGGGAGTTCATCTTCACGGACGTTAAAAACAGCCCAGCTGTCGGTGAGGTCCGTGACAAGCACCAACGGAAAACCCGCAGGAACCACTTCGCCTTCATGCATCACGATGCGCGTGACTTCGCCCGCGGTCACGGCGTGCACCGTAGCTTCACCGGCCAAAGACTCAGCTTCAGCCACACCCCCGGCAGCCTGCGCCGCAAGCGCCTTTGCGGCCGCCTTTTCCTGCGTGCGGGCGCCTTCCTTTAAGGCAGACAATTTTTCAAACGCGGCTTTCCTGACCTTCTCGGCCCCCGAAAGCTGGGTCCTGACTTCATCCCACTTCTGTTCGCTCACAAGGCCTTCCTTGTAAAGCGCATCAATACGGGCAAAGGTGTTTTTGGCAAGAGCCGCCGCTGCGGCCGCCCGCTGAAGGTCTGCCTTCGCCGCTTCAATCTGCTGCGTGCGCGCGCCCTCCTGTGCAAGATCGGACTTCGCAAGCGCCGCAGCCTCCACGGCTTTGGCCTGCGCCACACGGGCATTGATTTCAGGTAACGCCAGTTCCGCAACGGGCATCCCCGCCGTCACCGTGTCTCCTTCTTTGACAAGGACCTTGGCAAGGCGCCCCGGGACCTTTGCGGCCACTGAAACCGTACGGGCATCAATCATCCCCTGAAGAGGAACCGCCACCGGCGCCATCGCCTGCCAGATTCCCCAGCCGATAAAGGCGGCCGCGCCCAAAAGAACAGCGCCCCCGATAACGGCCGGAATCTTGGAAAATTTCTGATTGGTTGACTGCATTTTTGTTTTTAATCCGTTTACTTAACAGGCACAAGGTCCGCACGCGTGAGCGTCTGCATGAATTCCGGCATCACGCCGCTGGCGGCATGAAGCCGCACCCAGGCAACGACAAACTTAAAGGCGGCGGCACGCTGCGCGATCTGCGCGCCGATTAACTGCGTGCGGGCTTCCCGTACGTCCAGGGCCGTGGAAAGCCCCTCGTTAAAACTTATCTGCCGCAATTTCAGGTTTTCCGCGGCGAGCGCCACGGTCGAGGCCGTTAGGTCATATTCCTCACGGGCCTGCGTGGTCTGCAGAAACGCCACTTCAACCGCGGTCATCAGGGCATTATCGGCCTCAGCGCGCGCGGCTTCAGCTTTGGTGACGAGCTGCCTTGCCGCCGCAATGTCGGACATGCGGTCGCTGTTACTGAAAAGCGTGAACTTCACGCCGATTCCGGCCATCCAGTCCGGCTCCACCGGCGTGAGGTAGTGTTTCACCAAGTTTTTCATGCCGAAGGCAAAGACCTGGGGATGAAAATTCCCTTCCGCGGCCTTCACTCCCTCTTCGGCCTGATTTCGCTGCGCATCGATTTTTCTGAGAAGCGGCGCGTTAAGCCGCGCCTTTTTCTGCCATTCGGACAGTACGCCCAAGTTCCCGGTGAGAACGAAAAGGGGCGTTGAAAGTTCCGGGAGCGTTTTTTCTCTGAGCGCACTCATGAGTTCAGCTTCCGCGACCCTCGCGCCCGTCTGCGCTGAGGCCAGTTCCCGGCGGGCCGTATCGCGCGAAACTTCCACGCTCATGCGCTCAATTTTGGAAATCATCCCTTTCTTTTCAAAGCGCTCGGCACGCAAGAGCTGCGCCTCTTCATCGGCGAGCATGTCGCTTCGGAGCTTTTCCACGGAACGCGCAAGCTGCACGCCCCAGTAGCGGCCCGCAAGTTCCGCGTCCTTCATCTCAAAGCGTTCACTCCTGGCGGCATCGGCTTCCCGGACTTTTTGCTCCAGCGCGTTTTGCTTGGCGGAAATCCGCCCGCCCGTATAAAGCGGCCAATACGCCTGAATGGTTGCGCGCGGCCCACCCAAGTCAAGCTCCTGGCCGACGTTAATCGTTGAAGGGATGGAAATGGGACCAACGCCCAAAGCAGCACCCAGCATCGGCCCCATCGCCTGCAGGTTCGCGGGCACGTCAATATCAAGGTCGAGCTCTTTGCGGCCTTCCATATGCATGGCCATCATGTCGATCTTGGGACCGGAGAGCCATTTGGCGCTTTCGGCCGTTAACCGGGCGCGCTCCACTTCCGCGGCGTCTGCGCGGAAGATATCGGAGCGTTCGTGAAAAAGCGCACGGGCTTCGTCAAAGGAAAGCGCGTCAGCGGCGGCTGCCGTCTGAAAAACCAGGGCCCCGAGACAGAGCGCGGCTACGCAGGAAAAATGTCGTACCATCAGACTTTTCCGCGGACCAAGGCCGCGGTTTAATTCATACATTCGGATGAGGCGGAATCTTACCCGTGCCACGGGCACTGCGCCTTGGCCGAAATACTAAGAAACCGCAGAAAAATCAGAAGGCCCGAAGGTAAGGCGGCGGAAAGGCCACCATGGCGTGCAGGGCCTGTGCGGCGGTCCACCCCCAGTTGGGGTTTCTGAGCATCTCGCGGCCGACGCAGATCCCGTCGGCGTCCCCCGCGGCAAGGATGGCTTCAGCCTGCAGGGGCTCCTTAATAAGTCCCACGGCAAAGGTCACCAGCCCCGTTTCTTTTTTCACAACGCGCGCGTATTCGACCTGATAGCCGGGTTTGAGTTCCGGCATCTGCTGCGCCTTATCAAGCCCTCCGGCACTCACATCCGCCGCGTCGCACCCAAGCGCCTTTGCGGCCTTGAGAAACGCCACGGTATCTTCCACCGTCCAGCCGCCCTCGATCCAATCGGTGGCGGAAACGCGTACCGCAAGCGCCATATCGGGCACGGCTTCGCGCACGGCCTTAATGACGGCAAGCCCAAAGCGCATCCGGTTTTCGAGGCTTCCGCCCCAGCCGTCCGTTCTGCGGTTTGTCACCGGCGACAAAAATTCATGAATGAGGTAGCCGTGCGCCGCGTGAATCTGAATACCGTCAAAACCTGCAGCCTGAGCGCGCTTTGCGGCCGCCGCAAAGGCTTCAATCACGCGGTGAATATCATCTTCTGTCATTTCCCGCGGCAGGCTTTCGGATTCTCCGCACGTGACGGCGGACGGCGCTTCAATCGCAAAGCCGCCCTCTTGAAGCGTCAGAAAGCGGCTTTCTTCCCAGGGAACCGTACGGCTTCCCTTGCGGCCCGAGTGCGAGAGCTGAATCATGAGTTTGGTCTCGGGGCTTACGGCGCGGCATTCCGAGGTGAGCGCCTTAAAGGCCTCGGTCTGCTCATCGTTCCAGAGCCCGAGACACGCAGGCGTGATGCGGCCCTCAGGCGTCACAGCCGTTGCTTCCACAACGACGAGCCCGGCACCCGACCCCGCCAATTTTCCATAATGCACCCGGTGCCAGGCCTGAAGCACCCCGTCTTTGGCGCGGTACTGGCACATCGGCGGCACACAGAGGCGGTTCACAAGCTTCAGTTTTCCCAGTGTGAGCGGTGAAAATAAGAGCGTCATGAAGGCCTCCGCTGCAAAATGCTCGTTTAGAAAAGATCGTCCGTGTTGTCGCGCAGGCTGATCATGCGCTCAACGTAACGGGCAATCGTGTCGATCTCAAGATTCACGCCGTCCTGAGGTTTCAGACTCTTTAAGGTCGTCACTTCCACGGTGTGCGGGATGAGATTGATGGAAATACGGGCGCCCACCGGCGTGTCTTCCACGGAGTTAATCGTAAGCGACACACCGTTAACCGTCACAGAGCCCTTGTAGGCAAGGTACGGAGAGAGCTTTTTGGGCGCAAGAATCACCAGGTGCCAGCTCTCGGCCTTGGGTTCCATCACTTCGACCTGACCGACGCCGTCGACGTGTCCGCTCACCAGATGGCCGTCCACACGGTCACCGAGCCGCATGGCTTTTTCAAGGTTCACAAACCCGAAGGTGTTAAGGCCAACGGTCTTGGAGAGGCTCTCGGCACTTACGTCAATCGTAAAGGAGTCGCCTTCAATGCCGGTCACGGTCATGCAGGCGCCGTTAACTGCAATCGAGTCCCCGACATGCACCTCTTCGAGGTGAAATTCCGCAGGAGTCTTAATCGTGAGGCGCACGCCGTCACCGAGCTTTTCCGGTTCGCGCACCTTACCCACAGCCTGAATAATCCCGGTAAACATTCAAGAAACTCCTTTCTGATGTCTGAAAATCTGTTTTCGTTACGCACCAGCAGTCTTACGACTGCGGGCGAAGCACGATTTTAAGGTCACTGCCGGCCGTTGCCACGGCGTGATACCGCCAGCGGTAGATATCCTGCATGCGCTCAAAGTGAGGAAGGCTCGCGAGAACCTTGCCGCTGCCCATAAAGCAGGGCGCCACATAAAGAACAATTTCGTCCACAAGGCCCGCGGTCATCAGCGACCCCGAAAGCCTCGCTCCGGCTTCCACATGAAGCACATTGACTTCTCTTTTCCCGATTTCGTGAAGCACTTCCCCCAAATCGAGCTTACCGAGCTCGGTTTCGGCAACGCGCACGGTCTGAGCGCCCGCGGCCGTGATCCGCTCCACGGCTTCTTCTGACGCGCTTTCGGCGACAAAGACCGTGCAGGGGGCGCCTTCCAGAATCCGGCTTTCCGAGGGTATCGAGCCCCGGGCGTCGCACACAAATTTCGGCGGATCCTTCCAGTTGCCGGGCAGCCGCACGTTCATTTGGGGATTGTCCGCCCGTACGGTTCCCACACCCGTCAAAATCCCCTGAGAGTGCGCGCGCATGAGCCGCCCGTCTTCGCGGGAATCTTCTGACGTAATCCACCGGCTCATCCCGTTTTCAAGCGCCGTGCGCCCGTCAAGACTGGCCGCAAGCTTCATCCGTACCCAGGGGGTGCCCCGCTTCATGCGGGTGATAAAGCCGATGTTGGATTCAATCGCTTCGGTTTCACAAACGCCCGTTGTGACGGCAATACCAGCGTCTTTGAGCATCGCGATGCCGCGGCCGGCCACGAGGGGATTGGGATCAGTGGTTCCCACCACCACGCGCGCCGCCTTTTCCTTAATCAGGCGCAGTGCGCAGGGAGGGGTTCTTCCGTAGTGCGAGCAGGGTTCAAGCGTCACATAAAACGTGGCACCTTCAGGCGTCATGCCCTTGGCGTATACGTCGTTAATCGCACTGATTTCAGCGTGCGCTGAGCCCGGCGCCTGCGTTGAGCCCCTTCCGAGCTCAACGCCGTCTTTCACAATCACACAGCCCACCGCCGGGTTCGGAGGAGCAATGAGTTCGGCGTTTTTCGCGGTTTCAAGCGCCTGCCGCATCCAGAATTCATCGGCCGGATCAGCCTTAATGTCTTTAACGTCCGTCATTTGTTGTGCTGCGTGGCTTCGAGGTCGCGCATCAGATTGCGGAAACCCTCGGGTTTGTCGACATTAAAGTAAACGCTTGCAAAGCGGATGTAAGCAACGCTGTCGAGCTTTTTGAGCTCTTTTAAAACGAGTTCGCCTATTTTGGCGCTCGGAACTTCCTTTTCGCCCATGGTCATGAGCGCCAGTTCAATCGCGTCAATCGAGGCTTCAATCGCCTCCATCGTTACCGGACGCTTTCTTAACGCAAGGCGCATCGAGCCCTTGAGTTTTTCGCGGTCAAACTCGCAACGCCCGCCGTCACGCTTAACGACCGTCGGGAGGTTCAGCTCAGCACGCTCAAAGGTTGTAAAGCGTTTACCGCAGGATTCGCACTGCCGTCGGCGGCGGATCGAGAATCCGTCCTCACTCGCACGTGAATCAATAACAGCCGAATCCTTGGCCTTACAGTAGGGGCAGCGCATGCCTTCTCTCCCAAAACAAACGGCGCAATCTGTGCCGAAGCACGCCGCAGGCAACCACTGGATATGGTGTCTTTCGGGTGTGCATCCTTTAATTGTATGCGGGATGAGACCGTAAACCGCAAAAAAAACACCCGAAGCGCACCGATTTTGCAAGCGGATGCTTCGGACGGTCCGTGTCAGGCGGGCTTATAAGCCCGCTGACAGACTGATTACATGCGATAGACCGGGAACTTCGCGGTGAGCCGGTCCACGGCTTCACGCACGCGGGCGAGCACCGCGGGATCTTCGGGGGCGTCCAAAAGATCCGCAATGAGGTTCGCGGTTTCGCGCGTTTCTTCTTCCTTAAAGCCGCGCGTGGTCATCGCAGGGGTCCCGAGGCGCAGGCCCGAGGTGACAAAGGGCTTTTCCGGATCGTTATGGATGGCGTTTTTGTTCACCGTGATGTGGGCTTCTCCGAGAAGCGCTTCAGCGGCCTTGCCGGTTAAGTGCTTGGCTCTGAGGTCCACGAGCATCACGTGGCTTTCGGTACCGCCGGAAACGATCCGCAGACCGCGCTTGGTGAGTTCTTCCGCCAGGACCTTCGCGTTTTTGGCAACCTGCTCGCCGTAGGCCTTAAATTCCGGTGTAAGCGCTTCACCGAGCGCCACGGCCTTGGCGGCAATCACGTGCATCAGGGGACCGCCCTGCATGCCCGGGAACACCGCGGAATTGATCTTCTTTTCAAGATCCGGACGGCAGAAAATGATGCCGCCGCGCGGACCTCTCAAGCTCTTGTGCGTCGTGGTCGTCACAATGTCGGCGTAGCCGAAGGGGCTCGGGTAGACTCCTGCGGCGATAAGCCCGGCGTAGTGCGCCATATCAACCATCAAAAGGGCGTCGACGCTATGCGCAATCTCGGCAAAGCGCTTGAAATCAATCTTGAGGGAATAAGCCGAAGCCCCGGCCACGATGAGCTTGGGCTTGGCTTCCTTGGCAAGGCGCTCGACTTCATCGTAGTCGATCTTTTCGTCTTCTCCGAGGCCGTAGGGCACGCAGTGGAAGAACTTGCCGGAGAAATTAAGGTGCATGCCGTGAGAGAGATGGCCGCCGTCGGCAAGACTCATGCCCATGAAGGTGTCGCCCTCATTGAGAACCGCCATAAAGACCGCGGCATTGGCCTGAGCGCCCGAATGAGGCTGCACGTTTACGGCCATCTCAACGCCCGCGGGTTCGCAGAAGAGTTTCTTTGCGCGGGCAATGGCAATGCGCTCGACTTCGTCGACGAACTGGCAGCCGCCGTAGTAACGCTTGCCGGGATAGCCTTCGGCGTACTTATTGGTGAGCTGACTGCCCTGGGCAGACATCACGGCAGGCGAAGCATAGTTTTCGCTTGCAATCATTTCGATGTGCTGTTCCTGACGCTGCATTTCGTCTTCGATGTACTTCCAGACTTCGGCGTCGGTGACGGCGGCAGTTTTGCTGTATTCAAACATGGGAAAGTCTTCCTGAGAGTGTCGTAGTCAGTAATGAGAGCACACCAAGGCGTGCCCGAAAAAGCGGAAAGATTATAAAAGCGCGTTGCATAGGCCATGTAGCCGGGTAACGGCTGCATACAAAGAAAAACAGCACCGCTGCAGTCTTTGCCTGCATCCCGGATCTCTGAAGCCGTCCGATTCAGACCGGAAAACAGAAAGTATCTTTTTTCTACACTTTTTGTTTTGGACACGATAAAAGTATCCTTTACTACACTATTTCGCTGACAGCCAACAAAAAAGCACAACCCCCGTGCTTTTTACCGAAGACACGGCGGCCGCTACTTTGGGCGAAGCGGTATACAAAAGGCGCAGAGCCTTGAAACTCACGCTCGATGCGGTTTCCGACATGACCAGCATTACCAAAAAGACACTCATTGCGCTGGAAAAAGGCCGCGATGTGCGGGTGTCCACAGTGCTTGCCGTTTGCGGTCTTCTGGGTTGCACGCTCAATATCACTGCTCCGGAGCCGGAAAAGGCGGATGAGATTGTCTGGTTCTGAGTCCGCCGGCATTTGGGTGGGCAACCGGCTCGCCGCCCGTGTACAACTCACGCCCGAAGATCCGGTCCTTACCTACACGGATGACTGGAAAGCCTCGGGCTTTGCCTTAAGCCCGGCGCTTCCTCTCACCGGGCCCGCCGACTCCCGCGCCGTCACTGCCTTTTTTGAAAACATGCTGCCTGAAAGCCGGGCCTTTGAAAACCTGGTTTTGGCAACACAGATCTCGGCAGGCAACAAAATCGGCCTGGTGCTTAAGTTAGGCTACGATCTTCCAGGTGCCATGAGGCTCACGGCCGATACCTCTGGCGAAGTCAGGGAGGCAATCCGCCCGGTCACGGCCGCTGAAATTTCAAGCCGCATCGAAGCGCCTGACACGCATCCCATGGATCTCTGGGACAACCGGCCGCGCGTGACGGTTGCCGGCGTCCAGCCCAAACTCAACCTCCTGATGACTGACGGCCGCTATGTGCTTGCGGAAGGCTCAACAATTGCCTCCGACCGGATTCTGAAGTTTGAGCCGAAGGGCTCTCCGTTTCTCGCCATCAACGAATTTTTGTCACTGGAGCTCGCCCGTGCACTCGGCCATCCTGTTGCTCAAGCCCGGCTTTTCCGCATGGGAGAACACCATGTTCTGGAAGTTTTTCGCTTTGACAGAAAAACGGAGTTGCGTGCCGGCAAGAAACGCGTGTGGCGCCGGCACGTCATTGACGCCTGTCAGGCCTTGGGCCTTACCTCTGCCTACAAGTACGAGCGGCCGTTCGGAGACAGCCGCGATGTTGCCGCCATCCGTACCGGCGTGAGTCTTGTGCGGCTTTTTTCTCTCGTGCGGTTTGCTGATCCCGCACTTCGGGCACGGACGGCTGCGTCCCTTCTGGACTGGCTGCTTTTTAACACCGTCATCGGCAACACCGATGCGCACGGTAAGACTTTCAGTTTCTTTGTCGGTAAAGACGGCTTATCGGACGCACCTTGGTATGACCTCGTCTCCGTGCTGCAGGTTGACGGCGTCAGCCACAGTCTTGCGATGGCCGCAGGGGATGATTGTGAGCAGGCAGCGTCGGGCACGCCGCCCTGCTCACAGACGAAACAACAGAGATCAGTAGAGCCCTTCTTTACGGCAGGCTTCCGCAACAAACTTGTTTTCATTACCCTGAAGCCGCGCAATGCGCTTGGCGCGGGTGCACTCCCAAGCGTCAGGCGCATACTGTTTGGCCCAGGCTTCGGCGAGCTTTCGCTGCTGATCTGAAAGCCGCATCTTGGGGTAACTGTCCGCCATATAAAGCATCGTGCGGCCGATCGTGCCGCGGGTGTATTCCGGGGGCTCAGCGCGGCGGTCTTCGATCTTCATTGGACACGTGCCGAACGTCACCTTGGCTGCGGGCAGCATCGCGTAGTTATAGTTGCTGCGCAGCGCATTGACGGCGCCGATTGCCGGATAAAGGTTATACATGTCGCTTTGCATGTAGCGGTACTCTTCGTTCACCTTTTCCGCGCACTTGCGGCCCTTAAAGTTCCTGCCACGGTTATCCACGCACTTGGCATCGCCCTCACGCCACTCTTTAAAAAAGCGCCCGAAGTTTTCCGCCGGCACGACGTGCTCCCACTCAATGCGCCGCGCCCGCTTTTCGTGTTTGGGCGTCGTAAAACCGTCCGGCAGCGTAATGTTTTTGCGCGAGTCAAAGACCGCACGGCAGTAGAAAGTCACACGGTGATCCATGTAGACCTTTCGCTCCAGCGTTTTCTTGGCTTCGTTAAAGGAGTCAATCGTGGTGTTGCCGGCAGCGTAAGCCGTACCGACCGAAAGAAAGGCCGCTGCGGCAGCCGTTGTAAGAGCTGATAAGAAAACCTTCTTCATTTTTCAAACTTTTCCCAAAAACGAAAAGGCCGTCCGGAGAGGATTCTTCCCGCCGTCGGCCTTTTACTGTTTAATTCAACATTACCTTACTTCGCGGCCTTGCCCCAGCTGTCACGCAGGCCGACGGCAAGGTTTAACACCGGATGGTCGCTCGTGTGATCGACGCGGTCAGTGACAAAGTACCCCGTACGTTCAAACTGGAAGCGCTCGTCCTTGGCAGCCTCTGCAACCGCCGGTTCCACATAGCCCGTGACGGTACGCTTGCTGTCGCGGTTCATGACGGTCGTGAAGTCGTCCGCGGAATCGGGATGAGCTTCGGTAAAGAGCCGGTCATAGAGCCGGATTTCAGCGGCACGCGCGGTCTTGGCGTCAAGCCAGTGAATGGCAGCCTTCGTCTTCACCGAATCGGCGCCCGCTGTCCCGGTCTTCGTTTCAGGGAGATAGTTGGCATGCACGCAGGTGACCTTGCCGTTTTCATCCTTTTCAAAGGACACGGGCACGATCACATAGCCGTAGCGCAGGCGCACGGGCTTGGCGGGCGTACCGTCCGCGGGAATCGTCAGACGCCGATAGCCCTTCGGCGGCACTTCCGCAAAGTCATCGGCCTCAATCCAGAGGGTCTTGCTCATCGTGAGCTTGCGGCTTCCCATCTCGGGCTTTTGCGGATGGTTCGGGGCTTCAAGTTCCTCGGTGAGATCGTCCGGATAGTTGTCGATCACAAGTTTGAGGGGATTTACCACACCGATGCGGCGCACGGCCGTGGCTTCAAGATCTTCTCTGAGGCTCTGCTCAAGCACGCTGTAATCAATCCAGCCGCCCGCGGCACGGCTCACACCGCACTTTTCCGCAAAGTTCTGCAGTGCCTGCGGCGTATAGCCGCGGCGGCGCAGGCCGACGATCGTGGGCATGCGGGGATCATCCCAGCCGTCCACGAGCTTTTCGGTGACCATGCGGATGAGCTTACGTTTGCTCAAAACGACATAGGTGAGGTTGAGGCGGTTAAATTCGTACTGATGCGACAAAAGGAAGAAGTTCTTCCGGACCACCGAGAGCGCGGCTTGTAAGAGCGGCGTGAAGTTTTCCGCGTGCTGCGTCAAAAGCGCAAAGAAGGTCTTTCCTTCGGTGCTTGTAAGAGTCTCCGGGCCGCCCGTCGCGCTCCAGTGGTCAAAGAGTTCGGCCATAGCGGCTTCCGGTGCACTCTGCCCGAGCTTTTCGCGGGCATTAAAGGCAGCTCGCGCAAAGGCAAGCGCCCGCTCGTCGCGCCCGGCTTCCATGTCAGCCAAAATTTTCTTTGCTTCAGCAAACTGCGGTGCGCGCAGTGCCGGCACCACACGCTCCAGCGCCCAGTCATAGAAGGCGCGCTGGTCTTCAAATTCGAGCGTGCAGATCGAGTGCGTGATGTTTTCAAGCGTATCTTCAATCGGATGCGCAAAGGTGTACATCGGGTAGATGCACCACTTGTTGCCGGTTGCCTGGTGTTCGGCAAAGCGGATACGGTAGATCGCGGGATCGCGCAGATTGATGTTGGGCGAAGCCATATCAATCTTGGCTCTCAGAACCATGGAGCCTTCGGCGTGCTTGCCGTCGCGCATTTCGCGGAAGATTCTGAGGTTTTCCTCGGGCGTTCTATCACGGAAGGGTGAATTCTTGCCGGGCTCGGTGAGCGTGCCGCGGTTTTCGCGCATCTCGTCGGCGCTTTGTTCGTCAACGTAGGCGTAGCCGGTCTTAATGAGGTGCTCGGCAAACTCATACATCCAGTCAAAGTAGTTGGATGCGTAGTAGAGGTCGACCTCTTTGCCGTGCTTCCAGTCAAAGCCGAGCCAGTTGACGCTTTCCTTGATCGCGTCAACGTACTCCTGGTCTTCCTTCACCGGATTGGTGTCGTCAAAGCGCATGTGGCAGTAGCCGCCGTAGTCACGCGCCAGCCCAAAGTTCAGGCAGATACTCTTGGCGTGACCGATGTGGAGGTAGCCGTTGGGTTCCGGCGGGAAACGCGTGCGGATTTTTGCAACGTCAGGCGCCCCCTTTTCCTGTTGCTCCGTGTAGGGCGCGGGATGTCCGCTCCAGAAACGCGGCAGATTGTTGCCCTCGGCAAGATCGGCCTCGATGATGTTGCGCAGGAAATTGGTCGTTTTCACGGCGCCTTCGGCACCTTCGGTTTTCTTTTCCGTATCGGTCATGGTCATGATTGCGTGTTGTTTCCGGCAAAAGGACTGCAGCGCCTTTTGCGCGGCGTAATTTTTCCATTTTAATGGAAAAGGCGCGGCTTCAAAACAGCAAAACAGCGGTTTTCCCGGCAAAAATGCCTTGAGTTTCGTCCTTTGACGCCAACCCGCTTCAGAACCGGGAATCTTTAACGCCGCAGACCGGCTGCGGCTTGCACAGCGTTGAGGGAAAATCAAACAAAACAGGGTTGCGTTGGAAGGCCAAGACGTGGACGCTCGAGGTTCTGGATCTGGTGATAAAGGCTGAAGCCCCGGATG